>Ga0302314_10010319_pt1 | contig 16361 bp, 11 predicted proteins | sample III_Palsa_N2_3_FD_200533 | JGI IMG/M metagenome (GOLD analysis project Ga0302314, IMG submission 200533) | Peat permafrost microbial communities from Stordalen Mire near Abisko, Sweden - III_Palsa_N2_3 | ecosystem: Environmental > Terrestrial > Soil > Palsa > Peat permafrost | place: Sweden... | reverse complement strand
CTGCGTGGGGGCGGCGGGGGTCGAGTTCTGGGTGGCCGAAGCGGGGCAGCCGCCACCCGACGGGCTCACCCTCTCCCCCGACGGTCGCATCTGGCATGCCGCGCACGGCACCTTCTCCTCGGTGCGGGCGGATCGCCCCCTGCTCCCGGTCGTCCTGCCCGTGGGGGAGGACGACCGCGGGACATGGCTGGTCCCCCTCGGACCGGGGAGCACCCTCTCCCTCCTGGGCGAGAGCGCACCCGCCCTGTGGCGAGCCGCCCGTCCCGTCCAAGAGGCGTGGTCGTGGGCCGACATGGTCCTGGTCACCGAGGATGCCCTCATCGCATCCGGTGAGGTGCTGTTGCGCGGTGACGATGACGAACCGGGCGCCGACACCCCGCAGGTTCTCTACTTCGGCGATCCGGCGGAGCTCACTGACGCGGTGGCGCGGAGAGTCTCGATCGTGACCCCGACCTATGCGCCGTCGAGCGACGTCACCGTGCTCGTGGACCGGGGCGGCGCGTCGATCCATCCCCTCGGCCGCACGGTCCGGCCGCACCTTTTGGGTCAGACCACCGCCCGAGTTGTCGGCGAGCTCGTCGAAGCACCCGCTCCCCCTCTTGAGACGGGCCCCGGGATCCGGCCCGCCGCGACGTCGACCGGGGAGAGCGCACGCGCCGACGCGCCCGGCCTGCGGCGGCCGGCGGGAGCGGGCACGTACTCGGCGTCACACCCCGTACCCGACGCCGGACCCGTCGAGGTGAGGCTCCTGACGCCGACACCGAGGCTCGAGGGACTGGGCACGGCACTCCCAACGAACAGGGCGCGTCGTGCCGTCGAGCTCGTGGCCTACCTGGCCCTGCACGCCGGGGAGGAGGTCACGAGCGATCGATTGCGCACCCGCGTCCTGGGTTCCTCCGATGCGGATGCGGCATCAAAGACGTTGTTCAACATCGCCACGGCGGCGCGTCGCGCCATGGGGTCCGACGCCGCGGGTACTCCTCTCTTTCCGCCGGGCACCAGGACCGGTCATTACCGCGTCGCCGCAGGGGTCACCACCGACGTGCACCGGGCGGCCAGCCTGGCCCTCGCCGGGGGCAGCACCGAGGACCCTGACACGGCGATGGGCCTGCTGCGCACCGCTCTCGACCTCGTGGAGGGCGAACCCATGGCGAACGTCCTCTCGGGGTACACCTGGTGGGATGCCGAAGGCCACGGCGCCCGCATCGCTGCCGTGCTGGTCAACGCGGCCGGTGACCTCGCCGCGCTGGCGGTCGGTGCCGAGCTGTTCGAGCTGGCCCAGTGGGGCCTTGCGAAGGCCCGTCTGGTCGATCCCTACAGCGAAGCCATCACGCGGGCGGCCATGCAGGTTGCGGCGGCGGCGGGGGACGCCGACCGTTTGCGGCGCGAATGGGGCGAGTGCCGGCGCAGGATGGACGAGCTGGATCCGGGCAGCGCGCCGTCCGCCCGCACCGAGCGGCTCTACGGTGAGCTTTCGCGACTCGTCCTGGTCGGTGCCCGGACTGCCGACCGTTGACCTCGTCGGGCCGCCGACGCTGCCGCGGCGCCGGTCAGGCCAGCTTCGCCGCGATGGACGATGCGCCGCGCAGGACCAGACCGTCGGCTCCCTCGGTGCTGTAGAAGAAAGTGGGTCGCGCCGTCGCCTCGGCGATCATGTCGGTCAGCAGGGTGGCGAAGGGCACGACGGGATCGATCCACAAGTAGCGGGCCAGCGAGCCGGGAATCGTGTTGATCTCGTTGACCAGCAGCTCGTTGCCGTCGGTCAGGAAATCGATCCGGGCCACGCCGCGCACGAGGACGAGGTCCCCGATGCGGCGGGCCACCTCGCGTACATCGTCGGCCACGGCGTCGGGCAGGTCGGCGGGCAGCTCGCGGGGAGCGCTGGCCATCCCTTCGCCCCCGACGTACTTGTCGATGTAGCCCAGGATCTCGCCGGGCCCCCGACCGGCCGGTCCGGCCGACCGCAACGGACGCTCAATGGCGGACACCTGCGTCGCCGGCCAGCGACGCAGCGCTACCTGGACGTCATAGAGATCGGGTCGAAACGGCTCGAGGACCGCGCCGGCGCGCAGGTGGGTGTTTCTACTGAGCAGGAGCGCCCGGGCCGTGGCCAGATCCTCCACGACCTGGATGCCGATGGAAGAACCGCCGAAGCGCGGCTTGACGATATAGGGACCGCCGAATCCCACATCGTCGGTCGTCTCGGTCAGGGCCAGGCGGGGCAACGTCGCGATACCGGCGGCGGCCATGACCCCGCCGAAGGCCAGCTTGTCCATTCCGAGCGCGGCAGCCGCCACCCCGGGGCCGGTGTAGGGAATCCTGGCGCCGTCGAGTGTCGCCTGCAGCGTCCCGTCCTCGCCGGGCCCACCGTGACAGCACACCACGGCGGCCCCGAATTCGGTGGTCTTCTGCTTGGAGAACCGACCAGCGGAGGACTCGAACCCCCCACCGGCGCCCGACACCAGACGCAGGGCCTGCGCACCCTTGGGCAGGCCGTCGAGAAAGGCCGACGCTTCGAGCGCGGCGTCGACGGCGAACCACTCGGCCGACTTCGACCAGTAGAGCGCCTGCACGGCGTGACCGGCGCGTTGGAGCTCGTGGGCTGCCTGCAGTCCGGTCAGAATACTGACGTCGTGCTCGGGAGAAGGCCCCCCGAAGATCACGGCGATGTCAGACACGATTGATCCCTCGCTTCGGTGACAGCTGGTGCGCTGGGGGGCCGCACCGGCCGGTCTGCCCGGGGTCGGGCGGCCTCAACGGTAGTGGTCCGGCAGGTCGTTCTCGTACAGCACAGCGTCCCCCGGCCCCAGGGTGGCGCGGACCCAGGTGACAGCCTCTTCCCTGGTGCGGACACAGAGCGGGTGGAGGGGAGGGGAGCCGGCCCGCAAAGCCCGGCGGTTGGTATGGCCGACAATCACCAGGTCGGTGGCCACGCGGGCGATCTCTTCGGCGAATGCCCGGTTCGCCTCGAACTGGAGTGGGCCGAGTTCGACCATGCCCGGGGTGACGACGACCCGGCGCCCGCCACCCCCCCGGCGGGCCAGTTCGGCCAGGGCCACGCGCGACCCGCTCGGGTTGGAGTTGAACGTGTCGTCGATCACCCACACGCCGGAGGGCGCCTGGGCGGACGCCAGACGATTGGGCACCGTGGGGAGTGTGGCGATGCGGGAGAGCGCCACCGCCGGCGGCACGTCGAGCGCCAAGACGACGGCCAGGGCGCAGGCCAGGTTGGTCGGCTGCACCGAGCCGGGAAGGTTGATGTCCGATCCGGCGACGCCCCCGCGCACATGGACCGTCACCACACCCCCGGCCGCCTCGACACAGACGTCGGCCGCCGTGTCGACGGCGGAACAGCGCACCACCGACTTCGTGCCGGCGGCCGCCAGCCGGTCGGCCAGCGCGGCCAGGTGCGGGTCGTCGACGTTGAGGATGACGGTGTGGGCGGTCTCGGTGATCTCGGACTTGGCGGCAACGATGGCGTCCTCCGTCTTGAACCGCTCGAGGTGCACCGGTCCGATGGCGGTGATCACCGCAATGGAGGGCGGGCACCAGCGGCAGAGCTCGGCGATCTCACCCTTCCCGTAGGTGCCCATCTCCGCCACGAAGACCTCGGTCCCCGGGAGCAGTTGCTCGTTGATGGCGCGCGCCAGACCGGCCCGGTTGTTGAACGACGCCGGGCTGGCCACGACCGTGCGCGAGCCCGCCAGCAGGTGCGCCACATGCTGCTTGGTCGATGTCTTGCCGAATGACCCGGTTATCGCCACCACCGTCGGTGCCACCTGAGCCAGGCGCGACTGCGCCGCCGTGACGAACGGGGTGACCAGGCGACGCTCGAGGGGGCTGAGGAGGGCGGCCGCGGCGTCGACCAGGACGGGCACGGCGCAGGCGCCCAATGCCGCCACCGGAGCCGCGTGGTGCACCAGGATCCCGATGCCGATGACGAGCGCCTGGAGCACCAGCCACACGGCCGTCAGCCGGCGCATCCGTGGGGTGAAGACCAGCGGCGCCGTGCGTCCGCGCACGCCGAGCCAGGGTGGTCCCACCACGACGACGGCGGCCGGGGCCAACGCGACCAGCGGATAGACGAACGCCAGCCCGGCTCCGGCCAGCGCCGCTCCGGCCATGGCCGGAGCGGCAGGGCGCAGACCCCACCACCGCCAGGCGAAGCGGGTGGTCGCCCCCGGGAGATAGTGCTCACGCTGCGCCACGCGGAGCCACCGGGCGCCGGCCGGGAACAGGGCCACCGCGCAGGCCAGCGTGCCGATTAGCTCGAACATGAGACCACGGCGGCGCGCAACGCGGCGGGTATGAGCAGTGGAGTCAGGTGACCGACCCCGGGATGGACGGCCAGGTCGCCGTGCGCCAACCGGGGCAGCGTTCGCTCGGCCACCTCGAGCGGCGCCACCGTGTCGTCTGCGCCCCAGACCAGGTGGACCGGACAGCCGACGGCGTCGAGCTGCGGCTCGTAGGTCTCGCTCACCGCCCGGACGAGTACCTGGCGCATGACCCCCTGCGCCGCCCGATAGTCCGCCGAGCCGAATCGTTGGCGGGACGCCTCCATCGCCGCGTCGGAGACGATCCCCAGCCGGTGCAACCGCCGGGTCACCCTGTACCCCAGGGCGACGTGGGCGCGCCGACCGAGCGGGTGCAGCAGCGGCACGCCGGTCAGCACCAGCGCCTTGACCGCCTCGGGGCGCTGGACGGCGAGATGCAGGGCCACCCGGCCACCGAAGGAGTGACCGAGCACGACGACCGGGGAGCCCATCTGGTCCAGCACCTGCCCGACCAACTCGGCGTAGGCGCCGGCGCCCCAGTCGGCCGGAGGCGGCGGGGACGCCCCGAAGCCCGGGAGGTCGAGGGCGAGCGCCGGCAGCGACTCGATTCCGTTCTCGGCGACCACCGCGTCGAAATCGCGATGGGAACGGGCCCAGCCGTGGAGGGCGAGGACACGGGGCGGCTCCGGGCCGGTGACCGAGCCGAAGAGGCGCCCCTCTGCAAAGGTGCGGAGCACGGGGGCTCAGATCACCTCACTGATCAGGAGCCGGTCGACCACGACGGAACGCGGGGTCGCTTCTTGCACCATCGGCCGGCATTTCGGGTTGCCCAGCACCATTGACGACTCCTTCCTGCCCGATCGGGGCGCCCGTGGCCCTCCGGGCCACCCAAACTGCCGGGTCACCCTACCGAAGGGACCACTACCCCGAGCCCCACGCGCAGCCGTTCGGTACGGTGAGTACGTGGCGATCACGTTCGAAGGTGAGGCCTGGGAGAAACTCCCGGGTGCCAGCCGCCTCACACTGGCCCAGCGCTCCGCCATCGAGGCCGAGGACCCGCTGCTCTGTGTCATGGCCGGTGCCGGCGCGGGAAAGACCAGGGTGCTGACCCTACGGGTGGCCCGCCGGGTGCGCGACGGTTCGATCGATGCCGACCGGGCCCTGGTGACCACGTTCAGCCGCAAGGCCGCCGAGGAGCTCCGCACCCGCCTGTGGTCGCTCGGGGTCTCGGGCGTCAAGGCGGGGACCTTTCACCACACCGCGCTGGGGCTCCTGCGCGAGCACCGGGCGGAACGGGGCCGCCCCCAACCGCAGTTGCTGCCGGATCGCCGCCGTCTCCTGGCCGATGTCGTCACCGGCGATCCTCGCCGGGTGCGCGCGCTCGACGGTGAGATCGGGTGGGCCAAGGCGCGCCTCGTCGCCCCCGAGCACTACGAGGCGGAGGCTCGCCGGGCCAAGCGGCGCAGCGGGATCAGCGCCCCCCAGGTGGCGGACGTCTTCATCCGCTACGAGGCCGAGCGGGTCCGTCGCAAGCTGCTGGACTTCGACGACCTGATCACCGCCTGTGCCGACGCCCTGGCCGGTGATGCCGCCTTCGCCGATGCCGTGCGCTGGCGGACGCGCCACCTCTTCGTCGACGAGATGCAGGACGTGAACCCGGCCCAGTTCAGGCTCCTGACCGCTCTCCTCTCCGACGAGCCCGATCTCTTCGTGGTGGGCGACCCCAATCAGTCGGTCTACGGATTCAACGGGGCCGATCCGTCGCTCCTGTACCGGCTCCCCGAAATCCTCCGGGGGACCAAGGTCATCCGCCTGGACGAGAACCACCGGTGCACGCCGCAGGTGGTGGCGGTCGCCACCGCGGTGCTCAGGGACAGCGAGACCGACCCTACCGTTCTGGGTGAGATCGACGCCGCCAGCAGCAGCCGCGTCGACGGCCCGGTGCCGACCGTGATCAGCCACGCCAGCGACGCCGAGGAGGCGGCGTGGGCGGCGGAGAGGGCCAGGCGGTCGCATACCCCGGGGCGGCGGTGGTCGAGCATCGCCATCCTCGCCCGCACCAACGCGCAGCTGGCCGTGGTGCAGGCGGCCATGGAGGAGGCGAACGTGCCGTGCCAGCTGGCCGGCTCCGAACTCGGACCGGCGAGCGACGTGCGGGGCGGGGCCTGGCGCCACCGGGCCGATCACGACGACGAGGAGGACGAAGTGGCCGAGGTCGACCGCGACAAGGTCGTCCTCACGACGTTCCACCGGGCCAAGGGACTGCAGTGGCACACGGTGGTCATCATCGGCCTGAGTGCCGGGCTGATACCCCTGGCGTCGGCCCGCACGACGGACGCGGTCGACGAGGAGCGCCGCCTCCTCTACGTGGCCCTCACCCGCGCCGAGGAGGAGTTGTGGTGCAGCTGGTCCGAGGGCCAGGGCGCACCGGGGTCCTCCGGGTCGGAACCGACCCGCAGTGCCAGTCCGTGGCTGGCACCCATCGAACGGGCGGTGGCCCAGCTCACCAAGGCGGCAGCGCCCACCGCGGCCGCCGATGTCTCGGCCCGGGTCGCCGAGCTCCGCCGGCGGCTGGAGCCCGAGGCCGGCGCATGACCGACCTCCTGGAGCAGCTTCGCAAAGCGGTCGGCGATCCCTTCATCCTCTCGGGGGCGCAGGTCCACAGCGACTACACGCACGATGAAGCGCTGACGGCCAGCCCGGTCAGTCCGGGGGTCGTCGTGCTGCCGGCCGCCACGGCCGAGGTGGCGGAAATCCTGCGCACGGCCAGCCAGCTGCGGGTCCCCGTCGTCATCCGGGGCAGCGGTACGGGACTTTCCGGCGGGTGCCTTCCCGTGCCCGACGGCATCCTGATCGCCTTCGACCGGATGCGGGCGATAAAGGAGATCGACCGGGAGAACCAGGTGGCCGTCGTCGAGCCGGGGGTGACCCTCGAGGAGTTGGACCGCGCCCTGGCGCCGTTGGGACTCGTCTATCCGGTATCGCCGGGCGAGGCCAGCGCATCACTCGGCGGCAACGTCGCCACCAACGCCGGCGGCATGCGCGCCGTGCGCTACGGGGTCACACGCCATCACGTCCTCGGCCTGGAGGTCGTGCTGGCCGACGGCACCGTCATGCGGACCGGTGGGAAGTTCGTCAAGTCCTCGTCGGGCTACGACCTCACCCAGCTGCTCATCGGCTCGGAAGGCACCCTGGCGGTCACCACGGAGATCACCCTCAAGCTGCAGCCGCGCCTGGTCGAATCGGCCACTCTCTTGGCCCCTTTCGCCACCCTGGCCGAGGTGGCGCGGGCGGTGCCGCAGATCGTCAGCAGCGGCGTCGACCCGAGCATTCTCGAGTACTTGGACGTGCTGGCGATGGCAGGCGTCACGGCGAGTGCCGGCCTGGAGCTGGGCATCCCCGAAGAGGTCAAGGCGGCCGCGCTGGTGTACCTGGTGGTCGTGCTGGACGGGATGCACCCGCTCCGGATGGAAGAGGACGCCGCAGCGCTGGGCGCGCTCCTCTCGACGCTCGGTGCTCTCGACGTCTACCTCCTGCCGAGCGGAGCCGGGTCGGCGCTGATCTCGGCCCGGGAGAGGGCGTTCTTCGTGTCCAAGGCAGCAGGCGCGGACGACATCGTCGACGCCGTCCTTCCGCGTGCTGGCATCCCCGCCTATCTGGCCCGGGTCGCCGACCTGGCGGGGCGCGACGGCGCCCTCGTCACCGGTTGCGGTCATGTCGGCGACGGCAACGTCCACCTGGCGGTATTCCAGCCCGACGAGGATCGACGCCACGCGCTGCTCGACGAGATCTACGCGTCGGCCGTCGCCGCCGGCGGAGCCGTCTCGGGCGAGCACGGGATCGGTACCGAGAAGCTGTCGTACTTCCTCGACACTGTGGACGCCGTGAACCTGGACCTCATGCGCTCCATCAAGCGCGTCTTCGACCCCTTGGGGATCCTCGGACCGGAACGGCTTCTCGGCGCCGACACGGAGACGGCGTGAACGGGGCGCGCGCGCTGTTGTCCACCTTGGTGGGCGCCGGCGTCAATGTCTGCTTCGCCAATCCGGGCACCTCCGAGATGCACTTCGTCGCCGCCTTGGACGACGTGCCCGCCATGAAGGGGATCCTCACACTGTTCGAGGGCGTGGCCACCGGAGCCGCCGACGGCTATGCCCGGGTGGCCGGACGGCCTGCGGCGACGCTGTTGCACCTCGGCCCGGGCCTGGGCAACGGTCTGGCCAACCTGCATAACGCCCGGCGCGCCCGCACCCCGCTGGTCAACATTGTCGGTGACCACGCCACCTATCACGCCCGCTTCGACGCGCCACTCGAGTCCGACATCGCCTCCTTGGCCCGCCCGGTCTCGGGGTGGTACCGGGTGACGGCGCGGGCCGACGACGTCGGGGGGGATGCGGCCGATGCGGTTGCCGCGGCGTACGGTCCGCCGGGGCAGGTAGCGACGCTTGTCCTCCCGGCCGACTCGTCGTGGTCGGAGTCGACCACGGGGCCCTCTCCGCCGCGCCCCCGAGCCGCGTCGCCCGCGGTGCCCCCCGAGACGCTCGAAGGCGTGGCCAGGGCGCTCCGTTCGGGTGAGCGGTCGGCGCTCCTGCTCGGCGGGTCGTCTCTGCGCGCCCGCGGCCTTCACGCCGCCAGCCGGATCAGCGGCGCCAGCGGGGCCCCTCTGTTGGCCGAGACCTTTCCGGCCAATCTGGAACGGGGAGCCGGGATCCCGGCCGTCGACCGGCTGGGGTATCTGGCCGAGTTCGCCCAGGCCCAGTTGGCCGGGGTGCAGCACCTCGTCCTGGTCGAGGCAAAGTCCCCCGTCTCCTTCTTCGCCTACCCAGGCAAGGCCAGCGACCTGGTGCCCCCGGGGTGCACCGTGCACACCCTGGTGCGTCCCGGGGAGGACGCCCCCGGCGCGCTCGAAGCCCTGGCCGATCTGCTCGGTGCGCCCACCGACGGCGCCACGCCGGCTCTGGCCGTACGACCCGAGCGGCCGTCGGGACCCTTGACGACCGAGACACTGGCCGCCGCCATCGGAACGACGCTGCCGGAGAACGCCATCGTGGTCGACGAGGGCAACACCTCGGGGCTGTCCGTCGCCGGTGCCACCGCGGGCGCCCCCCGCCACGACTGGCTCACGCTCACCGGCGGGGCCATCGGCATCGGACTGCCGGCCGCCACCGGCGCAGCCGTGGCCGCACCCGAGCGGCCCGTGCTCTGTCTCCAGGCCGACGGGAGTGCCATGTACACGCTGCAGGCACTCTGGACGCAGGCTCGTGAAGGGCTGCACGTGACGACCGTGGTGCTGGCCAACCACAGTTATGCCATTTTGAACATGGAGCTGCACCGGGTGGGCGCGGACGGAGACGGGGTGCGCGCCCGTCGCCTCTTGGACCTCACCGACCCCGTCATCGACTTCGTCGCCCTGGCCCAGGGGTTGGGGGTGCCGGCGCGCCGGGTCGAGACGGCCGAAGGGCTGACCAGCGCCCTGGCGGAGAGCTTCGCCGAACCGGGCCCGTCGCTCATTGAGATCCCGCTCCCGGGCGGGCCGCGCTAAGGAGTCGGCGGCACCTCGGCCAGGTCGACGATGACGGGGGCGTGGTCGGACGGCTTCGGGCCCTTGCGGGCATCGCGGTCAACCCGGGCGCCGGTGGCCCGTTCGGCCAGGTCCTCGCTGATGAGGACGAGGTCGATGCGCATCCCGCGACCCTGATGGAAGTCGCCGGCCCGGTAGTCCCACCAGCTGAAGACGCCCGGATCGTTGAAGCGCCGGAACACGTCGGTGAGTCCCCAGTCCTCGACGTGGCGCAGCGCAGCGCGTTCGGGCTCGCTCACATGCGTGGCGCCGACGAACGCCGCCGGATCCCACACGTCGCCGTCGTCGGGGGCCACGTTGAAGTCGCCGCACACGGCCACCGAGTCGCCGGGCCGGCAGGTCTCATCGAGCATGGTGCGCAGCTGGGCCAGCCATTCGAGCTTGATGCCGTAGAACTCGTTGTCGAGACTGCGACCGTTCGGGACGTAGACCGAGTGCACCCGGACGCCCCCGCACGTCGCCGCCACCAGGCGGCACCCGTGATCATCGTGCGGCGTGCCGAACCCGTGCACTTCGTCGGCCACCCCGACCCGGCTGAGCAGCGCGACCCCGTTCCAGCGCCCGTCGCCGTAATGCGCCGACTCGTAACCCAGCGCCAAGAATTCCTTCGTGGGGAACTTGTCGTCGGCCTGCTTCGTCTCCTGCAGGCAGAGCACGTCGGGCTCGTTCTGCTCGATCCACTGGGTCACTCTGGGCATGCGTGCGGTGAGCGAATTGACGTTCCACGTCGCCAGGCGCATCAGGCGGCACCTCCCTCGACGATGACAAAGAGCAGATCGGCCTCGCACGCCCTCTGCCCGCCGACCAGAGCCGTCCCGTGACCCTTGCCGGCCCGGGCCGACATGTGGTCGAGGGTCACCCGGAGCTCGAGGGTGTCGCCGGGTACCACCTGGCGCCGGAAGCGGGCCCGTTCGATTCCCCCGAAGAGTGGCAACTTGCCCGTGTAGCGGGGATCCCGCAGCACGGCGTAACCCCCGAGCTGGGCCAGCGCCTCCACCATGAGCACGCCCGGAAGGGTGGGACGCCCGGGGAAGTGGCCGGCGAAGAACGGCTCGGCGCCCGTGAGCTCCCAGCGACCCTCGGCCGACTGACCGGGCTCGACCGCGGTGACCGCCGTCACGAAGAGAAACGGCGGCCGGTGCGGCAGGACCTCGATCGGCTCGGGTATCTCCACGAGCTCGAGGTTAGCGATGGGCGCGCTCAACGTGTGGCGCCGGCCGCCTTCTTGGTCGTGCCCCGCCGCTTCTTCACCGGGGGCTCGGGCAGCGAGAGCTCGGCCACGCGCCGGGGCGGGTCCAAGCTCGAGAGCACGAACGGCCGCACCGCGCCCTTGGTCAGTACCTGGCGCGCCTTCGTCGGAGGTGGATCGCCCATGGCGCTGAGCGGTATATAGCAGTGCAGGCTTCCCCCATCGGGCAGCGCCACGTCCACCATCGCCCCGTGCGAGGTGAAGGAGACGACTTCGCCTTCGACTATGGACCGCAGCGGATACGTGGCGACGAACGTGATGAACGACAGTGGTGCGTTCACCGCGGGCGGCGGCGTGGCCGAACGCCGGCGGGGTGCGGACGCCTCCGCCACCACGAGCTCGGCAGCCTTCTTCGCCGTCGTCTTCTTGGCCGGTACCGACTTCATCTCCGGCGCCGCCTTCTTGGCCGCGGCCTTCTTGGCCGGTGCCTTCTTGGTGGCCCCCTTCTTGGCGGCCGCCTTCTTGGGGCCGTCCGTCTTGCCCACCGCCGCCTTCTTGGCGGCCTTCTTGGGTGCGGCGTCCTTCTTGGTGGCGGCGGCCTTCTTCTTCGAAGCCACCTTGGCCACCTTCACCTCGGTCGGAGGGTGGATCGCCTCGGCCACCGCCTCGCTGATGGCGCTCGACAGCTCGGGATCGTCCACCGTGGCGGGGCGCCGCGCCCCGCGACGCGAGGGGGGCGGCGCACTCGGCGTGATCGGCCAGGTCGTCTCGACGGCGGGAGCGGCCCTTTTGGGCGAGCGCTTGGCCGCCTTCTTCGCCGCCCGCGCCAGCTCGGCCGCCTTGGCCGGAGCCGACTCAGGGTCCTTCGCGGCGCGCGTCTCCGCCGTGGCGGCGCGACTCTTGGGGCCCCTGATGGGAAGACGCGGCGTGAAGATCCACCCCACCCCCGGCACCGGCTTCCCCCCGATGAGCCGACCCTCGTCGAACAGCCAGGGGTGCTGGCCGTGGAACTCCTGGAACGAGTCGTTGGAGAGGACGACGGCGCCGGTGCGCTCCGCGATGCGCAAGACGAAGGCGTCGCCCCGTCCGATGGCCCCGGCCGGCGGGGAGACCACCTCGCCGTTGAGCATCGCCTCGCGCAGCGTCTCGCGCTCGGACTCGTCGATGCGGTGTTCGAACGAGGCGTCGACGACGACGGTAATGCGGCTCTCCGGGTCCTCTTCGGCATAGGCGCGTACCGCCTCGTCGAGTTGCGCCAGGCTTGGGAGCGTTCGTCCTTCCGTGGCCAGGTTGGACCCGTCCACGACAACGTGGTGGGGTTCAGCCAATGGCGCGTTGCAACAGGTCGGCCTGCTCCAGCTGGTGCAGGGCGGCACTTCCGATGGCCGGACTGGCCGATTCGCTCCGACTGACGTGGCGGAGCCGGAGGCGTGGGGGCAACGCGGCGTGCAGGCGGGCATGGACGAACGACCAGGCACCCATGTTCTCGGGCTCCTCTTGCAACCAGACCACCTCTTCCGCCTGTCCGTAACGCTCGAAGATCTCCGAGATCTGCGCGATGGGCCACGGGTAGAGCTGCTCGATCCGCACCACGGCCACCGCCGCCGCAGCCGCAGCGTCGTCGGCCGCCAACTGCTGGCGGCGCTGCAGTGCCTCGAGGGCCACCTTTCCACTGCACAGGACGATCCGACGAATGCTCTCGGGATCGGTCACCCCGGGATCGTCCAGCACGTGGGCGAACGATCCCACCTCCAGCTCGGCGACGGGCGAGCGCGAGGCGGGGGACCGCAACATGGATTTGGGCGTGACCACCACCAACGGGCGCTTCGGGGAGAGCAGGGCCTGCGAGCGCAGGAGGTGGAAATACTGGGCCGACGTCGAAGGGATGGCGACCCGCATGTTCCCTCGGGCACAGAGCGCGAGGAACCTCTCGAAGCGCGAGGAGGAGTGCTCGGGCCCCTGCCCCTCGTAGCCGTGCGGGAGCAGCATCACCAGGCCGGCGTACTGGCCCCACTTGATTTCGGCCGCCGCCAGGAAGTTGTCGATGATGATCTGTGCCCCGTTGGCGAAATCGCCGAACTGCGCCTCCCAGGCCACCAGCGCTTCGGGCGCCTCGACCGAGTAGCCGTACTCGAACCCCACCGCGGCGTACTCCGACAGGAGCGAGTCGCGGACGGTGAAGACACCCAGCATCCCCGTCGAAGGGGCCAGTACCGCTGTGTCGACCCGGCCCATCCCGTCGCCCAGGTGAGCCAGGGGGATCAGCTCCTCGGCATTGGTGTAGTCCACCAGCACGGCGTGGCGCTGGCTGAACGTGCCGCGCCGGGTGTCCTGCCCGGTCAGGCGCACGTTGACGCCCTCGTGGAGCAAGGACCCGATGGCCAACGCCTCGGCCAGGGCCCAGTCCACGTACCCCTTGGCCACCAGCTCGTCGCGCTGGGAGAACTGCCGCTCGAGCTTGGGGTGGATGGTGAACCCGTCGGGCACCGTGCGCACCAGCGTGGCCAGGGTGCGCAGCACCTGGCCGTCCACGCCGGTTTGGACGGACGGGACGTCGGCGTCGCCGCGGTCGTGGATGGGAAGGTGTGTCGGGGCCAGCGACGGCTCGCCCCGCACCTCGTCGAGCACGGTCTGCAGCCGGCTGTTGAAGTCGTCGAGGGCCGCTTCCGCCCCTTCGAGCGTGATGTCGCCCCGGCGGACCAGGGTCTCGGTGTAGAGCTTGCGCACCGAACGCTTGGCGTCGATGCGCTGGTACATGAGGGGCTGGGTGTAGCTCGGGTCGTCACCCTCGTTGTGGCCGTACTTGCGATAGCACACGACGTCGATGACCACGTCTTTGTGGAAGGTCTGGCGGAAGGAGAAGGCCAGGCGGGCGGCGCGGACACACGCCTCGGGGTCGTCGCCGTTGACGTGGAAGATGGGCGCCTGCACCATTTTCGCCACGTCGGTCGGATAGACCGACGTGCGGGCCGAGGCCGGCGCCGTGGTGAAGCCCAGTTGGTTGTTGATGACCACGTGCACGGCGCCCCCGGTGCGGTAACCCGAGAGGCCCGAGAGGTTCAGCGTCTCGGCCACCACGCCCTGGCCGGCGAAGGCGGCGTCTCCGTGCACGAGCACCGACATGCAGGGGAACCCGTAGGTGCCTTCGGCCATCGCCCGGGGCGTGCCGTCGGTGGGGGGCGACAACCTGTCCTGCTTGGCCCGGGTCATGCCCTCGACCACCGGGTCCACCGCCTCGAGATGGGAGGGATTGGAGGCCAGCGTGATCGGGAGCTCTTCGCCGGCACTGCCCTTGAAGATTCCCCGCGCACCCTTGTGGTACTTCACGTCTCCCGAGCCCTGGACCGATTCGGGATCCAGATTGCCCTCGAACTCCTCGAAGATCTCCTTGTAGGACTTGCCCACAATGTTGGCCAGCACGTTGAGGCGTCCCCGATGGGACATCCCCATCACGACCTCGGCCACCCCGGAACCGGCGGCGGCGTCGAGCAGGGTGTCGAGGAGCACGATGGTCGATTCCGCCCCTTCGAGGCCGAAGCGCTTCTGGCCGACGTAGCGGGTGTGGAGGAACCGCTCGAACACCTCGGCCGCGTTCAACCGGTCCAAGATGTGGCGCTGCTCGCTCTCACTGAGGGTGCTCGGCTGCCCTTCGACGTGCTGCTGGATCCACCGCTTCTGCTCGGGATCCTGTATGTGCATGTACTCGATGGCCAGGGTGCGGCAGTAGGCGTCACGCAGGACGTGGAGGATCTCGTCGAGCGTGGCCACGTCGCGCCCGGCCAGGCCGTCGGCCACGAAGGTGCGGGGCAGGTCCCAGATGGTGAGCCCGTAGGTCAACGGGTCGAGCTCGGGATGGATATGGGGCGGCTCGGCGTCGAGAGGGTCGAGGTGCGCGATCAGGTGCCCGCGCACCCGGTACATGTTGATGAGCGTCTGCACGTGCACCTGCTTGATCAGGCGCTGGTGCTCGCCCTCCTCGGTGCCCTGACCGGCGTTGTTGTCCCTCTGCCACCGCACGGGCTCGTAGGGCACGCCCATCGACGCGAAGAGCGCGTCGTAGAAGCCGTCCTCCCCGGTGAGCAGCGCGGCGACCCGGCCCAAGAAGATGCCCGACTCCGCCCCTTGAATGATGCGGTGGTCGTAGGTGGAGGTCAGGGTGACCACCTTCCCCAGGCCCAGCTGGGCCAGGACCCGCGGGTCGGCGGCTTCGTAGCCGGCCGGGTACCCGAGCGCGCCCACCCCGATGATGGCGCCCTGGCCCGGCATGAGGCGCGGCACCGACTGGGCCGTGCCCAGCGTGCCCGGATTGGTGAGCGACACCGTGGTGCCGGCGAAATCGTCCGGAGAGATCTTGCCGGTGTGGATCTTGCGGATGAGGTCTTCGTAGGCGAGGACGAAGGACCGGAAGTCGAGGGTGTCGGCCTCCCGGATGCAGGGCACGAGCAGGGTGCGGGAACCGTCGCTCTTCTGCTGGTCCACCGCCAGCCCGAGACCCACGTGCTTGTGGTGGATGACGCCCGGCTTGCCGGTGCCGTTGACGTCCTCGACGAACGCCGCGTTCAGGGCCGGGACGTCGGTGAGGGCGCGGACGATGGCGTAGCCGATGAGGTGGGTGAAGCTGACCTTGGCCCCGGTGGTGCGCGCCAGCTGATTGTTGAGGATTTGCCGGTTCACCTCGAGGAGGCGGGCGGGGACGGTGCGGACGCTCGTCGCCGTCGGGACGCCCAGGCTGGCCTCCATATTGGCCACGATCCGGCTGGCGGCCCCCCGGAGGAGCACCGCCTCTTCCGGGCCTGAGCCCACGGCGGTCGGCGCGGCGGCCTTGCCTGGGGCAGGGGTGGGCGTCGCCGCCACGGGAATGGGCGTTGCGGTGGGCGTACCGGAGACGGGTGTGGTCGTGGTGAGCGGTGGTGGAGCGGCGACGGTGGCCTCGACCGGAACGGCCTGAGGGGCCGGGAGGGGGGTGGCCCGATAGTCGGCGAAGAATTCGCGCCAGCTGTCGCTCACCGACGACGGATCGACCAGAAAACGGTCGTACATGTCGTCCACCAGCCACGCATTGGGGCCGAAGGAGCCCGCTGATGCTTCTGACTGTGCCATTCTCCCACCCTACCGGGGGCGCGCGGGGAGTTGGGGCAGGGGGATATCGTCGCCCCTACCCATGGGCTATCCGGCCGCACTCCACATTCTCGAACGGGCGGCGTCCGTGCCGGGGGCGCCGGCCGTGGTGCTCGTCCACGGATCGCTGGACCGGGCCGAGAGTTTCCGGCGGGTCATGCGCCGCCTGCCCGAACTGCACATTGTCGCCTACGACCGC
>Ga0302314_10010318_pt1 | contig 16365 bp, 13 predicted proteins | sample III_Palsa_N2_3_FD_200533 | JGI IMG/M metagenome (GOLD analysis project Ga0302314, IMG submission 200533) | Peat permafrost microbial communities from Stordalen Mire near Abisko, Sweden - III_Palsa_N2_3 | ecosystem: Environmental > Terrestrial > Soil > Palsa > Peat permafrost | place: Sweden... | reverse complement strand
GCTGCCAGCCAGACGCTCTAGCCAACTGAGCTACAGCCCCTTCGAAGTCGAACTCGTCGGCAAGCGTAATGCATGCGCGCTGGCCGTTGCCGGGCGGCGTCAGTCGGAGACACAGCTCGTGAGCGCCCGCGACGCGATCGACGGGGCAGTAGGAATGCAAGGTCCAGCGCGCCGCAGTAGACGGCGAACAGATCGACCTCCGCCACAGCCTTACGCCGATGTCCAACGCGAGGTCCACCCGCCCATGCTCGGCTTCAATACGGCCTGAGGGGGCCTGGCCGAAAAACGCAACCCACAGTCACGTTTCTCGGCCAGGTTGAGTTATCCGGCCCGCCTCCGTCCGCATCCACTCAAATCGACCGCCGACGTATGCTGCAAACGGGTCCCGACGGAAAATCCGCCCCGCGCTACTCCGGCGGGTTGTACTCCGGGATGTCGAGCTCGCCGTCGATCGGTCCGTCCAGCTCGGGCTCGAGCGCCCGGCGCCTGGTGGCGGATTCCGGCCCGCCGGCCCGCGGAATGGGGATCCGGCCGGCGCCGCCGTCGACGCGGTCGAGGTCGGCGAGCATGCGGGAGTGGACCGCCTGGATGTCGCGGAGCAGGAGCTCGGCGTTCGAGCGCAGCGAGCCGCCCATCTCGCGAAGGTTGTTCACCAGCTCGGTGCCCTCGGAGCGAACGTCGGCCGCCGCCACCCGGGCCTCGCCGAGGATCTCGCGCGACTGTGCTTTCACCTTGGTCGTGCTGGCCTCCGCCTCCGCCTGGGCCTTGGCGAGGATCTCGCGCGCCTCGGACGTAGAGGACGCCTTTGCGGCCTCGGCTTCGTCGTGCGCCTTGGCCAGGATTCCCAGCGCCTCAGAAGCCGCCATGGTCTTCGCCCGCTCGGCCTCCGCTCGCGCCATCCTGAGGATGTCGGCCGCCTCCTCCTCGGCCGCCCTGATCCGATTCTGAGCGGCGCGCTCGCCTTCGGCGATCCGGGCGCGCATCCGGGACTCGGTGCGGAGCCGGATCTGTTCGGCGGCCTGCTCGGCGGCGGCGACGATGGTTCCTACGCGCTCGGCTGCCGTGGCCGCGCCGGCGCCGTGCCGGTTGGTCGGCCCAGGGCCGTTCCCCCTCGCGGCGGCGGCCGTCGTGTTGCTCGCGGCGACCGGCGCGCTATCCGTGCTTTCTGACATGACCCGCAATCGTAGTGAGCAGATCGCCTAATCGACGCAAGAAAGGGGCCAGCCTGCAGCGCCTTTCAGGGATGCGGTACGCGCCAGGGCCCCCCGCCGCCCGTGCTCCCGAGCGCCGCGTGCGTAGGGAGAGTCACTAACCTCAGGCGCCGAGATGACTGAGCGGCGATATGACCCGAAGACGATTGAGCCCAAGTGGCAGGAGGTCTGGGCGCGTGAGCGCACGTGGGAGGTCTCCAACGAGCCCGACGGGCGCCCCAAGTCCTATGTGCTCGAGATGCTCCCGTACCCGAGCGGGGAGCCGCACATCGGGCATCTGAAGAACTACGCGCTCGGCGACGCGATCGCGCACTTTCACCGCCGCACGGGCCATCGGGTGCTGCACCCGATGGGCTATGACGCGTTCGGGCTGCCGGCCGAGAACAACGCGATCAAGACGGGCGTGCACCCGCGCGAGGCGACGAAGCGGTCGATCGCCTCCTACCGGCACTGGTTTCATCGCTGGGGCATCTCGATCGACTGGTCGCGTGAGATCGCCAGCTACGAGCCCTCCTACTACCGGTGGACGCAGTGGATCTTCCTGCGGCTGTTCGAGCGCGGCCTGGCCTATCGCAAGGAAGCGGCGGTCAAGTGGTGCCCGCACGACCAGACGGTGCTCGCCAACGAGCAGGTGATCGACGGCCGTTGTGAGCGCTGCGGGACGCTGGTCGAGGTACGTCAGCTCGAGCAGTGGTTCTTCCGCATCACCGATTACGCCGACCGCCTGCTCGACGATCTCGATCGGATCGACTGGCCCCCACACGTCAAGACGATGCAGCGCAACTGGATCGGCCGCAGCGTGGGCGCCGAGGTGGTGTTCCGCTGCGAGGAGCTGGAGATCGACTATCCGGTGTTCACCACGCGCCCGGACACGCTGTTCGGGGCGACGTTCTTCGTGATGGCGCCGGAGCATCCAGACGTGTTCAAGCTTGTGGCGGGAACCGGGCAGGAGAGCGCGGTCCATGATTACGTCAACCGGTCCCTGAACGAGTCGATCGAGGACCGCGGCGCGGCGGAGAAGCCGAAGACCGGGGTGGCGCTGGGGCGGACCGTGACCAACCCGGTGAACGGCGAGGAGATCCCGATGTACGTCGCCGACTACGTGCTGATGGAGTACGGCACCGGAGCGATCATGGCCGTCCCGGCCCACGACGAGCGAGATTTCGCGTTCGCCCAGGCGTTCGGACTCCAGATCCGGCGCGTGGTGGGCACCGATGAGGAGCTGCCGTACACGGGCGATGGCCCGATGACGAACTCGAGCCCCCGCTTCGACGGGATGCACAACCGCACCGCCTACGAGGCGATCGTCCAGTGGCTCGAGCTCGAGGCCAAGGGGCGCCCCTCGGTCAGCTACCGGCTCCGCGACTGGCTGCTGTCGCGCCAACGGTACTGGGGGTGTCCGATCCCGATCGTCTACTGCGAGCGCTGTGGCATGGTCGCGGTGCCCGATCAGGACCTGCCCGTCGAGCTGCCCGAGGTCGAGGACTACCAGCCGAAGGGCCGCTCACCCCTCGCCGCCGCGGAGGACTGGGTCAACACCACATGTCCGTCGTGTGGCGGGCCGGCTCGGCGCGAAACGGACACGATGGACACGTTCGTCGACTCGTCGTGGTACTTCCTGCGCTACTGCGACGCGCGCAACGACGAGGCGGCCTGGGACCGCCAGGTGGTCGACAGCTGGATGCCCGTCGACCAGTACATCGGCGGCGTGGAGCACGCGATCCTGCACTTGCTGTACGCGCGCTTCTTCGTCAAGGCGCTCGCCGATATGGACCTGGTTGGCGTCCAGGAGCCGTTCGAGGCGCTGTTCACCCAGGGCATGATCCTCGGCCCCGACGGCCAGAAGATGTCCAGCTCGAAGGGCAACGTCGTCGCCCCGGCGAAGATCATCGATCGCTTCGGTGCCGATGCGGCACGCGCCTATGTCCTGTTCCTCGGTCCTACCGACCAGGACGCCGCGTGGTCGGACACCGGGGTCGAGGGGGTGGAGCGGTTCCTGGCACGGTTGTGGCGGCTCGGCGACGCCCTGGCGCGCGAACCCGAGGATTCCGAGCCGCGACCAGCGGAGCAGCCGGCCGCCGCCAAGGGCTCGTCGCTGATCCTGGTTCGGAAGGCGAACTGGGCGATCGAGAAGGTGACCCGTGACATGACGGGGCGGTTCGGCTTCAACACGGCGATCGCGGCGATCATGGAGCTCGTCAACGAGATCTACCGCCACCCGGACGCCGACCTGGCGGCGCGGCGCTTCGCCGCCGCGACGGCGGCCTCGCTGGTATTTCCCGTCGCCCCGCACCTGGGGGCTGAGGTGTATGAGCTGCTCACCGGCCGCCGGGCGTGGGAAGTGCCGTGGCCGGAGCCCGATCCCGCGATGCTCCGAGCCGACTCGTTCCAGCTCGTGTGCCAGGTCAACGGCAAGGTCCGCGACCGCGTCGAGGCGCCCACGGGCGCTGCCCGCGATGAGCTCGAGCGCCTGTGCCTGGAAGCGCCGAACGTCCGCGCTCACGTCGACGGTCACGAGGTGGTGAAGGTGATCGCGGTCCCGGACAAGCTGGTCAACGTCGTCGTTCGCTAGCCGTGGCGGGGGGGTCGAGATGTCCGCCGGCGACCGCACGCCGTCGTCCCCGGGTCCTAGACTCGGGATGTGGCCGCATTCAAGCCCGCGTATCTGATCCACGGTGACGACCACGGCCGGATCGGCGAGCGACGCGCCAGGCTGCGCGCGATCGCCGAGGCCGAGGGCGGCGCGCAGGGGGTCGAGCCGCTCGACGGCGACGCCGCGAACCCGGACGCGGTAGCGAGCGCACTGAGCGCGATGACCTTTGCGCTCGGACGTCGATTCATCATTGTCGACGGGGTCGAACGGTGGAAGGACAAGGATCTCGACGCCCTCGAGGCGGCGCTGGCGAACATGCCGCCGGATACCACGGTGGCGTTCTTCGCGCGTGAGGAGGGACGGCTGAAGGCGCCCGCACGGCTGGTCGCGGCGGTCCGGGGCGTCGGCGGCGATGTCGCCGCCGAGGCCACGGTGAAGCCGTGGGAGCTTCCCAAGTGGGTGGCCGCGCGCGCGCGCGAACTCGGCCTCGAGCTCGAAGGGGGCGCCGCGCGAGCATTGGTCACGCACGTCGGCGAGCGCCAGCAGCGCCTGCTCCGCGAGCTCGAGAAGCTCGCGCTCGAGCTCGGGCCCGGCGGGCGGGTCGGGCTCACGGAGGTGGAGGAGCGCACGGCGCCCTCGGCCGAGCTACGGGCCTGGACGCTCGCGGACGCGCTGGTCGCCGGCGAAGAGGCCGATGCGACCCGGGCGTACCTCGCGCTGCGGGCCCAGGGCGAACGGGTGTCCGGCCTGCTGTACCTGATCGCACAGCGGCTGCGCGCCGCGCTCGATGTCGCAGGGGCGCTCGAGACCGGGAGGTCCACAAGCGAGATCAAGCGCGGGCTGCGGATGCCTTCGAGGGCCGCCGACCGGTTGATCTCCGACGCGGGCCGAACCGGCGCCGACAAGCTGCGCCGCGCCCTCGAATCGATCGCCGACCTCGAGCTGTTCTCGCGCGGCGGTGGTCCCGGCGCGCTCGCGGAGGACACCGAGGCGATGCTCGCGATCCAGCGGATCACGGGCTAGGCCTGCGACTGGCGCAGTCCGGATTTGCCTACGACTGGCGTAGGACGGACGTCGAGGCGCCCGCTAGCCGGCGGTGCCGCGGCGTAGGCGCGCCGCGCGGGACTTCTTGCGGGCGCCGGTGTTGCGGTGCAGGGAGCCGCGCTTGACGGCCTTGTCGATCGTCTGGACGAGCTCTCGATGCTCGGTCTCAGCCGCCGCGTCGTCGCCGCCCGCTACCGCCTGCTCGAGGCGGCGGAAGTACGTCTTGATCTTGGACGTGTAACGGCGGTTCTCCAGCCGCTCGCGCTCGGCGCGGACGATCCGCTTCTTTTGGGAGTGAATGTTGGCCATGACAGCAAGCAGCCGCGGACGGCCGCGGCTCGTGCGTACTATAGCGCGCTCGTGTCCGACGAGACCACCGTGGCCCCGCCCGACGGGGCGCCCGGCCAGGCGCCTTCCCAGCGCCGGATCGGCCGCAATACGGCGATCTTCGCGATCGCCACCGGCGCCTCCCGGATCGTGGGCCTGGCGCGGGAAGTCATCGCCGCGGGCTTCTTCGGGAACTCGGGGGCGTACTCGGCCTTCAACCTCGCCTCACAGATACCGAACCTGATGAGCAACCTGTTCGCGCAGGCTGCGTTGTCGGCGGCGTTCGTGCCGGTGTTCACCGAGCTCCTGCAGCAGGGAAAGAAGCGCGAGGCGTTCCGGCTCGCCTCGACCCTGTTCTGGATCATTCTGATTGCGCTCGGCGCCCTCAGCGCGGTGCTGATCCTCGCGGCTGGGGTGATCATGCCGCTGTTCACGGGGACCCTGAGCGCAGCCGACACGACGCTGACCGTCGGGCTCACCCGCGTGCTCTTCCCGGTGGTGCTCCTCCTCGGTTTGACCGGCCTGCTGGTCGGGATCCTGCAGTCCTTCGACGAGTTCTCGATCGCGGCGATCGCCCCGGCGGTATGGAACGTGGTGATCGTCGTGCTGCTGGTGACGCTGCGCCCGAGCTTTCACGGCGGCCAGCAGCTCTACGCGTACGCGATCGCCTGGCTCGCCGCGACCGTGGTGCAGATGCTCATGGTGGCCTCGGCGCTGCGGAGGATCGACTTCCGCCTGCAGTTCACGATCGACTGGCGCGACCCGAGGGTCAAGCAGGTGTTCGTGCTGATGCTGCCGGTGACCATCGGCCTGGGGATCATCAATCTCGACCAGCTCCTGAACTCGACCTTCGGCGCGCTCGTCTCGCCGCACGCGCCGGCCGCCATCAATCAGGCGTTTCGGATCTACCTGCTGCCCCAGGGGATGTTCAGCGTGGCAGTCGCCACGGTGCTCTTTCCCACCCTCAGCCGCATGGCGGCCGTGCGGGACCCGGCGAACATGCGCCGGGCGGTGGGCACCGGCATGCGGCAGATCAACCTGCTGCTGATCCCGGCGGCGGCGCTGATGATCGCCTTGCCCACCCCGATCGTCCGCCTCGTCTACCAGCACAAGGTCTTCACCGCCGCGGACACCCACCGCGTTTCCATCGCCCTGTTCTGGTTCGCTTTCAGCCTTCCCTTCGCCGGCCTGAACCTGCTGCTCACGCGGACCTTCTTCGCGGTTCGGCGGCCGTGGATCCCCACCCGCCTGGCGGCCGTGAACATGGTCGTCGACATCATCGTCAGCATCGCCCTCTACAAGCCGCTGGGGATCGCCGGCCTGGTGATCGGGACGGCGGTGGCCAACGTGGTGATGACCGCGCTGCAGATTCAGCGGCTACGTGTCGGGCTCAACGGAAGGCTCGAAGGTGGTCAGACGTTGATGATCACCGTCCGCATCGCGGTCGCCTCGGCGGTGATGGCGGCGCTGGGGTGGATTGTGTGGAAGGCCCTCAACGACCTCGTGGGAACGAGCCTGATCGGCCAGCTGATCTCGGTGGGGTTCGCCATCTCCCTCGCCGGCTTCGTCTATGTCCGCCTCGTGCTCGCGCTGCGGATCCCCGAGGCGCGACAGATCGAGCAGATGGTGATGGAGCGGCTCGGTCGAGCGCGTTAGGGAGCGCCGGCGGGCTGGGCCCGCCGGTACGTTAGGGAGCGCCGGCGGGCTGGGCCCGCCGGCGGCTCATCAGCAGCTGTCAGTCCTTGCCGACGACATCCTTCGCCTTGTCGGCCACATCGCCAACCTTTTCCTTGACCGCGCCTGAGGCACGGTCGACCTTACCCTCTCGCTTCAGCGAGTCGTTATCGGTCAGGTCCCCTACGGCTTCCTTCGCGCGACCCTTGAGGTCGTCGGTCTGCTCACCGGACATCGTGGCTCCTTACTTGTGGCTAGGTCTCCTGTCTACCCGGCTGGGAGCGATATAAGCCTCCGGCCAGGCCGCAACCGACCATGAGCGGACGCTCTCACTCGACGGATGTTGGACAGGACGGGCCTATAGCTGCCGGGGCCCCGGGTCGATAGGGGGCGCAAGGAGGAGTCACGATCCGCGCCCACCCGCAGATTCCGCGACGTAACTAGATGTCCGTCTCAACCGAGCTTCCGGACGCGTCCGGACACAGGCTGGCCGCGGCGGAGGCGTTCAACGCGGTGGCGGCGGCGGCCATGGTCGCGACCACACCCCAGGCGTTCCTCAGGGACGCGCTCGCACCGCTGGCCACCCTGCTCGGCGTGAGCTCGTGCGCCATCGTCGCTCCCGAGGGGCGCCGTTTGCGCTGCGTCGCCGCGGTCGGTCTCCCGCCCGCGTGCGTGGATTGGATGGAATCGGGGAGGGAGACCGGGGAGAGCCTGTTCGCGTTCGGGAGCGAGCCGTGCGTCAGCGGCGACGTGCGCGCGCTGGGCCCGGCGATCGCCTACGGGGACTTGATCCTCTCGCACGGCTTCCGCTCCTGCTGGTCGGTCTCGCTCACCGTGCCCGAGGGGCGTGTAGCAGGCGCGTTCGTGGCCATCGAACGCGATCCGGAGCCACCCAGCCCCGAAGTGCTCGAGCTGGCGTCGGCATATGGATCGGTGATCGCGCTCGGCCTCGACCGGCTGCACCAAGAATCAAGCCTGGCGACGCGGTCCCAGGCGGTGGTGGCCGCCCTGATCTCGGCACTCGACGCCCGCGACGAGTACACGGGGCGTCACTCGGCGGAGACGTCGGAACTGGCTCTACGCGTCGGCCAGCGCCTCGGCATGAGCTTCGACGAGCTCGAGCTGCTGGCACAGATCGCGGTCCTCCACGACGTCGGGAAGCTGGGGGTTCCGACCGAAGTGCTGCTCAAGCAGGGTCCGCTCGACCTCTCCGAGCAGGCACTGATGCGTCAGCACCCGATCGTCGGCGAGCGCATCCTAAGCGGGATGCCCGGTCTCGGCGAGGTGGCGCGCGCCGTCCGCAGTGAGCACGAGCGCTGGGACGGCTACGGCTATCCCGACGGCCTCGCGGGCGAGCAGATCCCGCTCGCGGCCAGGATCGTGTTCGCCTGCGACACCTGGCACGCGATGACCTCGGACCGGCCGTACCGGGCCGCGATGGCCCACTCCGAGGCCCGCGGGGAGCTGCGTGACGGAGCAGGTAGCCAGTTCGACCCGCTGGTGGCGCAGGCGCTGCTCGAGGTCCTGGGCGATCCCGTCCCGGTGCCGGCGTGCTCGCCCAGTGAGTCGCGGGACCGGGCGCTGTCACAGCAGCTGACGGCCATTGCCGAGGAGGTCGGGGCGAGGGACCTGTTCGTGTTCCGCAAGGTTGCTGATCGGCATTTCTCTCACTTGGGCGGAGTTGGACGCGGTGCAGGATGGGCGGGGAACATCGAGCTCGATTCCCGTGAGGAGCCCCATCTCGGGACCGCTCTGCAGCGCGGGACGCCGGTATGCGTCGAGCTCGAGCGGACCGGTCGCATCTTCGGTCCCTACTGGGGTCGCTCGGCGGTCGTGGTGCCGTGCGACGACGAGACGCTGGTCGTGTTCGGGTCACCGACCGACTCGGTCGCGGGCGCGTGCACTGAACGCTCATCCGAGCTCGCCGAGCGGGTGCGCTCATTGGTGATCGACGTCTCGCCCGCCAAGCGGCTCGCCGATGAGCTCGAGGTCCTGGCTGCCGTGCGCGAGGTGACGACGGTCAATGCCGAGGGAGTAGGCGAGACGCTGGTGGCGATCGCCGCCCGAGCCCGAGCCGCGCTGTCGGCGGAGTTCGCGGCCGTCGCGACGGTCGCGTCGCCGGGCCTCGACGCCGCGATCGGGGTGGACGCCGGCGCCTGGGAGCCCCGCGACCTGGGCGCGGCTGCGCGAGCGCTGGCGAAGTTCGGAGCGGGCGCCGACGACCTGCCAATGCTGTGCCAGAACCTGACGCAGCTCGAGATCGCGCCCGAGGGCTTTCGCCAAGAGGACGGCGTCTCTTCGCTGCACGTACTCCCGATCGGCTCACCGCCCGTGGCGGTCCTGCTCGTGGTCCACGCAGAGCCCGGGCTACGCGGATTCACGGCGCTTTGCCAACGCGTGGCCGTCGCGATCTCCGACGCCGCCGAGGCGGTGGTCCGCCGGGGGATCGCACAGGAGAGTCTGCAGGCCGAGAACGCCCGGCTCGGCGAGCAGCTCCGCACCGATGCCCTGACCGGGGTCGCCAGTCGCGGGGCCTGGGAGGAAGCGCTGCGCGCCGAGCAGTTCCACCACGAGGCCGAGCAGACGCCGGTCTCGATCGTGATCGTCGACCTCGACGGGCTGAAGGCCGTCAACGACGAAGCCGGCCACGCCGCCGGCGACGAACACCTGCGCCGCTGCGCGCGGCGTCTGGCCAATTCGGTGCGCGCGACCGATCTTGTCGCCCGGATCGGCGGCGACGAGTTCGGGGTCCTGCTGCGCCACACCGACGAAGTCCAGGCGCTGGAGTGGTGCGAGAAGCTCCATCAGCGGATGGAGGCGGCGACGCCGGCCTCGGCCACCCACTCGCTTCGGTGGTCGCTCGGGTGCGCGTCTGTGCCGCCACGGAGTTCCGTCGGGGCGGCGGTGCTGGCGGCGGATCGGGCCATGTACACAATGAAATCGCGGGGGCGGTCGCAGGGGCGCTAGCGGCTCGGACCGGTTCAAAATCAGTCGGCCCTAACCTTGGTCGGAGATGCCCGACCAAGCGCACATCCGCAACTTCTCGATCATCGCCCACATCGACCACGGCAAGTCGACGCTGGCGGACCGGATCCTCGAGCTGACGCACACCGTCGATCCGCGGGCGATGCGCGCGCAGATGCTCGATTCGATGGACCTCGAGCGCGAGCGAGGGATCACGATCAAGGCGCAGGCGGTACGGGTCTCCTACACGGCGAGCGACGGAGAGACCTATCAGCTGCATCTGATCGACACGCCGGGGCACGTCGACTTCACCTATGAGGTGTCGCGGTCGCTGGCGGCGTGCGAGGGCGCGCTGCTGGTCGTCGACGCCTCCCAGGGAGTCGAGGCGCAGACCGTCGCCAACACCTACCTGGCGGTCGAGTCCGGGCTCGAGCTGATCCCGTGCCTGAACAAGGTCGACCTCCCGGGAGCCGAGCCCGAGCGGGTCGCGGAGGAGGTCGCCGAGCTGCTTGGGGAGCCCGCCGAGGAGGTGCGGCGGATCAGCGCCAAGACCGGCGAGGGCGTCACCGACGTCCTCGACGAGCTGATCGCGCGCGTTCCTCCCCCGAGCGGGGATCCCGACGCGCCGCCGCGGGCGCTCATCTTCGACTCCGAGTTCGACCAGTACCGCGGCGTGATCGCGTACATCCGGGTGGTCGACGGGACGTTCACGAAGGGAGAGGCGATCCGCGCCATGCAGGCGGGAACCGAGGCGGACATCGACGACATCGGCTTCTTCTCGCCGCAGATGATCTCGGTGCCCGCGCTCAGCGCCGGCGAGGTGGGCTACGTGATCACCGGAGTCAAGGACGTTACGAGGCTGCGGGTGGGGGACACGCTGACCGTCAAGGCCCGCCCGGCGAGCGAGCCCCTCCCCGGCTACCGCGAGGTCAAGCCGATGGTCTTCTGCGGCCTGTTCCCGATCGAGACCGACGACTACGCGGACCTGCGCGACGCGCTCGAGAAGCTGACGCTCAACGACGCCGCACTGTCGTGGGAGCCCGAGACCTCGGATGCGCTCGGGTTCGGCTTCCGCTGCGGGTTCCTCGGCCTGCTGCACATGGACATCGTGCGCGAACGGCTCGAGCGCGAGTACGACCTCGAGCTGCTGGCGACGATGCCGAGCGTCGAGTACGAGGTGACCCTGACCAACGGCACGGTCGTCCCCGTCCACTCGCCCAACGACATGCCCGAGCCGACCAAGGTGGAGGAGGTGCGCGAGCCCTACATCCGCGCCTCGATCCTGACCCCCAAGGAGTACGTCGGCCAGATCATGGAGCTGTGCCAGGAGCGCCGGGGCGAGCACGCCGGTATGCATTACCTGTCGTCCGAGCGCCTGCAGATCAACTACGACCTGCCGCTGGCCGAGATCGTGCTCGACTTCTTCGATCAGCTCAAGTCGCGCACGCGTGGCTATGCCTCCTTCGACTACGACCTGATCGGCCTGCGCGAGTCGGACCTGGTCAAGCTCGACATCCTGCTCGCGGGAGAGCCGGTCGACGCGCTGTCGATGCTCGTGCATCGCTCAAAAGCGGAGGACATCGGACGCACGCTGGTCGAGAAGCTCCGCAAGAAGATCCCCCGCCAGCAGTACGACGTCCCGGTCCAGGCGGCAATCGGCTCGCGCATCGTTGCGCGGGAGACGATCAAGGCCTACCGCAAGGACGTGATCGCCAAGTGCTACGGCGGCGACATCAGCCGCAAGCGCAAGCTGCTCGAGCAGCAGAAGAAGGGCAAGCAGCGGATGAAGCAGGTGGGGCGGATCGAGGTACCCCAGGAGGCATTCCTGGCCGTGCTCGAGCTGGGAGAGAAGGGCTGAGAGGTGAAGGCCTGACGCGGGCGGTCGCACCTCCGCGTCGTAGCTGGTCGACTAATGGGCAATGGGGCAATTGAGAGGGACGTTGCTGGCCGCAGCCGTGGCGCTGGGGTCGCTGCTCGGGATCTGCGCGACGAATGCACTGGCGAGCGCCACGCCGCCGCCTTCAACCCCCGCCGCGGTCGCCTACCAGCTGAACGCGGGCCACACGGGCGTGACCGCGGACAGCGTCGCGGCGAGCCCTACGAAGCGGTGGTCCGACGTGTTCCCGGGCGGGGTCTCGTACCCGCTGATCGTCGGCAGCCGGGTGTACGTGACCGTGGCCCATGCTTCCACTTACGGCACCACGCTCTACGCGCTGCAAGCGGGCACCGGCGCGAAGCTCTGGTCGGTCAACCTGGGTGGCACCTATTACTGGTCCGGGCTCACCTACGCCGCCGGCCGTGTCTTCACGGTCAACTACGACGGGGTGATGGAGGCTTCGATGCGGTCACCGGTGCGACCGATTGGTCGACGCAGCTCCCTGATCAATATGCGTTCAGCTCGCCTCCCACCGCGGCCAACGGGTACGTCTACACCGGGGGCGCCGGGGAGGGCGGCACGGCATACGCCGTTGACCAGGCCAACGGCGTCGTGAAGTGGACCGCGCCGGTCGAGAACGGTGACAACAGCTCGCCCGCGGTATCGGCCTCCGGGGTGTACGTCTCTTACGCGTGCGGACAGAGCTACGACTTCGATCCGAGCTCTGGCGCGCAGATCTGGCATCGCAGCACCGCGTGCGAAGGTGGCGGCGGGAAGACGCCGGTCCTCGCGGACGGCTTCCTGTTCGTGCGCGACTTGGCCTACCCGGGGGTGCTCAATGCCAGTACCGGTGCGATGGTCGCACAGTTCACGACGTCTGGACCGGCCCCGGCGGTCGACTCGAGCCAAATCTATGACCTCTCGGACTCGACCCTAACCGCGAGGAGTCTCAGCTCAGGCGCCCCTGCGTGGAGCTTCACCGGCGACGGCACCCTCGACTCGGCGCCGCTCGTCGCCGGCGGGACGGTAATCATCGGCGGTGGCTCAGGCGAGCTCTACGGGCTCTCGAGCGCTACCGGAGCGGTGAGTTGGTCGACCAACGTCGGCGCCGGGATTCCGGGCCCCGACGAGCAGGATGTGTCACCGGCGGCGCGGGCTGGTGCGGGGTTAGCGGGTGACCGGCCCGCGCTGCCCCGGGGCCTTCTGGAGGAAGACCCACGCGACCCCGGCGCAGAGCGGCAAGATCACGAGCAGGGCCGCGATTGCCGGCCAGGAGACGAAGTAGTGAGCCGTCTCGTGGCCGAACCCGCCGTTGGTACCGCGCGCGGCGGTCCACCGGACCTGGAAAGCGGACTGCTGGGCGGCGGCGGCCGCCGCAGTCAGTCCCACCGCGATCACGATGGCGATCGGAGCCACGGCGCGGGCCGGGACCACAACCCGCGGGCGCGTGCGGCTTGGCTTGGTGTCGGGAGGCAGGTCCGCGACGAGCCGGTCGAGCTCTCCGTAGGTGCGGGATGAGAACAGCGCTCCCAGCCGCTCTTCGAGCTCCTCCGCGAACAGCCGTCCCTCGGCGGTGGCGCGGCGGAGCTGCTCGGCGATCTTCTCCCGGTCGGAGTCCGAAGCTCGGAGCGCTGGCCGCCTCTCCATCACCGCCAAGGCTAGCGCACGGCGATCGCTACTCCCGTGCCTGACCTCGCGGCGCGCGGAGCGCCAGCGCGAGCTCGAAGCGCGCGTCCGCGTCGTCGAGCTCGGGGCCGAGTAGCTCGCGCAGACGCGCAATCCGGTAGCGGACGGTCTGGGGGTGAACGACCAGGTCGGTGGCGGTCTCGGGAACGCTCCCGTGATGGGCCAGCCACGCGGCCAGCGTGGTCTCCATCCGTACCCGCTGCATCGGTGTCAGGCTGTCGAGCGCGGCGAGCCGCCGAGAGGCGAGATCCGCCAGCGCCGCCGGATCGGCGTGGACGACGAGCGCCGCCAGGTGGTCCTCGCTGTCGGCGAGGCCGTCGGGCGAGATCGCGCCCGCCGTCTGGAGCGCCGCGCACCGGATCGCGCGGTCGAAACTGGCGTGGGCCTGATCGAGCACGACCGTCGGCCCGATGGCCGAGGTCCGGGTGCCGAGGGCGCGCGCGATCCGGACGCGGCGGCCGGGGGCGTCCGGATCCGGGACGAGGACGACGACGTGCTCGCCGATCCGGCCTCCGAGGGCGCCCTCACCGACCAGCGCAGCGAGCCGCTCGGGGTTGCGATGGCCGCAGACCAGGACCGCGAGGCGGCGCGGCGGGCTCCAGCCGAGCGCGACTGCCAGCCGGTCGATGTCCTCCCCTACCCCTGCCCCTGATACGAGGGCGCGCACGAGCGCGCTTTGCTGGCGCTGGCGCTCGCCGGCGTCCACGGCCTGCTCACGCGCATAGCCCTCGACCGACTCGGCGGAGAGCTCGTCGATGTAGGCGAAGATCGCCTCGGCGAGCAGGGCCTGCGTGGGGCCGTCGATGCCCGCGGCCCGGGCCGCGGCGGCGAAGCGCCGCCAGGCCACGCGCGCGCCGATCCGGTAGGCGAGCTGGAGGGCGTCCAGGGACCGCCCCGACCTGAGCTCGCCGCGCCCGAGGGCGAGATATACCTCGCGTCCCGGTCGCTCGGCAGGGATCGGATGCCCGATCTGGTCGAGGAACTGGCGCAGAGCCTGATCGATCGCGGTCTGCACGCCGCGCCCGAAGGCGCCGCGCATCGGGCGCCGGTAGGCGGGGATGGCCGCCACGATCGAGCGGATGATCTCCTCGGCGATCGTGGCCAACTCGGGCTCGAGGATCGGGCGAAGCTCGGCGGGAACGGCCTGCCACGGGCGCTCGAGAGGGATTTCTTGTTGCCTGGGCATAAAACGCTGGTGGAGTCAGTGGGATGATGGCAAGAATATTGTGTGCGGCGTATGTAGCCTGGCTGCATGACCAGAACAGAACGTAACGTCAACATCGGCGCCGTGGCGATTCCTTTCCTTGCCGTGATTGCAGCCGCGGTGCTTGCCTGGGGTCATTCCCTACACGCTCGCGACCTGGTGATCTTCGGCGTCATGTACGTCGTCAGCGCCTCCGGGATCACGGTCGGCTTTCATCGGCTGCTGACCCATCGGGCGTTCGAGACGTACCGTCCGATCCGCTACGCGTTCGCGATCATGGGCTCGATGGCCGTGCAGGGCCCGGTTCTCGACTGGGTCGCCGACCACCGCAAGCACCACGTCTTCCCCGACCAGGAGGGCGATCCCCATTCGCCGCACACCGGCGAGGGGGCTGGGCTGAGCGGCATGATCAGCGGTCTCTGGCACGCGCATGTGGGGTGGCTGTGGGAGACCAACGGCCAGGCGTCGAAGCGGCGCTACTGCCCCGACCTGCTCGAGGATGCCGGGATGCGGCGGATCGGCAAGAGCTTTCCGGCGATCGTGGTGCTAAGCCTCGGGCTGCCGTTCCTGCTCGGGCTGGCCTGGAGCGGGACGCTGGTCGGCGGACTCGAGGCGCTGCTGTGGGGCGGCCTCGTGCGCATCTTCCTGGTTCACCACGTGACCTGGAGCATCAACTCGATCTGCCACTTCTTCGGACGGCGGCGATTCGCCACCGACGATCATTCGACGAACGTTGCCTGGTTGGCCCTTCCCTCGCTCGGCGAGGCGTGGCACCACAACCACCACGCGTTTCCGCGCTCGGCCTTCCACGGGCTGCGCTGGTACGAGCTCGATCCCTCCGGCTGGCTGATCCTCGCGATGCAGAAGACCGGGCTGGCGTGGGACGTGGTTCGGGTGTCGCCGGAACGGGCGAAGGCGAAGCTCGCCTCGGCGTAGCGGCCGGCGTCAGGCCCAGAAGCCGCGCCACGGACCGGGTCCCGCCTGCCGGTGGGCGTGGCGGGATGGGCCGTAGCCGTGATGCGGGTGAGCGCGATGCTCATGACCGCGGTGCCGGCCGTCATGTCGGTGGCGGGCGGGATGGCGGCGGTGGCCGAAGAACCACCAGGCGGCCAGCGCCCATAGCGTCCAGCCGGCGACCACGCCGGTCACCACGAAGATCATCGCCATCATCACCGGCACCGCGACCGCCAGGGCGACCGCAACACGAGCGACCGGGCCGCCGGGGAGGCCGAGGTGCCGGCGCGCCACCGGCTGTGGACGCGGTAGGTCGGCGACTACCGCCTCGAGCTGCGCGTAGGTGCGCGCGTTGAGCGTGGCCTCGAGGCGCTGCTCGAGCTCATCGGTGGCGATCCTGCCCTCGGCGGCGGCGGTGCGAAGCCGCTCGGCGACCTGATCCCGGTCCGCATCCGATGCCCTCAGGTGTCCGGTCCTGGTCATTCACGTAGGTTAGCGGTCGAAGCAAGTCCGCTCGATGCGCGCTGGCTACGGCCGCGGCCCGGCGCCGGGGGCCTGGGCGGTGGATGCCCCCGGCCGCTGGGTGAGCTGGGGGGTTGCTCGGTGAGCTGGGGTGGGTCTCGTGGCGGTGGCGTGAGCCGAGTTGGTGGGTGGGGCTTGGAGGTTGGTTTCTTGGGGCTATACGAATGACCAGGTTTTGGGGGATTGGGCTGATGGTGGCCGGCGGAACATTTATGTTTACCCGCGCGGGCTGTCCGCCTTAGTGGTAGGTCAGTCAGGGGGTCTGATTGGGGGTGGCGCTCGCCGCAGGCCGGAGGCCAGCGGCGAGTGC
>Ga0302314_10010317_pt1 | contig 16365 bp, 14 predicted proteins | sample III_Palsa_N2_3_FD_200533 | JGI IMG/M metagenome (GOLD analysis project Ga0302314, IMG submission 200533) | Peat permafrost microbial communities from Stordalen Mire near Abisko, Sweden - III_Palsa_N2_3 | ecosystem: Environmental > Terrestrial > Soil > Palsa > Peat permafrost | place: Sweden... | reverse complement strand
AGGGAAAGGCGAAAATCAGGGTTCGCTGAACTAAGGCGAGTAGGACGGCGCCCGTGGATTGCTTAAGTCTGAAACCACCCCCTAGGTCTCCGTCGCGTAGTGCACGTACATCGACTGGATCCCCACCCGCCCCGGGCCGGTGAAGCGGTTCAGGATCAGGTTCATGTTGGCGCCGAACAGGCCGGAGGTCAGGCGGTCGACGACGGTTTCCATGCGCACCGACGGCTCCTTGTAGAGCCAGCCGCCGGGTTCGATATCGATGGTCTCGCCCGGCGCCAGGACCTTCTCGAACACATTGCCATAGCCGTGCAGCCACAGAATGCCGTCGCCGCGATGGCTGTGGAATTTGTCGACGAAGAAGCCCGTGCCGCCGAACATCATGTTGGAGATGCCTCGGACGCGGGTGAAGCTGTAGTCGATGGCGTCGGTGGCGGCGAGAAACTGGTGTTCGCGCACCTCAAGTTCGCTGCCTTGCGCCAGGTGGATCGGCACGATGTGGCCGGCGCCGTCGCGGCTGAAGGCGATCATGCCAGGCCCCGACGCCTCGGTGACGAAGACCTGCATGCCGGCGATCATCCGCTTCAGCGCGCCGGCGACCGCTTTCAGCGAGATGCGCACGTTCGAGTGTTTCCAGAGCAGAATGTGGTGTTCGAAATAGACGGGGGTGCGGCTGACATCGACGGTCAGCACAGGCACCAGTTCGCCGTCGATATGATAGGTGACGCCGCCGAAAGTCTCGGCTTCCGCCTTGGTCGGCATCAAGCGGGGTAGATCTGGCACGGCGGACTCCTCGCGAGCTATGAGAGTGCGTCAGCCTAGACCAATTTCATGGCGGCTGTACGGCGGTCGACATAGGCCGCGACACAGGCCACGATGACTTTCGCGGGCTGGAATCTTCACCTTCATCTGAGATGACAGGGTGGTTGGGTGCGGAGACTTAAACATCATGGGCTCTGACACTCCCGGACGCGAAGTTCTGTTCGAGCTGCGCCAGGTCGGCAATTCGGTGAAGGTGACTGCGATCGACGTGGCCACCAGCATCGAGGTGTCTACGCTTGGTCCGCCGGCCGCCGGCGAGCACGGGCTGAAGCTGGCCGCGCTCAGGAAGCTGAACTATGTGCTGGCGGAGCGGGCTCGGGCTCAGCGCTAGCGGTGGCGCGGATCAGCCGGCGGGTCTGGGTCGTCTCGAACTGATCGTTGACCCATCCGCGCACGCTCACCTCGAACACTTCCGGTTCGGCGATGATGGTCGAATAGCTCGGCGGCGCGCCTCGTGTGCGAAGCGACAAGGTCCCCGCTCCCACGGCGTAGGCGGTCCACGGCGCGTCGGGCAGGGCGACGGCGAAGGGAATGTGGACATGGCCGGTCAGGACCAACTCCACCCGCTGGCTGGCCAACACCCGCGCCGCCGCTCGCCCACCCAGGGTGTGGCCGGTCACAGGCATGTCCGTGATGTCGATCAGCGGATGGTGGCAGGCGAACACCCTAAGGGCCGAGGCGCCGCTCCAGCCCATCATGCTTAGCCTGCCGACATCGATCGCGCCCTTGGACCAGTCGGGCCGCAGTTGCGCGCCCCGGGCGCTGTTCAAGGTGCGGGCCGAAAGGCCGGGGGCGTCATAGGCGCTGGCGGAAGCCGGACCGATAAATTTCTCGTACCGCTCGAACGGGATCAGCGCACGCAGCAGCAGGTTCCAGTAGGGCGTGTCATGGTTGCCGGGCGTCACCAGCAACGGCGGCGGCAACCGGTGCAGCCAATCTCGGGCGGCGCGGAATTCAGGCGGCAGGCCGTTCAGGGTCAGGTCGCCCGTCACAATCGTCAGGTCGGGAGCGAACACGCTGATCTCTTCGATCACAGCCTCGACCGCGCCCTTGTCCTCGCCGCCAAAATGAATGTCGCTGAGATGGGCGATGCGGATCGTCAAAGGGCGCCCTCGGGGTGTGCAATCGGCGGCGCCAAGACCCTGAAGGCCGCGGGTTTGAACTCGAACCTCGCGCCATGGGTCAGGCGGTGAATCTCACCGTCGAGGATGGCTGGAATCGATCGCCGCGCCCAGACGTGACCGTAACGGGCGAACTGATCGACCACGCCCGGGTCGCGGCGCCAATCACTCACCAGGCCATTGAAGGCCAGACGAAACACCTCGCTGGCGCTGTGCATCTCCAGGGCGGCGACTTCGAGGGCGGTTTCCTCCCGCATCACCTTGGAGATCATAGGGCTGATCAACACCATCGCCTCGGCGGCTCGGCGCGGCGCGCCATCCAGCGCATAGTGGATGTCGCCGGTAAAGGCGCGCCTAAGGGCATAGGCGCTGCGTCGCCAGGCTTCCAGCAGGCGTCCCTTACGCACGGCCTCCCGCGCCCTCGCCCACAAGGCCGGCGAGCCGAGGATGGCTGAGCAATAGAAGGTATGGCCATCGATGACGCCACCACTGACCGTGCGCTCAACACCAACGTCGAGAGCGGCCGCGAGCGCGTCCCGCCATGGCCGATTGCCATAGAGGGCGTGCGGCAGAAGGTTCATCGTCCCACCTGGCAAGGGCGCGATCAGGGGGCCGCTCGGGCCACAAAGCTCGGCCGCCAGACGCGCGGTGCCGTCGCCAGCCAGAATGACGAGAAGATCCGGCGCGGTGTCGACGGCCAGCCTGACCGTCTCCTCGATTTCATGAGGGTCCGGGGCCAGCACGGTGGCGTTTATCTCCCGCGCCGCCAATATCGCCCGCAGAGCCTCGGCGGCATCCGGGCCAATGCTCCCCGACGCGGCGTTGACCACGGCCGTGATCCGGCGAATCCCCGGCCGCGCGGCCGGGGCGGATGTCGACGCGGTTGGTGCTGAGGGGGACGTCATGGGGTCTCAACGCGCCATGGCGACGCTCGTTGCCCCCGTAACGAACCAATCAGGCCGGTCGGCGTTAGCAATTGATCGGGCTGGAGATTCCCATGACACGCGCCTCCCTCTGCATCATCGCGGCCACTAGCATAATGGCCACAGGCGCTCACGCCGCCCCGCCCTCGGTACAGGAAGCCTTCGGGAACACCATCGTCTCCACCTATCCTGACGGCCGCAAGGGCGAGCTTTGGCTGCAACCAGGTGGGCGCTATACCGCCGAGGGACGGCGGGGCGATATGTCCAGCGGCGCCTGGACCGTCAAAGGCGCCAAACTGTGTCTTAAGCAGGCAAAGCCCATCGGCGTGCCCTTCAGCTTCTGCACCCCGATCCCCAGCAGCGGCTTGAGCGGAAGCTGGTCAGCCAAAGCCCTCGGCGGCGAGGCCATCACGGTCAGGCTGGTCAAGGGCCACCAGGCGCGCTGACGCCCGCTTGGCGATCGTGGCGCCTAGCGATCGTGGCGCTTTTCTCGGACGATCTCGACCAACTCCTTGACCTTACCGAACACCAGAAACCGCGCGCAGGCGAAGTTCATCATCCAGGCGATGAAGGCGCCCGCGCAGAGCGCGACCATGGGGTCTGAGATGAGCTTCCAGTGCAAAGACACCAGGGTCACGAAGATCCAATAGTTGCAGAAGTTCCCGAACCCATTGGTCAGCATGTAGCTGAGCCACTGCCGCGGCAGGGTGCGCCAGGTCAGGGTGCGGAACACAAACAGGCCGTTGACGGTGAAGGTCACCTGCATCGCGACGGCCAAAGAGACCACTCGCACCCAGGCCGGCCCGCCGAACGACAGGCCCAGACGCAAGATGGCGGCGTCCACCGCGAACCCCAGCAGGCTGACCGCGCAATATTGCAACGCGATCTTCCGCTCCTGGCTGAGGCCAGGTTTGACGATGCGCTCAGCAGATCTTTGGGCAGATCTTTGGGCAGGTCTCTCGGCTACGACGCTCATAAGCAGCCAACGCGTGGCCCAGGCTTATGTTGCGGGCGACCGTCACGGTTGGCCAGGATGATAGGTCCGCTCGGTGTGGCCGCTGAGCTGGTCTGGATAGAAGTAGACCTCGCGCAGCTCTCCCTTGGTGTAGCGTAGCGCCTCATCGTCGAAATGTTTGGACGCCGGATCGCCGCTCTCGCCGCCGGCGGTGATCGCCACCGCGTGAACCCTTGGGCCGAACTCCACCACCGCGACAAAGCTGTTGCCGTTGTCGCCGTAGCGACGCTTCAGGTCCGGCGTCTTGCGCCCGGTGATCGAGGCGAGGGAGCCCCACAGCGACGAGGTGAACCCGACCGGCAGGCTGGACGCCGTGTCGGAATATTGCTGCACCAGATCGTCGGTCCGCCGCTGGATCCGGTTGATCTCGCCCCAGGGCGTGCGCCAGGTCCCGAAGTCGGCGATCAGCTTGGCGGAGGCGGCCTGTAGCGCGGCGAGCTTCTGCGCATCGCTGGTCTGGGCGATGAGGGCTTGGACATCGACCAGGCGCGCGCTCGGCGTCTTGCCGGACGCCTTCCACAGGGCCTCGCCCCAATAGACCGCGAGCGAGGTGGGAACGGAACCTGTGCCCCACCGCTCGTCCCAGCCACGCAGGGCGGCGATCTGGCCGGTCAGCGCGGCTTTCACCGGGTCGCTGGCGGGCGTGGCGTCATAGGCCTTCAGCAAGGCCGGGATCAGGATCTGGAACCCCGGCAGGCTGGGATCAAAGGCGGCGGCGCGCAGGCCCTGCAGGCTGAAGTCATGCCTGCCCGTCAGCACCGCGATGGCGTGGAGGCCCCGCAGGGTCTCGCCGGTATCGTCCATATAGCGGGGAAAATCTTCCGCCTTCGGACTATCTGGGCCGGCGGCCGTGTAGGGTCCATTATTGGTGTTCTGAATCCAGCCCACCGAAGGGTTCAACAGATGCGGCGCCTCATTCAGCGCATGTACGCCGTTCCAGTCGGTGTTGGGATCGGACCCGTCCAGCGGCTGGTCGTAGTCGAACCTGTCGTCGCGGCGCGGAATGAACTGCGGATGCAGGTAAGCAATATTGCCATCGGCGTCGGCATAGACAGTGTTGTTGGAGGTGTTGGCCTTGAATTCCATCACCTTCATGTAGCTGGCGAAGGTCCTGGCCTTGGTGAGGCCAAAGCCCTGCTCCAAGGCCTCGACCGGTTTGAACATCATCGCCTCGGCCACCCATTTGTCGCCGGATTTGGCGACGATCGGGCCGTGATGAGTCTTGTAGATGGTGAAACTCTTCTCGCCGAAGCTCCCGTCACCCGCGCGATAGCGGATCACAACCTTGGAAGAGCGCACCGGCCGTAGCGTCCCGCCGTATCGGTAGTAGAGCTCGCTACCCTTGTGGAGGATGGTCTCCAGATACTGATCCACGGCATTGGAATGGCTGGAGGTGTGCATCCAGCCCAGTCGCGCATTGAAGCCCTGATAGAGAAAGAACTGGCCCCAGGTGGCCGCGCCATAGGCGTTCAGGCCCTCATCGCTGCTCATCTGCAGCTCGGAGCGGAAATAATAGGACGTATGCGGATTAATCAGCAGCAGCGCATGGTGATCGACGGCGTTCGACGGCGCGATGGCGATGCCGTTGGAGCCGGTCGGGGTCGCTAGCCGCTCCGCCTGGGCCAGTTCCAGCGAGGCCACGCGCGGCTCGCCGTAGAAGTCGGCCAGGTTGGCCAAGGATATGCGCTCGATGTCGCCGCCAATGCTGCCCTCGCTGAAGCTAAGCGCCATCCACGGCTCGAAACGCGTCAGCGCCTCGGGCTTCACCTTCGGGTGGGTGGCGAGGAAATCGTTCAGTCCATCAGCCCAGGCGTCCATCAACGCCCGTAACGAGGCCGGCGCCTTGGCGTAGCGGGCCTTCAGGTCTTCGGGGTCGACATAGAGCCGCGCCCGCAGATCCTGCGCAATGAACTTGTCGCCCTCGGCCTCGCTCATGCGGCCGAGATTGGTCAGATAGTTGATCTCGATCCGGTGGAAGTCGTCCTCGGCCTGGGCGTAGACCATGCCGAACACCGCGTCGGCGTCGCTGTGGCCGTGGACGTGGGCGATGCCCCAGTCGTCGCGGACGATGGTCACCCGCGCCGCCTCGGCCTTCCAGCGCGCCTGGTCGCCACTGGCCGCCAAAGCAGGCGGCGCCACCAGGACGCCCGCCAAGCCCAACCACAATCCGATTTTACGCACGCGCTTCCCCTAAACTCTTGCCACCAGGGATCAGCAGTCCGCGCGTCGGGTCAAGCTTGCGCGGCGCCGACGGTGCGAATATCGCTCAGGCCAAGGACGAGGTTGATCCATGTGCGACACCCTGGTCGCCTTGGGCGACGCAACGGCCGATGGCGGGGTTCTGTTCGCCAAGAACAGCGACCGCGAGCGCAACGAGGCCCAGCTTATCGAGATGACGCCGCGCCGGCTGAGCGCACCCGGCGCGGTTCTCAAGACGACCTACATCGCCATCCCCGAGATCACCGAGACCCACGCCTGCCTGCTGAGCCGGCCCTTCTGGATGTGGGGCGCGGAGATGGGCGCCAATGAGCATGGCGTGGTCATCGGCAATGAGGCGGTCCACGCCACCCTCCCCGCCCAGCGCCGCCGCGCCCTGATCGGCATGGACCTGGTGCGGTTGGGGCTGGAGCGTGGGGCCACGGCGACCGAGGCGATCGAGGTGATGACGACGCTGCTGGAACGTCACGGCCAGGGCGGCGATTGCGGCCACCTGCACCGGTTCTATTACAACAACAGCTTCATCGTCGCCGACAGGCGCGAAGCCTACGTCTTTGAGACCGTTGGGCGCTGGTGGGTGGTGAAGCGGATCCAGGGCGCCAGATCCCTGTCCAACGCCTTGAGCCTCGAGGCGGACTTCGACGCCTGCAGCGGCGACTTGGCCGACTACGCTCGCCAACAAGGCTGGACCGATCGCGCCGGCCGCTTCGATTTCGCCGGTCATCTGCTGGACGACGAGCGCGACGCCGTCAGTTGCGGCCGCGCCCGGTGCGCCCGTGGCCAGGCGCTGCTAGACGCCAAGCGTGGGCGTTTGACGGCCGCCGACATGATGGCGATCCTCCGCGATCATGGAGATGCGGCGGCCAACGATCCAACCTGGGCGCCGGCCCAGACCGTGGGCCGGACGATCTGCATGCACGCCGGCGAAGGCCTTCGCCGCAGTCAGAGCGTCGGCTCCATGGTTGCGGAATGGGTCGGCGGCCGGGCGGTGTACTGGGTCACCGCCAGTTCCGCGCCCTGTCTGAGCCTCTTCAAGCCGGTGCTGTTTGAAACCGGACTTCCGGGTCAGGGCGCGGCGCCCACCGACAAGGCCGAGACGGAAAGCCGATGGTGGCGTCACGAACGCCTGCATCGCGCCGCGCTGGACTCTTATCCGGAGCGGCTAGCGGCGTTCGCGGCGATCCGCGACGACCTTGAAGCCGCCTTCCGCCAACGAATCCGCGAGGCGTTGACGGCCAAGTTTTCGGCGACCGCCCTCAGGGCGATTGTCCAAGGCTGTTGGGATGAGGCCGACGCCGCTGAGGCAGAGCTGGCCTGGACGCCAGCGACCGCGCCGGCTCGCGGCGCCTTCGCGCAAAGCTGGCGCAGATTGAACAAGGCCGCTGGCCTCGCCTGAGGTTTGCCGGCTAAAGGTAGGCCGTATCACTTATGAGGAGGCGGGGCTGCGCAGGCCTCGAACGCCATGGACGCTCGCGACGCACTCTGGATGCCCTTCACGGCCAACCGGGCCTTCAAGAAAGACCCGAAGGTCGTCGCCAAGGCCAAGGGCATGTTTCTGGAGGATGAAGCCGGCCATGAGCTGATCGACGGCTCCGCCGGCCTCTGGTGCGTCAACGCCGGCCATGGCCGCAAGCAGATCGCCGAGGCGGTCGCCAACCAGATCGAAACCCTGGACTACAGCTCCGGCTTCCAACTGGGCACGCCCGGCGCCTTCAAGGTCGCCGAGAAGATCAAGGCCCTGCTGCCCGAGGGCTTCAGCTCGGTCTTCTTCACCAACTCCGGCTCGGAATCGGCTGACACGGCGCTGAAGATCGCCCTCGCCTACCATGCGGCCAAGGGCGATCCCCGCCGCACCCTGCTGGTCGGTCGCTCCAAGGGCTACCACGGCGTCAACTTCGGCGGCCTGTCGGTCGGCGGCCTGCCGAAGAACAAGAAGCAGTTCGGCCCGCTACTCGGCAATGTCGCCCACATCCGCGACACCCATGACCTGGCCCGCAACGCCTTCAGCGTCGGCCAGCCTGAGTATGGCGCGGAATTCGCCGACGACCTGAACCGCGTGATCGCCGTCCATGGCGGCGACGCCATCGCCGCCGTCATCGTCGAGCCGATGAGCGGATCCGGCGGCGTGATCATCCCGCCCAAGGGCTACCTCGAGCGCCTCGCCGCCATCTGCAAGGCCAACGGCATCCTGCTCATTTTCGACGAGGTTATCACCGGCTTCGGTCGCATGGCCGCCCCCTTCGGCGCCCACCACTATGGAGTGACCCCGGATATCGTCACCATGGCCAAGGGCCTGACCAACGGCACCATTCCCATGGGCGCGGTGGCGTGCCTTGAAGGCATCCGCGAAACCATTATCGACTCGGCCGATCCCGGCATCGAGCTGTTCCACGGCTACACCTATTCCGGCCACCCCGTCGCCAGCGCCGCCGCCCTCGCCACCCTGGCCATCTACGAGGAAGAGGACCTGTTCGGCCACGCGGCAAAGATGGCGCCGGTGCTGGAGAAGGCGGTCCATTCGCTAAAGCAGTCGCCGGGCGTGATCGACATCCGCAACGACGGCCTGGTGGCGGGCGTCGAGTTCGAGCCTGACGCCCACGGCGCCGGCCATCGCGGCCAGGCCATCTTCAACGAATGCTGGAAGCGTGGGGTTTACGTCCGCTTCTCCGGCGACATCATCGCCATCTCCCCGCCCCTGATCGTCGAGGAAGGCCATATCGACCGGATCACAACCGTGCTGGGCGAGGCGATCCGTGCGGTGGTTTAGCCTGCTCAAGCATGCCGACACGTTAGCCAGCCAGGCTGGACGCTGGTTTCTAGTTGCTCCCCCATTGGGGGAGTTATCCCGAAGGGACTGACGGGGCCTATTCCGCTATGCCGGCGTAGCGGTGAGGCCCCCTCCGTCACGGCGCTTCGCTACGCTGCGCGCCGCGCCAACTCCCCCATCGGGGGAGGAATTAGTGCTAAGGCGACCCAGCCGCCTCAGACCAGAATCTGCACCGCGACCATGATCAGCCCAGCCAGGCTGATCAGCCAAACCAGCGAGCGAATCTGGCGTACGCCGAACGCATAGAGCGGCACATAGATGACCCGGCCCCAGAAGTAGACCTGACAGCCGATCGCGGTCCATTCGTTGTCGCGGTTGGCCACATGGGCGATCAGCACCGCGGCGATGAACAGCGGCAAGGTCTCGAACAGATTGTGCTGCGCCCGCTGCAGTCGTTCGGCGCGGGGCGATAGCGGCGGCATCGCCTCATCGCGCGGGCCGGTATTCCACTTCAGGCCGTATTGACCGGTGCGGGCGAAGTCGAACAGTAGGATTTGCACAAAGGCCAGGACCAGCGTCCAGGCCAGGATTTTCAGTTCCAGGGTCATCTCGCCCCTCCAGGCGTTGCGGTGAGAGGAGCTTAGAGCCGCATGCGGTCAGGTCCAGCCTGACGCCGGGGCGCCAACCCTACCTTTCGCCGCCGGCATGCGAAACGTATCAAAACGAGACAATCGACCTCAAGACGAGTCTAAACATAATACGCAAATCTGGGGAATTATAAGGGACAACTCTTGAGCGTATTTCTTGCATCTACCCTCATGCCCCAGTGACCGACCCAATGTGGCGCCGGATGGGGAAATGGAGGAAACGATGAACAAGTTCATGAAATGCTTCATGCTGGCCACCACCGCCGGCGCCCTGATGGTCTCGACTGCCGAAGCCGGACAACGCAGCCACAGCCCATCGAACAACTCCAACCAGAGCCTGGTCGCCGCCAACGTGAACGTCGACGGCTCGTCTCACGGCCAGACCAGCGGCAGCCTGATCGGCGCCGACGTCAACGTCGGCGGCCAGTCGCATGGCCAGACCTCCGGCAGCCTGCTGGGCATCAACGCCAACGTCCTGACCTCAAGCAACCACGGCTCGACCGGCGGTCTGCTGAACGTCAGCGCCAACGTCGGCAACCTGCTCGGCGTCAAGGCTGACGTGGGCGCCGGCGAAACCCATTGCGATTTCTGCGGCGGCAACAGCGGCGGCGTCGGCGGCGGCAACAACGGCTGGTAAAGACTGACTTAGATCCCGGCGCCGACACGAGCGGCGCCGGGTCTTCTCCACGAATGGTTGCCTGTCTTACGAAAACCCGACACTCATTCGTAGGCTGACCGAAAAAGGTCAGCTGGGGCGAGGAGACTGTTTTGGCGAACGCTCAAGAGCTTGAGGCCCCAGCCGCCGCCAAACTCACAAATCATCTGCTTCGGGTCTTTGGACTGGGATTCGGCCTTGCCGTCGTGATCGGCGGCGTCATCGGCTCGGGCATCATGCGCAACCCCGGCGTGGTCGCGGCCGGTTTCGGCTCTCCCGCACTCGTCCTCTTGGCCTGGCTAGGCGGCGGACTGTTCGTCTGCATCGACGCCATGCCGACCGTGGAGTTGGGCGCGGCCATTCCACAGGCCGGAGGCCCCTACCCGCTCGCCACCCGCGCCCTGGGTCCCTTCTGGGGCTTCATCGTCGGCTGGGCCGATTGGCTGCAGATCTGTATCTCCACCGGCTTCATCACCGTCGCCTTCGGCGAATACATCCACCGCCTGGGCTGGGCGCCGGGATTGAGCGCCGGCCAACTCGCCATCGGCCTGGTGATCGCCTGCGGCGCGGTCAACTGGATCGGCGCCAAGGTCAGCGGCCTGTCGCAAGACCTCGGCTCGGCGATCAAGGCCATCGGCCTGATCATCTTGGTCGCCCTGCTCTTCTTCGCCCATCCTTCGACGGCCGTGCTGCCGACCTACCCGCCGCCGGTCTTCACCTGGGCCGCGGCCGCGGTGGCCATGCGGGCGATCTACGGCGCCTATGGCGGCTGGCACGCGGCGGTCTATTTCTCCGAAGAGGTGAAGGAGCCGCAAGCCAACGTCGCCCGGGCGACCTTCATGGGCATAGCCCTGGTCACCACCATCTACTTCCTGGTCAACGCCGCGGTCCTGCACGTGCTGCCGATCGCGGTGCTGGCGCATTCTTCACTGGCGGTGGCCGACGCGGCCCAGCTGGTGATCGGCCCCGCCAGTAGCATCGTTGTGACCGCTCTGGCCGTGATCGCGGTCGCCACCCTGGCCAATCTTCAGGTCATGGAACATGCCCGCACCACCTTCGCCATGGCCCGCAACGGCATGCTGCCGCCGGTGCTGGCGCCCGTCGCCAGGGGCGGCACGCCGCGCCGCAGCCTGGTGGCCGCCCTGACCTGCACCTGCGCCATCATCTTCGCGGCCGACCTGGTCAAGGGTCCGCTCTATGAGATTCTGCTGAACCTCTATGCGCCGATGGTGATGGTGGTCTTCTTCCTGCTCAGCGTCTCGGCGATCTGGCTGCGCCGCACCGAGCCGGATTTGCCGCGCCCCTGGAAGATGCCGCTGTTTCCGCTGCCCGCCGTGGTGAGCGCGGCCCTGAACCTGATGCTGCTGGTCTTCTTCCTGATCAGCGACTGGAAGACCGGGATCTGCTCGGCGGTGCTGCTGGCGCTGGCCGTACCGATCTATCTGTTCGGTAGAGGGCGCTGGCGAGATCAGGTCGCGACGAGATCAATCAGTTGAAACCCAACCCTTCCGCCGTCATGGCCGCCACAGGGGCGGCCATGACGAGACTATTGAATTTCAAAATTGGAGTTGGGTTCAATTTTTACGGAATCACCATCGCCACGCCCCGAGCCCTCGGATCGGCGCCAGGGATCGGCTTGCCGTCATTGACCTCGATCGCCTCTATGTCGCCGTTGAAGTCCTGCGCCTCGACCTTGTAGCCGCGCGCCGCCAAGGCCTTGGTCAGGCCCTCTGGGAATGGGGCGTAGGGTTCGGAATAGATCACATTCTCCGGCAACAGCTGGTGGTGGAACCGCAGGGCGTCCAGAGCCGGCTTCAGCGGCATGTCGAAATCGTAGACGTTCGCCAGCACCTGGAAGACCGAGGTGAAGATGCGCGAGCCGCCGGGGGTGCCAATCACCATGACCACCTGGCCGTCCTTGGTCAGGATAGTGGGCGTCATCGACGACAGCGGCCGCTTGTAGGGCGCGATGGCGTTGGCGCCGCCGCTGACCACGCCAAACTGGTTGGGGACGCCGGTCTTGGCGGAGAAGTCGTCCATCTCGTCATTCATCAGGAAGCCGGCGCCCTCCACCGTCACGCCCGAGCCGAACCAGCCGTTCAGGGTGTAGGTGTTGGAAACGGCGTTGCCCCACTTGTCGATCACCGAGAAGTGGGTGGTCTGTGGCTTCTCAAGTCCCGGTTTGACGGACGCCAATGTCGATGGCGTGGTCGGGTTCACCTCGGCGGCGCGGCGCGCGACATAGGCCGGATCGATGAGCGCCTTCACCGGCACCTTCACGAAATCCGGATCGGCCATATATTCGGCCCGGTCGGCGAAGACGCGCTTTTCGATCTCGGACATCAGGTGGATGTACTGCGGCGAGTTCAGCGCCACGCCTTTGAACAGGGCCGCGTCGTCGGCCTTCATGTCCAGCATCTGCAGGAGGCCGACGCCGCCGGAACTCGGCGGCGGGGCGGTGACCAGGGTAAAGCCGCGCCAGTCGCCAACCACCGGTTCACGCCAGATCGCCCTATAGCCGGCAAGGTCGGCTTTGGAGATCAGGCCCTTGACCGGACCGCGCGCCATCTGGGCGACCAGCAGGTCGGCGGTCCTGCCCTCATAAAACTCCTTGTCGCCGCCCTTGGCGATCCGCTCCAGCGTCCTGGCCAGGTCTGGCTGACGAAAGGTTTGGCCGGCGGTCATGCCGCCGAAATAGCGCTCGTAGTTGGTAGCCTTGTCCAGGTCGGCCTTCTCGCCATCGCGGATGCCGATCAGCTCCGGGGTGACCATGAAGCCCTCGCGGGCGTAATGGATCGCCGGGGCGAGGTCTCGCGCCCAGGTCAGCTTGCCGAACCGCCGGTGCGCCTCGCCCATGCCGCGCACCGTCCCCGGCACGCCGGAGGACAGATTGCCGACCAGGCTCAGGGTGGCGATCGGATCGCCCTTGGCGTCCAGATACATGCCCGCCGTGGCCTTGCCCGGCGCGGTCTCGCGGTAGTCCAGAAAGTAAGGCTTGCCGTGGACATAGAGGGTCATGAACCCGCCGCCACCCAGGTTTCCGGCCTCCGGGTAGGTCACCGCCAAGGCAAAGGCCGTGGCGACCGCGGCGTCCACCGCATTGCCGCCATGCTGGAGCACGTCTTTCGCGGCCAGGGCGCCGTAGATGTCTGGCGAGGCCACCGCGCCCGCACTCAGGGTCTTGGCCGCCATCGCCGGCGACGCACAGAGCGCAGCGACGGTCGCAACCGCGAAAACCTTGGATATCAGACGCATATTGGGCTCCCCGCTGGCCAAGCGAGTGGCAACCTCAAGCTTGATGGAGGCGAAGTCAAATCAGCCTGTTGCCTCGCGGGCGCGGCGCGTCCCTACTCCCCTCCGGCGCCCAGGCGGCGCGCGGAGTCTTGCGATCCATGGCTGAAGCGCTGCTGATCGACACCCTGCCCGCGCCCGGCGCGGCGATCGCGTCGCCCAAACAGATCGCCGGCGTCGTGGCCGGCAATGCGCTGGAATTCTACGACTTCCTCACCTTCTCTTTCTTCGCCGTCGACATCGGCAAGGCCTTCTTCCCGTCCACCGATCCGACCGTCAGCCTGCTGGCCTCGCTGGCCACCTTCGGCGCGGGGTTTCTGACCCGGCCGCTGGGCGCCTTCGTATTGGGGCGGATGGGCGATCGGATGGGGCGGCGGCCGGCCATGCTGATCTGTTTCGCCCTGATGGGCCTGGCGATCGCCGGCCTCGCCCTCACCCCCTCCTACGCTCAGATCGGCTCTGCGGCGCCGGTCCTGGTGGTCGCGTTCCGTCTCCTGCAAGGTTTTGCGCTCGGCGGCGAGGTCGGTCCCAGCACCGCCTATCTGGCGGAAGCCGCGAGCGCCAGCCGACGCGGGCTGATGATCTCGCTGCAGTATCTCGGCCAGGGCATGGCCACCTTGGCGGCCGGACTGGTGGGCGTGATCCTGTCGGCGATCCTCAGCGCCGGCGACCTGCACGCCATCGGCTGGCGCATCGCGCTCGGCCTGGGTGTGGCCATCGTCCCGTTTGGCCTGATGCTCCGGCGAGGCCTGACCGAGACCCTGCATGTGGCCGAGCCCGCCATACAGGACCTCGCGCCAAGGCGGCCCACCGTCCGCCTTTTGGTGCTGGCCCTGCTGCTGCTCGCAAGCGGCACCACTGTCACCTATGTGCTCAACTATCTGAGCACATACGCCATCGCGACGCTGCATATGGCCACAAAGCTGGCCTTCGGCGCGACGGTGATCCGGGGTCTGGGAACGGTGATCGGCTCGCCCTTGGGCGGGTGGCTGTCCGACCGGTTTGGCCGCCGCGGGGTCATGCTGATTCCGGGGTTCCTGCTGGTCCTGCTGATCATGCCCAGTTTCGGCTGGCTCTCCCAAGCGCGGACGGCGACGGCCCTGTTCACGGTCGCCGTGGTGATGTCGCTCCTAGGGGCGATTTCCAGCACGGCCGCGCTGGTGGCCATCACCGAATCCCTGCCCAAGCCCAGCCGCTCGACCAGCCTTGCCCTGGTCTACGCCCTGTCGATCACGGTCTTTGGCGGATCGGCACAGTTCAACGTCGCCTGGCTGACGGCCCGGACGCATAGCGTCCTGGCGCCTGGCTGGTATCTCATGATCGGCGCGGCCGCCGGTTTGCTGGCCATGCTCTGGATGCGCGAAAGCGCGCCGGTCAAGGCGGCTTCCTAGAGCCCCGCCTCGTCCAGATAGCGCTTCTGGATGTGCCGCTTGTAGGCTTCGGTTCCCAGCGGCCTGCCCGTGGCTTCGCTCACCAGGGTGGCGAAATCGACCAGGCTGGCGCGCGCGTGCACCCGGGGCTTCACCCAATTGAAGTAGGGGGTGAAGTCGCCCCGGCCGAGGCTGGGCAGGATGTCGGGATCGTCCGCGGTCGCCCGCTCGAACAGCTGCGCCGCCAGCATGGAGCCCATGGCGTAGTTGGGAAAATAGCCGAACAAGCCGGCCGACCAGTGGATGTCCTGCAGACACCCCTGCCCCATGGTCGGCGGCGTGCGCCCGAGCAGCGTCTGGAACAGGTCGTTCCAGGCGCCGGGGATATCATTCACCTGAAGGTCGCCCTTCATCAGCGCCTGCTCGAGCCGGTAGCGCAGGATGACGTGCAACGGATAGGACAGTTCGTCGGCCTCGACGCGGATGTAGTCGTCGTCCAGCCGGCGCCAGATATTGAGCACATTGTCATAGGTCGTCGCCGCCGGATCGACGCCTAACGTCTCGGCCATCAGCGGCGCCAAGAAGCCGAGAAACTCGCGGCTTCGTCCCGCCATCATCTCCAGCGACAACGACTGGCTTTCGTGCGCCGAGGCGCCGCGCGCGACGCCGGCCGATCGGAAGGCCCAGTCGCGAGGCAGGTTGTATTCGTACATCGAATGGCCGGCCTCGTGCAGCGTGGCCATGATGCCGAAGCGGACGTTGCCCACGTCATAGCGGGTGGTGAAGCGCACATCTCCGGGGCTATGCGGCACCGAGAACGGGTGCGGCGCCTGGTCGATGCGGACGTGGTTGAAATCGATCCCGACCGCCTGGGTCAGACGCTTGGACAGGATCGCCTGGCGGTCCTCGGGCACAGGACCCGGATCTACGATCGCCGGCCAGCGCGCCTGGCGCTCGCGCACCTCGGCGATGGTCGGCGGCAGGAATTTGGCGAGATCGTCGAAGATCGGATCGATCAGCGCCTCGCCGACCCCCGGATCGAACTCGTCGATCAGGGCGCCATAGGGGGTGGTGTGCAGCGCCTCGGCCTTGGCGGCTGCGATCTCGCGGATGACGCCGAGCAGATCGGCGAAGGGCGTGGCGAAGCTCTTGAAGTCATTGTCGGCCCTGGCCTGCACCCACAGCGACTGCAGCGTCTGGGCCATCCGCGCCTTTTCGGTCTGCAGCTCCGCCGGCGCGGCGGAGGCGTGCGCCCATTTGCGGCGCATTTCCCGAAGGTCGGACTGCTCGCCCGGCTCAAGCGCGCCGGCCATGATCTCTGCTTCGCCCAGCTCGTCGGCGGCCGCGCGCGAGCCGATCAGGTCGACCGAGACCTCGGTGATGGCGGCCATCTGCTCGCCCCGCGCCCAGGCGCCGCCCTTGGGCATGTTGACGTTGGCGTCCCAGTTGAGCATGTCGCCGGCGGCCTCAAGCTTGGCGGCGAGCGAGAAGCGTTTGACGACGCGAAGATACGGATCGGGCTGCGAAGCGGGCTTGTTCA
>Ga0302314_10010314_pt1 | contig 16366 bp, 6 predicted proteins | sample III_Palsa_N2_3_FD_200533 | JGI IMG/M metagenome (GOLD analysis project Ga0302314, IMG submission 200533) | Peat permafrost microbial communities from Stordalen Mire near Abisko, Sweden - III_Palsa_N2_3 | ecosystem: Environmental > Terrestrial > Soil > Palsa > Peat permafrost | place: Sweden... | reverse complement strand
ACCGGCGCGGCTCCCACACCACGGGGGACTCGGCCGTGACCGGCAGGACGATGTAGGACACGTACAATCCGCCCGTCACGATGCGGCCCCGCTTTCCACCAGCGCCGCCGCCACGTCCAACGGGAGCACGCCGCGATACTTGTGGGCGAGGATCTCCTCGAACGCCTCCAGCGGGTCCATGCGCAGGTCCGCGGTCTCGCGGGCGACCTCCATCGCGGCACCGGCGGGCACCAGCGGGGTGCGCACCAGGGTGAACCCAGCCCGGCCTTCCGCGACCACCGAGGCGACCCCAACATATTTCGCGTCCTGCAACCGGCGCGGGTGCGCGTCGGGGAAGGAGCCGATGTCCGAGCCGAGCGCGGCGATCGCCGCCTCGCTGGTGCGCTGTGCGAACGAGATCGCGACCTGGCAGTTGTCCCGGATCCTTGTGGGGATCGCGTCCCCGGTCGCCTTCTGCGTCGCCAGGATCACCTGGATCCCGACGTTGCGGCCCTTGCGCACCAACTCCTCCACCAGCCGCACCGTCTCCCGCGCGAGCGCGTCGCGCCGCTTGGAGTCCGCGTCGGAGCCCTTGGTCTCGTAGAAGAAGGTGTGCGCCTCGTCGATCACGACGACCACCAGCGGCCAGTCGGTCGAGAACGGCCGCTCCCAGAAGTTCTTGACCTTCAGATACCGCCCGATCCACGCCTGGCGCAGGCACATCAGCTTGTGCACGCGAGCGAGGATGTCCCGGGCCTTGTCCGGGTCGTCCTTGCTGTAGGCGAACAGCCGCGCTGCTTGGTCCTCCCAGTCCGGGCCGCCCTTGCCGTCGATCACTGCCATCTGCACGCACGGGTGCGTCGCGAGCTGGCAGAACCGGGCATCGAGAAGGCTGGTCTTGCCGTAGCCGGCCAGCCCCGCGACCACCGCGCCCGACACGTTCGCCGAGCGCAGCACCACCTCCATCCCGTCCGCATCCACACCCAACGGCCACGCACCGGGATCGACCGGGGAGCCGTTCGCGGGCGCACACCAGGCCCTCGGTTCGGTGAGCGGGTCGCGCAGCACCGCGCGCAGGCGGAGCCTGCCGGGTTCGCGCTGCTCGACCGAGACCCGGCGCACCCGCCACGCGTCCGCCAGATGATCGGCCGTGCTCTCGAACTGCTCCAGGCCGATCCGGCCCACGGTGTGCGCCTCGACCAGCACGCCCCACTCCCGGCGGCGTACCGAGATCGACGGGATCAGCACCCGCGAGCCCGCATCCGAACCGTCCAGGCGACGGGCCCGCTCGGCCATCGACAAACCGACCCGCTGCGCGGTGCGCCGCCAGGTCCGCTTGATCCGCCACGCCGTGCGCATCACCGCCCGATGCTCGGCCGAGGCGCACACGTAGCGCAGCACCTTGACCAGGTAGACCAGGACGAACCCGGCGGCCAGCGCCCCGGCCAGCACGAATATCAGCACGTCGTAACGCGTGCTCTCATGAATGTGCACTACTTCTTCACCTCCGAAATCGCGGCGGCCCGGAACATCTGCCAGACCCGGCCGCCCTTCTCACCCGACAGGAACACCAGCCCCGTCGCCCTGACCGTGCCGCCGACCACCAGCCCGGCCGGAACACCCGGCTCGGGAAGCGTGACCCGCAGCACCTGCGCACTCCCGCCCTCCACCGGCAGCGCGAGCTGCACCGAGACCAGCGGAATCCCGCTGTCGCGGTCCGTCGCACGCACCCCCGCCTGACGGTCCTTGAACTGCGGCATCGGGCCGCCGAGCACCACCAGGATTTGCGAAGGATCGATCGGGAGAACCATCATCACCATCATCTCCAGCCTTTATAGATAGGTTGAGGCAAGGCATGATCATACGCAGGGTCTTACTGGGCATGTCAACCCCTCTGGCCTGTCTATCAAAGCCAGGGGGCGTTAGACTGCCGCCATGGCCGACGACCCAGACGACACACGCGCCCTCTACCAGCGCGTCATCGACGACATCCGCATGCGCATCGGCATCGGCCACCTCAAACCCGGCGACCAGCTACCCGGCGCAGCACAACTCGCCGAGGAGTACGGCTACGCCCACATGACCATCCAACGCGCCCTGCAGGAACTCAAGCGCGACGGCATCCTCTACAGCGTCAAAGGCAAGGGCACCTTCATCCACCCCAAAGCCAAAGAACGCATGCAGGAAGAAGCCACCGCACGCATCTCCACCGGCCCCATCGAGATCGCCAGCGACGAGCAGGCCGACGCCCTCACCGCCGAGTACCAAGCCAAGATCCAAGCCGCCCTCGCCCAGGCCGAAGACGCCATCGCCAGCGGAGACCCCGAACGCATCGCGCGGGTCGAAGCCGACATGGAGAAGGCCTACGTCGAGATCAGCCCCGCCGTCGCCGCCACCCACCTGTACATGATGCGCAAGTTCATCGGCCACGGCCTCAAGGTCCCCGCCAAGGACCTGACCATCCCCGCCCCCGGCACACCCACCTACAACTGGGCCTTCTACGGCGACCCCAACCTGACCGACGAACAGATCGACGAGATCATCCGCAAACGCAAGCCCCGCAAGAAACCCGACACCACCGGGCAGCAGGACAGCGACCCCGGCAACAGCGAGGCCTGACCGGCACACCGCCGACCAGCTCGACAACCAGTGTCGTCAACTCCTGGTCGAAAATACCTCTACAAGAATCAAGCACAGCCGACCCGCTCCGCAGGCCGGCTGTGAAGCGGCTTCGGCCGCCTGGCCCGGTCTTCGCTCCTTGTCTCCGCCACCGCGCGACCGGCCTCGGCTGACCGGCCGCAGACACTCGGCAGACAAGCAACCACACGGACCCGAACCCGCAGCCGAAGTCACACTCACGGCCAGCCGACGATACCGTCAACCGATCAACCGTACGCCGCTCCGAACACAGGCCGCCGACCAGCCGGTTTCGTACACTGCGACACGCGGCCCACGCCGCGAATCAGAACCCTCTGACGGCAACGCTGACGGCAACAGGAGCGCATGTCGGCAGACGCGGAGTCCGCTATGTCCGAGTCTGACCAGATGACGAATTTACAGTATTGCGTAAGCAATATGCTTATTCATGCGCGCCATACTTCGACGGCAGCGCCGCGACCGAGATCATCAACAAATACGCTCGCGTCCTCCGTCGTCGCGACCGGGTCATCGAACCAGTAAACAGCACTCGCCAGGACGTAGCCGACGGAATCATCGCCACGAAGCGTATACAGGTTCCGGTCTCCGATCGGGCAATTTAGGAGATTCTGAAAGGCCGCGATTTCGTCAGGTGAGGCTAGCGAAATCTCTAGCGGGAAGTAATTCTCCGCGATAGCCAGTGCAGCCACGTTCTTGAACTCGACGTCTAAGACAGTTTCGTACTTCAAGTAATCACCTCGGTGGTAGCCACTCCTACCGCTCCGGAACAGTACCCGGGCGTGGCCACCCATGTAGCCGCTCAGATGAAACTTGCGATTGAAGGCAACTGGCAGCTGACCAGGCACGAAGCGCATGCTGACCTCACGGGAAGCGAGTAGTTCTAAGAATCAGGGCTGGCACGGGACCACCGACTAACCGAAGGGGTTCGATATCTGATCGCCGCCTTGGTACCAGTTAACCTTGTCGAGCACTCCTGCGTACTTCATCGTAGCAAGCTCCCATTGGGTAGGAGTTGCAATGCCGCGCATATCAGCAACTACAGCTTGGTGGAGGATGCCGTCTGGAGTCTCGCCAGGAAGGCCATCGAGAGAGAACGAGACAGTGATATCCGTGTCACCGAGCTTGAGCAGATCGGCCGCTGTCTGCACCTGCTCGCGCCAATCATCTGCCGCCAGAAGATTCCTTCCGCCGAGTTGCTGCGTCAAGTCATCCAGACCGTGATAGCGCGACCCGAGGACCAAATTGTCGCTGCACGAAGAATTGTGTACGAGGACCGGCGTGTCGCCCGCGACTACGTAGAAGGCGTGGAGGGTGTGAACGGTGAGGTCCCACATCCAGCCTTGTGGGTTTTGCGGGGTGGTGCCGGTGTCGGCGGTGGCGGTGGTTGCGTCGGCGGTCAGGAGGTGGTCGCCGTGGTGGAGTTTGGCGGCGGCGACCCAGGTGTGGGTGGTGAGGTCCCAGATGAGGTGGTTGGCGGTGGTGTGGATGATCTGCTTGCCGTGTGCGGTGTCGATGGTCAGGTTGTAGAGGTCGGTGTCGTGGTGGACGAGGACCGCGTCGACTCGTTCGCTCGTCTTTTTGCCGTCGGCGGTGTTGGCCGTGGCGACCTGGTCGCCGATCTTGAGCGAGGTGATCGGCACGGCCTTGCCGGATGCGGTGAGTACCAGCGTGTTGGCGGTGAAGCTGTTTCCGCCCTGGGTGGCACAGGCCAAGGCGGCATCGTCCGTCGAGATTTCTCCCTCCGTCGCGTCGATCTCGTTCGATACCGCCGCGTCGATGGCCTGTCCCTGATCTTTCCCGATCAGCTCGGTGAATTCCCGCTCGAGGGTATCCACCGATTCGTCCTCGACCGGGTCCTCTCCATCGGCCAGCAGGACCAGCGGGAGGTCGGCGAGCAACTCGACCAACGCCTCCTCCAGCGAGATCTGGCCGTCCATGACTTCGAAATTGGTCACCGATTGCTGTTCGCAGTCGGCGACTCCGAACCCGCCGACTTCTTGGCAGTCCTTGAGCTCGGTGAGGAAGTTTTTGAGCGCTCGCTCGTGGTGAGTTTCCTGGGTGATCTTGGCTTTCAGGGATTTCGTGGAGGTTTTGCTTATGGTGACCCCGCTGGCTGCGAGGTCTTGCGGGGTGACCTGGTTCGCCTGGCAGTTGGCGTCGCAGTCGGGGGCGCTTCCACCGACGCCGGTGCCGTATTCGCCGGGGTCCATTCCCGTGGGGTCGTCCTGGGTGACGGGGTTGTCGTCGGTGTAGGAGTAGCCGCCGAGGGCGAGGGTGTCGCCTGGTTCGAAGAGGGGGTCGAGGCTGATGAATCGGCCGATGGTGGTGTCGAGGTAGCGTGCTCCGTCGTCGGTGAGCCCGGTGGTGGTGTCGGTGGGCTTGTCCATGACGGTGCGGTTGTCGATCCAGGTGACGGCGGTGCCGCGGGCGTTGCCGTAGGGGTCGAACTGGCGCCAGGTGGGGGTCTGGGCGGTGTAGTCGAGGTCGAGGTCGCCGGTGGCCTGCTGGTTGGCGATCTCGAACGTGTAGTCGGTGTCGGCTCCGGTGCGCACGGCGGTGGCGCCGGCCGGCAGCGGGTAGTAGCGGGTGCCGGCGACGCTGCCGGAGCCGTTGGTCAGGGTCAGCTGCTCGTTCTCGAGGTAGAGCGTGGTGGTGGTCGGGTCGAGTTGGAGCAGCAGGTTCCCGTCGGCGTCGTACACGTAGCTGGTGGACGTGCTCTTGGTGGTGTTGGCGTCCTGGGCGAGGGTGCCGTTGTTGTTCCAGGTCAGGGTCTGGTCGCCGGCGGAGGTGTCGCGGGTCTTGGTGTTGCCGGCGGTGTCGTAGGCGTAGCTGGTCGAGCTCGTCGAGGCCCCGGTGGTGGCGGTGGAGGTCAGGGTGCTGGGCTGGGTGGTGCTGTAGGTGTCGGTGGTGACGGTGTCCTTGGTGGCGGTGCCGGTCGCGTGCTGGTCCTGGGTCAGCCGGTTGCCGATGCTGTCGTAGGTCCAGGACTCCCAGTAGGCGCTGCTGTTGCCGAGGGTGTTGGCGACCTGGCTGTGGCTGGCGGTGGTCGGCGCGGTCGCGCAACTGTCGGTCGCGGTCCATGCGGTGGTGAGTTGGTCGAGCGCGTCGTAGGTGTAGCACTGGGTTTCGGTGTCGCTGCTCGAGCCGAGCCGGGTCTCGATCTGCTTGGTGATGTTGCTGGCGAGATCGTAGAAGTACTGGGTGTCGTCGACGTCGGTCGGGGTGTCGGTTTGCCGGGTGACGAGTTGGTCGGTGAGGTTGCCGGTGTGCGCGTCGTAGGTGTCGGCGATGGTGGCGGTGCCGTTGGTGGCCGATCCGAGGACGGTCAGGACCGGGCGGGACCAGGCGTCGTAGGTGACGTTGTTGAGGTAGCCGTAGCCGCCGCCGGACTCGCCGGTCGGCAGGTCGAGCGCGGTGCTGTAGGTGTGCAGCACGATCTCGGCGCTGAGCGTGCCGGCCGCGGTGTAGGCGTCTTTGAACGGCAGGCCGGTGTTGGTGTAGTAGGAGTGCTCGATGGTGTAGGTCCCGGCGAGCGGTTCCATGGTGGTCGAGGACTCGGGGATGGTGATCTTCTCGCCGAGCGATTCGCCGAAGGCGTTGAACCCGGTGTACTGCAGGACGTAGGCGTATCCGCCGGAGTACGAAGTCTCCGTGGTCAGGTGCCCGATCGAGTCGGAGACGGAGCTACTGTCGTAGACCCAAGAGGCGGTTTCGTTGCCCGGGACACTGGTCGAGGTGTAGGCCACGCGCGCGGTGTAGGCGGCGGCGTACTCGGCGGTCTTCCGGTTCAGCGCGTCGTAGGTGTAGGAGACGTAGTCCCCGCGCGAGTCCTCGGTCTGGCGCAGGTTTCCGTCCGTGTCGTAGGTCATGGTGCTGACCCCGGCGGTCGGGTCCTTTTTCTCCGCGACGTTTCCGGCGAGGTTCGTGTAGGAGGTCCAGACGTCGCTCTTCGCGTCGGTGGTCGTGGTGTACGCGTCGCCGTAGGTCGCGTCGGTCGAGGTGGTGTCGAATCCGTAGCCGGTGGTCGTGGTGATCGCGGTGCCGCCGGTCAGGTAGAAGATGCCGGTGGCCACGTTCGAGGGGGTGGTGAGCGTCGGGTCGGTGGAGTATTCCTCGACCTTGCTGGTGCGGCCGATCGGGTCGGTGACCGTGGTCTTCTCCACTCCACCGGTCGGCGGGATGACCGTGGTGGAATCCCCGTTGTAGACCGTGGTCGTGGTCGAGACGACGGAGGCGTCCTTGTTCGACTGGTCGTAGACGACCTGGCCGAGCCCGTTGTAGGTGTAGTCGTCCTGGTTCGGCGACTCGTTGTCGGGCACTTCCTCCAGGGAGAGCGTCGGGCTCGTGCCCGAGTCCCAGTAGGCGTTGTTCTTCTTCTCCGCCCAGCCGCGCGAGTCGTAGGTCTCGTCGGTGATCAGCCGTCCGCCCTGCGGGGTGGTGGTCTGGGTCTGCCGGGCACGTCCCAGGGAGTCGACGATCGTGACCGTGCTGGTGTATACGAGTTCTTCGTCGAGCGTCTGGACGACCTCGCCGGACACGGACGTGTTCGACACCGTGTATGTGTAGATCTTGTTCGCGTCGCTCGAGGTCGGGCGGGAGTCGTCCCACTCGTCGATCACATTGCCCGCGGCGTCGTACCAGTCGGTGGTGACCACGCCGTTAGGGTCCGTGGAGGTCAACGTCAGGCCGCGCTCCGGATCCAGTGTCTCGGCCGTGGCCTGATCGAGCGCATTCGTGCTCGTCTCGCCCGTGGTCAGGTTCGCGGAGTTCAGCGTGTAGGCGAGTGTCGTGGTGTTCCCGTCGGCGTCCGTGGTGGTCAGCGGGCGCAGGAAGCGCGCGGGCGTGTCGTACGTCACGGTTGAGGTGGCCTGCCAGTCCCACGCGCCGGACGTGTAGCCGGTGGCGGTCAGCTTCTTCGTGACCAAGCCCTGGACCGGCGCGGTGGTGATCGCCGACGCGCCGTCGTACAGAATCTCGGTGGCCGAGACCACGTCGCCGGGGCGGGTGAGCGAGGACGGCGCGCCGAGGGTGTTCAACGCGGAGGGCTGGCTCGCCTCGGAGTCCTCGGTGAATCCGGAGCAGGCGATCGCGTCGGTCTCGGTCATCCCGGCCAGGCCGACGATGTTCAGGGCTGTGTTCGCCGCGGTGTAGGTGGTCGTGGTGCACCGGTCATAGGCGGAGCTGACGGGAACCGTGTGGCTGTACGAGTAGTCGGGCAGCCCGAAGTTCGCGTCCGAGGTCGTGGCGTCGTAGGTCGTGTCGGTCTCGTTGTACCGCCAGGTGCTCTCGCCCCCGTCGGTCAGGTGCTGGCCCGAGTAAACCTCGGCCGTGCCGGTCGCGTTCGACGTCAGCGCGGGCAGACCCGGGACGTCCTGGGTCGCCACCGCGGGCGAGACCCAGTAGGAGTCGATCGCGAAGTGGTCGAGCGGGCCGCCGTCGCCGAGGTAGGCCTCGGTTTCCAGCACGTCGCCGGACAGCTGCTCGGTGTCGGTGTGTACCCCGCCCTGTGAGTCGGTCAGTGAGACCGTGCGGGTGGTGGTGGAGGAGAGCCAGTCGCCGTCCATGCCCTGGTAGTAGAGCGTGACCGACTTGGTCTGCGGGTCGTTCGCCAGCTCGCCCGTGTTGGTGGTCACGCTCTCGTAGCCGCGCCACTGACCGTACGTGCGGTACTTGGCCTTGACCGTCGGGTCGTCGTCGTAGTGCCAGGCCGCATAGTTGTACGCGTAGTCGGTCTCCTTGGTCAGCGACCCGCCGGTGGTGTCGGTCTCCAGGACCTGGGTCACGGCGTATTTCTCGAACCAGTCCATCAGTGGGCTGCTGTAGCCGAGCGGAGTCCAGTACACCGGGAAACACGACTCGGTGTTGCTGGCCGCGCTCGCCGCGGTCTGCGCCTCCACATACGAATCCGAGCACGTGGTGGGCAGACTGTAGGTGACGCCGATCACGCCACCGGTCTCGTTGGTGATCTTGACGAGGCGGAAGCGGAAGTTCGTGGGCAGGCTGCTGGTGTCCACCCGGTTCGCCAGCGCCTTGCCCTCGAACTGGATCGGCGGGTACTGGACGGTCGTGCTCGATCCCGCGGTCGTGTCCTCGGCGGTGCGCTGGATCTGCGCCAGCCACAGCGTGGACGAGGTCGCGTCCCCGGTGGTCGGCTCGGTCTCGGTCAACGCGTAGGAGTCGACCGTGTTGTACGAACCACCGGAGTACTGCTCGGTGGTGATCGAGGTCAAGGCCACCGTGGAGAAGAACCCGGGCGCCTGCGCGCTACACGTCGCCCCGGCCGTACACACCAGGTCGAAGGGCACGTCCGGGTAGTCGGCGGAGTTCGACGAGGTCTCCCCGCTCCCGCAGTCCGCGGTACCCCCCAGCGTCGCCGGCTCGCAGCGAAGCCCGGTCGAGTAGACGACCTTGTCCGGGATGGTGCCATAGGGGCCGGTCGCGGTGGTGAACCCGTAGTCGGTCTCGGCGAGGTAGGAGTCGCGGATGTACGCGATCGAGTTTGCGCCGTTGTCCGCGCCGGCGTCGGCCGCGTAGTAGTTGGTGGCCTGGTCGTAGTAGTACGCCATGGCCTGGCTCTTGGCGTCCACGACATAGTCGAGGTGCCACTTGTACGCCATGGTGCAGTACGAATCCGCTGGCGTGGAGTTGTAGCACGGGTCCGAGTAGTCACCCGACTTGTCCGACGGATCGTGCGCCGAATAGACCCGCTCATAGTCGACCGAGTTCGTCTCGTGGTCGACCGGGTCCGCTGTGGAGGAGTACCCGGGCAGCTGGTTCTGGCCGAAGTAGTAGCTCGTGCCGTCCTGCTCGGTGATCTTCCAGTACGAGGTGTCGAACGTCTTCGTGTCGTTGTCCGCCCCGGTCACCTTCGTGACGATCGCGCCGGGGTCGTCGGAGAGCCTGTACGTGCCGCCGTCGTCCACGAGCTGCGCGGAGGTTCCGTCCAGCGACACGGTCAGCAACTGCCCGGCGTAGCACTCGTCGGTCGTGGTGATCTCGCCGGCGGCGCCCTCCGGGTCGTCGTCGCACGGGGTGAAGGTCTGCTGGATGTATGAGTCCTGCGTCCCCCAGCCGTCCCCGGCCCACGAAGCCTGGGCCTCGCTGGTGCTGGTCGAACCGTCCACCGAACCCGAGTCGTACGACAGGTCCGCATCCGGGGTCAGCGAGGAGGACGAACTCGGCAGCGCGACGTTGTAGGTGTAGGTGAAGTCGCCGGAGGAACCGGACTGGGCCCACGACCCCGACGCCGACAGGCCGTCCTGGGCGTAGCTGCCGCCCTCGCCGCCCTCCTGCCCGGTCGAGTCGGTCGCCCCCAGCACCGTCTCGCCCGACGGCGAGTCGGCGGCCGAGGCGAGCGCTGCGTTGCTCGACGTGCGAGACGCGGATTGGGTGCTGGTCGCGGTGGCGGAGCCGAGCGTCACCAGTGCGGAGACCGAGGAGTTCGCCGTGGTGTTCACGCTTGTGAGCGGCGTCTGCACCTGGCACTTGGCCAGCTGGGGGGTGGTCAGCGCGCAAGCGGGCAACTCGACCAGGCGCAGGCGGGATGCGTAGTTGCCGCCGATCGCCTCGCTGAACGAGGAGTAGTCCAACCCGACCCGCACGCTGCCTCGACCCGCGGCGGCGCCCAGCGACCAGACCACGCCCGAGACGCCCAGCTTGGTCGCGAGCGACTTGGGCTGCACCGAGACCTTCACACTCGACGGCCCTGTATACGTGCCCTGGCTCGAGGCCACCGCCTGCGCCCAGACCGGCGTGCCGGACGCCAGCGCCTTCGTACCGGCCTGCGCCGCGCGGTGCGAGGAGGGCGCGGCGAGATCCAGTGTGCTGGACGACGCGGCGGGCCAGGTGCTCTTGTCCTTCGCGGGTACGAAGGAACGGTCCGTGGCCGTGGGGCCGCCGACGTGTTTGACCGGCACCGGGGTCATCCCCGTCACCGAGGTGCCGATGTTCGCCGTCGGCGCCGCGGCCGAACGCGTCGACGGGATCGCCGCGTACGCCAGCGGGCCGACATTCGAAGTGAGCGTTAACACCGCCAGCGTCGCCGTGACCCTGAGCAGCCGAGACCGCGCCCTACGCGACATGAAACGCCTGGCGAACATCATCCCACCCCTGTTATTCACTAGTCCCGGCGCGCGAGCGCCGCCGAAGCCATACCCCGCGATGCCGCCCGCAGCGAGGGCGGCATCCGACGACTTCACTACTGATGCGATATCCAGAAGTACCGAAAGTTAGATCACGGTGGGGTCACGGAAACGTGAAGAGTGCCTTCACGAATTTCCTTAGCAGAATCTAAAGGTCTCAAATCGGACAGTGATGATCGTCACATCCGATGGTTGAGCTCACGATCAAGACGCTAGCTTGACCGAGGGTAGGCCGGTTGCGGCCGACAGTGAGGGGAAAACAGACCTATGATACGCATGTACCCGGGGTGGGCTCATCGTTTGCGTCGCACCACCGCGACCATCGCCGTCACCGCGCTCGCGGCCACGCTCATCAGCCCACTGACCGCGCACGCCGCGGCGACAGGCTCGACGGCGGCGTCCGCGAAGACTTCTGCGAAGCCCGCGAGCACGGCGAAGTCGGCGCAGCTGACCGCGATCGCGCAGGCGCGCAAGACCGGCAAGCCCGTCGTAGTGGCCTCGGCCACCACCGATACCAGCACCCTGACAGCCCAGCCCGACGGCCGACTCACGCTCAGCGAAAGCGCGATCCCGCAACGCACCTACGTCGACGGGGCCTGGCACAACCTCGACGCGACACTCGTCAAGCGCGCCGACGGCGTCATCAGCCCCCGCTACGCGGCAGGCGGCCTGCTTATCTCCGACGGAGGCACGGGGCCTGTCGCCACGATGATCCACGGCACCGACGCGCTGCGGATCACGCTGCACGCCGCGCTGCCGGCCCCCACGCTGTCCGGGGCCAGCGCCACGTACGCGAACGTGGCCCCCGGCGTGGACCTGGTCGTGACCGCCAACACCCAAGGCGGATTCAGCGACACCTTCGTCGTCAAGGACAAGGCCGCCGCGACCAGCCCCGCCCTGACGAACCTGCTCAAAAGCACGGTCACCGCGAACGGCCTTAATGTGAACGCTCACGACGGCATCGTGGCCGCCGCCAGCGGCAACGGCCACGCCATCTTCGCCACCGACAGCATGTCCGTGTGGGACTCCAGCACCGCCGCCCCGACCGCGGCGAACTCCAGGACCGAGGGCTCCTCGAGCACTCACAGCCCTGACACGGCAGCGACCTCCAGCCCGGCCGGACCCGGAGCACACGCCCACCTCGGCACGATCACCCCGACCCTGTCCGGCAGCACCCTGACGCTCGCCCCGCAGGCCAACGTCCTGAACGGTGCTGGCGTCAGCTACCCGGTGAACATCGATCCGACCTGGAACCCGACCGAGGACGGCTGGTCGACCGTCGCCGAGCAGTACCCGACCGACCACGAGTGGAACAAGACCCCCGAATCCGCCGGCTACATGGCCGTCGGCGACGGCGTCAGCGACGCCTCCCTCCTGGCCCGCTCGATGGTCGACTTCCCCCTGTCGATCTCCACCCTGTCCGGCTCCGTCATCAACACCGCCGTGTTCTCCGTCACCAACGAATACTCCGGCGCCTGCGCGGACGGCGGCGAAGACGAGCAGTTGGACGTCGACGCCCCCAGCCAGACCCTCAATTCCTCTAACGCGACCTGGGACAACTGGGACACCTCAAGCGACCTCGGCCCGCAGATCGGCTACAAGTCCTTCGCCTACGGCTACTCCACCTCCTGCTCCAGCGACGGCTCCCCACACTCGGCCAGCGTCTCGCTGCTGACCGGCACGTTCACCAACGACGTGGCCGCGGGCAAGTCCACCCAGACCCTCGCGCTGGTCGCCGACGACGAGTCCTCCGAGAACAGCTGGAAGGACCTGATCGCCACCACCGCCCAGCTCACGATCACCTACGACTTCGTCCCCCAGATCACGTCCATGGCCTCCAACGGCAAGACCGCCTGCACCAGCAGCGCACCCGCGCTACTCGGCAAGGGCGACGTCGACCTGTCCGCAGGGGTCTCCCAGCACGACGGCAGCAACCTGACCGCCTACATCAAGCTCTACAACGCCGCCGAGTCCGTGCAGTACAGTCCGACCTCCAGCGACGCGCTCTCGGTAACCACCGGCACCGATGCCGTCCTGCAGATCAAGCAGTCCTTCTTCGACTCCTTCAACTCCACCTCGGAACTCCCCTTCGCCTGGACCGTCTACGCCACCGACGGCACCGAGACCAGCACCGTATCCACCTGCTACTTCACCTACGACAACAGCGTGCCGGGCGAACCGACCGTCTACGACGACACCGGCACCACCAAATGCCAGCTGAGCACCGTGAAGTACACCGTGGGCACCCCGGCCACCTTCGAGATCTCCCCCAACCCCAACGGAACCGCCCCCGGCAGCTACCGCTACCAACTCAACGGCGCAGCCCCGCTGACCCACGTCGCCACCTCCGGCGACGCGACCATCAAGATCGCGCCCAGCCGCGGCACCAACATCCTGACCGTCACCGCGCTGTCCCCCACCGGCAACATCGGCGACAGCAACACCTGCGACTTCAACGCCGCCGCCACCACCAGCGTCGACAAGAACCTCACCGGATCCGGCGCACCCGACCTGCTCACCGTCGGCGGCACCGGCACCAGCCTCGCCCCCGGCCTCTGGCTCGACGCAGGACTCGGCTCCACCGGCGCCATCAACCAGACCGCCACCAACATCGGCATTAACGGCAACGGCGTCGGCCCGGGCACCAGCCCCGACCGCTCGGCCGCCGACTTCACCGGCGAGCAGGCCATCACCGGCGAATTCACCGCCGACGGGCTCCAGGACGTACTGACCTACAACCCGTCGACCGGAATCGGGCAAATCCTCACCGCCCCAGGCGACGGCTCCGCCCTACAGGCCAACAGCGGCAACGAGCAGAGCATCGACAGCGATCAACTGTACGACGAGAACGACAACTACCCGAGCGACATCGCCGACGCGTACAGCGCCGCCTCCAGCAGCCTGGCTTACTCCGACCTGGTCGGCATAACCGGCAGCGGCAGCACCTCCCAATTGACCTACTACCCCAACGGAGACGAGCCCGACGCATATGGGGGCGCCGGCGGCGCCGGGGGCGCCGCCATCGGCACCTACAGCGCCTCGAACGGAGAGGCCACCGCCCTGTCCAGCCCGGACGGCACCCCGTGGAGCGACTGGAAGATCGCCACTGCGTTGGTACCGAACGGCACCGGCACCAGCGTCGACATGTACCTGTGGAACACGGTCAACAACAGTCTCTACCTGTGGACCGACTTCACCGTCACCGGCGGCAACGACACGACCAGCGGCGCCGCCATCACGGCGTGCACTACCGCCGACATGCAGAGCGGCATGCTTGACGACTACGTCTGTGGAGCCAGCTACACCCCCTACACGATCGAAGCCGCAGGCGACTTCACCCCCGGCACCGGCAGCACCCTCGAGGCCGCCTACTTTGATACCGCCAGCGGCACCGACCTGCCCGACCTGTGGGCCGTGACCCCCAGCGGAGCCGTCACCCCGTACCTGCTCACCGCCGTCTCGAGCACGAGCAGCACCTTCGGCCCCGAATACGCCGACAGCTCCGACAAGCCCTACCAGATCGACACCGCCGACCACACCTGGGCCCTGAACGACGACAGCAGCGCCGGAACCAGTGTCAAAAGCACCACGGCCCACGACACCACCTCCGGCACCGAGATGGACCTGGCGGCCGCCGCCGGGCCCACCTGGGCCGAAGGAGACCTCTTCAAGCCCGACGTGGCCTTCGACGGCAGCGGATACCTCAACACCACCTCCACCTCGCCAGTCACCCCCAGCAACAGCTTCACCGTCTCGATGTGGGTCAAACCCACCGCCAACAGCGGCGTCGTGCTCTCCGAGAACGGCAAAGACGACTCACTGTTCCTGCTCTACCCCAACGGCAGCCAATGGGAGTTCGGCATCAACAACTCGTCGACCACCAGCTGGTCCTACGACGGAGCCAAGGGCGGCAGCTACACCCTGGACACCTGGACCCACCTGATGCTGACCTACGACGAGAGCGACCAGGTGCTCTCGCTCTACCAGAACGGCTCCCTGGTCGGCGACGTCAAAGCCACCAACGTCCCCGCCGCCAGCGTCGACGGCGAACTGCTGATCGGCGCCGACCAAAACGCCACCGAAAACGGAATCGGCTCCGCCCCCTTCACCGGACAGATCGCCGACGTCCAGACCTGGGACAGCAGCGCGCTCACCCCGGCCCAGAACTACTCCCCGCCCAGCTACCACCAGGCCGTCGTCCCCGAGCGCCTGCTCGACACCCGCGGCACCACCGGCGACACCCTGACCGACAACACCACCAGCGCCGACAATCCCGTCGCCTCGGACAGCACCACCATCCTGGACATCGCCGGCGACACCGTCACCCCCGCCACCAGCGGCGCACCGACCACGATCCCCAGCAGCGTCACCGCCGTGGCCGTCGACATCACCGCCACCTCCGAAACCGAAAGCGGCTACCTCGTCGCCTACCCCGACGGCACCCAACAACCCGACACCTCCGCCACCAACTACTCCACCTCCACCGTCACCGGCTACGAAATCGTCCCGGTCGGCGCCGACGGCAAAATCGCCATCTACAACAGCTCCACCGGCACCACCCACCTGATCATCGACCTCACCGGCTACTACACCAGCAACGCCACACTCACCGGCGACCAGACCTACCACCCCCTGACCCCCGCATACCGCGACCTGGACACCGCCACCAGCACCGCACACACCACCGGCCTCAGCGGGACCGGCCCCGTCGCCGCGGGCAAGAGCTTCACCCTCCAGATCACCGGCGTCGACGACATCCCCACCGACGCCACCGCCGTCGCCATCAACCTCACCGCCTTCAGCGACACCGGCCTCGGCATCCTCGAGGCCTACCAAACCGGCATCACCCAACCCACCGACACCACCCTGACCTACGACGGAGGCCAGATCGCCTCCCTCGCAGCCGACGTATCCATCGGCACCGGCGGAACCATCACCATCAACAACTCCACAAACTCGACCGACATCATCGGCGACATCAGCGGATACTTCACCACCGACACCAGCGGGCAGATCTACCACACCACCAACCCCACCCGCCTCGTCGACACCCGCATCGGCATCGGCGGCACCACCGCAGCCATCGCCGCCAACGGCACCTACACCATCCCCGCAACCGCCATCGACGAAATCACCACCACCCCCAACCCCACCCTCGCACTCATGCTCACCGCCACCCAAGGCACCACCAACGGCGTCATCAACGCCTACCCCGGCGGCACCACCGCACCCACCGCATCCAACCTCAACTGGACCACCGGCCAAAACATCGCCAACCTCGCACTCACCCCCACCGGAAACACGGGAACCATCGCAATCGGCAACCAGGACTCCGGCACCGTACAACTCGTCATCGACTCCAGCGGATACTACGCAGCCAACTGACAACCCATAACAACACGCTGTGGGCCGCCTCGCGCCTGTGCGAGGCGGCCCACAGCGTTCCCGCGCCTGGCTACAGCTGAGAGGGCGTTTCGCTAGCTATTGACCGATTTTGGTTGGCTCGTTCGTGTGACGTTGCGTCAATATGCCTGCTCGCGTGTCGTGCTGCTGCTTGGCTTGGTTCATGGCCGACCGCAAGCCGTATC
>Ga0302314_10010313_pt1 | contig 16366 bp, 18 predicted proteins | sample III_Palsa_N2_3_FD_200533 | JGI IMG/M metagenome (GOLD analysis project Ga0302314, IMG submission 200533) | Peat permafrost microbial communities from Stordalen Mire near Abisko, Sweden - III_Palsa_N2_3 | ecosystem: Environmental > Terrestrial > Soil > Palsa > Peat permafrost | place: Sweden... | reverse complement strand
GGCGCCCGCCCGCAGCGCGGCCGCCCGCAGCGCGGCCGCCCGCAGCGCGGCCGCCTTCGGCGCGCGGACGACGCGGCGCTCTAGGGGATGCCGCCGGTGGCTGAGGGAGTTGGCGTGTCTACTGGGGAGGGCGAGTTCGCGGAAGCCGGGGTCGAGGCCGAGGATGTCCCGGTAGGAGACGCTGAACTCGCCGGCCTGGTCTTGGTGGTCGTCGGCTTGGCCCGGACGGTTGGTCTCGGCGTGGTGGTAGGCGGTGACGTGGAGGGCGAGGGCGACGAGGACGGTGTCGTCGCGGCGGGGACGCCGACGGTTGCGGCCGGTGGTGGCCTGACGAGCAGGTAGGTCGCCAGGGTGATGAGGAAGACCGCGGTCAGGATCCAGGTCGAGGTCCGCACGCGCCGCATCAGGCGGCCTCGGTCGGCTCGGCCGTCTCCAGGTCGGCCGGAAGGTGGATGTCCTCGCGCCGGAACCCGGCCGTGATCCGGGCCCGCAGGATGCGCCCGACCTCGAACTGCTTGCCGGGCAGTGTCCTGGCGACCAGGCGGACCTGGAACTGGTCGAGGTCGATGCCCTGCACGCCCATGACGGCCGGGGGATCGAGCAGCAGCCGCCGTACGCCAGGTTCCTTGTAGGCCGCATCCCCGATCAGCCGCAGCAGGTCGCTCACCCGGTTGACGTCCACGGCGGCGGGCACCGGCACGTCCACCACGGCACGCGCCCAGTCGCGCGAGAGGTTGGTGACCTGGGAGATCTGGCCATTGGGGGTGATGACTACCTCGCCGCTGGCGGTCCGTACCGTGGTCACCCGCAGCGTGACGCCTTCGACGGTCCCGATTGCCGGGTTTTGCAGGCCCGGTATCGAAACGCTGATGAGGTCCCCGAAGCCGTACTGGCGTTCGGTGATGATGAAGAAGCCGGCCAGGATGTCCTGGACGATGCGCTGCGCCCCGAGCCCAAGCGCGACGGCCACCACGGCGGCCGGGGCGGCCAGACTCGTCACCGGGATGCCCAGGCGCGTCGCGATGAGCACCCCGGCCACGCAGTAGAGGACCCCCAGGGTGGTCCAGGTGATCACCTGGGCCAGCGCGTGCCGGTGCTTTGACGCCTCCGAGCGGACGAGCGTATCCGTCTCCCGCGCGTTGGCATCGATCCGGTCGGTGATCCGCGCGCCCGCCCAGGTCGCCAGGCGCGTCAGCAGGATCGCCCCCGTCACGAGCAGCACGATCTCCAGGCCACTGCCCCGCGCCCACGAAGAGATGCTGTTCAGAGATGTCGCATTCAAGGACATCGCGTGCCAACCTTGCTGGACCGGGTGGTGGCTGATCGCAAGGTCTGTCATAGCTATCGCCGCCTTCAATGCAGGGCTGCTAGCGGCGAGGGAGCGCGTGGTCTGGACCGATCCAGGCTCGCTATGTGCTGCCAGGGTCGCACGAACCCGCGGCAGAAGGCAATTCGCCGTGGCAGCCGGCCTAGGGCAATCGGCTACGGTGATGAGCCCTTCCCTGATCGGCTGTTTCCCGCAGGGCACGGGCACGCTTGACTCAGATGTGAATGCGCACCAAGCCCGGTGCCCGTGGATCAGTTCACGGGTTCGGCCGCGCGTTCGTTCCCCGCTCACAGAGGGACAAGTGAAGAGGGATTTCTCGAACGGACGCGGGCGACTGCTGCAGCGCTCGCTGAGACCCTAGGGCGGCAGACGGGGAGGAGCTATAAACCTGTGGGATTTGAATGGCATGATTTTCCCATGGAAGCTGTCGTTGACCAGGCTGGCCGTATCGTGCTGCCGAAGTTCATCCGCGACGCGTTGGGCCTGTTCCCCGGTACGAAGGTGGATATCTCGCCGTATGGTGCCGGCGTCCAGGTCGTGCCTGCCGGCCGGACGGCGCGCTTGGTCGAGGAGGACGGCGTGCTCGTCTCAGCCGGGGAGACACCTGTCGATGACGACATTCTCTTCGGCCTTATCGACGCGGGCCGCAAGTGACGGTCGCGGTTGATACCAGCGTCGCCGTTCCGTTGCTGGTCCGTTCTCATCAGTATCACGCGGAAGTGGTCCGGTGGTGGGACGGGCAGGAGCTTGCGCTGAGCGGGCACGCGCTCGCCGAGACCTATTCCGTGCTCACCAGGCTGCCTGGCGATGCCCGGCTGGCGGCAGACGATGCGGCGCGCCTGCTCGACGTGCGATTCACGACCCCCTAGCACTGAGCGCCGGACACGCCCGGGAGGTGCACGTGACGCTTAGCCGTATTGGCATCGCCGGGGGCGCGGTCTATGACGCATTGGTGGCACTGGCCGCCAAGGAACACGGAGCACCGCTCGCGACCCGGGATGCGCGGGCGCGCGGTACGTACGACGCGGTCGGCGTCAAGGTGATCATCGTGCCATAACACGGCCTGGGGCCTGTTCTCCTGTCTTGGCTGGTCGGCGGCAACGGTGGATTGGGGCGCTAAGCGGGGGCGTTCGTCGATGATGCGGCGCATCTTGCCGAGCGAGCGTTCGATCGCGAGAGGGTCCTTGACCACGGTGCCGGCGGTGACCCCGATGGTGTTCTTGATCAGGGTAGACAGCTGGGACCCGGCCGCCTCGGCCGCGGACGGGTCGGCGTCGGGGCGGCGTTCGACGTGGACGGTCATCGTGTCAAGCCGGCCGGGGCGGGCCAGGTGCAGCTGGAAGTGCGGGGAGAGGGCCGGGACCTGGAGGATGAGCTCCTCGACCTGGGTGGGGAACAGGTTGACGCCGCGCAAGATGATCATGTCATCGGTGCGGCCGGTGACCTTCTCCATGCGGCGCATGGTGCGGGCGGTGCCGGGCAGCAGCCGGGTGAGGTCGCGGGTGCGGTAGCGGATGACGGGCATGGCCTGCTTGGTGAGCGAGGTGAAGACCAGTTCGCCAAGCTCGCCATCGGGCAGGACCTGGTCGGTGACGGGGTCGATGACCTCGGGGTAGAAGTGGTCTTCCCAGATGTGCAGGCCGTCCTTGGTCTCCACGCACTCCTGGGCGACGCCGGGGCCGATCACCTCGGACAGTCCGTAGATGTCGGTGGCGTCGAGGCCGGCCCTGGCCTCTATCTCGGCGCGCATCTCGTTGGTCCACGGCTCGGCGCCGAAGATGCCGTACTTGAGCGAGCACCGGGTGGGATCCATACCCTGGCGTTCCATCTCGTCGATGATGGCGAGCATGTAGGACGGGGTGACCATGATGATGTCCGGCTGGAAGTCGCGGATCAGCATGACCTGCCGCTCGGTCATCCCGCCGGAGACCGGCACCACCGTGCAGCCGATTTTCTCCGCGCCATAGTGGGCGCCAAGGCCGCCGGTGAACAGCCCGTAGCCGTAGGCGTTGTGCAGGATGTGCCCGGGCCGGCCGCCGGCGGCGCGGATGGAGCGGGCCATGACGGTGGCCCAGGTGTCGATGTCGTCGCGGGTGTAGCCGACAACGGTGGCGGTGCCGGTGGTGCCCGAGGAGGCGTGGACGCGCACCACCTGATCGCGGGGCACGGCGAACATGCCGAACGGGTAGTTGTCGCGCAGCGAGGCCTTGCTTGTGAACGGAAACTTGGCCAGGTCGGACAGGTCCTTGCAGTCATCGGGATGGATCGCGGCGACGTCGAACATCCGCCGGTAGTACGGCACGTTCTCGTAGGCGTGCCGCAGCGACCAGCGCAGCCGCTCCAGTTGCAAGGCCCGCAGCTCGTCGGCCGACGCGGTCTCGATCGGCTCAAGCTCGCTCGGCGGGGTGGCGGTAGCGGTCATTGCTGCCTCCTCAGGCGTCGTAATCGACGGTGATTTCGTCGGTGCTTGGCAGGGCCTGGCAGGTCAGGATGTAGCCGGCCTTGACTTCGTATTCTTCGAGCGCGTAGTTGCGGCGCATGACCGCCGCACCCTGGGTGACCTTGGCGCGGCAGGTGCCGCACACCCCGCCCTTGCAGGCGAACGGCAGGTCGGGCCTGACCCGCTGGGCGCCGTCGAGTACGGCCGTCCCTGCTGGAAGCGTGAAGGTGGACGAGCGGCCGTCAAGGCTCACGGTTACGCTGGCGCCGTCTACGGCCGGGTCGACGTGGACCGTCTCGGCGGGCGGGTCGTCGCCGATCCAGAACAGCTCCCGGTGGATGCGGTCCGCGTCAACGCCGAGGGCGGCCAGAGCGCCGGCCGCGTCGGTGGTCATGCCGAGGGGGCCGCAGAGCCACCAGTGGTCCACGGTTGCGACGTCGACGGTAGCGGGCAGCAGCTTCGCGAGCCGGTCACGGTCAAGCCGTCCGCTGTGCAGCTCGACCTCCTGCGGCTCGCGGGAAAGCACGTGGATGATCCGCATCCGGGTGGGATAGGCGTCCTTCAGGTCGGCGACCTCGTCGGCGAACATGACGGTGGCGCTGCGCCGGTTGCCGTACAGCAGGGTGACCGTCGACTTGTCGTCGGCGGCGAGCACGGAAGCCGCGATCGACATCATCGGCGTGATCCCGGAGCCGGCTGCGATCAGGACGTGATTGGCCGCAGCGGTGAGATCGGGCGTGAAGCCGCCGCTCGGCGGCAGCGCCTCAACGATGTCCCCGGGTCTGACCTCACGGGCGAGCCAGCCCGACAGGGCGCCGCCCGCGACTTCGCGGACACCGATGCGCGGCGATGTCCCGACCGGGGCGCAGATGGAGTACGAGCGGCGCTCCTCGCCGCGACGGATCGTCAGACACTGCCCGGCGGCGAAGGCGAAGCCTTGCGCCAGATCTTCTGGGACCGTGAAGGTGATCGCCGCTGAGTCGTCGGTGAGCCGCTCAACGTCTTTGACGACGAGCGGATAAAAGACGGTTTTCAACCGGAGCCTCACAGTGCTTTCCCATTACAGGCTTTCCCATTACAGGCTTTCCCATTACAGGCTTTCCATTACAGCGACTTGACCATTTCGAAGGGCTCGGCGCACGCTTCGCAGCGGTGCAGCGACTTGCACGCGGTGGCGCCGAACTCGGCGGTGCGCCGGGTACGAGGCGAGTCGCACCGCGGGCAGGCCGGTGACGGCGGCAGGCCAAGCGTCAGCGGAATCGGCCCGCTTCGCCGCGGTGCCGCGAACGGCGGCGCGATGCCGGCCGCGGCGAGCTTCCGCCGGCCCTCGGCGGTGATCCAGTCGCTGGTCCAGGGCGGGGCCAGCTGCGTCCGGACGGTGACCTGCCGGAAACCGGCCCGCATCAGGCGCTGCCGCACGTCCGCGCCGATCTCGCGCATCGCCGGGCAGCCGCTGTAAGTCGGGGTGATGATCACCGCAATGCCGTCGGCGGTGACGTCTACCGCGCGCAGGATGCCGAGGTCAGCGACGGTGACCATGGGGAGCTCGGGGTCCGGGGTGCCCGCGGCGGCGTCGTAGGCCGCGGCTGCCGCCGTCACCATGTCGCGTCCGGGTAGGCACGAGCGACGCACTGCAATTCCGCCAGGATGTAGCCCATCGCCTCGGTGTGCAGGCCGTCCCGGCCGGTGCGTCCGCTGACCGCGCCGAGAGGCGCGCTTTGCGGCCGATTGAGTCCAGCCGCCGCGAGGACCGTGTCGATCACCGGGTCGACCGCGGCGGGCTCGACCGCGCCTGGGGCGCTGGCGTCGGGTGCATTGGCGTCGGGCCGGAACAGCTCTTCCGTCAGCGGCCACAGTGCGTCGAGTGCCGCCTGCATCCGCGAATGAGACAGATCGGTGCCGTCGCCGAGCCGCACCACCCACCGGGCTGCGTAATCGCGGTGGTAGGTGAGCTCGTTGGCGCCCTTGGCGGCGATCGCCGCGAGCACCGGGTCGGGGGCGGACGACAGCCGCTCGAATAGCGCCAGCCGCCACGCGGAAAAGAGCAATAGTCTGCCCACCAGTTCGGCGAAGTCACGGTCGGCGTGCTCGGCGAGCCACACGTTGCGGAAATCCTTCTCCGCACGGAAGAACGCGAGCCGATCCTCGGTCTGGCCGAGGATGCCCCCGGCGCGAGCCAGCAGCATGCGGGCCTGGCCGAGCAGGTCGAGCGCGATGTTCGCGATCGCGGTCTCCTCCTCGAGCTCGGGCATGCTCGCTACCCACTGCTGGAGGCGGTGGCTGTAGATCAGCGCGTCGTCTCCCAGCGCGAGGCAGTAGCGGGCCAGCGCGCCGGCGTCCACGCCGTCGGGGACGGACGTGTCGATGCCTTCGAGCGGGTCGGTGAAGCCGGTGCCGAACGCCCAGCGCTGGCCCGCGTCGTGGTCGGTGGCGAGCAGGTCGTAGGGGTTGTCGTGGCCCGTGTCTTGGGTGCTCATGCCGGGTTCACTCACATGTGGGGTACGTCGTCTGGGATGTCGTAGAAGGTGGGATGGCGGTACACCTTGTCGCCGGACGGAGCGAAGAACGGGTCCTTCTCGTCCGGGCTTGACGCGGTGATGTCGGTGGCGGCGACCACCCAGATGCTGACGCCCTCGTTGCGGCGGGTGTACAGGTCGCGGGCGTGCCGCAGGGCCATCTCGGGGTCGGCGGCGTGCAGGCTGCCGACGTGCACGTGGTTGAGGCCGCGCTTGCCGCGCAGGAACACCTCATACAACGGCCAGCCTGAGTCAGTCATGGCTCGCCGCCAGAGTCGGCCGCGTCCGTTCGGGCTCACGGTCGTGGTGTTTTTGATCGTGGTGCTTGGCCGCGTGGGCCAGGGCGGCCTCGCGCACCCAGGCGCCCTCTTCATGCGCCTGCCTGCGCCGGGCGACGCGCTGGGCGTTGCACGGGCCGTTCCCTGACACCACGGCCTTGAACTCGGCCCAGTCGACCGGGCCGAAGTCGTAGTGCCCGCGCTGCTCGTTCCAGCGCAGCTCCGGGTCGGGCAGCGTGACGCCCAGCTTCTCGGCCTGCGGGACGGTCATGTCGACGAAACGCTGGCGCAGTTCGTCGTTGGTGTGCCGCTTGATGCCCCAGGCCATCGACCGCTCGGAGTTGGGCGAGGCGTCGTCGGGCGGCCCGAACATCATCAGCGACGGCCACCAGAAGCGATTCGTCGCATCCTGGACCATGTCGCGCTGCGCCTGGGTGCCGCGCATCATGGTCAGCAGCAACTCGTAGCCCTGCCGCTGGTGGAACGACTCCTCCTTGCAGATCCGGATCATCGCCCGCGCGTAGGGACCATAGGAGGAACGGCACAGCGGCACCTGGTTGCAGATCGCGGCCCCGTCGACCAGCCAGCCGATGACGCCAACGTCGGCGTAACTCAACGTCGGGTAGTTGAAGATGGAGGAGTACTTCTGCCGTCCGCTGACCAGCTTTTCCGTGAGGTCGGCCCGGTCGGCGCCGAGGGTTTCCGCCGCGCCGTACAGGTACATGCCGTGGCCCGCCTCGTCCTGCACCTTGGCCAGCAGGATCGCCTTGCGGCGCAGCGACGGCGCGCGGGTGATCCAGTTGCCCTCGGGCTGCATGCCTATGATCTCCGAGTGGGCGTGCTGCGCGATCTGCCTGATCATCGTGGCCCGGTACGCGTCCGGCATCCAGTCCCGCGGCTCGATCCGGCTGGAGCGGGCGATCGTCTCATCGAAGTGAGCTTCCAGGTCCGGTTCGGTGGTGATGGTCACTGCGTTCCACTCCTTCGCCGACCATGGTCAGTACGTCTTTACATACCGAACATTCAGTAATTTACTCTATTGCATGGGAGTTGACCAGGCGGCAGGACCCGCGGGATGCTGACCGGATGACCGCGGCGACGACGAAGGGGGCGCAGCGGCGACGCGGGCGCCCGGGATACGACTTGGAATCGGTGCTGCAGGCTGCGGTCGAGGTGTTCAACGAGCGCGGGTACGACGGGGCGAGCATGGAGGACCTGTCGAAACGCATGGGGATCGCCAAGTCCGCGATCTATCACCATGTGTCGGGCAAGGAAGAGCTGCTGCGGATGGCTCTGGACCGGGCGCTTGACGGATGGTCGGAGGCGGCCGAGCGCGCCAGGCAGCTTGACGCGCCCGCCATCGAGCGGCTGGAGATGCTCGTCCGCGGCACGGTGGCCGTGCTCGAGACGAGGTTGCCCTATGTCACTCTGCTGCTGCGGGTTCGGGGCAATACCGACGTCGAGCGGGAGGCTATGGAGCGGCGCAGGTCCTTCGACCGGCTCGTCGCGAGCCTGGTGGAGCAGGCCGAACGGGACGGCGATGTCCGGGCGGACGTCGACCCGAAGGTCACGGCGCGGCTGTTGTTCGGGATGATCAACTCCATCGTCGAGTGGTACCGGCCCGACAGCCGGCCTGCCACCCAGGTCGCCCTGGCGGATGCCGTGTGCGCCATCGCGTTCGACGGCCTGCGAAGGTAGCCTGCGGTATGGAAATGGACCAGGCGGCAACACAGGAATTCGTCACGGTCGAGGTCAAGGACGCCGTCGGCGTGGTCACGTTGCGGGCCCCGGCGCTGTCGCGGCCGGCCAAGGAACAGCTCCTCGCGGGGCTGCGGCGGCTGTCAGGCGACGACGCGGTGCGCGCGGTCGTGCTGACCGGGACCGGCAAGGTGTTCTGCGTCGGGCAGGATCTCGGCGAGCACGCCGCCGCGCTCGACGCGAATCCAGCGGGAGCCTTCGAGACGCTGGCCGAGCACTACAACCCCATCGTGGCGACGCTGACCGATATGGCCAAGCCGGTGATCGCCGCCGTCAACGGCACTTGCGCAGGTGCGGGCATCTCGCTGGCCCTTGCCTGCGACATTCGGGTTTGCTCGGCGGCGGCCAAGTTCGCGACCGCGTTCACCGGCATCGGCCTGACCTTCGACTCCGGCCTGTCCGCCACCCTGACCAGGGCCGTCGGCACGGCGCGGGCCAGCGAGCTCATCATGCTCGCCGAGCCGTTCACCGCGCAGCAGGCCCTGGACTGGGGACTGGTCGGCCGTCTCGCCGACCCAGACCGGGTGCTTGCGGAGTCGACTGACCTGGCGGCGCGGCTGGCGGCCGGCCCGACCCTGGCCTACGCCGAAGCGAAGAGGGCCATCCAGGGCGCCGCGCTGCCCGCGCTATCCGACGTGCTGAACGACGAGCACGCGGCGCAGGCGCGCCTCGGGCAGACCGCAGACCACAAGGACGCGGTCAAAGCGTTCCTTGCCAAGCGGCGACCCGTGTTCCGCGGCCGCTGAACAGGCTGCGGGTCCCTTCGGCGGTGGTAGGCGTCTCGGCGGGAACGCCGTCACAGACCAGCACCGCGCGGACGCGGAGCTCATCTGGGACTGCCACCAGATGCACCACCAGCCGCGACCCTGCTCGGCGGGCATCGGGCTGGGCAGCCACGACCTCGGCGTCGCGGCGTTCGCCGCCGACCTCTACCACGTGGGCCTGTTCCCCGTGCTGGTGTTCACCGGCGCCAATAGCCCCACCACCGCCGCCCGGTTCCCCCGCGGCGAGGCCGTCCACTACGCCGAGCACGTCATCGCGCTCGGCGTTCCCGCGGACGCCATCATCATCGAGCCGGCCTGTCTGATCTCGCCGATGCAGGACCGGCGGCGCTCGCAGCGAAGCTCACCGCGCACGCCCTCCCATGGCGAGAAGCAAGAGTCAGCGGCCCCACCGCTGGATGACGACAATCCAACGGGCGAGGGTGCAGTTCTGGACTCAGGCACACCGTTAGCGTCTCCTGGCTTGAACAGCCGATACCTGAACTCCCGCTGCAGAAAATGACGGTGAGGCTGTCCCGTGACGCGCGATATCCGCCTTATTGATCGGCAAGCCGGTCGCCCAGGCGGCCGAGTCGCGCCGCGCCGATCTGACTGTTCTGTGTCCGGTCACTCGCGCCGAGGCGACAGGGAGAAACCCAGCCCAAGACAGGCAGCCAGCTGGAACTGGCCGCCTACGCGTGTGTTCGAGGCCGGACTCCAGTCATAAGTCGCCGGAAGGTATTGCGCTGATATCCCGGCGCATATTAGGCTGCTCATGGAGCCGCGTTCAGGGCTTAGCGTAAGCTGCTACTCTGAATTGATACGGTCCATTTAAGTTGAGTTTTTTCTTTGAATCCGGCCTTTTTTCGTCGTACGATTCGGCAAGTGGACCAGACGACGGAATGCCCAGAGCCTGACGGAAATCTTGCGGGTACCACCGCGGAAGTCGAGCCGCGACTGCTGGTAGATGTGTTCGCACTTACCGGGGTCTGAGCGGTGCGGACTTTCCCCGACGCAGTTGCTGGGACGCCGGATATTCGCGGGCCGTGGCGATACCTGCTGTGGATGGCCGCCAGCTTCTGGCGTGCTCTTCTTGCCGACTGCGTCTGTAATGCGCTGTGGACGGGGTCACAGGCCCTGACGCCGGGCGCGATCGGAGAGGCAGTCAATGCCGGCCTGATCGCCAGGAACCAGACGGCGCTCACCTGGTGGGGCCTGGCGGTCCTCGGGCTGGGTGTCGTCACGGCGGTGTCCGCCTTGCTGGTCGAGCGCTTCGAGACCACCCTCAGGATCGGGGGCGGGTACCGGACGATGCAGTTCGTCACCCGTCAGGTATGTGACCTGGGCGCGACGGTCGCCAAGCGGGTATCAGCCGGGGACCTCGTCACCGTCGGCGTCTCCGACATCAACGTGATCGGCCAGGTCATGATGATCGGTAGCCGCGGTGTGGGCGGGGTGGTCGGGTTTGCTGCCGTCGCGGTGCTCATGCTGGCCAGTTCCTGGCAGGTTGGCCTGCTGGTGCTGCTGGCGGTGCCGGTCATCTTGCTCATCACGACCCGTCTGAGCCGGCTCTTGCGAGAGCGGCAGAAGCAGGTGCGGGCACAGCAGCGCGAACTTGCCGATCAGTCCGTCGATACCGTGCGGGGACTGCGGGTCCTGCGCGGATTCGGCGGCGGCGAGATATTTGCCGGCCGGTACCGGGACGGGTCACAGAAGCTACGGTTCACGGTGCTAGGGCAGGCGCGGGTGGCGGCGATGCTCGGAGCAGCCAGTACGTTCCTGCCGGGCCTGCTCGTCGTCGGCGTGGTGGCGCTGGCGGGGGAAAGGACCCTGGGCGGGCAGCTGAGCGCCGGTCAGATGGTGGCCTTCTACGGGTACACCACATACCTGGTGTCGCCCATCAGCCGGATGACGTCCGCCGTCACCAAGGCTATGCAGGCTCACGTTGCCGCCGCGAACATCACTCGGCTGCTCCGCATCGAACCAGACATCGGGCCTGGCCCGGTTTCGGCAGTCATGCCGGGTGGCCCGGCCGCTCTGGCCGACCCCGGTTCCGGCCTGGTAGTGCCCGCGCGCGGGCTCACCGCCGTCGTGTGCGCCGCGGACGATGCGATCACGCTGTCCGACCGGCTGGGGCGCTACGCCGATTCCTTCGCCACGTATGACGGCCGTCCGCTGGCGGCACTGCCGTTGGCCGGAGTCCGAGAGCGGATTCTGGTCACCACCGCTGACACCCACCTGTTCGCCGGGCCGCTGCGACATGAGCTCGATCCGGCGAACAGGTGCGATGACTGTGACGACCTGTTGTGGACCGCTGTCGACGCGTCTGCGGCCAGGGACATCATCGAGGCACTGCCGGACCAGCTTGATACCTGCGTGGCCGCGGGGGGCCGGGAGTTCTCTGGCGGCCAGCAGCAACGCTTGCGGCTGGTCCGCGCCCTGATGGCCGACCCGGAAGTGCTGATCCTGATCGACCCCACGAGCGCGGTCGACGCTCACACCGAGAGCCGGATGGCCGCGGGGATCGCGAGGCTGCGCCAGGACCGCGCGACCCTCGTGTTCACCACGAGCATGCTGCTGAACCAGGCCGGTCACGTGGTTCTGGTCATCGACGGCACAGTAGCGGCCGAAGGGAGCCATGAATTCCTGATGCGGGACGCACTGTACCGATCCCTGGTCGAGCGCGGGGTGTCCCCGGCGGGAAACACAGCATGAGCGCGCTTCCAGTCGCCGCGAATCGCGAGCTCGCCGCGTACGTACGGCGCGTCGTTCGGACCTACCCGGCCGAATTCGGTCTGGTAACTGGCCTGCAGGCGCTCGGGACGGTCGCCGGGCTCTTCGTCCCGTGGCTGCTTGGCGATCTGGTCGCGGACGTGACGAATGGCCACGATACGGTGCCGCGCACCGTCCTGCTGATCCTCGGCTTCCTGGCGGCCCAGGCCGTGCTCGTCCGGTTCGCCAGGTACGCCGCGGCCGTGCTCGGCGAGAAAATCCTGGCTACGCTCCGTGAAGAGTTCATGACGGACGTGCTGGCCCTGCCGCCGGAGATCGTCGAGGACGCGGACACCGGTGACCTGATCACCCGGACTAGCCGGGATATCGACGTCATGTCCGATACGGTGCGTTCCGCGATCCCGACGATTCTGACCTCGGTTACCGTGATCGCATTCACGCTAGGTGCTCTGGTGCTCGTCAGCCCGCTCCTGGTGCTGCCGTGCCTGATCTCGGTACCGGGACTGTTCGGCGTCACCCGCTGGTATCTGCACCGGGCGCACGCCGGTTACCTGCGCGAAGCGGCGTCCTACTCGCAGCTGACCGAGGGTCTGGCTGAGACCGTCGAGGGTGCGCGCACGGTCGAGGCGCTCCGGCTGGCCGCGCGCCGGATGTACCGGGTCAACGAGGACATCGCTGCCTCCTATGTGACCGAGCGCTACACGCTGAGGCTGCGGAACATCCTCTTGCCCGTTTACGACACGAGCTACGCCCTGCCGCCAGCCGCGATGCTAATCATCGGCGGGACGTTCTACCTGCACGGGCTGGCGTCCCTGGCCGCCGTCACCGCCGCGACACTGTACGCCGCGCAATTGTCCACCCCGGTTGACCAGATGCTGATGTGGCTGAACGAGCTCCAGTCGTCGGGTGCCGCGCTGGCCCGCCTGCTGGGTATCGCGAGATTCCGTGAACCTGCGTCAGCGCCGGTCGAGGCCCCGTCCGCTGATCATGGCACCGCGATCCAGCCGCAGTGCCGGGACATCGCGGTACGGGATGTTCGCTACGCCTATCGGCCGGGTCATGATGTGCTGCGCGGCATCGACCTGACCATCAGGCAAGGTGAATGGCTCGCCGTCGTCGGCCCCTCAGGAGCCGGCAAGTCAACGCTGGCCAAGCTGCTGGCCGGTATCTATGAGCCGCAGACCGGGAGCATCAGCATCGGCGGTCAGCAGATAACCGGCCTTACCGCCGCCCAGCGGCACGGCGCGGTCGCGCTGGTAACCCAGGAACATCACGTCTTTCGCGGCACGCTGCGAGACAACCTGGCCGTCGCCAGACCGGGGGCCGGAGACGACGAGATGGTCGCCGTGCTGGCCGCCGTCGATGCGTGGGACTGGGCCGAACGGCTGGGTCTGGACAGCGCCATCGGCTCCGGCGGGCAAGCCCTGGATCCGGCGAAGGTGCAGCAGCTGGCGCTGGCCCGGCTCCTCCTGGTGAACCCGGACACCCTCATCCTGGACGAGGCAACCTCGTTGCTGAGTCCCGGAGCGGCCAGGCACCTAGAACGGGCTTTGGCTGCCGTCGTACGCGGCCGGACCGTGATCGCCATCGTGCATCGCCTGCATACCGCCAGGGACGCCGACCGGATCGCGGTTCTCGAAGACGGCCGGATCACCGAACTAGGCACCCATGACGAGCTACTCGACCAAGACGGCGGTTACGCAGCACTGTGGCGCGCATGGCGGGGATAAGACAACAGGACGGAAGGTAGTGGTCGCGGTGCGCGAGTGCTTCCATGACCCATTCCGGCCAGTTCAAACTGTTGTTCTGCACGAGACCAGTATCGAGCAGGAGCGCCCGCCGGAGCCGTTCATTCTCGGACGTCAGGATCCGGACTGTGGCGCGCGACCCAAGGACCGACTGCGGATGACACCGTAATCAGGTACGCAAGCGATTAGGAGCATGAGCTCAGAGCCGGGCGTTATGCACGCGCGGCATGACGCATCAAGCGCGATCGCCACCCGCGCCGAGTCGGCGCTATGGCGTCTGGTCGCCAGGGCTCTCGCCCAGATCCCGGCATACCTGGCGCACTGGGACGCCCGCCCTGCTGGCGGCGGCGCGGATGTAGGCGACCGCCGCGTACATGGCGTATTGCCAGAAGTCATCGGTCTGCCACGCGGCGGCCTCACCCAGCAGGTCTGGCTCAGTCCCGCCGTGGACGGCCGCTGCGGCCAGGACTGCGTACTGAAGCTTCGCGTTCTGCCGTCCGCGGAAGGCGCACTCGGGCAGGAACCGCTCGCGAAGTCCCTCCAGGGGCACCGGCTCGGCCCGGCTGGCCCTGCACCACTGCAGCGCGTCCGCGGCGAGGTGAAGGAACACCTCGCCGGGGAACGTGTCGTTGCGCGGGTGCAGGGGCGCGAGCCCGCTCAGCACCTCGAAGATGTCAGCGTCGCGGGCCAGTCCGTCGAGCAGGGCGCGACGGGCAGTCATGGCGTCCTCGGGACTCGGCCTCTTCTTGCCGGGCACATCACGACGGTAGACCAGAACTGCCAACCTGTGAGCGGCCTTCGCAGATGCCGCCCGGCACCAAGAGCAGCCAGCGCGGTGAGACCAACTTCCGCGTCACGCTGAGTCGCGCCTTCCGAGCTACGCGACGCGCGGGAACCGCCGCTATGCGCGTTCGGGAAGTCTTGCCATTGCACGTCTCGGCCGCGCGGGAATGGTTGTTCTGCGCCTAGTCCGGGCGCTGCCGGTCCGTTACGGTGCGGTCATGAGCGAGGATCGGAAGGCAGCACAGGGATCTGCGGGCCGGCATCTCAGCGGTGGTTTCGGGGAGCAGGGCTGGCTGGCGTCGCTGCTGCGGGACGCGACGGGCGTTGATGACGTGGTACCCGAGACGCGGCCTGATGCGGACGCTGCGGTGATGATACGGATCAACGGGTCGCAGTCCACGGAGCGGCTGTCACTGTGGTGGCAGGCTGGGAGCCTGGCACTGGGCACCTGGCCGGCCGAGCTCAAGAAGCAGGCCGAGGCCACCTACCGCACCGGCCGGGGCCAGCGCATCGTGGACTTCGCGGCCAGGATGCCGGCGGGCTGGCGTGTGCAGCCGAACCTGTACCTTGGCCACTGGCGCGATTCAATCCCGCAGCGGGTTTACCTCACTTGTCGCCTTGGCCTGGCAGAGTACGTGCACGGTTGGCAGGGGGAGGATTTCGCATTTGTCGGCGCGCATCATCCGGAGCAGGTCCGCCCGGTCTTGTGGCCGTGGCTGCTGGACCGCGGGTACGCCGACGTGCGGGACGAGAGCCGGCTGGCCGGGTTCCTTGACCGCCTGGGAAAGCTTAAACGGGACGCGCACCTGCGGCCTGGTATCGGGCTCCAGCGCACCTGGAGCCGGGCAGAGGCCGCGGGCACGGGCCAGCGCGGTGCCCTGGCGGGTGAACTCCGCGCCGCCGTCACCGAAGTGCTGGGCGTTCTCGAGGAGCCGCTGCCTCCTGCCTGCGCCGCGCGGCGCCCCTGATGGGGGCCGCAGCCGGGCCGGCGGGTTCCGCGCGGCCTCACGCTCCGCGCAGTGACCATCCCCATGAACGTGCGGACCGCGCAACAGCTTTTCGCTCGCGGCTATCACGCGCTGCCTTCGGGGTCGAGGACGCTGAGTATTTCCTCGCTGAACCAGCGGTGCCGCACGCCCGTGCCGCTGCCTTGCTCGCGGAGAATGCCATGCGCGGTAAGGCGCCGCAGGAGGTTGGTGGCACCAGGCTGGCTGACCCCTAGTTCCTGCTGGACATAACGCACGGTGAGAATGGGGCTGGCGAACAGCAGGTCGATGACTTCGGCTGCCCGGCCGCTTGTTCCGCGCAGGCGTGTCCTGTAAGTCTCGCGGAGATCCGACAATCGCTCGGCGCGGTCCACTGCATCGACTGCCTGCACCGCGACACCGTCGAGGAAGAACAGCAGCCATTCGGTAACTTCGCCCCGTTCGCGAACGTACTGCAGGCGGTCGTAGTACTCGTTCTTGCGCTGGTCGAAGTATCCGGACAAGTACAGCAGAGGGACCGGCAAGCGGCTCCTGTCCATGAGGTACATGACGATGAACAGCCGACCTAGCCGCCCGTTCCCGTCGAGGAAGGGATGGATGGTTTCGAACTGGTAGTGCAACAGGGCGCATCGCACCAGCAGGGGAAGCCTTGGTGCCTCGTCATGCAGGTACTTTTCCCAGTCATGGAGGGCCTGCCACATCTCCTCAACTGGCGGAGGGACGAAGCGGGCGGTATCCGGGCGGTTGTCCGGTGAACTGATCCAGTTCTGGCTCCGCCGGAATTCACCTGGCGTCCGCTCCTGGTCGCGGACGTTATGCAGCAGGATCCCGTGCATCTCCTTGATCAGCCGGAGCGAGAGCGGAAAGCGTAGTAACTACCTGTTGGCTTTCACGGGTTGATCAAGGAACGTCCTCCTGCTGTGATGACGGGCTTGAGATCCCAAGACAGCAGGAGGACGTTCGTGGCTCAGGGTAGCGGATTGACGCGTGGTGACCGGAACCGGAACCGGCGGATTGAGGCGGTGCGGGAGGCGGT
>Ga0302314_10010310_pt1 | contig 16369 bp, 18 predicted proteins | sample III_Palsa_N2_3_FD_200533 | JGI IMG/M metagenome (GOLD analysis project Ga0302314, IMG submission 200533) | Peat permafrost microbial communities from Stordalen Mire near Abisko, Sweden - III_Palsa_N2_3 | ecosystem: Environmental > Terrestrial > Soil > Palsa > Peat permafrost | place: Sweden... | reverse complement strand
CGAAGCCAAAGCACAGGCGCAGGCGATGGTTGCGAATCTGCTTGCGGCCTTCCACCAGCGGCTGGAAAACATTACCTGGATGGCCCCGGCCACCAAAGCCGAGGCGCTGCGCAAGCTTGGCACGCTGCACGTCTCCGTCGGCTATCCGGACCACTGGCGCAGCTACGACCGGCTCGAGATCCATGCCGACGACGTTTATGGCAACATCGAGCGCGCCGGGCTCTTTGAACTTCAGTACTCCATCTCCCGCATCGGCAAGTCAGTGGACCGCGGCGAGTGGTGCATGGTCCCGCAGGAGGTCAACGCTGTGAACCTGCCGCTAGATAACGGTCTCAACTTCCCCGCCGCGATTCTGCAGGCACCGTTCTTTGATCCCAAGGCTCCTGCGGCCTCCAACTATGGGGCGATCGGCGCGATTATGGGCCACGAGATCTCGCATACCTTTGACAGCGAAGGCGCCGCCTTCGACTCACAAGGCCGCGTCCGCGACTGGTGGACACCTGAGGACCTCGCCCACTTCAATGCAGCTACTGCCGCGCTGGCTGCACAGTACGACGCCTACGAACCCTTTCCGGGCGTCCACGTAAACGGGAGACAGACGCTCGGCGAAGACATCGCCGACCTGGGTGGGATCGCCGCCGCGTACGACGCATTCCATGCGTCGCTCCACGACAAACCCGCAATGCCGGTCAACGGCCTCAATGGCGACCAGCAGTTCTTCCTCGCCTTTGGGCAGGCGTGGCAGTCCAAGGGCCGCGAGGCCGCCGAGAGGCGCCAGATCGCCACCGATCCTCATGCACCTGCCCAGTACCGCGCCGATACTGTCCGTAACAGCGACGCCTGGTATCCGGCCTTCGACGTCAAACCTGGAGAAGCTCTTTATCTGGCGCCGGATAAACGCGTTCATATTTGGTAACAGGCCGAGGCTGAATCGAGCACTATTCCTCAACGGACCCTAAAAGAATGTAAGGTATCCGACCAAATACCTTACACTTTTGGGTTACATCCCTCGCCACTTTATTGCGCATATAGTCAATATGCCGAACCAAGATTGAATTTGTATCCCTGTTTTTCTCCCAAGCTCGCCTCCAGCCAACTGGTTGCGAGAGATGGAATTTCTGCTATGGCTTCACCACTTGTGCATCTCATATACGTGAGCACGGCTTCGCGCCAGTTTGGTTTCGATGAGTTGAATACTCTTCTCGACCAATCCCGCGCCAACAATGAGCATCTTGATATCACCGGCGTTCTGCTCTACAAGGGTGGCCGCTTCTTTCAGGAGCTCGAAGGGCCTAACGATGCCATTGACGCCATCTTTCGCAAAATCGCGCAAGACCCGCGCCACACCGGCGTCACCAAGATCATCCACGAAGCCATTCCCAAACGCCTCTTCTCCGATTGGAAGATGGGTTTCTCCGATCTTTCTCTCGACGACCTTTCGCACATCGTTGTTTCCAAAGAACAAAACAGCCACGCCAGTCTCGCCAACCTTCCGGACGGTCGCAGCCGCAAGTTGCTGCTTGCCTTCTGCAATGGCCGTTGGTCCGCGGACAAAATCGCAGAGATAGCAAAATCCGTAACCTAACGCGAGGGCCAACCTTAGCTTTACGCCTTACGCAAACTATTCGCAGTTTTAAGGATGCTCGATATTCTTAATTTCACCTTCGCCTTTCAGCCCATCGTCGACGTTGTCAAGCAGGAGATCATCTCCTACGAGGCCCTTGTACGTGGGCCTAACGGCGAGCCAGCTCCACAACTCTTTGCCGCGGTTCCGCCTGGGTTGCTCCATCAATTCGATCAGCAGTGTCGCACCCGTGCGATCGCGCTCGCCCAGACTCTCGCCGTCCCTTGTTCGCTCAACCTCAACATCATCCCCACCGATCTTCACACGGCCGAAGAGGCCATTCTCAGCACCATCGCCGCCGCCGGTGAGGGCTGCTTTCCACTCGACCGCATCGTGCTGGAGATCTCCGAAACTGTCGTCATTGCCGACCTCCAGCGCTTCAACGAACTCATCCTGCTCTATCGCAGCATGGGTTTCAAGCTCGCTATCGACGACTTCGGCTCCGGCAACTCCGGCCTCAATCTGCTGGCCGACTTCCAGCCCGACCAGATCAAACTCGACAAGGGTCTCATCCGCGGCATAGAACACAGCGGTCCACGACAGTCCATCGTCCGCGCCATCTTCTCAGTCTGCCGCGATCTCGGCATCGACCTCGTCGCCGAAGGCGTTGAAACCGTTGAGGAATATCACCGACTCCGCGAACTTGGCATCATGCTCTATCAGGGCTATCTCTTCGCCCGCCCGGGCTTCCAGCAGCTCCCGGCGGTCCACTTTCCCGACGCTCCGTAACCACTCCACAAGCCGCGCTCGTCTCTTTCTGCAAGAATGTGTGTCAGGGAGAAGCATGAGCCTCATCATCGCCGCCATCCGTTCCGGTACCGACCCCATCGCCCCGCTGCCGCCGGCGACCTTCCACCGCACCCTGGAAGACCCTATCTACTGCCCCAAATGCGAGGCCAGCTATAACCTCGTCGTCGACTACGATCAGGCCATCGGACGCCACTTTGCCAACGAATCCCGCCGCCACCTCACCATGCTCCGCAAAGCCGTGATGATGGGCCACACCACCGACCACCGCATCACCCACTTTGAAACGAATGGAGTCATCGTCATCAGCCATACCGCCCCAAAACCAGTCTCGCTTGAAAGCCTCGAGCCCGCTTCGAGGCTAATAAATTAGCGATGCTGCCAGACGATCCAAATCCTGATGTCGCAGTATCCGTCATCATCCCCACTTACAACTGCGCCTCTTACCTCGCAGCGGCAATCGAGAGTGTGCTTGCCCAGACCTACCGCGACTTTCGCATCTTCGTCATCGACGATGGATCAACGGATGCCACGCCGGAGGTCATGCGGCCCTATGTCTACCACTGTGTTTACATACATCAGCCGAACGCCGGAGCGGCTGCGGCCCGCAACCGGGGTATCCGCGAATCCTCCAGTAAATACATCGCGTTTCTTGATGCGGACGATCTCTGGCATCCCACAAAGCTGGAGCGCCAAATCCAGCTTCTCGACCTGCACCCGAATGTGGGCCTGATATGTTCGGACTTCTCCATGACGGGGAACGGCCAATCCGTTGACTCTTTCTTCTCCACAACACGTGTCCCCCCGGATGGCCGCATGTTCAAGCACCTTCTCCGGAACTGCATCGTCTTCACTTCCAGCGTGGTCGTTCCCCGCCAGGTGATCGAAGAAGCAGGCATGTTCAATGAATTCCTGCCGGTCTGCGAAGACATGAACCTGTGGTTGAGAATCGCCTCCCGTTGGGATATTGCCGCAATACGCGAAGTCCTTGTAAGCCGCCGCAATCGCCCGGAAGGCTTATCCGCAACGGCGGGTGGAACGATCGTCTCGTTGAACCATGGACTGGCTTCACTTCAACATATCGAGTCTTCCTGCCCGCATCTATCGCGACGCAACACGCGGGTGTTAAGACGAGCGCTTGCCCTCTTCTACTACAAAAGCGGCTCTTCCCTGCTGACCGACGGCAAACGCGAACCGGCACGTGCTCAACTGCTACGGTCGCTGCGGTATAGGTCATTCCAGCCGTTGGCGCTCGCTAAACTTGGCGGCAGTTTGCTTCCCACTGCCGCTTTCAGGTTCTTGGCCAGGTACTACAAAATGGCGTTCCGTTGAGCACCGCCGCATCTGCCAAGGAATATCGGCCAAACCTGCTAAAATAGACTCTGTGAGCCTGTCTTCCACCCTCGACGGCGCCGCTCCCGAGACCACCCTAAAAGAACCCCACCGCCCTACGGTCGGCTTCGTCTCGCTCGGCTGCCCCAAAAACCTCGTTGACTCCGAGGTCATGATGGGTCTGCTCCATCGCGGCGGCGCCCAGCTAACCCCGAAGGCCGAAGACGCCGAGATCCTCGTCGTCAACACCTGCAGCTTTATCGACTCCGCCAAGCAGGAGTCCGTCGACACCATCCTCGAGATGGTGCAACACAAGATCGGCAACGGCGGCAAAGCCCAGCGTCTCATCGTGGCCGGCTGTCTGGTCGAACGTTATCGCGACGAGATCATGAAGAACATCCCGGAGGTCGATGCCGTCGTCGGCACCGGCGAGTTGGAAGCCATCCTCGAAGCTGCCGGACTGAATCGTCCCACGCCCGAGGCCGGTAACTCGCCCTTCGCGATCCTCACTACCGCCCAGATCGAGCGCCACGCCAGCTCCGTCAACCAGCACTCTCGCCCCGACGCACATAGCTCGCAGATTGAGCACGAGACGACATCAAGGCCCGAAGGCGACGCCCGCGAGGCCGCTGGCCGCTTCTCGCGCGAGTCATGGGACGGCGCCACCGCCGCGCTGCCCAGCTATCTCTACTCCGACGAGACGCCCCGCATCCTTACTACGCCGCGGGCCTCGGCCTACATCAAGATCGCCGAAGGCTGCGACCACCCATGCAGCTTCTGCATCATCCCGCAGCTACGCGGCAAGTTCCGCAGCCGCCCGCTGGCCAGCATCGTTGCGGAGGCCAAGTCGCTCATCGCGCAGGGCGTCCGCGAGATCACCCTCATCGGCCAGGACACCACCTGCTACGGCGAAGACCTCCCGAAGGACGCCATCACCGGCAAGAGACCCGAGCTGGCCGATCTCCTCGACGCCCTCGCGCCGCTCGAAGGCTTGAAGTGGCTCCGCTTCCTGTACGCCTACCCGAACAAGATCACCACGCGCCTGCTGGAGTCGATTGCTAAGCACGAGACCGTCGCCAAGTACCTCGACGTGCCGCTGCAGCACGCCAGCGCGAACGTCCTGCGCCGCATGAAGCGTGGCGGCTCCGCCGACCGCTTCCTCCAGATCATCGAGAAGGCCCGCAAGATCGTCCCGAACCTCGTCCTGCGCACCAGCTTTATCGTTGGCTTCCCCGGCGAAAACGAAGCCGACTTCGAAGAGCTTCTAGCCTTTGTCCAGGCCGCGCAGATCGACTGGCTCGGCGTCTTCAGCTACTCCGACGAAGAGGGCGCCGGCGCCTTCGAGCTCGACCAGAAGATACCCAAGCGCACCATCGAATCCCGCCGCCGCAAGCTGATGAAACTCCAGCAAAAGATCAGCACCAAGGCCCGCAAGCAGTGGATCGGCCGCGAGCTCGACATACTGGTCGAAGGCGAGAGCGAAGAGACAGAACTCCTCTGGCAGGGCCGCTCGCTCGATCAGGCACCGGAGATCGACGGCAAGGTGCTGATCAACGACTTCGGCCCCCACGAGCTCCTGGTTCCCGGCACTTTCTACCGCGCCGAGATCACCGAGAGCCACGACTACGATGTCGTCGCGAGAATCATCGAATAGGCATGTGGAAGCGTATCGGCATTGGAACTCTCATTGCGATCAATCTCGTTGCGATTATTGCTTTCCTCATTAAGTTTCCCTTTGCCTTGCGGCGGCCTACTCAAGAGTCCGATGGACGCCTCCTGATCACGGCTAATCCAAGATGGAAAGTGCGACGAGATAACGACCGGCTCGTCCTGGACAAAGGTTTTCCATTTTCGGATTTCGCAGAAGACACGATCACGCTCACCGTCCATGATCGATGTTTACCACCAGGCCAAGCGGAAGAGAACCGCAATAGCATTCTCAACAAGCTAAACCGTCCTAATAGGCCCGCTTCGCAGTCACTAGATATTTCAACGGTCGCGGGAACGCTCGCTTGCGTCTCATTGCCCGATTCATCGGAAATAAATGGTGAGGTTATCGTCTCAACATTTTGTTCACTTTCCACAGACGGTAGCCGCATCATCTACTCTGGTCGCAAGTCCTCGCGTAGCGAAGCGCTTGATATGTTCCGATCCCTACGCGAATCGAGCCCTTGCGTACCAGCGTCGAAATAGGATAATCACCATGACCAAAACCGTCCCCTGCCCCATCTGCAAAAAGCCCGTCCTCACCACCGACCCCAACGTCCCCTTCTGCTCCGACCGTTGCCGCACCATTGACCTCGGCAAGTGGGCTTCGGGCGACTACAAGATCAGCTCGCCCATCCTCGACCCTGACCTCCTCGAAGACCTCGAGCACGCCCAGCAGCAACAGCATCCAACCGACGAATCCAAGTGGAAGAACTAACCGTCTTTACTTCCCTCTTCAGCAAGCAAGGGACTCCATTAATGTCATTAACATTTGATTCCGTGGGGTCCACCTCTCTCCCTTCCCAGCCCGGTAGAATTAAGCCATGCAAGTAGTTGAAAAAAAGACAAAATGGGCCTGGTCGCTGGCGACTTTTTTCGGCGCCGGATACCTTAAACCCGGCCCCGGAACCTACGGCTCCATCGCTGCCCTGCTCCTCTGGTACGCCGCCGTTCACGCCTTCCATCCGGCTCCCACAGTCCTCGCGCTGGCCACTCTTTTCGCCGCGCTGTTGCTCACCGATCTCGGCATCCGCGCCTCCACCGTCGTCGCGCGTGAATCCGACCGCAAAGACCCCGGCTTTGTCGTCATCGACGAGGTAGCCGGCCAGCTCATCGCCCTCATCCTCATGCCCGCCGACCCGGCCCACGCCGCTCTCGCGCTGCTGCTCTTCCGCCTCTTTGACATCTTCAAGCCGTGGCCCATCCGCAAGCTCGAAGCCTTGCCCGAAGGCACCGGCATCATGCTCGACGACGTAGCCGCTGGTTTCTTCGCGCTGCTCGTCGGCCTCGCCATCACGCACTTCGTCCCTCACCTGCGCTAGGCTGTAGACATGGCTCTGCTGCACCCCACCCGGCCCGACGCTCCACACCTCGACTCCCTCACCCCCGGCGCGGCCATCCCCGGCGGCACCCTGGAGCTGCGTGGCACTCGCCTCCTGCAGCATCGCGAAGACGCTCACCTGCCACACGCCACCTTCGGTGAGACCGAAGCTTCGCTCGACCTCTCCCGCGAAACCCGCGCTGTCGTCCGCGTCCCCAACGGCGCCATCTCCAGCGATCTCGTTCTGCACCGCGACGGCCTCACCTCGAACGTCCTCCACGCCAACGTAGGCGTCCCCATGGCCGAGGAGCTGCATCTGGTCTCCAACCCCGCCGTCGACGCTAACAACAACCTCTTCGCCATGGTCTCCGGCCCACGCGGCGAACGCGTCCCCGTCAGCGTCTTCCGCATCGACCGTGACCTGCAGGTTCGCCCCTTCGTTCGCGATATTCTCAACGTCTCCGCGCTAGCCTTCGACCCCGAAGGCTATCTCTACGCCAGCTCACGTGCCGAGGGCGCCATCTACCGCATCTCGCCTCAGGGAGCCGTCTCCACCTTCGCCGAAGGCATGGGCATCGCCACCGGCATCGCCTTCGACAAACAAGGCTACCTCTTCGTCGGCGACCGCTCCGGCACGATCTTCAAGATTGGCCCCAGTGGCAGCAAGGCCTCCGGCGAAGTCTTCGTCTTCGCCACGCTAGAGCCCTCGGTCGCCGCCTACCACCTAGCCTTCCGCGACGACGGCACGCTCCTCGTGACAGCACCCACCACCAGCAGCAACCAGAACATCTACGCCATCGACCCCGACGGCAACACCACCATCTTCTACCACGGCCTGGGCCGCCCGCAGGGCATGGCGCTCGACGTCGACAACAACCTCTACGTAGCGGCCTCGCTGCACGGCCACCGCGGCATCATCCGCATCGACGAAGACCACAACGCCGAGCTAATCGTCAGCGGCAACGACCTCGTTGGCCTCTGCTTCCTCGAAGACGGCTGCGCCGCACTCGCGACAAACTCCACAATCTTCCACATCGACCTCGGCATCCAAGGAAGAGCGCTCGTATGAGCGCACTGAGGTCGAACGAGAATTGATCGCTGAAATCATCGCCGTAGGCTCCGAGATGCTCACCCCGCATCGTCAGGACACGAACTCTCTTTACCTCACGCAGGGCCTCAACGACCTTGGCGTCTCCGTCGCCTTCAAGACCATCGTCGGCGATAATCGCCAGCACCTCACCGACGGCATCCGCATCGCCCTCGCGCGCGCCGACATCGTTCTGCTCTCCGGCGGCCTCGGCCCTACCGAAGACGACCTCACCCGCGAGTGCACCGCCGACGCCCTCGGCCTCGAGCTCCACACCGATCCTTCCACGTTGTTGGCGCTGCAAGCGCGGTTCACGGCCCGCCGCATGGCAATGCCGCCCAACAACGCCAAGCAGGCCCAGCTTCTCGATGGCGCCACGCTGCTCCCCAACCCCAACGGGAGCGCCCCCGGCCAATATCTCGACACCACCGTTGACCAGCATCGCAAGATCGTCATCCTGCTCCCAGGCCCACCCAAAGAGCTCAAACCTCTCTTCGACGAAGCCGTTAAGCCTCACCTCGCCGCCGCACTTCCGCCACGCTTCCTGGCCAAGCGCCAGCTCCGCATGGCCCTTATCCCTGAAAGCACGGTCGACGCCCGCACCGCGCCGATCTACCAGCAGTTCCCCGACGTAGAGACCACCATCCTCGCCGGCCACGGAGAGATCCAGCTCCACTTCCTCGCCACCAAGCCCACACTCGCAGAAGCACAACAACGCGTCGACGAAGTCACCGAGCTAGTCGAGCACGAGATGGGCGACGACATCTTCTCCTCGCATGGCGAATCCCTCGAAGAAGTAGTCCTCCTCATGCTCGGCCTCCACGGACAAACGCTAGCCGTCGCCGAAAGCTGTACGGGAGGCCTTCTGGCCGAACGTATCACCACCATCCCCAACAGCTCGCGCACCTTCCTCGGCGGCGCCATCGTCTACACGCCCATCGTCAAGACCGCACTCGCCAACGTCCCCGCAGACCTCATCGAGCAGCACGGTTCAGTCTCCGAACCCGTAGCCCGCGCGCTGGCTGAAGGCATCCGCAAAGCCACCGGCGCCACGCTCGGCCTTAGCATCACAGGCATCGCCGGCCCCACGCTTATGTCCGGCGCGGACACAGGCAAGCCCATCGGTCTCGTCTACATCGGCCTCGCCGACGGCGAAGACACGCAGGTCAAGCAGCTCCAGATTCCCGGTGACCGCGACCGCATCCGCCTCTGGTCCACGCAACACGCTCTCGAGCTTCTGCGTCACCGCCTCCAATAATCCACAACACTCTTCGCCTCCTTATGATCTGGCCTTTACTTCGCCGTCACAGGAATCCACTTCGCAACTTGTTACACTCACCCAAGAGATGAACCACCCCGCCCTCATCCTCGCGATCGCCTATCTCCTCGGCTCGATCCCCTTCGGCTACATCCTCGTTCGCCTCTTCCTGCATCAGGACATCCGAGCCACCGGCTCCGGCAACATCGGTGCCACCAACGTCGCCCGCTCCGGAGCCAAAGGCCTAGGCATCGCCACGTTGGTCCTCGACGCCCTGAAAGGCGTCGCCGCCGTCCTCCTCGCCAAACATCTTGCACCCGGCAACGTTGATATCGCCACCCTCGCCGCAGTGGCCGCCATCCTCGGCCACGTCTTCCCCATCTGGCTCGGCTTCAAAGGCGGCAAAGGCGTCGCCACCGCGCTCGGCGTCTATCTCGCGCTCTCCTGGCAGGCAGCTCTTTCGGCGCTCGCGGTCTTCATCGTGATTCTGATCCTCACCAAGTACGTCTCGCTGGCCTCAGTCCTCGGCGCAATCACGCTCCCAATCTTCTTCCTCCTCTTCGTCCCCGACCACTCCGTCACCATCGTGTGCAGCGTACTCTTCATCTCGCTGCTGGTCATCGTCAAACACCACCAGAACATCCGCCGCCTCCTCGCCGGCACTGAAAATAAATTCGGCAGCAGCAAGCCCAAAGCACAAGCGAGCAACGTATGAGCCGCATCGCCATCCTCGGAGCCGGTGCCTGGGGCACAGCCCTCGCGATCTCACTAGCCCGTCGCGGCGGCCACGATCTTTCTCTCTGGTCGCACTCGCCCGCCCACGCCGAAGAGCTCACCGACTCCGGCGTGAACCTCCGCTATCTTCCCGGTTTCGTCATCCCCGTCGATGTCCGCATCACCGCCAGACTCACCCACGCCATCCTCGGCGCAGACATTATTCTCAGCGTTGTCCCATCGCAGCATCTGCGCACAGTCATGGACGAGCTCGCCCATGCCCTCAACCCTCATCAATTCCTGATCTCCGCCTCCAAAGGCATCGAAGAAAAAACCTTCCTCCGCATGACGCAGATCATCCGCGAACACGCGCCTGAAAACCACATCGGCGTCCTCAGCGGGCCCTCCTTCGCACAAGAGGTTGCCGCCGGTATGCCCACGGCGCTCACCATCGCCACCGACGAGCTCAACGACCAGCAGCCTCTCGCCCTCAAGCTGCAGGACGCCTTCACCTCGCCGACCCTCCGTGTCTATCGCAACGACGACGTTATCGGCACCGAGCTCGGCGGCGCATTAAAAAACGTCATCGCTCTAGCCTCCGGCGTCGTCACCGGCCTCGACCTCGGCTCCAACTCCGCCGCCGCGCTCATCACTCGCGGCATCGCCGAAATTACCCGCCTCTCCATCGCCTGCGGTGGCCGCCGCGACACCCTGTCCGGCCTCTCAGGCATCGGCGACCTCGTCCTCACCTGCACCGGCGGCCTCTCCCGCAACCGCGCCGTCGGCATAGAGCTTGGCCGCGGCCGCAAACTCCCCGAGATCCTCGCATCTCTCAACGGCAAGGTAGCCGAAGGCGTCAGCAGCACCACCGCTGCCCTCGGCCTTGCCGCACGCTACGGCGTAGAGATGCCCATCACACAACAGATGGCCGCCATCCTCCACGAAGACAAATCCCCCCGCGACGCCATCCGCGAGCTGATGACCCGTCCCGGTCGCACCGAGTAATCAACTCCCTCCCATCTTGCTTTGTACCTCCCCTTCCCGCCCTTTGCGAGAGCACTTTTTCCTTCCCATCCCGCCACTTCGATAAACTAGAACTTCCCCACCGGGAAACACATGCCCACCGAGATCACTCTCAAACACGCGCCGCAGCAAACCGAGTTCCTCGCCCAGCGCGACCAGCTTGCCGCTGTCCGCACCACCCTCGCCGAGCACGAATCCGAGCTCGCTGACCTCCGCGCCCAACTCAAATCCTTTGAAGGCCGCTACCTCCGCCAGGTCGGCATCCTCTACGCCGATCTCGACGATCTCGAAGCCCGCATCGCCGAGCGTGAAGTAGATCTCTACGACTCCGAATCCGCCCGCCAGCGCGCCGCAGAAACCCGCCAACGTGCCACCGAGACCCACGAAGCCGCCTTCGGCGAAGCCCACGAAGCTCCCGAGTTCGACCCGCCGCCAACACTCAAGTCCCTCTTCCGCGATGTCGCCAAGCGCATCCACCCCGACTTCGCCCGCGACCCCGGCGAACAGGCCCACTTCACACGTCTCATGGCCCGCGCAAACGAAGCCTACACCCGCGGCGACATCCATACCCTCCAGCGCATCCTCGACGACCACCACGAGATCACCGCCGTCGCCGACGAAGGTCCCGCCGCCGAACTCCTCCGCATCAACCGCCAGATCGACCACGCCCTCCGCGACATCGCCACCCTCGATCTCGAGCGCACCAACCTCCTCACCAGCGAAATCGCCCAGCTCCATCTCGACGCAGCCGCCGCCAAACTAGAAGGCCGCGACCTCCTCGCCGAACTTGCCACCAACCTCCGCGAACAAGTAGCCGAAGCCCAACGCCGCTTCGACCTTATCGACCGCCAGATCAAAGGATTCGGTAAGTAACTCTCTCACTTGCAAGTCGCCGCTCCTAAGCGGTGACCGGAAGTGCGGCTGCCCGTGGCTTCTTGCGAAGGATTGCCGCGGAGATCAAGGTAATAACGACATCGACCGGAAAAGGTTCGATAAAGGTATAGAGGGCGTTGACGAAGGGATTCTCGTAAAGCTGTTGAGAGTGGCGGATGGCGGCAACTTTAGCCTGGATCGCCTCCGGCGTACCAGGGCTGGATTGAGCCTGCTGGATGAGGCGAGCGAAGTAGGTGTCCATGGAGCCGTGCATGAAGTTGAAGTAGACGATCTCCCATGCGACGACATAGATAACGCAGGAGATGAGCGTGATGCCGAGGCCGATGGTGAAGCCTCTACCGAAAGTGATGGCGCCACCGGCGAGGTTGTCCCGGTAGGAGCGAATGCCAAAGTAGATGAGAAGCGCGACAAGAACGATGGAGGTGTAGCCGACAATCAAGCCTTTATTGCCGTGTTCAAAGTCTTTAAAGAAAGGAAGGGTCGCGATCATCAAGACGGAGGCAAGAACGCCGGATATGAGGCCGAAGGTAAGGATGGTCTTCTTCAATGTGAGGCTCCTGAAATAGGTGAACTTGAAGACACTTTGCGGGTTGAAGTCGGTGTTTGTCGTCATGCTTTCGGGTGATTTTGACGCTGGATTGCAGAAATCATCCTTTGGAATGAGCGTCACTGCATCCAATCCTTGGGAACGCGAGTGCCTGGAAGCCGAAGGCTTTTTTATTACGCAGCAGCACTTTCCCCCCGGAAGAACCATTCCACACCATAGCGATCAGTCATTCGACCATATAGTCCGAAGGGCATTTCCATAAGCGCGACGAAGAATTCTTTGTTTGCCCCATTAGACAGTTTGTCAAAGATAGCTCTGAGTTCATCGTGGTCAGCGCTAGTGACATACATCGCTGTGGTGTTTCCCTGCTTCCGGATATGCGTTGGGTGAAGCCAATCAGTGGCCGAGAATTCGACCGCATCGCTTTTCAAATGCGCATGGGTCACTTTCTGATGCTGCTCGAGAGGAAAATTGCTCTTCATCGGTGTCTCCGCGAGCCGGATAAGCATTAGATCGCCACCAAAACAGGCGGCGTAGAACTCCATGGCCTCAGCACAGTTGCCATCAAAAAGAAGAAACGGCGTCAAACGAAGCATTGCACTCTCCTTTTAGTAAAGACTTTCAACATCTGAGGCAGAATTTTAGCCTTAATGCTTTCACAATGTCAGAGAACCGCAATGGCTTCTGAAGCCTCAGCTACAGGTACAGTAAGACGGCCCTACGGCAGCAGTCCCAACTGTTTACCCAACTGCACAGCCTGCGTCCGCCGCCGCGCGCCCAGCTTGTCGAAGGCCCGGCTACAGTGTGTTTTGACAGTATTCTCACTAACAAACAGCCGCTCAGCAATCTCCCGATTGCTCAGCCCCTGAGCAATCAGACTAAGAATCTCAAGCTCACGCGGCGTAATCCCCAGCGCATCAAGCTGCGGCTGATTGAGAATGAACGGCCCAGCAGGAACAGCAACCTCTTGCAGGACGATCTTTTCGCGGGGCTTAGTAAGCTTCACTCCAAGCCAGATACCAAAGCCGGCGAAGAGAATGGCGACCAGCGCGCCATAGATCTCGAAGGAGTGCTCAATAACCAGAAACTGGTACTCGGACCAGCGGAGTACGGCAATAAGAATTCCACCAACGAGCCCGAGGATGACAATATGCCGCTTCATGCGTGTTGGCTGAATTTTACTGTGGTGCCCAACGCCAGGGCTACCCTGATGCCAAACAGCAGCAACCCACTAAACTAAGAACGTATGTCCTCCCCCGACAAACCCGGCCTCCAGCACATCCCCGGAGCCACCACACTCACGCTCTCGCCCACGCGCTCCAGCATCTTCGCCCGCGCCCGCCTCGATCTCTCCAAAGACACCGACGGCACCTCCGCCGCCGCCCACTTCAAACTCGGCGTGCAACACTACAACGGCAACGGAGTCCCGCAAAACTACGCCCAGGCCGCCATCTGCTTCCGCAAAGCCGCCGACCTCGGCCACGCCGAAGCCCAATACCAACTCGCCACCCTCTGCGACACCGGCACCGGCCTCCCGCAATCCGACGAACAAGCCGCCCACTGGAACCGCCGCGCCGCCGAGCAGAACCACCCCTACGCCCAGGCCGCCCTCAGCTTCCACTTCTACTCCGGTGCCGGCCTACCGCAGGACTACGCCGAAGCCTTCCGCTGGTGCCAGCGCGCTGCGGAGCAGGACCTAGCCTGGGCCCAATACCACCTCGGCCTCATGTACCGAAAGGGTGAAGGCGTCGAGCGCGACGACGCACAAGCCGCAAACTGGTATCGCAAAGCCGCCCACCAGAACTGGCCCGACGCTCAGCAAAAACTAGCCGATCTCTACTACTCCGGCCAGGGCGTCGCACAGGATTACACCCAGGCTGCCCACTGGTATCGCAAGGCCGCCGACCAGGGCAACGCCGAAGCCCAGTTCCAGATCAGCCACCTCTACAGCATTGGCTTGGGCGTCACGCCCGACTACACGCAGGCCCGCTACTGGGTCCGTAAAGCCGCCGACCAGGGCCATGAACAAGCCCTGCGAGAGCTCAAAAAGCGCGAATACCGCGACCCATAGCCCCCTTAAACAAGAAGAGCAGCCGGAGGCTGCTCTTCTTGTCACAATCAGCTCTACTTTTTCTTATGAGGAACGGCCTTCTTGGACGCTCCATTGCTGTGACCATTCCCATTGGAACTACCAGCTTTGTTCGTGCTCGGCATGGTCTGGCTCAGCGCCTCCGCAAACGGAGACGTCGTCGCCTTCTGTCCCATGTCCTGCTTGCCACGCGCCTCCTGGCCTTCAGTGCCCTTGATGTCGTCAATCGACAAGCCCGGGCCGCCATTCATCTCCGACTCCACCGGATGCAGCCCGAACGAAGTCTGCCACGGGCCACGCATATCCGTCTCGCCTTCGTTGCCATCGCCCGTGGATGCGTTGAAGTACTCGTCCACAATCCCCGGCGTCGGCTTCAGGAAACCAATCGAAAACGCTGGCTTCTCCATGCTCTCCAGCGCAGCGGAAAACGCCTTCATGTGCGTGATCTCGCGGGTCATCAGGAACTGCAGTGTGTCGATCGTCCCTGGATCGTCCGTATGATCCAGCAACCGTTCATAAACAATCTTCGCCCGCGCCTCCGCCGCAATATTGCTGCGCAGGTCCACATCCAGTTCGCCGGTTATCTTCAGGTAATCCGCAGTCCACGCATTGCCCTGTGAGTTATACAAACTCACACCGCCGCCACCCGCAATCGTCACCAGCGGATCAGCCTCCGCCGCCTCACGATTCGTCTTCAATTCCTTTAGATGTAGGCGAATGAGCGCACCAACGACTTCCAGATGCGACAACTCTTCTGTGCCGATATCCAGCAGCAGATCGCGCCGGGCCAAATCGTCCACGCAGTTCCAGCCTTGAATCGTATATTGCATCGCTGCGGCAAGCTCGCCGTTTGCTCCGCCAAACTGCTCCAGCAGCATATTGCCAAAGCGAACGTTAGGAGTGTCGACTTTGACCGTGTACATCAATTTTTTAACGTGGTGATACATAAAGACACCTCGGGTAGGTTGGCGTTCGTTGAGTGAAGCGGGCAACGTACGCCGCCAAGGGCGGAAAGGCCGAAACTAGAGCACTAACCATGAGATGCTACTTCTCTTCTAGCGGTCTCTTTTGACCACATTCGACCAATAACCGCACAGCTGCGCGACTCCGCTAAACTAGATAGCGATGGCCTTTTCAATCTTCGGCAAGCGCGACAAAGAACCGACACCCCCAGAAACCCCCGCAGAACCCCGCAGCTTCTTCGACCGCATGAAGCAGGCGGTCTCTCGCACCCGCGAGACCCTCGCGGAGTCCATCGGCTCCGTCGTCGCCCTCACCCGCGAAGTCGACGAAGCCTCCCTCGAAGACCTCGAACTCGTCCTCCTCGCCTCTGACATCGGAGCCGTCACCACAGCCGAGGTCATCACCCGCCTCCGCGACCGCGCCCTCCGCCACGGCATCTCCGACGGCATCGAGCTCAAGTCCGCCCTCAAGACCGAGCTCCGCCGCATCCTCGACTCCGTCGCTCGCCCCATCGCCCACCCCGCCACGCCGCCCGAGGTCATCATGATGGTCGGCGTCAACGGCACCGGCAAGACCACCACCACCGGCAAGCTCGCAGCACTCTTCTCCGCGCAGGGCCGCAGCGTCCTCCTCTGCGCAGCCGATACCTTCCGTGCCGCCGCCATCGAGCAGCTCGAAGTCTGGGCCAACCGCTCCGGCGTTGCCCTCATCAAGACCAAACAAGGCGGTGACCCCTCGGCCGCCCTCTACGACGCCCTCACCGCCGCCAAAGCTCGCAGCACCGAGATTCTCATCGTCGATACCGCCGGCCGCCTCCACACCAAGTCCGACCTGATGAAGGAGCTGGACAAGATGCGCCGCACCGCCGAAAAGCTAATCCCCGGCGCCCCGCACCAGACCCTCCTCGTCATGGACGCCACCACCGGCCAGAACGGTCTCCAGCAAGCCCGCCTCTTCACCGAAGCCGCCCACGTCACCGGCATCGTCCTCACCAAACTCGACGGCACCGCCAAAGGCGGCATCGTCATCGCCATCGCCCGCGAACTCGGCCTGCCCGTGCTCT
>Ga0302314_10010308_pt1 | contig 16370 bp, 14 predicted proteins | sample III_Palsa_N2_3_FD_200533 | JGI IMG/M metagenome (GOLD analysis project Ga0302314, IMG submission 200533) | Peat permafrost microbial communities from Stordalen Mire near Abisko, Sweden - III_Palsa_N2_3 | ecosystem: Environmental > Terrestrial > Soil > Palsa > Peat permafrost | place: Sweden... | reverse complement strand
CGCCTCTAAAACTGAAGTCTCCACCTAACCCACCTCGTTCGAAGACTTTGCACAAAACAGGGGGAGGGGGGAGGGTCGCTTAAACCAGCCGTAACCCCCTTCATTTACCATCGAAATCGATGACGAAACTAGCTCTCCTCTTCCCCGGACAAGGCTCTCAGACCGTCGGCATGGGCCGCGATCTCTACGACAACTTCCCCGCCGCCCGCGCCGTCTTCGACGAGGCCGACGAAGCCCTCGGCTTCCCGCTCTCCCGCCTCATCTTCGAAGGCCCGGAAGACCAGCTCCGCCTCACCGAGAACACCCAGCCCGCCATCCTCACCGTCTCCATCGCCGCCCACCGCGTCCTCGCCCCCCTCCTCGCCGAGCGCGGCCTGACTCCCTCCTTCGCCGCCGGTCACTCCCTCGGCGAGTGGTCCGCCCACGTCGCCGCCGGCACCTTCTCCTTCGCCGAAGCCGTCCGCACCGTCCGCAACCGCGGCCGCTACATGCAGGAAGCCGTGCCTGCCGGTGAAGGCGCCATGGCAGCCATCCTCGGCCTCGCCCCCGACCGCATCAGTGAGCTCTGCGCCCAGGCCGCCGACGAGCTCACCGCCGCGCCACCTACGCCCGCAGGCGAGCCACTTGCCAAGGCCACAAGCCCCCGCAGCGCCGTCGTCTCTCCCGCCAACCTCAACTCCCCCAACCAGACCGTCATCTCCGGCAACAAGGCCGCCGTCGAGCGCGCCGCCGCCCTCTGCAAGGAGGCCGGTGCCAAACGCACAGTAATGCTCCCGGTGAGCGCCCCCTTCCACTGCGCCCTCATGCAGCCCGCCCAGAACGCCCTCATGGTCGACCTCGAAGGCGTCTCCTTCCACGACCCCTCGCTCCCCATCGCCGCCAACGTCGACGCCCGTCTGGTCACCCGCGAGCCCTACGCCCGCGACTGCCTCGTCCGCCAGGTCACCGGCTCCGTCCGCTGGGTCGAGTGCATCGAGCTCCTCATCACCCAGGGTGCCATCCACTTCATCGAAGTCGGCCCCGGCAAAGTCCTCACCGGCCTCCTCCGCCAGATCAATTCCGACGCAACCGGCCTCAACGTCGAAGACGCCGCCTCCCTCGAAAAAACCCTCGCCCGCCTCACCGAACAGGAATCCACCAGCGCTTAGACCCAAGCGGTCTCGCCCTATTCCCTATTCCCTAATCCCTGCCGTTAGGAGTTTCATGGAAATCAACGATCTCGTAGAAGACTTCACCCTCCAGAATCAGGATGGCGAAGAGGTCTCGCTCCACCAATACGCCTCCTCGCCCGTCGTCCTCTTCTTCTACCCCCGCGCCGACACCCCCGGCTGCACCATCGAAGCCTGCGGCTTCCGCGACACCTTCGAGAAGCTCCGGGCCGCCGGAGCCGTCGTCCTCGGCATCTCCCGCGACACCGTCAAGGCCCAGAAGAAGTTTCAACAGAAGTACGATCTTCCCTACCCCTTGCTCGCCGATCCCGACATGGTCCTCATCAAGCGCTACGACCTGCTCAAGAACAAGACCATGTACGGCAAGCCTGTCACCGGCGTCGAGCGCACCACCCTCGTCATCTCCCCCGACACCGGCAGCGGCCAGCGCCTCCTCCACATCTACCCCAAGGTCAAACCCGAAGGCCACGCCGAAGAGGTTCTGGCCCTGCTGCAGAAGTCCTAAAATTGCCCTGCGCGGGCGGCGGTCACTTCGTGACATATTAGGCGTCGCGAGGTTCTCCCGTTGGTCGACACAATCTTCTGTTGCGACCACCAAAGCCCGGGTGCCCCATCCTTCGACAGCATCATCGTCGAAGGGTGGGACGTAAACCGCTCACTAGCCCTCCATCAGTCACCACCAAATCCCGTGCCGACCAACGGGAGGAGCGACGCGAAGCGGATAAAAAGGCACGGAGTGCCCGCCCCGCGCGTAGCGGGCCCGTCCGGCAGGACAAGCCTCTATCCTGAAACAGACATCATGAGCACCCTCCTCACCGCCAGCGCCGTCGCGACCGCTTCCGCCCTCACAGTAGGAGGCTGGTTCTACGCCGCGCTCTACCCCGCATCCCAGTTCTTCGGCCCCGTCACCGTCGCAGGCCATGATCCCAACGAGATCGCCCTCACCTACGACGACGGCCCCAACCCGTCCTGCACCCCCCAGCTCCTCGAACTCCTCTCCAAACACAACGTCCAAGCCACCTTCTTCCTCATCGGACGCTTCGTCCGCGAACAGCCCGACCTCACCCGCCGCATCGCCGCCGCCGGTCACCGCATCGGCAACCACACCATGACCCACCCCTGGCTCGCCTTCCAGTCCGCCTCTCGCATCCACGCCGAGCTCACCGACTGCAGCCACCTCCTCGAGGACACCCTCGGCGCACCCATCACTCTCTTCCGCCCCCCCCACGGCGCCCGCCGCCCCGCCGTCTTCCGCACCGCCCAGTCTCTCGGCATGAAGACCATCCAGTGGAACATCACCTCCTACGACTGGATCGCCCCCGCGTCCTCCACACCCGCCGCCCGCACCGAAAACACCACCCGCATCCTCGACCACATCAACCGCGGCCTCACCCAAAACCAGCGCCGCAACCAAGCCTCGAACATCCTCCTCCACGACGGCAGCGACATCGGCCTCAATGCCGACCGCATCTCCTCCATCGCCGTCACCGAGCGCATCATCCGCACCGCGCACGAACAAGGCCGCCGCTTCGTCACCCCCGACTCCTGGCTCTAAGAACATGTCCTGCCGGACGAGCCCGCTCCGCGCGGTGCGGTCACTTCGTGACATGTATTGGACTTCGTGTGGCGCTCGCTCGGACTCGCGAACGAATCCCGTGCCGACCAACGGGAGGACCACGCGAAGCCCAATACACACCACGAAGTGGTCGCCGCCCGCGTAGGGCGCTTTCACCGTCTCTAAACACCCACTAAGATGGGAACACCCATGGCCACGACCCCGCAGAACCCCGCCGCCACCTCCGCCCCCGAGATGATGTCCATGGGCGCCGTCCTGCGCATCCCCATCATGCGCCGCCTCTGGTACGCCCAGATCGTCTCCACCTTCGGCGACTTCCTCGCCCTCTTCGCCGTCATCGGCTATCTCACCTTCAAGCTCAACGCGACACCCCAGCAGGTCACCGGCCTCCAGATCGCCTACCTCCTGCCCATCGCACTCCTCGGCATCTTCGCCGGTGTCTTCATCGACCGCTGGCCGCTCAAGCCCACCCTCGTCGCCAGCGACCTCATCCGCTCCGGCCTCTGCCTGCTCCTGCTCGTCTCCACCCACATCACGCACTTCTACGCCGTACTCGCCGCCATCAGCGTCGTCTCGAGCTTCTTCAGCCCCGCACAAGGCGTCGCCATCCGCTCCGCCGTCCCACTCCACGGCCTTCGCTCCGCCAACGCGCTGATGCAACAAGTGATGTTCATCATGCGGATCGCTGGGCCATCCATCGCCGGTCTGCTCGTCTACGCCTTTGGCTCCAGGAGCTGCTACTACCTCGATGCCGCCAGCTTCCTCGGCTCCGCCGCCCTCATCGGCTCCCTGGCTCTGTCTCGCCCACAAGACGCCGCCAAACCATCCCTCGCCGAAGTCACCGAAGAGGCCGCCAAGGCAGAAGTCAAAGGCCTAGCCAGCATCTGGCAGGACATGAAGCAGGGCATCAGCTTCATCGTCCATCACGCGGGCCTGCTCTTCGTCATCCTCGCCCTCGCCTCTGCGATGTTCGTTATCGGCTGCTTCGGCCCACTCATCGCCGTCTACGTCCGCGACATCCTCCACGCTTCCATCCCCGTCTTCGACGCCGCCAGCGCCATGATCGGCCTCGGCATGCTCCTCGGCATCAACCTCCTCACCGTCTTCGGCAAGAAGATCCCCAACGCCGTGCTCGTCTACACCGGCCTCGCAGGCATCGCCGTCGGCCTGCTCTTCCTGACGCTGCTCTCTCTCGTCTGGTCAACCATCCTCGGCGACTTCGTCATCGGCCTCGCCGTCGCCTGCATCATCATCCCGTCCCAAACGATGATCCAGCAGGAGACCCCACCTGCCCTGATGGGCCGCGTCGGCTCCACCGTCATGTCGCTCATCTTCTCCGCGCAGATCGGCGGCCTTGTCCTCTCGGGCATCCTCACCCAACACATCGGCGTCCGCCACACCTTCGCCGTCTGCGCCGCGCTGCTCGCGATCCTCATCGTCGTAGGCCGCCTCTGGATGGAACCCAAACACGAAGCAGCAACGACACCATAAAAGCGCCCTACGCGGGCTGCGACCACTTCGTGGTGCGTGATCGCTATCGTGTGGCGCTCGCTCGCGCTCGCGAACGAACTCCATCCCGACCAACGGGAGGAGCGACGCGAAGCGGGTATACACGTCACGAAGTGACCGCCCCGCGCGTAGCGGCCCCGTCCGGGAGGACCAGTCTTTACTCAGTCTTTAGCGCCGTCTTAGCCGCTTCTAGCAGCAGTTCAACCTCTGCGTCCCCATGCGCCGTCCCCACAAACGCCGCCTCATACTGCGATGGCGGCAGCCACACCCCCGCCTCCAGCATCCCGCGATGGAACCGCGCAAACGCCGCCGTATCCGACGTCGCCGCACTCTCAAAATCCGTCACTCCGTGCCCGGTAAAGAACCACGTAAACATCGACCCCACACGGTTCGTCGTCAGCTCCACTCCAGCCTCCCGAGCGATCGCCGCCACGCCATCCGCAATCGCTGCCGTCGTCCGCTCAAGCTGCGGATAAACCGCCTCCGCATGCCCAATCAAGTACCCAACCGTAGCAATCCCCGCAGCCATCGCCAGCGGATTGCCACTCAGCGTTCCCGCCTGATAAACCGGCCCCAGCGGCGCCAGGAAGTTCATAATTTCCGCCCGCCCGCCAAACGCCCCACACGGCAACCCACCGCCCACAATCTTCCCCAGCGTCGTCAGATCCGGCTTGATCCCGAACCGCTCCTGCGCCCCACCCAGAGCCAGCCTGAATCCCGTCATCACCTCATCGAAGATCAGCAGCGCCCCATGCTCATGCGTCAACACCCGCAGCCCCTCGAGAAACCCAGCCGCAGGCACCAGCGTTCCCGCGTTCCCCACAACAGGCTCCACAATCACACACGCAATCTCTCCCGGATGCCCCGCAAACGCCGCCCGTACCGCATCCAGATCGTTGTACGGCAGCGCCAGCGTATGCATCGCCGTCTCCTCCGGCACCCCCGCCGAACCCGGAATCCCAAACGTCGCCACGCCCGACCCCGCCTTCACCAGCAGCGCATCCGCATGCCCGTGATAGCAGCCCTCGAACTTGATCACAAACTTCCGCCCGGTATACCCACGCGCCAGCCGTATCGCCGACATGCACGCCTCGGTCCCGGAACTCACAAACCGCAGCCGCTCCACCGAAGGAAAACACCGCCGCACCAGCTCCGCCAGATCCGCTTCTCCGGCATGCGACGCACCAAAGCTGGCACTCCGCGCCGCCGCCTCCTGCACCGCCTCGACCGCCGCCGGAAACGCATGCCCTAGGATCATCGGCCCCCACGACCCAAACATGTCGAGATACCTGTTCCCATCCGCATCCCACAGGTACGCCCCCTTCGCGTGCGTCACAAACGGCGGATCCCCACCCACCGCGCGAAACGCGCGCACCGGAGAATCCACACCACCGGGCAAAAACGCCTCGGCACGAGCCTGCAACGCACGCGAACGATCAAGAGAAAGAGCCATCTTTCAAGTATGTATCAAGACGCCCTACGCGGGCGGCGACCACTTCGTGGTGTGTATACAGCTTCGCGCAGGCCTCCCGCTGGTCGGCACAAACTTCATTTGCGAGCCCGAGCGAGCGCCACGCGAAGCGATCACACACCACGAAGTGGTCGCCCCGCGCGCAGCGGGCCCGTCCGGGAGGGCAAGAAATTTCTTCCACGCCGCCACCCTGCTAGACTTGAACTTCCTCGCACATCGCTGCGCAAAAACCTGGAAAGGCTCAACCCTCTTGCCGGACGAACTCCAAAACATCCCCGCCGAAGCCCCAGCCGACACTTCGGCCACTCAGCCCGACGCCGCCCCTGCTACCCGCAAGAAGGGCTCCATCAGCTACTCCGACGCAGGCGTTGACATCTCCAGCGGCGAAAAGAGCAAGCAGCGCATTAAAATGCTCGCCCGTAAGACCTTCAACAAGAACGTCTTATCCGAAATTGGCGGCTTCGGCGGCCTCTTCGCCCTCGACCTCGAAAAGTTCCCCGCGCCCGTTCTCGTCTCCTCGACCGACGGCGTCGGCACCAAGCTCAAGGTCGCCTTCGAGCTCGGCATCCACCACACCGTCGGCCAGGATCTCGTCAACCACTGCGTCAACGACATCGCCGTCCAGGGCGCCACCCCCCTCTTCTTCCTCGACTACCTCGCCACCGGCAAGCTCGAAGACATGACCGTCGAGACCATCGTCCAGGGCATCAGCGAAGCCTGCCGCGCCAACGGCTGCGCCCTCATCGGCGGCGAAACCGCCCAGATGCCCGGCTTCTACGGCGACGGCGAGTACGACCTCGCCGGCACCATCATCGGCGCCGTCAACCGCGACAAGATCATCACCGGAGCCAACATCCAGGCAGGCGACGTCCTCCTCGGCCTGCCCTCCAACGGCCTCCACACCAACGGCTACTCGCTCGCCCGCAAGCTCCTCTTCGAGGTCGCCAACTACGGCCCCGATCAGTACGTCAACGAGCTCAAGGACAAGACCGGCGCCGCCCTCATGCGCACCCACCGCAGCTACCTCGGCGTCATCAAGAAGCTGGTCGCCGCCGAAGTCGTCTCCGGCATGGCCCACATCACCGGCGGCGGCATCACCGACAACCTGCCCCGCATCCTCGCCAAGGGTCTCGGCGCGCAGGTCGACCTCGCCAGCTGGGCGGTCCCGCCGCTCTTCGAGCATCTCCGCGAACTCGGCAACGTCGATCAGGAAGAGATGATGCGCACCTTCAACATGGGCATCGGCCTCATCTGCGTCATCCCTGCAGAGCTGGTCAAGAAGACAAAAGCCATCCTCAACCGCGCGAACGAGCGTCACTGCATCATCGGCCGCATCGTCCGCGGCGAGCGCAAAGTCACCTACTCGTAGAACGAAAAATGCGTCCTGCGCGGCGGCGATCCCATCGTGATATGTGGAAGCTTCGCGCAGCCCTCCCGCTGGTCGGCACAAAGTTCGTCTTGCGACCATCGGGAGCACCACCGCGAAGCGGATCACACGGCACGAAGTGCCCGCGCAGCGGGCCCGTCCGGCAGGACAAGTCTTTGCTCTCCCTATTCCCTACTCCCTGTATTACCCTGAACTGCAGAGGCATACGATGAAGCGCATAGGCATTCTCCTCTCCGGCCGCGGCTCGAACTTCCTCGCTATCGCCCGCGCCATCCGCGAGCATCGTCTCCTCGGCGTTCAGATCGCCGTCGTCCTCTCCAACCGCGAAGACGCCCTCGGCCTCAAGGTCGCGCACGAGATGAACCTCCCCGCCTTCGCCATCCCTTCCGCAGGCCGCAAACGCCCCGAGCACGACGCCGAGATGCTCGCCCGCCTGCATCAGCACGAGGTCGACCTCGTCTGCCTCGCCGGCTACATGCGCATCATCTCGCCCGCCTTCGTCGAGGCCTACCCCAACCGCATCCTCAACATCCACCCCTCACTGCTTCCCGCCTTCCCCGGTCTCGACGCCCAGGCCCAGGCCCTCGAATTCGGCGCCAAAGTCGCCGGCTGCACCGTCCACTTCGTCGACGAGGCCGTCGACCACGGCGTCATCATCCTCCAGCGCACCGTCGCCATCCACGACGACGACACCGAAGACACCCTCTCCGAGCGCATCCTCGAGCAGGAACACATCGCCTACCCCGAGGCCATCACCCGCGTCGTCAGCGACCACTACGAGATCTTAGGCCGCCGCTACCTAAAGGCAACCAGGGGATAGGGTGTAGGGATTAGGGTGTAGAAAATCAGGGGTCAGGAATCAGAAAAGCCGTCCACCGATGGCCACTCTACACCCTATCCCCTAAGCCCTACACCCTGCTTTTCAGAAGCGATCCACCGCCGGTACCACCCACATCAAACTCCCCAGCAGAAACAGCAGCACCATATACCGCACCATCGTCGCGCTGCTCGGCTTCTCCGGAGCCACCCCGGTAAACACCCGCCACGCCATCCCTGCCGCGATAAACAGAAACACACCCTCCCGCAGAATCCCGAAGAACACCAGCGCCGTCACCAACACCAGCCCCCGCTGCATCCGGTTCAGCGCATGCGTCGCCTGCGCCCCATCGAGCCCCAGCACCGGCACCAGATTGATGAGGTTCAGCCACGCCCCCGCATGCGCCAGCGCGGCCCAGACGGCAATCCCCGTCCCTGCCCCCTCATACGCATTCAGAGCATGCACGCCCCCATGCCCCGCCAGCGCCACAAAGATCCCCGCACACCCCGCCGCAGCCAGCAATCCCGCAAACGGCCCCGCCAGCGCAATCGCCGCTAGCGTATCGAGATCCACCCCCATGCTGAACCACCGCACATACGCGCCCAGCCCCGGCAGAAACACCGGCAGGTCGACCTTCAACCCCCTCCGCCGTGCGGCAAAGTAGTGCCCAAACTCGTGGATCGCAATCGACACCGCGAACCCCATCCCGAACTTCCACCCAAACAGCGCCCAGTACAGCCCAAAGAACGCGAAGAAGCTGAGAAAGAACTTGAACTTCAGCAGCGCAAACAGAAACGTCTTCGCCTTCACCAGAAACAGCAGCACGGGCGCAAACGGCCCCAGCCGCTTCGTCCAGTCCGCCTTCCGCTTCTCCTCGCCCGCCAGCCGCGCATCGATCGTCGCAACCCGCCCGTTGATCCCTTCAGCCTGCGTGCTCCCCTCCGGCACCCACGCGAGCATCGACACCCACATCGCCCGCGCCTCCGCCCACCGCTTTTCCAACTCTAGCTGCGCCGCCTGCTGCCCCAGCCCGCGCAGATACGCCGCATACGGAATCGCCCCACACTCCGGGCAGGCAAGCGTCCCTTCCGGCAGCCAAAGGCTGCACTCAGGGCAGTTATGGATCGGCTCAGGCAGAGCGACTTCAGGCGTACTTTCCGTAGCGGGAATCAGGGGATGTTGACCTCTCGCTCAAGTTTATTCCGTTTGCCCAATCTCTGATCGCACCAAAGGTCACACACAATCGCGCCCACGCGACCAACTGCCCCCAAACCCATATCATCCCGACCGGAGCCCCCAGGCCTGTCATCCCGACCGGAGCGTAGCGAAGTGGAGGGACCTCCGAATTTGTCCTTCTCCACCAGCCCCATAAACCAACAGGACAACCCCGAACCGCCTGCCCATTCGTCCTGCCGGACGAGCCTCCTGCGCGGAGGGCGGTCACTTCGTGACAGGTGTACCTTGTCTAGCTCGGAGGAAGACCGGCGAGTCTTGACAAACACACCCCTCAAAACCGCACCTAATCACCCAGCCACACCACCCCAAACTGAAGTCCCCACCTAACCCACATCAATAGAAGACTTTGCGCACTATAGGGGGGAGGGGGGGGTACCAGCTTATGTCACCTTCCCCTGCCCGCCCGGCGCATCCTTGGCATCACTCAGCGTCACCTGCAGTTCGAGCTTCTTTCTCCCGCGAAACACCGTCATCGTCACCTGCTCGCCCGCCCGATGCGAGTTGATCGCCGCCGAAAGGTCCTGCAAACTTGCGATATCCTGCCCATCGATTGACACAATCAGGTCGCCGCCCAGCATCACCGGCATATTCCCCTGGTATGCCTTCTGCGTCCCGCCCTTCAGCCCCGCCTTCTCCGCCGCCCCCCCCGGAAACACCCGCTGGATCAGCACGCCATAATCGGCCGGAAGCCCAATCTGTTCCGCGATCTCCGGCCCAATCGGCAGCACCTGGATATCGAGTGAAGGCCGCCTCACCCGCCCATACTTCTCAAAGTCCGAAAGCACCTGCTTTGCCGAGTCAATTGGAATCGCAAACCCGATCCCCGCCGACTGGTTCGCCCCATCGTTCGCAATCAGCGTCGTAATTCCGATCACCTCGCCCCGCGAGTTCAGCAGCGGCCCGCCCGAGTTCCCCGGATTTACCGCGGCATCCGTCTGGATCGCGTCCTCAATCGGATTCCCCTGCGGCCCATGGATCGACCGGATCGCCGAGATAATCCCGCGCGTCATCGTCCCGCTCAACCCAAACGGATTCCCGATCGCATACACCCGCTGCCCCACGATCAGGTTCCGCGACTCCGAAAGCGTCGCCGGAACCAGATCCGGAGCCGTAATCTGCAGCAGCGCCAGGTCATGGTTCTTATCCGCCACCACCACCGTCGCCTTGTACTTATGCTTGTCCGACAGCGTCACCTCGACCCGTTGCGCGTTGTCGATCACGTGGTTATTCGTCAGGATGTGTCCCTGCTTATCGAGGATGAACCCCGACCCCTGCCCCTGCTGCGGCACTGCCCCATAGAAGAAGTCGAATGAAACAGCAGTGGAGGTAATATTCACCACCGAAGGCAGCGCCTTCTTGTACACGGCGATATTCTGCTGCTCCTCGACGTCATACGCGGGCGCAGCCGAAGCCTCGGTCAGCTCAAACGTCCCACCCGGCCCACTGGTCGTCGCCGTCGTCACCGGCCCCGGCATCGCTGCATCCGGCACCGGCCCAGCCAGTCCCAAAGACTTGTGAATCCACGGAGCCAGCGCCCCTGTCGACGACACCCGCGTCGTCACGTAGTAGAACCCGGCAAGCACCACAAGGACCAGCAAAACCCGTCGCGATTTCATACCGACAATTGTATCGAGTCGAGCCAATCCACCGCGCGAAAGCCCGAAACCAGAACAATTCTCCGCTCAACTCCCTGCAACGAGCGTGCGCCTATCAGTCGATTGCGTGCGATTGAACTCAGCAACGTGCGCTTAGGGCGCGACCAGGTCCTTCGCCTGCTGTTGCAACCTCGGCCAAAGCTGCTCCACCTTCCACTGCAGCTCGTTGCGAGACCCCACATTATTCAGCACATAGTCGCACTGCGCAGCCTTCTCCTCATCCGAGATCTGCCGCTCCAGCCGCCGGTGCGCGTCGTCCTCGAGCGCCGCCCGCTCACCCGCGCTCAGCATCCGTCCGCCACTCGTCCGCGCCACAAACCGCGCCACCTTCAACTCCTCGGGAGCCGTCACCAGCACGATCCGGTCGAACCTCCGCCGCCACCCAGCCGCCTCATCCGTCTGTGCCTGAGCCTCTTCCGCGTCGCCCTCGTCCGTCTCACGCTCTTCCACGTCGTTCGGCGCACTTTCGCTGTACGCCGTCTCGAAGATCAACGCCGACTCAACGATCACCACCGCAGCCGGATCCTTCGCCGCAATCCTCGCCACCAGCTCTGCCTGTCGCCCGATCACGGCCGGATGCACAATCGCATTCAGCTCGTCGACTCGCCCGTCGGCAAACGCCATCCGCGCCAGCGCCGCCCGGTCGAGCCGCCCATCCTCCAGCACCACCTCGTCACCAAACGCCGCGATCACCGCCGCATACACCGGTTCGCCCGGCAGCATCATCTGCCGCCCCAGTTCATCGGCCTCGAGCGCATGCGCTCCCAGCCTCGCGAAGATTCCCGCAATGGTCGACTTCCCACTCCCCAGGCCGCCCGTCAACCCAACCCGCAGCACGGCCTAGCCCTTCGCCGAACCGGTAACCGGAATCCCACGCCGCAGCTTCGCCGCCGTCACCGTGTTCTGCATCAGCATCGCAATCGTCAGCGCGCCTACGCCTCCCGGGACCGGCGTATACGCCCCCGACTTCGCGAACGCCGCCGGATGGATATCCCCCACCACCACCGCGCCACGCTTGGCGAACGTCGCCGCCCGCCCTGCATCGTCGCCAAACAGCTCCTTCATCTCAGCTTCATCGGTCACGCGGTTGATCCCTACATCGATCAGCGTCGCGCCCGGCTTCACCATATCGGCGGTCACAAACCCAGGCCGCCCGATCGCCGCGACCAGCAGGTCCGCCTCACGCGTAATCTTCGCCAGGTCCTTGGTCTTCGAGTGGCACACCGTCACCGTCGCTGACGCATTCAGCAGCATCATCGCCGCCGGCTTGCCCACGATATCCGACCGCCCCACCACAACCGCATTCTGCCCTGCTACGGGAAGATTCGACCGCCGCAGTACCTCCATGATCCCCGCCGGAGTACATGGCGCAAGCCCCGGTTGCCCACTCTGCAACCGCCCCGCATTGACCGGATGGAACCCATCCACATCCTTTTCCGGCGCAACCGCCTCAAGCAGCCGCCGCGTATCCACATGCTTCGGCAAAGGCAGTTGAATCAGAATCCCATCAATCTCATCCCGCGAGTTCAGATCCGCCACCAGTGCCAGCATCTCGTCCGTCGTAATCGTCTCCGGCGGCGTGATCATCTCGCTATAGATCCCCAACTCACCGCACGTCTTCACTTTGCTGCGCACATAGATCTGCGAGGCCGGAACTTCCCCGACCAGAATCACCGCAAGCCCAGGCTTAATCCCCTGCTCGCCGAGCGCCTTTACCTCAAGCGCGACCTCAGCCTTGATCTCAGCCGCAATCGCAATCCCGTCCAGAACCACCGGCGTCTTCACCGCAACCTCATCCTTCGCCACAGAAGCACTCATACCTCAATGGTACCGCGACCGCAAGCCGCACGCTCCACCTCTGTCCCCGCCCCCCGGGTCTCCCGTCCCTAGTAGCATCGATCCATGCCTACCCCGCCCACCCCCGAAATCACGACCGCCCGCAACCTCACCCCTGCCGATCTACAGTGGCTGGTGTGTCCCGTCTGTCGCGAAAGCCTGACCCTTACCGAATCCGAGATACAGCCGGAGCTTGGCAACATCGCCAGCCAAACGATCTCATGCACCTCCTGCACCCGCACCTACCCCGTCGCCGATAAGCTGCCCGTCCTGCTCGCCGATCGCGCTGCGCTCTCCAAGTAGCCGTTTTTCCTACGCTTCTACTCGCTCGTTCCGACATTTGGTACGCATTTTCCACAGCCGAAACACCGAACCGCCAGCAAATCTGCATACATTCGTGCGAACGATTACTTTTTTCGCTGAATACCCCTTCAGAAAGTGAATCTATCTCGATCAAACCCTCGTCTCCATAGCTAGCAACGCGACTCCTTACCCTCTGGACCGAAAATAGAATGGAACAATTCCCAATAACCGACCTAGCAGGTCTCCGTGAAGAGCTGCTCCAGGCGGGTCTCGACTCCTGGCAGGTCGCCGAACTGATTGGAAGCTTTCTCGCCGCCCGTGGCTACGGCGTCTCCCACGCCGACACCCGCAGCGCCGCCCTCAGCCTGAATCTCCTTTGCGCCTCCCTTCAACAGATGCAGACCGAGCTCGAGCGCATCGCCTTGCCGATGTAACGGGAGTACACCTAACCACCCGCTTCACCTCGTCCTGAAATGACCCAGGTCGACGCCAACCCGCTCTCCCCGTTGGCGTCAAAGCCCCAAACCCTCTAACGTTGAGTGAGCATGCTCACGTTCGTCGACTCGGCCCGCCCCTCTCAATCTGTGCCCCTTTTCAGCGCTCCCAGCGCCTACAGCCGCGCAGCCCTGTGCCTCCTCTATCTGGCGTTGGCCGCGGCCACGCTGCATGCCCAAACTGCCGCGCCCACCCCGACCATCCCAGCCGATCAGGCAGTAGACAGCCAGCCTCCCGCGGCCCCACCCTCTGTCCCGCCGTCGATTGCCCCCGCGCCGCCTCCCGCAAAACCCATCGGTCGCCCCAGCATCGGACTCGCCCTCGGCGGCGGCAGCGCTCCAGCCATGAGTGAAGTCGGCGTCCTCCAGTGGTTTGAAGAGCACCACATCCCCGTCGACATGATCGCCGGAACCAGCATGGGCTGCATGGTCAGCGCTCTGTATTCCACCGGCAAGACCATCGACGAGCTCAAGACGGTCATGAACGATCAGGTTTTCAACTCCGTCTTTCGCTTCCAGCCCGCCTATACCAGCCGCAGCTTCCGCAGACGGGAAGACAGCCGCGACCTACCGAACTCCCTCACCATCGGCCTTCGCCACGGCGTCTCTTTACGCAACTCGCTGCTCACCGACCAGGGCCTCAACGACTTCCTCGACCGCCAGTTCCTCCGCTACGAAGACCCAGCCGGTCCCTCCGACCACAACGACTTCAACGCCCTCCCCATCCCCCTCCGCTGCCTCGCCACCGATCTCACCGACGCCAAGACAGTCACCTTCGCGCGCGGCTCGCTCGCCGATGCCGTCCGCGCCTCCATCTCGCTTCCCGGCGTCTATCGACCGGTCTCGATGAACGGCCATGAGTTCGTCGACGGAGGCGTCCTCGAGAATCTCCCCACCCAGACCATCCAGGCTATGCACGCCGACGTTATCCTCGCCGTCAGCCTGCCACTCGAGCCTGCTGCCCACGGCTCACTCGACTCCCTCGTCGGCGTCCTAGCCCGCAGCTTCTCCGTCGCCATCGAGGCCGATGAGCGACGCTCGCGCGCCCTCGCCAACGTAGTCATCATGCCCGACGTCTCTGGCTTCACCTCTACGGACTACCTCAAGAGCGCCGACCTCGCCCAGCGAGGCTACGCCGCCGCAGAAACCCAGAAAGCCGCGCTCCTGCCCTACGCTCTCTCCGACGCCGACTGGACCGCCTACCTGACCGTCCGCGCCACTCGCCGTCGCGGTCCGCTCGGGCCGCTCCTCCACCTACGCATTGCCTACAAGAGCGCCAACTCACCCACACCCAGTCAGGCTCCCCAATCGGAGGCCAGCCTTACCCGCGCCGTCCGTACCCGCTTCGAACCACTCCTCGACCATCCCGTCAACACCGTCACCATCGACAAGCTGCTCGACGAGATCCGCGCCGACGGGCGCTACGACGCCGACTACAGCGTCGCCTTCGACTCGCCCGAAGCCGCCCAGTACAACCGCCCCAGCCTCCTCGTCACCCTCGCCGACAAGCAGATTGGGCCGCCCTTCCTGCTCGCCGGAGCCAACATCGAAGGCCACGCCGCTGGCGTCACCCGCGCCTCCATCGAAGGCATCCTCCTCGATCAGGATCTCGGCGGCTACGGCTCCGAGTTACGCAGCCGCTTCAAGCTCGGCTTCCTCACCGACCTCTCCACCGAGTACTACCGCGCGTTGCCCAACCTCCCCAGCCTGCCCAGCGGAAATCTCTTCCTCGCTCCCCGCGTCAAAGCTCTCCGCGAGCCCTTCTACCTCTACCAGGATCAAAAGCGTCTCTCCGAACGCCAACTCCAGACCGCTGGCGGAGGTCTCGATCTCGGCTGGAGCAACCGCCGCACAACAGAGCTTCGCCTCGGCTGGGAGATGAACGCCACACGCTGGCAGACCCTCGTCGGCCCCGAGAACTCAGCTGATCTGACCACCGCCCAGGGCGGTCCCAACCTCACCGGCTCCGCGCAACGCGCACGGCTGCAGTTCGTCTACGACAACGAAGACCGCGCCCTCGTCCCCCAGTTCGGCCTCCGCTCCGTCACCCGCGCCGGCTATCTCTACAACGCGCTCGGCAGTCCCAGCGCCCCACAGTTCACCACGTCCGACACCTATGCCCACCAGATCGGCAACAGTCTCTTCCTCATGGGCGCCGAAGCCGGAACCATGCTTAATCGTAATGTAGCCGAGCCCTTCCGCTTCACCCTTGGCGGCCCATTCCGCCTCTCCGCCTCCGCCATCGACGAGTATCGCGGCACCGACTACTTCCTGCTCGACCCCGCCTTCCTCCGCCGCGTTGCCAGCCTTCCCGCCCCCCTCGGACAAAGCCTCTACGTCGCCCTCATCTACGAAGCGGGCCAGATGTACGCCCCCCACACCCACACTCTTACCCGCCAGGACATCCTCTTCGGCGTCGTCGCCGAGACCCCACTCGGCGTCATCACTCTCGCTCCGTCGATCGGCGACAGCGGCCACCGCAAGTTCGTCTTCACCCTTGGGCGCGCCTTCTAAGTCCCCTTAAAGTAAAAACGCCCTACGCGGGCGGCGACCACTTCGTGGTGTGTTTTGAGCTTTGCGTAGTCCTCCCGTTGGTCGGCACTGCTCTTGTCTTGCGGCCATCGCGAAGCGGGTAGGCACGTCACGAAGTGACCGCCGCCCTCGCAGGGCGCGCATCTGGCAAGACATCGATGTTTTCTGGAAGAGTGGCGTTACATAACCTTGCGGCGGGGCGCCCTCATGGCCCCGCGCTGTCCAGCCTATTCCGCCCTTACAATTCAGTGACGATCAGCAAGCCCCGTCCTGATTCACAACTGAGGCCAGCGTTCTGATCAAAATCTTAAGATCCAGAAATAGCGACCACTCTTTCACATACTTGCAGTCGAGCGCGACACGCTGATCGTACGTTAGATCGCTT
>Ga0302314_10010307_pt1 | contig 16371 bp, 14 predicted proteins | sample III_Palsa_N2_3_FD_200533 | JGI IMG/M metagenome (GOLD analysis project Ga0302314, IMG submission 200533) | Peat permafrost microbial communities from Stordalen Mire near Abisko, Sweden - III_Palsa_N2_3 | ecosystem: Environmental > Terrestrial > Soil > Palsa > Peat permafrost | place: Sweden... | reverse complement strand
GGGGGGGGGGGGGGGGGGGGGGGCCGGGGGGGGGGGGGGGGGCGCGGGGGGGGGGGGGGGGGGGGGGGGGGGGTGGGGGGGGGGGGTGGGGGGGGGGGCGGGGGGGGGCGCGGCGGGCTCTGGTGGACTGTTCTAGGGCGTAGGCGAGGGCCAGTAGGCGGGGCTCGCTCCAGCGGGGGCCTAGGAATGAGACACCGACCGGGAGGCCACTGACGGCGCCGAATGGGAGGGTAATGGCCGGCCAGCCGGACACGGCGGCGGGGCGAGAGGTGCCGAAGACGTTGTGGTCGCCGAGGACGTAGTCGGTCAGCCAGGCGGGGTTCGCGGTCAGCATGAAGATCGCGTCGAGCTTATGCTCGACCGTCGGGGTCTCGACCGCCGCCGTCGCCAGCCGGCAGGCGGCATGGCGCAGCTCCAGGTAGAGCGGGTCGGACAGGTTGCCGCTTGTCGCCTCCGCCGCGTAGAAGATCTCCTGGCCGAACCGTGAGAGCACCACGTCGGCGTGCCGCTCGTTGAACGCGATCAGCTCGGCCAGCGACGCGGGCGGCGGCTGGCCATCGGGGTTCGCGAACGGCGCCAGGTACTCAAGGTAAGCGTTGATCCCGTGCTTGAACTCGTAGTTAAGCGCGTCGAACTCCGGCTCGGTGACCTTCTCGATGCCTGGCAGCTCCACCGGGTCGATCACCACGGCGCCGAGCGCGCGCAGGCAGTCCACCGCCGCGTCGAGCAGCGCCACCGTCACGGAATCCGCGCCGGCCGAGACGGATCGCCAGATGCCGATCCGCGCCCCCTCGATCGCCGCGGGATCGAGAAACTCGGTGTAGTCGGTGGCACCACGGGACCGTTCCGGATGATCGTGGTCGTTGATCTCGAGAACGGCGAGGTCGGCGGGGTCGGCGGCGGCCATCACGGACAGCAGCACCGCGGCGTCGGCGACCGAGGCGGCCATCGGGCCCGCCGTGTCCTGCATCAGCGAGAGCGGCACGATGCCGGCCCTGCTGACCAGGCCCATCGTCGGCTTGATGCCGACGACGCCGCAGGCGCTCGACGGTGAGACGATCGAGCCGTCTGTCTCCGTGCCGATCGCGAGCGGCGCGAACCCGGCGGAGACGCCGGCCGCCGAGCCCGAGCTCGACCCGGACGGGTTCCTGTCGAGCGCGTACGGGTTCGCCGCCTGACCGCCGAGGGTGGACCAGCCGCTGCTCGACCCGGTCGACCGGAAGTTCGCCCACTCCGACAGGTTCGCCTTCGCCAGGATGACCGCGCCGGCCTCGCGCAGCCTGGAGATGATGAACGCGTCGGGACCGCGAGCCGCGAGCAGTGCGGGCGAGCCCGCCGTGGTAGGCGCGCCGACGACCTGGATGTTGTCCTTGACGAGGACGGGGATGCCCTCGAGCGCGCCACGCGGCCGCCCGGAGCGCCACGCGGCGTCGCTCGCCGCCGCCTGCTCAAGAGCGTCTGGACACACCGTGATGACCGCGCGGAGCGTGGGGTTCACGGCGGCGATCCTGCCGAGGTAAGCCTGGGTGACGGACGTCGCGCTGACCCGTCCCTCGGCCATCGCCTGCCGTAGGCTCGCCACCGATGACGACTCGGTATCGAGGATCGTGCCTGACATCTCGGCGGCTAGGTCGGATGAGCGCTTAAAATCCGGCATGCGGGCAGGATAACGGCCCAGTAGCAGATCTGTAACGTACTAAAGCATCTGAGAGTACTCTCTAGGAACGCTGGGCATCTTCGATGAGCCGGCTAAGCGTGGCCGCCGCCGTCCGAACCTGACCGAGCAGCGTCTCCTGAAGTGCCGCGGGCGCACGGACAAGCGGAGACGGGACGGTGAGCGCGGCCACGGTGGAACGGCCGTCGGTCACCGCCGCCGACGCGGCCCACACCCCCCGGTCGATCTCCTCCTCGCTCGTCGCCCAGCCGCGGGCGGCCACCACGGCGACCGCCTCCTCGACGCGCTCGGCGGCGGCCTGATCCGCCTGCGCGAGCGGCGCGAGGTGCTCCCGCCTGGCGCGTTCTGTCAGCCCCGCGAGCAGCACCCGGCCGCTCGCGCCCCGGTCAAGCGGCAGCGTCTGGCCGGGCTCGAAGGCGGCGCGCAGGTGGTGCGCCGACTCGACCCGGTGCACGCACACCGGGACCTTAGCGATCAGCTTGACCAGGATGACGGTCTCGCCGCTATCGGCGGCCAGGGCCCGCATGACCGGGTCGGCGATCTCGATGAGCGATTCCGCGGCCTCGGCGGCCCTCGCCAGCGAGATGAGCCTCGGGGAGAGGTGGTAAGCGCCCCGGTCATCGCCGATCAGCAGGCCCGTATCGCGCAGCAGTGCGATGTATCGGTACATGCTCGGCAGCGGAATGGACGTGGCCTCGGCCAGGTCCCTGGCGGTGAGCGTGTGCCGACGGACAGAGAAGGCCTGTAGCACGGCAAGCACCCGGCGGGCACCCTCGGCACCCGAGGCGGCTGCGGGGGAAGCGACCGGGGCTGGCGTGCGCTCTTCATTTCCCGCGGACGCCCTAACAGCTGAATCAGCAGGCACGGAACTCTTTCTCAGCTATTGCGATGTGACCCGAGCGAAACGATAACGACACGGTCCGAGACCGTCAAGCGATCTTTTGGGACAGATGGGAAAGACGTGATCAATGTGAATTGAGGTTACTCTCTATGGCAACCAGGAGACGTGACCTACCAGCAACAAGTAGCCAACGAAGGCCACCGCGTCTATCAGGGTGTGGGCGATGATCATCGGGGTCGCCCGGCGCCAGCGCAGGAACAGCACCGCGAAGATCACGCCCATCGCCGCGTTGCCTGCGAACCCGCCAAACCCCTGGTACAGGTGGTAGGAGCCGCGCAACGTCGCGCTGATCGCCACCGCGGCGGCCGGGTGCACGCCCAGCTTGCGCAGCCTGGTCAGCAGGTAGCCGGTGACAAGCACCTCTTCAAGCAGCCCGTTCTGGAGCGCGGAGAGCAGCAGCACCGGGATGCGCCACCAGACGTCCGGCAGGTTTTCCGCGACGATGTTCAGCGCGATGCCCGACTTGTAGGCGATGAAGTAGAGGCCAAGGCCGGTGCCACCGATCAGCGCGGCGAGCCCGGCACCACGGGCGAGGTCCCGCAGCGGCTGCGAGCGGTCCACGCCGATCTTGTCCACCTCACCCGCCCGCGCCAGCAGGTAGAGCGCGAGCACGACCGGTGCCACGCCGCTCGCCAGGGAGACGAGTTGTAGGAACAGGTCGAGCAGTGGGCGGCCCGGCGCCTGCGAGCCGTTCAGGGTCACCGACTGCGAGGCGAGTGAGTGGCGCGCGGTCAGCGACCCGATCAGCGAGACAAACGCGTACAGGCCGCTCGCGCCGAGCGACACCGCGAAGACTGAGATGATCTCCCAGCGCAGCAGGACCCGGTCCCGGTGGCTCAGCTCTGGGGAGTCATCGGGACGGGTTAGGCGGAGCCACGCGACCGTTCGGGATGAACCGTTTTGGTCTTTTGCTTGAATCTCTTCTTTACCAGGCGAGGAGCGCGTCGAAATCGCCGTCCTGCGCGCCGCCGATGAGCGCCTCGATCTCGGCCCGGGTGTAGATCAGCGCCGGGCCCTCGGGGTCCGCGCAGTTGCGCACCGCGATCTGCCCGTCGGGCAGCCTGGCCATCTCGACGCCCGAGCCGGGCTCCGCACCGCCCGCAAGCCGCCACTCCAGGTCCGGCAGCTGGCCGGCCGGCATTCCGTTGTAGACCCTGTCGGCCATTGGCCCTCAGATCTCCTTCAGTATCCCCGCCAGGATTTCCCTGGTCCGGTCGGGTGACGTGCCCGCCACCGAGAGTCGTTCCATGACGGCAGCGTACCGCTCGACTTCTTCCGGCTTGTCGATGTAGTGCGCGCCGGTCAGGTACTCCATGTACACGATGTCGGGCAGGTCCGTTTCCGGGAATCGCATGATCGTAAATGTGCCGCCTTCGGCTGCGTGACCACCGTAGCGGAAGGGCATCACCTGGAGGGTGATGTTCGGCTCGCTCACCACGTCCATCAGCCGCTCGATCTGCGCGATATGCACGTCGCGACCGCCCATCGGGCGGCGCAGCGCGGCCTCGTCCACGATCACCCAGAACCGGGGCGGGTGGTCCCTGCTGAGCAGCTTCTGCCGGCCCAACCGCAGCTGCACGCGCCGCTCGACTTCCTCCGGGTCAAGTCCTGGCGAGCCCTGCAGGATGGTCGCCCGCGCGTAGCCCTCCGTCTGCAGCAGTCCGGGCACGAACTGGACCTCGTAAACCCGGATGAGCTGCGCGGCCTCTTCGAGCCCCACGTAGACGTGGAACCAGTCGGGCACCACGTCCTGGAACTTCTGGTACCAGGGAACCGCGTTCGCTTCCTTGGTCAGCTGAACAAGCTTCTCGCGCTCGGCCGCGTCGGTGACGCCGTAGAACTCGAGCAGGTCTGTGACGTCGCGTTCCTTGAACGAGACCCGGCCAAGCTCCATCCGGCTTATCTTGGAACCCGAGGCACGGATGTGGTAGCCCGCGTCATCGCGCGTGATGCCGACGGTCTCGCGAAGCTTTCTCAGTTGCGCGCCGAGCAGCATGCGCAGCACCGTGGGGCCGCCAGCGGGGGCAGCACCACCAGGCGCACTTACACTCAACGCTGTCCCCTCTCAAGCCGGTCTTCCAAACGAACCGGCGGCCCCGTCCGCCAGTGACTACCGGACCACCATGGACGATGCACGCGCCGTCTGCACGAGCTATCCGCACTTGCACTGGCGATGTCGCTGGAATGATATCGCGTAGAGCGGCGCTACACGAGTTCCATCGAATACTTAGAAGGTAGTACAGAATAGGCAGCAGCCTGCCGTCAGGGCCACGCGCAACTTTCTCGCAGTTCAGCACTATGCTTCGTTCGTCAGCGCGTCACGATAGGGCAGCCCATGTTCAAGTCATCCACCGACGGCCACAGCGCCTTCGCCAGCATCGAGCAGAAGCTGTCAGGCGGGTACCCGGACGACCCGCGGATCCCGGCCTCGGTGCGGAAGGCGGGCAGGTTCATGCTCGCCGGCGCCGCCATCACCGCTCTGATCTGCCTGTTCCAGGTCATCGTGACGATCATCGACAAGAACCTGATCGACATCAACGGGAAGCCGCCCACCTCTTCCCAGCTGACGGTCGGCATCCTCATCCTGATCGTCTCCTACGCCGTCTACATCACGCTCTGGATTCTGATGGCCAGGTTCACCCGCAGCGGGCACAACTGGGCGCGCATCGTCTCATCGGTACTGTTCGCCATCTCGACCTGGCAGCTGTACTCCACCATCAACTCGCTGCAGGCCAACGTGACCATCACCGTTGCCGACATCATCTTCATCGTCTGCACCGTCGCGATCTGGGTGGCCGGCGTGGGCGCGGTGGCTCTGCTCTGGCGGAGCGAGTCGAGCGCCTACTTCAAGGCGCAGTCGGCGTCGCGGCGCTAGCGGGACTTCGTCCCCGCGCGGGACTTACCCGGCTCGCGCGTGAACCGAAGTGGTTGGCTGAGCGTCTCTACTTATAGGGCCCGGCGTTTTAGCGGGGCGTCGGGCCCCATACTCCCCGGGTCTCTTGTCGGTTCCTCCTGATTCGTCGGTGATGGCGGTGTATTCGGGGGTCCCCTCTGGACTAATCGCAGCCGCCGGCGTAAGTAAGAGAGAAGTCCGCCGACTGTGAGGTCTAGACCCTTTACCTGGGGAGGGGAGCCTTGGCATACGCATGGCTGCCGGGAGCAAGGCGCATCCGGGCGGGGGCCGACGGTGGCCCCATGGGCGGCGGTGTCCCCCGAGCGGTCTGGCTGACGCTAGGCAGACCCCCTGGCGGGGTATCCGTACAGTCGGCCGCGGAGCGGCTCCTCAGCGAGTCCCGTCCATGCCATCTGATCTGGGACCCCGTGACCGGCGAGGTCGCACAGCTCATCTCCGTGCTGCGGGCCGGCCGTGCCCTCGGTGCGGCGGACCGGCTCGACCACGCGCCCAACCTCGTCCGCTCCCGACCGGAGACCGTGAACAATCAGGGGCGGATCTGCGTGCAGATCGGCGTGCTCTCCACCGCTGCCGAACCGTTCACGAGCGGCCCACTGCTTGGCGTCGAGGCGATCCTCGGCTGGCTCGACGCCTGGGGTGTCGCGCGCCGCTGGCCCTGCGGCCAGCCGCGCGGCCCACGCGCGTGCCCGTCTGGCCAGTCCGGCCCGCCCGGCCGCCGGGCGCTCTGGGCGCGCGGCGGCCACTTCGGCGCGTCGCAGGTCCCTGGGTGCGAGCACGCGGGCCCAGGCTCGATCGACATCGACCGGCTCACGGGGCCCCGCGGACGGCAGGTCCATCCCAGGGAACTTACGGCGCCGCTGTCGGCGGCCGCGCTGCCGATCCCGGCATGAGGGCCAACCCCCAACGAGCCGAATACGCATTTGGGCTCGCTCTTGCCGGCCCAAAGGCGCATTTGGCACGTTGACGCGATGTGGGGGCGGGCGGGTTAGAGGCGGTCGTCTTGGTCGTCGGGGGTTACGGCGTCCGGGGAGAGCGGGAGGCGGACCTGGAAGTCGGCGCCCTGGCCGGGGGCCGTGCGGACCGAGACCGTGCCGCCGTGCGCGGTTACCAGGCCCGCCACGATCGCCAGGCCGAGGCCGGTGCCGCCGGAGGCCCGGTTGCGGGCCGCGTCCGCGCGGTAGAAGCGCTCGAACACGCGCTGCGCCTGTTCCGCGGTCATGCCGGGGCCATCGTCCTCGATGTCGAGCACGACCGCGGGTGCCGGCCGCCCGTCGGCATCGCCGCCGGAGGATGGCAGCGTGCCGGAGGCGATCTTGACTCGCACCGGGGTGCCCGCCGGAGTGTGCGTAAGGGCGTTGTTCACCAGGTTCGACAGCACCTGCCGCAGTCGCGGCTCGTCACCATCGACGAGGAACGCGGTGCCTGGCGCGACGATCAGGTCGATCTGCCTGCCGGGAGAGACGATCCGCGCGTCCTGCACCGCGTCGACTGCCAGCGTCAGCAGGTCCACGGGACCGAAACTCAGCGGTCGCTGCTGATCGAGCCGGGCCAGCGTGAGCAGGTCCTCGACGAGCAGGCCCATCCGGGTGGCTTCGGCCTCGACCCGGCCCATCAGGTGATCGAGGTCCGCGGCCGACATCCCGTCGTCGGTGGGGCCGCCGGAAGAGGAACTGCGGCCTGAGGCGGGGACAAAAGGGTCCGTTCCGAATGCTCGCGATTGACTTTCTGCCCCGAGGCTCGCGCCCGCGCCGACACCGCGGCGGTTGCCGACCGCGCCGCCGCGCTGGCGGTAGTGGGCGGCGAAGCCGCGGATGGTCGTCAGCGGCGTGCGCAGCTCGTGGCTGGCGTCGGCGATGAAGCGGCGCATGCGCTCTTCCGACTGGTGCGCGGCGCGCTCGGACTCCTCCTGTGAGCGGAAGGCGTGCTCGATCTGGCTGAGCATGGTGTTAAGCGACCGGCCAAGACGGCCCACCTCGGTGCGCGGATCACGCTCGGGGATGCGGTGGTTCAGGTGGCCAAGGGCGATCTCACCCGCGGTCATCTCGATGTCGTTCAGCGGGCGGAGGTTGGTCTGGATGACGGCGATTGCCACCATGGCGAGCACGAGCACGATCGCTCCGCTCACGATGAGGTCCACCGTGGCCAGCTTCTGGATGTCCGCGTTTACCGGGCCGAGGTCCACGGCGATGAATAGGGTGCCGGTCGCCGTCTCGTTGGTGCTCGTGTTGAGATAAGTGATCGTTTCCGCGATGACCCGCCAGGAATCGCCGCCGGACTGCGCGGGGACCGTGACAAGCACCGGACCGGTCGAGCCCGCCCAATTGCTGGCGGTAGGCAGCAACGGAAGCGACTGCTGCTGATGACTTTTGCCTAGCGCGGGAAAGCCGGAATTCGGGTTGCTCGGGGTGAGCTGGCCTCCCGGCGACTGGATCGCCACGAGCATTTCTGAGTTCTGCCCGAGAACCGTGTTGGGCGGGTCCGGGGGGATGGTGCCATTGGCGCCATTACCGAACGTCTTCTTCAGCTTCGTGTCTTGCTGCGTGGTCAGGTTGGAGCGCAGCAGGATGACGCTCGTGACGCTGATCGCCATAAGCGCAAGGACGACGAGCGCGAGGACCGCGACGATCAGCTTGGTCCGCAGCGGGGTCCGGTCAGAGAAACGATGCCAGATGTGCCGGGTCCGCGTCCTTCGGTGGCTCTTCGGTCCGTTCGCCCCCACCATGACCGGTCACTCCCCTACGACGACGGGAGCCGCAGCACGTATCCGACACCGCGCAGGGTGTGGATGAGCCGTGGTTCCTTGGTGTCAACCTTGCGGCGGAGCACCGAGACGTAGGACTCGACGATGCCGGTGTCGCCGCGGAAGTCGTAGTCCCAGACGTGGTCTAGTATCTGCATCTTGGACAGCACGCGGTTGGCGTTGGACATGAAGTAGCGAAGCAGCTTGAACTCGGTCGGCGAGAGCTGCACCTGGCCGCCGCCCCGCCAGACCTCGTGGCTCTCCTCATCGAGCTCGAGGTCGGCGAACTTCAGCCGCGGTGTGGGCTCAACGCCGTCGCCGCGGGTCCTGCGCAGCACGGCCTTGATCCTGGCGATGACCTCTTCGAGCGAGAACGGCTTGGTGACGTAGTCGTCGCCGCCGAGGGTGAGGCCGCGGACCTTGTCGTCCGTGCCGTCCCGCGCGGTGAGGAACACGACGGGGATGCGGGCGCCGCCGCCGCGCAGCCGCCTGATGACGTCGAAGCCATCCATGTCGGGCAGCATCACGTCGAGCACGATCAGGTCGGGCCGGTGCCGCTGCGCGGCCTGGACCGCCTCGCTGCCGCCGGACGCGGTGATCACGTCGAACCCGGCGTAGCGAAGGGATGCCGAGAGGAGCTCAAGAATGTTCGGCTCATCCTCGACTACAAGCAGCCGGGCATCAGACTGCGACCCCGCCTCAGCGATCGGCGTGTTCATGCTCGCTATTATTACCCCCCTTGCTGAGGGCAACCTGAACGTTTCCTCGGGGACGGCTCACGTGTTTCCAAGCGTCCGCGCCCGGGACGCTAGGAGACTCCGGGCGCACGGGACACCTGCGGTGCCCGGTTGGCTAGCCAGTGCGCGATGGCGGCGGGACGGTTATGGACGCCGAGCTTGGAGTAGATGCGCCTGACGTGGTTCTTAACTGTTTTCTCGGCAAGGAACAGGTGTGCCGCGATCTCTCCGTTGGTCTGCCCGCCCGCGATCATCGACATGACCTCGATCTCGCGCGCCGACAGGCCGAGACTGACACCCTCATCAACCTTTGCACGGCTCATGAGACCTCCGGTTAAGCCAGTTCGTGGCGCGCCGACACGGCAACGCGCGCCGGGGGCACACGCGCAGCACCATAGCACCACGTTGTCAAGACCTACCTTTATATGTACAGATACACCAAAAAGGCGCAACTCAAACCGCCTGAAAGGGAGCAGACGTAGTCGCCTGTCCCGCCAGCCGCGCCGCGCACAACCCCGCGCAACCGCAAACCGGCTTGCACCTGCCGGGGCGCGGGGCGCGGGGGCGGCGGCGCGGGGCGCCAGCCTGGGCGATCAGCCGACCTGCGTGCCGGTGAGCAGGCCCGCGGGTACGGGCTTGTCCTTCTGCAGCGCGTTGAACAGCTCGAGCGCCTGCGTCTGGTTCCACTCCACCGAGTCACCGGCGCTCGTCTGGAGGTCTGGGTTCGCGATCGGTACCGTGCCCGTCTGCGGGTTCCGCAGCGCGAACGCCGCTTGGAGCAGGTCGTAGAGGCTGGTGCCCTTGTCGACGGAGATCGAACTCGCCGCGGTCGAGGCGAACGGGAACGAGGTGAACGGGTTGAGGTACACGCCCGGGCTTGTCCCCTTGGCGAGCAGCGCCTTCAGGAACGCGCGCTGGTCCTGAATCCGCTGCAGGTCCGAGGTGGCGAACGAGTGCCGGTCCCTGACGAAGGCAAGCGCCTGCGTGCCGTTGAGGTTGTGGCAGCCCTTGCTCAGGTTGACGCCCGAGTACGAGTCGCTGATCGCGGCCGCCAGGCAGATGCGCACGCCGCCGATGCTGTTCACCACGCTAACGAGGCCGCCGAACCCGATGCCCATGTAGTGGTTGATGCGGAGCCCGGTGGCGTTCTCCACGGTCTGGATGAGCAGCGTCGGGCCGCCGAACGCGAGCGCGGCGTTGATCTTGTTCATCCCGTGCCCGGGTATCGGCACGTAGGAGTCGCGCGGGATGCTGACGAGCACCGGCTTGCCGCTGCCCATGTGCAGCAGCATGATCGAGTCGGAGTTGAGCGTGCCGAAGTCGAATCCGACATGCAGGGCGTCAATCTGCGACCTTGACAGGCCTTGCCGCGAGTCCGAGCCGGTGATGAGCCAGTTCGTGCCGGCCGATGTGCCGGTGAAGGCGGGCAGCGCGACCGACTTGTTCAGCTTCCCGCCGATCCAGAAGTAGGTGCTCGCGAGCGCGACGATGATGACGACCACGGCCACGCCGATGACCAGCGCTATCCGCCGACCGCGACGGCCCGGCTGTCCCCAGAACCGCCACCGCCGTCCGCTGCGCGGCGCACCGAGCCCCGGCGCGGCGCGCCCGGGTATCCCCCTGGGCGGCGGCTGTGCGGGCCATGCCCGGCCGCCGGCGCCGCCTGCGCCGCTGGAAGCCGAGTAGCCCGGCATCGGGTACGAGGCCGTCCTGTCACCCTGCGCATCACTTGCCGCGCTGCCGGGCGGGACGCCAGGGGACTGCCTGCCGTCCTGGTACCAGCCCTGCCAGGGGTTGTCCTCGCTCATCGGCTGTCCCTAGGGGGTCGCGGGGGTCACGCCTTGTACGCGACCGAGTGTACCGGCGGTGAACGAGCAACGGCCCCGCACTAGTGCGGGGCCGTTGACCATCCGTTTAACTGGGGTGAGTGACGGGACTTGAACCCGCGACATCTAGGACCGCAAATTTGCCGAAATCCCGATCCACGTGGTTCAATTAAAGGTAAATGCCCAGGTAGATCAGTGTTTGATGGTTAGAAGTGCAATGTAGTGGAGTCTCTTGGAGCCGGGTCTGACTAGCTGAATTTCTAACCAAAACCTGCCGGGCGAAGTCGGGAAGGAGGTGAGTCATGGCCTACGTGATCGCGCGCCGCCGGAAGGCCGGCATCCGGTATACGGGGATGTACCTGGACCCGGACGGGACCTACAAGAGCGCCGGCACCTTCGACGCCCCCGAGCGCACTCAGGAGGTAGCGGAGCAGACCGAGCGGCACCACCGCCTCCAGCTGACCGAGACGAGCCCCGCGGACAAGGCGACCATCGTCATCGAGGACTTCGGGGCGAAGTTCCTCAAGGAGCACGCGGTAGAGCCGAACAGCAAGATGGCGTACGCGCAGCTGCTCAACTGCCACATCTACCCGTACATCGGCCAGCGCCGGGTGGCCGAGATCAGCCGCGAGACGATCCACCGCCTGCTGACCGTCGTCCTGCCCGAGGCAGGAGCATCGCGAAGGACGGTAATCAACACGAGGACCTGCCTGTCGGCCATGCTGCGGATGGCGTGGGACCACGGGTACCGCTCTGACAACCCGGTCCAGGGCATCCGTCTCAAGCATCCGCCGGCCAAGCCGATCGTGGTCGCGACCCCAGGGCAATTCCAGCGCGTATACCGTGTCCTGCCGAGCCAGGCAGCCAAGGTGTTCGCCCGGCTAGGGGTATCGACCGGCGCTCGCTACTGCGAGCTGATCTCGTTCGTCCCAGAGGACTTTGACTTCGCGACCGACATGGTAAGCGTGAACAAGTCGACGGTTGAGGTCACCGCGGAGTTCCACCCCGAGGGGTTCCGGTTCCTCACCCGGAATTACACCAAGAACGGCGAACATAGGCGCTTTAAGATCGACCACAGCGTCTCTGCCATGGTGCAGGAGCACATCGCGGACAACGGCATCAGGCCCGGGCAGCTTGTCTTCCCGGTCCGCCTGTTCACTGAAAAAATGGTGTCCCGTCGCGAGCGCATGAGCCCGCAAGAGATGTCGGCACTCGGTCTGACCGACCCGTTGCCCAACGGCAGGCAGTACCAGCACGGGACCCTCGGCGCCTACGCCACGGCCAAGTGCCGCTGTGAAGGCTGCCGCCAGTGGGCCGCCGATTACGGGCGCGACCGCAAGCGCGAGCGCACGGGGCGCACTGAGCGGGAATGGTCGGCTGCCCGTCGCAACGACCCCACCGAGTACGTCGGCGACAACACCTGGGGCCGAATCTGGAAACAGGCGGTCAGGGAGGCCGAACTGCCGTTCCACTACACCCCCTACCAGGTCCGCCATACCCACGCCTCGTGGCTAATCGACAAGGGCGTGGACATCGAGAAGGTCCGCCACCGGCTGGGTCACGGCGACCTCACCACCACGACCCGCTACGTGAAAATCCTCGACGAGGAAGACGCGACCGCCGCGGACGTCATGAGCAGCCTGCTCAGCGAGCTCGTGTAGCGAATTGGCCCGAGACAGCCGTATGACGTGGGGTTTCTGCAGTTCAAATCACTCGGGCGAGGTTGCCGCGCTAGGCCGGGCCGTAGTCGCTGGTTGAGTCACTGATCCACGAGTCCTCGCGCCGTCGGCGGCTAGGACGGGGCTCAGGCCCACGACCGGCAGATTATGAGGAAACCGGCCCGGCCGCCGTTGGTGCTGGCAGCAGCCCTTCAATGTCCATCGGCGCTGGTCAGCCAGGATCTATCAGGACGGGGCGGGACCGGCCAGAACAGGGCGGGACGGGACGGATGTTCCCATTCTGTTCCCATTCGAAGAGCGTGTCATGGCTCGCTGGCCTGCGTGTACTGCCTGCCGGTTCACAAGGGCGGAACCGCAGCCTGAGAAGGCGGTGACCCGGTGAGGGAGTCGCTCAGCTAGTACCGGACCTACCTCAGCGGGACGAAGAAGACCGTCATAGGCGTGCTTCAGACCGCGTGCGCCGTGTTCATGATCGTCGCGATGAGAGCCATCCGGAAGAAGGCGGCGCCCCGCCGGTTTCGCGCAACCGGCGGGGCGCTCGCGTGTCTCGTGCGCCCGTACGTATGTCTGGTGCGCCGATAAATGTTGATGCCGCTCTGCCGTTCGCGGGGCCTACCGCTCAGGACGAGTTCCATCTCGGCCAAGAGCGACCATGTCGGCCTAGCGGCGCCAGCACTCGTCCTGGAAACTCGCACAGGACACGGCAAGGGCGCGGAGGGCGCTGCGCGGCCCGGCCAACGGGGTCCCGGCCGAGGCCGGGAGCAGACGGGCTCACAGAATCGCAAGTGAGCTTGCCCCTGCGACGCCGCTGCGGATGACTCGGCCGTGTCCCCGGAGTCCCGGATCGGCGAGTGCCTGGAACTGGCAAACGTCGCGGCCATACGGAGAGCACAGACCCGGCGTTCCCGCCACCGCCACTCCCCGAAGTGCGGCTGGCCCTGCCCGGCTCCGGCGCCCACCACCATGGCCATCCGAAATACCGGCATCGAGGTGACGCTGACGATGGCGAGAGGATCGTCGCCACCGCCCGTTGCAGCCAGCGCGCCGCGGCCGATGGCAACGGGTGCGCGGATCGTCTCCACGCACCCGGCCGGTCGTAGCCGTGATCATCTCTTGTAGGCACGCCTGCGAGATGGTTACGCCTGTCGTACGCGCTCAAGTCCGATGAACGGCGCCTGTGGCGCCGCTAGCCGAGCAGTTGCTCCACGTGGGCGCCGACGGTCTCGTAGGTTGCCGCGGCCCGCTGGTCGAGGCTCAGGAGAGTGGCATTGTGCTCGGCGGCCGTGAAGGCGATCAGTGCGTCGTAAGCGGGTCCACCGAGGATCTGCCCGGCTGCCACCGTGGCGAGGAGTTCCTGGTAGCCGTTCTGGGACAGGGTGAGGAAGGGGTCGGTGAAGCGCTCGGTGATGAACGCGTGGACGATGTCGGGGCTGGCCCTGTGCGGGGGCGGCAGCCTGGTCAGTACCGAGTAGGACTCGACCGCCGCGTGCGCGATCAGGCGCGGCCGGGCGGTCATGGCCTTGCGGGCGATCGCGTGGTGCTCGTGCCAGCTGGCGAATGCGGCGATCACCACGCTGGAGTCGACGGCTTTCACCGGCGGGTGCGCTCCAGCGTCTCCCGTACCATCGCGGCCGTGAGCACAGGCATCTCGACGCCGGCGACCGCCGTGACGCCGTCGCCCTCGTCTGCCAGTCGCATGGGCGTCGGGGCGGGCACGATCTCAAGCCGGCCGTCTCGCTCGGCGATCTCGAGCACCTGCCCGGCGGTGAGCCCCAGGGCATCGCGCAGGGCCTTGGGGACCACGATCCGCCCGGCGCCGTCAATGGCAGTTCTCATGCCAGTAATCTACCATCTCAGTCGCCGGCCGGCTGCCTGCCTGTGCCCCGGGAATCGTCGCCCAGCGAGTGCGCGGACTCTCCGGTAATCTCCGGCAGGCGTTGCCCCGGCCCGCCATCCCGGGAGAATTGACGGGCGCCTGGCCGCTAGATGATCACCGGTGAGTCGTTGCGCGCGATGTAGTCTTTGATGCGGGTGCGCATTGACCGGTCCATCGGGTACCCGGGGACCTCGGATGCCGGCACCCGGCGGACCTGGCTTGACTCGCTGCTCGGCGTCGGCTGTCCGGCGAGGGGCGCGCAGTCAGGACGATGGAGAACTCCTGCCGCACCTCGCCGTTGCTGGTGCAGAGGATCACGTGCCTGGGATCGGAGTAGATGCCCGTGATGCCGGTGATCGCGCACTCGATGCCCGTCTCCTCGCGCGTCTCGCGGGCCGCTGCCTAGGCGCCGTATTGTCCGCGTTAGCCGAAACGGGCCTGTAGGGCCTGGAGCGTCTTAGTGATACCGATGGCGTTCTTGCCCGGCTGGCCGAGGACCTCCAGCAGTCTGGGGGTTCTCGACGTGGTGTAGTCAAACGTCTCGGTGACCTGGGTAATCCCGGGCTCGATCTCGGCAAGCTCCCAGCGCCAGCGGTGCCCCATCGGATGCTGCCATTCGACGAGCTGGCCGGCCTCGAACGCGGTGACGGTCGAAGTGATCTTGTAAGGGGCGCCGTACTGCTTCATGCCGACAGTGAACCTGGCCCCTGCGCTGAGAATCCGGGGCCCGCTCACTGGACCAGGGCGGACCGTACCCGAGCCGTCGAGCTCAGGATGGCGGTACGGATCGGCCACGAGCGCGAAGATTTCCGCGGCCGACGCCCGCACAAGCACCTGGCGAGCGACCCGGCGAGGGCCCGCGTCGACCTTAATCACCGTATCAGCCACGCCCCAGACTGTAGCTCCCCGGCCGCCCCGCGCAAACTGGTGGGCCAGACGGCGGCTCCGGCAACCGAGTCAGACCCCCTCGATGCGAACGAAGCTCGGGCTATCGCTAGGCGTCGCCACATGTTGCTGGACAGCAGTTCAACCCCATATCTCGAGCGCTCAGCGAAGCTCCGTGTGGCCCCATGTTGGCCGTTGATGGCTCCCCGCTTGGCTCCCCAATCAGGTATCGTTATCGCGGCCTTCGGAGGAGGCAATCTCGGCCCGCTCCAGCCGCAGCAGCCAGGCCCGGCGACGGATGTCGAGGCCCGCGTCCGCTTCGGCCTCGGCGGCCTCCACCCGCCCCGCGGCTCGGCGTGGTGACGACAGCGATAAAGGGATCCTACAGTGGCCGAACACGAATGTCCGTGGGATAACACCGCAGCATCTGGTTAGCCATGAGTATTCAAGGTGGAAAAATAGATAACCGAGTCAGTGAGCGCTAGCGCGAATCCCAGGCCGCACAACGCCATTCCCGTAGCCGCGAGTCGCCGCGTTCCCGGCGACCGCAGATCATGGACTGCTATCCATATGCCCGGCACAACGCAGCAATAGCAGAGCAAGGGAGCGGCCCAGACGGCGGCGACCAGAATCAGGCCCGCGACGCCAAGCCAGACTGACCGTGAGATCTTGAGCGTGGGAACGGGGGATCCTACGGGGATGTGGGCAGTCGGTCCCGGCGCGCTTGCCTGTGGCCGAGGTGGCATCTGCGGCTGCGTTGCCGTTTGTGGTTGAGTTACCGGGCGGGGCCTCGCAGCAAGGGCCGAAACGATGGCCGTGACAAGGCCAATCACTGCTGCGACAAGCGAAACTACACTCGTTATTGCATCCTCATTCACCAGCCGTCCCCCCATTAGCGCTTTAGAGAATGCTAGCATGCTGCAAGATCGCGTAGGGATGATCGGCATAGAGAATGCACTACTGTAATGGGCAATTCCGAACATATACCAACCGTCCAGACGCACAGAACTGTCGGATCGGCGTGCACTGGCGTTCGGTTGAGGACAGGGTGGCCAGTGTGATTTCCGGTGCCGATGCCAAAGTTTCGTAACTGTCAGTAGTTCCGGCGCTGGGTTGCTGGCCGTGCTGGCCGGATCGG
>Ga0302314_10010306_pt1 | contig 16372 bp, 12 predicted proteins | sample III_Palsa_N2_3_FD_200533 | JGI IMG/M metagenome (GOLD analysis project Ga0302314, IMG submission 200533) | Peat permafrost microbial communities from Stordalen Mire near Abisko, Sweden - III_Palsa_N2_3 | ecosystem: Environmental > Terrestrial > Soil > Palsa > Peat permafrost | place: Sweden... | reverse complement strand
TCGGTGCCGTCCTCCAGCGTGAACACGTAGGTCGTGTTCTTGAGGTCGTCCTCCTTCACCAGCACGCCCTGGAAGGCCTCCGGGTTGAAGCGGAAGGTCGTGCAGCCCTTGAGCCCCGCATCGAACGCGTGCATGTATATTTCCTTGAAATCCTCGTACTTGTAATCGGTCGGCACATTGGCCGTCTTCGAGATCGAAGAGTCGACCCAGATCTGCGCGGCCGCCTGGATGTCCACGTGCTGCTTCGGGCCGATGTCGTCCGCCGAGATGAAGTACTCGGGAAGCTTCTCGCTCGGAGTCTGCCCGTCGGGCATCGCCCGCGGATTCACGAGCTCGCGATATGCGAGCAGCTCGAAGGAGAACACGTCGATCTTCTCCTTCGACTTCTTTCCCTCGCGGATCACGTTGCGGAAGTAATGGTGCGCGAAGGACGGCTCGATGCCGTTCGAGGCGTTGTTCGCGAGCGAGAGCGAGATTGTGCCCGTCGGCGCGATGGAGGTGTGATGCGTGAAGCGCGCGCCGACCTCGGCCAGCTCGTCGACGAGCTCGGGCGCAACCTCGGCGACGCGCTGCATGTAGCGGCTGTAGCGCGCGTGCAGCACGCGCCCCGGAATCTTGGCGCCCACCCGCCAGCCGTCGCGCACCATCTCGGGACGCTTGCGCAGCATCTCGCGCGTGATCGTGAAGTCCTCGCCCATAATGGGCGCAGGCCCTTTCTCGCGCGCGAGCTCGAGCCCCGCTTCCCAGCCGGCCACTGCCATCTCGCGCGACACCATCTCGGTGAACTCGATCGATTTCTTCGACCCGTATTTCATGCACAGCAAAGTGATGGTCGATCCCAGCCCGAGAAAGCCCATGCCGTGGCGGCGCTTGCGCGTGATCTCGTCGCGCTGCGGCGCGAGCGGCAGACCATTGATCTCGACCACGTTGTCGAGCATGCGCGTGAACACCTTGCAGACCTTGCGGTAGCTCTCCCAATCGAAGCGCGCATTCTCCGTGAACGGATCGACCACGAACTTGGTGAGATTGACCGATCCGAGTAAGCATGAGCCATATTGAGGCAACGGTTGTTCGCCGCACGGATTGGTGGCGCGAATATTCTCCGTCCACCAATTGTTGTTCATCTCGTTGACCCGGTCGATCAAGATGAAGCCCGGCTCCGCGAAATCATAGGTCGAGGACATAATGAGGTCCCACACCCGGCGCGCCGGCATGGTCTTGTAAACCTTGCAGGCAACCAAGCCTTCCTCGTTCGCGACGTAGCCCGTGGTGTAGGGCCACTCGCGCCACACGAATTTCGATCTGTCCTCGAGGTCCGGCCGATCCGACTCGTATTCGCCTTGCGAGATCGGAAACGCGAGCTTCCACTCCCCATCGCTCTTCACTGCCTTCATGAATTCATCGGTGACCAGGAGCGAGAGATTGAACTGGCGCAAACGTCCGTTCTCGCGCTTCGCGCGAATGAACTCGAGCGCGTCCGGATGGCCCACATCGAACGTGCCCATCTGCGCGCCGCGCCGACCGCCCGCGGACGACACGGTGAAGCACATCTTATCGTAGATATCCATGAACGAGAGGGGCCCCGACGTGTAGGCGCCGGCGCCGGACACGTACGCGCCGCGCGGACGCAGGGTCGAGAATTCGTACCCGATGCCGCAATTATGGATGACCATCAATCCGGCGTTGCCGGCGACGTAGTTGTTGTGCTTCGCCACCGTGAAGTCGAAGAAAGTCTCGGGCAGAGGCAGCCCTCGCTCGATGTTATCGACCGGCCGCAGCCGCTCCGTGAGCGCAATCAGCGGCGCGAGGTGAGCAAAGCGCTCGCTCCAGCGGTCCAGCCAGACGCGGCTGATTCGATCGCGCTGCGGATAACCGTGATAGAAACCCAAGTGCTGCCTCTCCCGGTGAGTCAGTCGGGCGCCCTCGATTTGCAGCGCCGTGCGCAGCGCCGGATGCATCTGAAACACGTCGTATTGTCCGGACGTCGTCGCGTGGTCGACGATGCGATTGCGCTTGCCGCTGTCCGCCATGTATCCGGCCACGCAGTTCAAGAATCCGGAATCGCAAATCTTCAGTACTGCGCCGCCCGATCCGCGAACCCTGGCGCCGTCGAGCTCGTGCTCGCGCGGCGGTGTCGAGGTGACGCTGGCATGCACCCCAAAAAGTCCCAGCAGCGACTTGAGCTCCGCAGCGAATTCTCGGCTCTTCATGCCGATGTGCGCATTGCCGCGCCTATCGACCGTGCCGTCGGTGTCGATCAACCCGGCCAAGAAGGGCAGGAAATGACGTTCCGGCTCGGCCGCAACCCAGCTCGGCACGCGCAGCGTGGCCGATTTCGTGCCGATCTGGCCATCGATGAGTACAGCGGCGCGGCTCGCGCCGAAACTTGAGACCGTGATATCCCACACGGGCGTGCCGTACGTGGTCGTGGATGCGCTGACCGCGGCTCGGGTCTGCGAGAACAACGCGAAGAACTCGGCATAGCGCTCGACCACTTCACGCTCGGCTGCGCGAATCTTGAAGATCAGCCGTTGGCCGAGTGCGCTCGCGCGGCGCGCCCATTTCGAACGCGTAGGCTTGTAGGAGAATTTCTTCGGATACGCCGATCCGTCGCCCAAGTGCGCGCCCGCGAACCACGCGTCCATCCACCGTGCCGCATCCGCGGACCAGCCAAAGCGATGGTGAACGAGCGAGTCGGTGAGCTGCACTTCGTCGGCGCGCACGTAGGTGAAGGTTCCGTCCCGATGCACCAGGACCGGATGCTTGACGGACGTGGTCAAGGTCGCGCCGTTCGATGTGATGCGGATGTTTTCCGCTTGCGGCACGTGTGTGGTCATGTGCTTCGTGATCGGGCACATCTCGAAGCGATGCTCTTCTCGGTCGTAGCACAGAATCTCGCGGTGCTTCTCGACGACGGCACGATCGGCCGTCACGAGACCGCGCTCCGTGCGCACGAGGGTTCCCGGGGCCACGCACCCCGCCTTGAGCGTAAGCCCCGCCTCATGCACCTTCTTCAAGATGTCGTCCATCGAGTCGCGGATGGTGCCGGATACGGTGCAGTTGATGGTCGAGGTGGCGGGCTTGTGCTCGAGAGCGCCGGCGTTCGAGGTCACCCGTCCGGCCGGGATCGCGCCGTGGCGCAACGCCCAGAGGAACGACTCGTACCAGTGCTCGCTCACATCGGGCGACTCCACGTCCGCGAGCGCGCGCGCGACACGCTTGTACGTGTCGTCCATCGTGCGATCGATCGGCGAGCCGTCTTTCGCGATCAGGCGATATTTCTTATCCCAGATGTCATAGGACGCTTCTTGATAAGGAATGCTGCCAACATCTTTTGGCTGGATCTTAACCACCGTATTCATGGGTAACCGAACCGCTCCCTTTATAATTATGGCGCGACGCTCAAACACAAGTGGCGGTGGTCCCCGCCAGGGTAAATGCCAGGCGGTCAGCTTGAGGCTCCGGGGATCATCGCGGACTTTCCGACCACTACATATTGTGGCCGCCAGGAAGGTTAAGACCGGAACGCAATTACCGTCAAGGGATTTATTCGCCAATTATCGTCCGTAAAAACCCCTAAATATCAAATAATTGCAGAATTCTCACGAGACATTCTCTACCACCCCCGTCAGATGATTTTTTCCATCTGTCGGATGGTGCAACCGCAACATATTGTGGTCCACACGTTATGCACAATATGTTCCATTGACATTGCCGAAATTCGGGTGACCCACACCCTAAAATAATCCTCCTCCTCGCCCGACGCGCATTGAAATGAATCTGCCAGGCCCAACTTAAGGCTACCAACGATTTTTTTAACTTGGATTGTTTAATTATTTAAATTGAGGAGAAACACATGACTGTCGTTCGCTATGAGCCCTGGTCGTTGGTCAACAAATTCCAGCGTGACCTCGATCGTCTGTTCGGCGCGCCGCAAGCAACGGCCGCGGACTCCGGTGCGTGGCTGCCCGCGGTGGATGTGCACGAGGAAGACAAGCAGTTCCTGTTGCATGTCGATCTGCCCGGCGTCGACCCGAAGACGGTGGAGATCACTTCCGAGCAAGGCGTGCTCACCATTCGCGGCCGGCGCGAGGAAGCGCGTCGCGAGGCCCGCGAAGGCTATCGACGCATCGAGCGGATCACCGGCGAGTTCCTGCGTCGCTTCAGCCTGCCGGAGACGGCGGATGTGCAGAACATCAAGGCCAAGGCGGCCAACGGCGTGCTCGAGGTCACAATTCCGAAGGTGGCCCAAGTACAGCCGCAGCGAATCACGGTGGAAGCGGCCTAACGAAGCCCGCCGAATGCGATCTTACGTGTAAGATCGCGGTCCGAGAGTAGCGACCCGTGGGCCGGAGCCTTGCAAGTCCGGCCCACGCTTTGCGTGGCAGGGGTCCGCTGCCCCGACAATGGACATATGACTCGAGGACAGCCCATGATTTTGCGTCTCTTCACGGCCGCCGTGCTCGCGGCAGGCCTTTCCGTGCCCGGCGCATTCGCCGCTCTGCCCGCACCGCCCCCCTCTGCGACCGAGGCGGCTCCGATGCCCTCGCTCGCGCCCATGGTCAAGCGCGTATCGCCCGCCGTGGTGAACATCGCGACGCGCGGCACCATCAAGGAAAAGCCGGGCCAGCGCAATCCCCTGCTCGACGATCCTTTCTTCCGCCGCTTCTTCGACGTGCCGCCGGACATGAAGCCCCGCGAACGCCAATTCCAGAGCGCGGGCTCGGGTGTCATCGTCGACGCGAAGAACGGCTACATCATCACCAATCACCATGTCGTGGAGAACGCGAGCGAGATCACCGTGACCTTGCTCGACAATCGCAGCTTCTCCGCCAAGGTCGTCGGCTCCGATGAGGGCGCCGACATCGCCGTGCTGCAAGCGAAGCAGCCGAACCTCGTTGCCATGGCGCTCGGGGATTCCTCGAAGCTCGAGGTGGGCGATTACGTGGTCGCGATCGGGAATCCGTTCGGCCTGCAGCACACGGTGACCGCCGGCATCGTGAGCGCGCTCGGGCGCACGGGCATCAATCCGGATGGCTACGAGGACTTCATCCAGACGGACGCCTCCATCAATCCCGGCAATTCCGGCGGCGCGCTGGTGAACCTGCGCGGCGAGCTCGTCGGAATCAACTCCGCGATTCTCTCGGGAAGCGGCGGCAACATCGGCATCGGCTTCGCCATCCCCGTGAACATGGCGAAGGGCGTCATGGACCAGTTGATCAAGTACGGCCAGGTGAAGCGCGGCGTGCTCGGCGTGAACATCTACGACGTCACCCCGGACGTCGCCAAGGAGTTCGGGCTCGCCGACGCGAGCGGCGCCCTGGTCGCGGGCGTGGCGCAGGGCTCGGCCGCCGAGCACGCGGGCGTCAAGACCGGCGACATCATCGTTTCCATCAACGGCGCCCCGATGAGGAGCGCGACGGAGCTGCGCAACTCCATCGGCATGCTGCGCGTGGGAGACCAGGTCGAGATCGGCCTGCTGCGGGACGGCAAGCCGCTCAAGGTGACGGCGCTGGTCGCCGAGCGCTCCGAGACCGATGTCGCCAACGCGGTGGACATTCATCGCGGACTCGAGGGCGCCGATCTCGCGGATGCGCCGGACGGCGCCGGCGTGCTGGTGCGCGCCGTGCAGGACGGCAGCCCCGCGGCGCAGGCGGGTCTGCACGCGGGCGACCTCATCGTCGCGATCGGCCGCGTCCCCGTCGCGTCCCTGAGGGCCTTCCGCGAAGCGGCGAAAGGCGCGAACCTGTTGCTCCTCAACGTCAAGCGCGGCTCCGCGGTCGTTCTGATCCCCATTCGGTGATGTCATGAGACCGTTGTCTCTGTGCATTCTCGGCGGCACCGGTTTCTTGGGGACCCGCTTGGTCGCGCGCCTGATCAAGGACGGGCACGCGGTCACGGTACTGTCGCGCGATCGCGAGCTGCACAAGCACTTGCTCGTGCTGCCGGGGCTCACCCTCGAGAATTGCGACGTGTACGAGGAGGCACAGCTCAGCGAGCGCTTCCGGGGCAAGGACGTCGTGATCAACCTGGTGGGCATTTTGAACGAGCGCGGCTTCGGCGGCGCCGGCTTTCGCCGCGCGCATACCGAGCTCACTCGCAGCCTGCTCCAGGCGATGCGCTCCGCCGGCGTGCGCCGGCTCCTGCAGGTTTCCGCGCTCAAGGCCGCCGTGGATGCGCCGAGCTATTACCTGCGTTCGAAGGGCGAGGCCGAGAAGCTCATCCGCGACCAAAGCGCCGTGCTCGATTGGACCATCTTCCAGCCCTCGGTGATGTTCGGTCCCGGCGATAGTTTCCTCAACCGCTTCGCGGGCCTGTTGGGGTCCGTTCCTTTCGTGTTTCCGCTCGCGCGGCCCCATGCCCGCTTTCAACCGGTATTCGTCGACGACGTGGTCGATGCGATGCTCCGCTGCCTGCACACCGCGACGTGCGTCCAGCAGACCTATCAGCTCGGGGGGCCTTCTGTCTACACCTTGAGCGAGATCGTGCACTTGGTGGCGAACACCACGGGCCGCGGCCGCTGGATCGTGGGGCTACCGGACTTTGCGGCGCGGCTGCAGGCGCGGGTCTCGGACTTCGTGCCCGGCAGGCCGTTCTCGAGCGACAACTACCGCTCCTTGAAAGTCGATAGCGTGTGCACTGACGACGGCTTCGAGAAACTCAAGATCAAGCCGCATTCCATGGCCGCCGCGGCGCGTCAGTACCTCGGCTCCTTCGAGGACAACGCACGCCTGAGCCGCGACCGGGCCGCCGCCGGCAAGTCGACGCCCGTCAGTGCGCCCCGCATATGAGGGCGTCGCGCTTCTCCTGATCGAGCTTGGCAAGCTCGCGCACGCGCCGGTAGAACGCATCCAGGTCGCCGCCCACCGCGGCGAGCTCGCGCTTCAACCCGGGCACACAGTCGTAATAAGTCGCGATGGAGGCGAGCTGGGCATTGTTGATCTCGCTCTTCTCGAACCAGGCTTCGAAGGGCGGATGTGGGCCCCAATCCTGGACGAGGCGCGCATACGACTCGCGCAGCGCCGCGAATGCGGCCGCCTTCCGCTCGCGCATGCGCGCGAGGTCGATCCCGGACCCGTAGAGCGTACGCAGCTCATCGCGCGTACGAATCAGGAGCGCCACGATCTCGAGCGAGTGCCTTTGCTCGAGCTCGTAGTGCTCGAGATCGCCGGGGCGGCCTGAGGTCTCGAGCCAGCGGCGCACGCCCTCCTCCTCGACCGTCGTGGCGAGCGCCTCGTTGAAATCGGCATCGTTCGCGATGTAGATCATCTGATGCGTGAGCTCGTGGAAAATGATCGACGCCAGCTCGACATCGTTCCAGCCGATCATGGTATTGAGAATGGGGTCGTCGAAGTGCCCGAGGGTCGAGTACGCGGCCACGCCGGCGACACTCACGTCGAATCCCTCGGCCCTTAAGGTGTCGCCGAAGGCTCGAGCGCGACGCTCGACGAAATAGCCGCGATACGCGACGCAGCCGACTATTGGGTAGCACCACTCCTTCGGGTCGACGGAGAACTCCGGAGCCGCGACGACGTTCCAGACCACGTAAGGCCGGCCCACGTCGGCATACGTGCGGTAGCTTCCGTTGTCGGGCAGGTGCAGGTTGCGGGTGGCGAACGCGCGAATCTGCGCGACCGCCTCGAGCTGCTTGCGCACATCGGCGGGCGTGCGCGGATCGGCGACGACCTGCGCGATGGGCCGGCGCTTGGACATGAGCGCGAGCTGGCCCTGCGCGCTCTCCAGAAGATAGCACCCGTCGAGGGACGCGCCGATCATCACCAGCACGCACAGAGCGCAGATCCTCGAAGTGATGCTGATACTATTCACCGATGCAAGTGTATCTGGTCGGCGGCGCTGTTCGAGACGGGTTGCTCGGCCTGCCCGTCAAGGAGCGCGACTGGGTCGTCGTCGGGGGCACGCGGGAGGAGCTCGAGCGGCTCGGCTATCGGGCGGTGGGACGCGATTTTCCGGTGTTCCTGCACCCCGAAACTCACGAGGAGTACGCGCTCGCGCGACGCGAGCGCAAGACCGCGCCGGGCTATCGAGGATTCAGCGTCGAGTTCGGGCCGGAGGTGACGCTCGAGGAGGACCTCTCGCGGCGCGATCTGACCATCAACGCCATGGCGCGATCCGCCGACGGCACGCTCATCGACCCTTTCGGCGGTGCGCGCGACATCGAGTCGCGCAGCTTGCGGCATGTGTCGGCGGCCTTCGTCGAGGATCCGGTGCGCGTGCTGCGCGTGGCGCGGTTCGCCGCGCGCTACGCACCGCTCGGCTTTCGCGTGGATCCGGGGACGCTCGCGCTTATGCGCGAGCTGGTCGCACGGCGCGAAGTGGACGCTCTCGTTCCCGAGCGCGTCTGGCAGGAATCGGAAAAGGCGCTGCGCGAGCCCGCCGCGAGCATGTTCTTTCAAGTGCTGCGGGAAAGCGGCGCGCTCGCGCGCATCTATCCGGAAATCGACGCGCTCTTCGGAGTGCCGCAGCCGACACGCTGGCATCCGGAGATCGATACGGGCGTGCACACGCTGATGGTGCTCGATCAGGCGGTACGCCTGTCCGCCGATGCACGAGTGCGCTTCGCGGCGCTGGTGCACGACCTCGGCAAGGGGGCGACGCCACGGGCGCAGTGGCCCGCACATCGCGGGCACGAGGAGCGCAGCGTCGCGCTCATCGAGGCGCTCGCGGCGCGACTTAAGATTCCCGGCGACTATCGCGAGCTCGCCGTCATCGTTGCGCGCTACCATGGCATCGTGCATCGCGCCTTCGAGCTGAAGCCCCGCACCGTGCTCGAGTTCATCGAGCGCGCGGACGCGCTGCGCCGGCCGGAGCGTTTCGGCCAGGTGCTCCTCGCGTGCGAGGCCGACGCGCGCGGGCGCCTCGGCCTGGAAGACAAACCCTATCCGCAGCGCGAGTATCTGATCGCCGCCCGCACCGCCGCCGCGGCGGTCAAGCCGAGCGCCGAGGAGCTCGCCGCGCCCGGCCCGAGAATCGCCGAGCGGTTGCATCGGCGGCGCCTCGCGACGGTCACCGCGGTGCGCGAGCAATTTCCGTCCGGCGGCGAAGCGGGCTGAGCTCCCCGGCGACGCCGGCTGCCGGCTACAGCGTGTGGCGCAGGTCCTGCACTTGGAATGCGGGCAGCGGCGAATCCATGCCGCGCAGCCAGGCCATGGCCTTGAACCGCTCGCCCATCTCCCCCGGCAACATGAGCGTGCGCGCTTCGTTCGCGAGCCGTGCGAAGCGGGATGGGTCTTCGGCGGCAAGATGCTGCATTTCGGCGTCGATCGAGAGGCCGGCCAGGAAGTGCGCCTGCGTCGTGTAGCCGGCCAGGGTGTAGCCGCAAGCTGCGCACGCTTCTGCGAGCCGCGTGAAATCCACCCACGCGGTGATGTCCATGAGCCCCGGCGCGACAAAAGGATCCGCGATCGCACGCTTCAGGTAATGGCAGATCAAGGTCCCGTCGTGCCGCTCGGGGAAATAGTAGTGGCGGCGGGGTAAGCCGTAATCGATCCACAGCGCGAGGCCCGCGCAGTGCGATTCAGTGACCGCGGCCGTCCACGCGGTGAGCCGTTCGCAGTACTCCGAGGTGTAGCCCGCCTCCCAGCCGCCGCCCGCCTCCCGGCCGCCGCCCGCCTCCCGGCCGCCGCCCGCCTCCGCCAAGCGCGCGCATTCCGCGGCGAGGGCATCGCTCCCCGCGCGGGGTGCCCACCTAAAGCCCATACCCTCGCGCGCGACGCCCATCTCCTCGCAGCCCTCCTGCCCTCCCGGGGGGTGCCAGCGAAAGCGCGTCACCGGCAGCGCATCCAGCACCTCGTTGGCGAGCACGACGCCGTCGAAGGCGACGTCGGGCGGCGCGTCCAGCCACTCTACGCGCCTCGCGAGATGCGGCGCGGCCCCCGCGATGTGCCGGCGCTGCCGCTCGCGCAGATCGGCGCTGATCTCGAGCACGAAGTAGCGCTCGGGCAAGCACCCGAGAACATCCAGCCGCGACAGGATATCGGCGGCCAGACGGCCGCTGCCCGCGCCGATCTCGAGAATGCTGCCTCGTCCCAGCGCGGCCAGGATCTCGGCGCATTGCCGGGCCACGCAGCCGCCGAACAATCGGGAGACCTCCGGCGCCGTGGTGAAGTCCCCGCCGGGTCCGAGCTTGTGCGCTCCGGCGCTGTAGTAGCCCAGGCCCGGCGCATAGAGCGCGATCTCCATGTAGCGGTCGAAGGCGAGCCAGCCGCCCGCCGCGTCGATTTCCGCCGCGATTCGCTCGCGCACCCGCTCGACGTGCGCGCGCTCTAGGGCGCCGAGCTCCGCCTCGCGCATCACCGGTGCAAGCTCCGCGCCCCGATACACCCGCCGCGTGCAATCCGGTATCTTGACCGCGCATGGCGGCCAACATCGAGAGCTCTCTCGACGATCAGGTAATCCTCATCACCGGTGGCGCGCGGCGCGTCGGCGCAGAGATCGCGCGTACGCTGCATGCGGCGGGCGCGCGCATCCTCGTGCACTATCGATCCTCCGCCGCGGCGGCGACAGAGCTCGGCGAGGAGCTGAACGCCGCGCGCGCGGGATCGGCCGCCCTGTTCGCCGCGGACCTTGCGCACGAGGCGGCGCCGGAGCGGCTCATCGCCGCCGCCGTCGGGCATTTCGGGCGCCTCGATGTGCTCGTCAACAATGCCTCCACGTTCTATCCGACGCCGGTGGGCAAGATCACCCGGAGCGCGTGGGACGATCTCGTGGGCAGCAACCTGCGCGCGCCCTTGTTCCTCGCGCAAGCCGCGGCGCCACACCTCGCGAAGCAGCGCGGACTCATCATCAACGTGATCGACATTCATGGCTTGCGGCCCCTCAAAGGGTATCCCGTGTACAGCATCGCCAAGGCCGGCCTCGCCATGCTCACCCGCTCGCTCGCGCGCGAGCTCGGCCCCGAGATCCGCGTGAACGGCATCGCGCCGGGCCCCGTGCTCTGGGCCGAGCACGGCCTGGACGAGAGCTTGAAGCGCGAGATCATCGCCAAGACCGCGCTCAAACGTCCGGGCAGCCCACAAGACATCGCCCGCACCGCGCTGTTTCTGATCCGGGACGCACCCTATATCACCGGTCAAATCATCGCCGTCGACGGCGGTCGAAGCATCTAGGGCGCGGCCGGCTAGGGCACGGCCGGCTAGACGCGGCCGGCCTAGGCCAGGGTCGTGCGGCTGCACTTCAAGGCGTGCCGCTCGGCCGGGCGCGCCAGGCCTCGAGCATCTCGCGATCACGCTCGAGAGAGACGCCCACGTCCTTCGAGCTGCGCACGGCGCCGGGCTTGCTCAAGGTGAGGCGCACCCAGGTGATGCCGAACTCCTCGAGCACCAGCATGGCCACGTGCTCGGCCAGCGTCTCGACCAGATGGAACTGCGAGCCCTCGACGAAGGCGAGGATGCGCTTGGCCACGCGCTTGTAGTTGAGCGTGTCGTCGATCGAGTCGGTCATCGCCGCCTTGCGCACATCCGCCGCGAGCTCGATGTCGATGAGCACGGTCTGACGGACCTGCCGCTCCCAGTCGTAGATGCCGATGATCGCCTCGGCCTTGAGCGCGTGTATGAAGATCTTGTCCATAGAGCGTTTCGACTAATCCCCCTGTGATCCGAGCTCCCAGCTCGCCCTGGCGCCGAGGTCAAGCCCCTGACGGTCCCCACGGCTCAAGCGCACGCATCCGGCGAGCGCGATCATCGCGCCGTTGTCGGTGCAGAACTCGGCCCTCGGAAAATAAAGCTGCGCGCCGGCCCGGCGCGCGACGGCGTCGAGCCGCTCGCGCAGGCTTAGGTTGGCGCCCACGCCGCCCGCAACGACCAGACGCCGGTGACCTGTCGCGGCCAGCGCGCGGCGCGACTTCTCCGCGAGCGTCTCCACGATGGCCTCTTGAAAGCCTAACGCTAAGTCCGCGCGAGCTTGATCGTCGAGCGCGCGGTCCCGCAAGGCTACAAGGGCGGCCGTCTTCAAGCCACTGAAACTGAACTCGAGGCCGGGACGATCGAGCATCGGCCGCGGAAAGCTGAAGCGGCCGGGGCGTCCGGAGTCGGCGAGCCGCGCGAGCGCGGCCCCGCCGGGATAGGGCAAACCGAGCATCTTCGCCGTCTTGTCGAAGGCCTCTCCCGCCGCATCATCGAGGGTCTCTCCGAGGATCCGGTAGCGCCCGATCTCGGCGACATCGACCAGCTGCGTATGCCCGCCCGAGACGATCAACGCCAGAAAGGGAAACCCGGGAGGGTCGGCCTCGAGGAGCGGCGCCAGCAAATGGCCTTCCAGGTGATGAATGGCGACCGCCGGGCGGCCCCAGGCGTAGGCGAGGCTGCGGGCAAACCCGGCCCCCACCAGAAGCGCGCCGATCAGGCCGGGGCCGGCGGTGTAAGCGACGCCGTCGATGCTCTCGGGGCTCGAATCCGCGTCGGCGAGCGCCTCGCGCACCAGCGGCAGGAGCCATTTCACGTGATCCCGGGAGGCGATCTCGGGCACCACCCCGCCGTAAGCCTGGTGCAGCGCAATCTGGCTATGCAGCCGATGGGACAAAAGCCCTCGCTCCGCCTCATACACCGCCACGGCCGTCTCGTCGCAGGAACTCTCGATTCCGATTACACGCATGGATACGTCAAAGCCCTCGTTTGCCTTAGGTGGTGTGGAAAAGCGCCGATTTTGCCTTTTGCGGGGGCGCACCTTAGAATGCGCGCCCCGGTCGGCAAATGCCGGCGGGTGTTGTGTGTCCTTAAATTGAGGTCTTAATGCCTAGCGTTCGTGTTCGCGAGAACGAGTATTTCGATGCCGCCCTGCGCCGTTTCAAGCGCGCATGCGAGAAGGCCGGTGTCCTCACCGAGCTTCGCCGCCGCGAATTCTACGAGAAGCCGACGCAGGAGCGTAAGCGCAAGAAAGCCGCCGCGGTGAAGCGCCACTTGAAGCGCCTGTCCCGCGAGAACATGCGCAGCACCGGAGGCAGCGCGCCGTCGAGTGCCCCGCCGGCCGGCTCGTCCCGCCCGTATTGAAAGGCCGGATGCCGGTTCCTCGGTGTCTTTGAAAGAGCGAATCACCGATGACATGAAGGCCGCGATGCGCGCCGGCGAGAAGGAGCGGCTGAGCGTCATTCGCATGATCACCGCCGCCATCAAGCAGCGCGAAGTGGACGAGCGCATCAGCTTGGACGATGCACAGGTGGTCGCCGTGCTCGAGAAAATGGTCAAGCAGCGCAAGGAATCCCTGGTGCAGTTCCAGGCGGGCAACCGCCAGGATCTGGTCGACAAGGAGTCGGCGGAGATTGATCTCCTGAAGACCTATCTCCCTTCCCAGCTCGACGTTGGCGAGATCGACGCCCTCATCGCCGATGCCATCGCCGCAACCGGCGCGGCAAGCGTCAAGGACATGGGCAAGGTCATGGGCGTGATCAAAGCGAAAGCGCAGGGCCGGGCCGATATGGGCGCCGTGGGCGCCAAGATCAAAGCCAAGCTCGGCGGTTGATCGCGCCCGGTTCATGGCCGGCCGCATTCCCCAACCTTTCATCGACGAGGTCGTCGCGCGCTCGGATATCGTCGAGATCATCGGCGCGAGCGTGGCGCTCAAGAAATCCGGGCGCGAGTACAAGGCCTGCTGCCCGTTTCACAACGAGAAATCGCCCTCCTTCTGGGTGAGCCCGGAGAAGCAGTTCTATCACTGCTTCGGATGCGGTGCGCACGGCACCGTGGTCGGTTTCCTGATGCAGTACGAGAAGCTCGGGTTCCTCGATGCGATCGCCGATCTGGCGCAGCGCGCGGGACTCGAGCTGCCGCGCGAGGCGCAGGCTTCGCACGAGCCCGGCGGCATCGATCTCTATCAAGTGATGGCGAACGCGTCGCGGTTCTTCGAGCAGAACGCGAAGGACGGCGAGCGAGCGCAGGCCTATATCGCTCAGCGAGGCATCGATGCGTCCACGTGCGCCAAGTTCGCCCTGGGCTATGCCCCGGACTCCTGGAACGCCCTGCTCAATCGGTTCGGCGGCTCGGATGAGGAGCGGCGCCGCTTGCTGCAGGCGGGCCTGATCATCGAGCGCGACGCGCGCGCGGGGCAATCCACGGGCTTCTACGACCGCTTTCGCGACCGCTTGATGTTCCCGATCCGCGACGCGCGCGGCAGGGTCTTAGGCTTCGGCGGCCGCGTCATCGATCAGGGCGAACCCAAGTACCTCAACTCGCCGGAAACTCCTTTGTTTCACAAGGGCCGCGAGCTCTACGGCATTTACGAGGCGAGGCAGGCGCGCTCGGACTTCAGGCGGCTGCTCATCGTCGAAGGCTACATGGACGTGGTGCGCTTGCATCAGGCCGGCATCACCTATGCGGTGGCAACGCTCGGTACCGCCACGACCCAGGAGCATCTCAACAAAATTTTTCGCCTGACGAGCGAGCTGGTCTTTTGCTTCGACGGCGACCGCGCGGGTCTCAAGGCCGCCTGGCGCGCGCTCGAGAATGCGCTGCCGCTCGCACGCGACGGGCGCGAGCTCAAGTTCATGTTCCTGCCCGACGGGCACGATCCCGACACGCTGATCGCGGCGGAGGGCGCCCCAGGGTTCGAGGAGCGGCTGAAAGGCGCAGTGCCGCTGTCCGAATACCTCGTGCGCCAACTGCTCGTGGAGGTGGACCTCGAGCACGTGGACGGGCGCGCGAAGCTCGCCGCTCTCGCCGCACCGCTATTCAAGCGCATGCCCGACGGCGTATACCGGGAATTGCTGCTCGACCGGCTCGCAGGAGAGATTCGCATGCCGGCGGCGAAGCTCAAGGAGCATATGGGGGCGGCCGGGCGCGAGGGTTCCGCCGGTGTCGGGCGGCTCGGCCGAGAGCGCACGCAAGCACCGGTGGAACCAACCCGGCCAAGACGCAGTCGGATGAGCGCGGGACGGGGCAGTATGCTGAGCCAGGCCATCGCCCTCGTACTGCACCATCCCTCCGCGGCGCGCGGCGTCACGGGATGGTCCGAGCTCGCCGGGTGTGATTTGCCCGGAGTGGCGGTGCTCACCGAGCTCTTGGAGCAGGCCGCCGGCATGGGGCACCCCAGCACGGCGATGCTGCTCGAGCGCTGGCGGGATCGCCACGAATATGGCCGCCTCGCCGAGCTGGCAGCCGTCCCGGCCATGGTGGACGCCTCGGGAGCGGCGGTGCAGGAGCTTCAGATGGCGATCCAGAAGCTCAAGGACAGCTTGGGGCCGGGCCGTCGGGTCGATGAGTTGTTGAGAAAAGCAGAGGAAATGGGCTTGAATTACGACGAAAAGGCCGAATTAAGCTCTCTTCTGAGGGCCAAGTCCCCTCCCGGCGGGGGCGTGTAAGTCCACCCCGTGGGGGTGAGCGGAAGGATCCCGTATCGGTGGTCACGGAATGACCAAAATTGTATAGTTATCGGCTTGGCATTCGATCGGTCAACCTATTCACGGGGCTCCACTTGATCAAAAAAGCGCCAGCAGGAACAGCCACTCAAATCGCCGACGAGCGCCAGTCGCAGCTCAAGCTGTTGATCGCCCGCGGCAAGGAGCAAGGCTACCTCACGTACGCCGAAGTCAACGATCACCTGCCGAGCGAGATCGTCGATCCCGAGCAGATCGAAGACATCGTCAACATGATCAACGATATGGGCATCCCGGTGTACGAGAAGGCCCCGGATGCCGAGTCGTTGCTGCTCACCGATTCCACCGCCGCCCCCGACGAGGAGGCCGTCGAGGAGGCCACCGCCGCGCTCGCCAACCTCGATGCGGAGTTCGGCCGCACGACGGACCCGGTGCGCATGTATATGCGCGAGATGGGCACCGTGGAGCTGCTCACGCGCGAGGGCGAGATCCGCATCGCGAAGCGTATCGAGGAGGGTCTCGAGGCGGTCAAGATCGCGCTCGGCAGCTATCCCGGCACGTACGAGCTGCTGCTGCGGCAATATGAGACGGTGAAGGCGGGCCAGATGCGCCTCGTGGACGTGATCGTCGGCTTCGTCGATCCGAACGCGCCCGACGAGATCGCGCAGCCGCAGAATCCCAAGATGGTGGCGCCCGAGCGCGAGGAAGCGGTGGGCGACGACGACGAGGCGGAGGGCGAGGAGGACGAGGAGGCCATCGATACCGGCCCCGATCCCGAGGAGGCGGCCAAGCGCTTCGCATCGCTCGCCAAGACGTACCATCAGTATTTGAACGCCCTCGACAAGCTGGGCTCCAAGGAGCCGAAGACGCAGAAGATCCGCAAGAAGATCTGCGCCGAGCTCATGGAGCTGAAGCTCTCGCCCAAGATGTTCGATCAACTGATCGACAATCTGCGCCAGCACGTCACCGAGGTGCGGCTGCTCGAGAAGGAGATCATGTTCCTTTGCATCAAGCAGGCGGGAATGCCGCGCAAGGACTTCATCTCGACGT
>Ga0302314_10010304_pt1 | contig 16377 bp, 15 predicted proteins | sample III_Palsa_N2_3_FD_200533 | JGI IMG/M metagenome (GOLD analysis project Ga0302314, IMG submission 200533) | Peat permafrost microbial communities from Stordalen Mire near Abisko, Sweden - III_Palsa_N2_3 | ecosystem: Environmental > Terrestrial > Soil > Palsa > Peat permafrost | place: Sweden... | reverse complement strand
AGACCGGGGCCACCATCCTCGCCCTCGACACGGCCGACGGCGACCCCGAGCTTGACGCCCTGGCTCACGAGTCCCTGTCCGTCCCCGAGTCGCTGTCGTTCGACGCCGGACAGCACCTGGTGTCGGCGGCGGCCGGCGAGCGGGACTCCGGCCGGGCCCGCAGGCGCGGCATGCGCGAGATCATCGCCCGGCTGCTCGACACCGTCAGCGGGCCGGCCGGCTAGCGGTCGTGAGTCGGATAGCGGTCAGGAGTCGAGGGACAAGACCATCGTCGGGCGCTCGATGACGTGGTCGGCGCGCAGCGGGCGGACCGCGGTGCCGATCGCGAAGAACTCGGTCGTGTGCGAGCCCCAGGTGTGGCTGTGCTGGCGGAGCTGGACGCCGACGATGCCCTCGGCGTGCAGTTCCTCGGCCTCGGCCTGCATGCGGGACATCGCCAGCTCACGGGCGTCGTAGAGCGCCTGGGTGAACTGCTCGATCTCCACGTTCCGGCCGATGTTCCCGATGACCGAGCCCATCCGCTGGTGGGCGATGTGGTACACGCAGGTGCCCATGACCATGCCGAGCGGGGCGTAGCCGGCCCGGATCAGCGTCCAGAAATCCTGGCCCGACAGGTCGGAGGTGAACGGCTGGCGCTTGTTGTTCCGCCAGTTGTCGACGCCGCCGCCGCCCGCGCCCGGCTCGGCCTTGACCGCGGTGCCGATCGCGATGAACTCGGCGATGTCGGCGCCGAACTCCTTCATCTCGACGTCCAGGCGCACCCCGACGATGCCGTCAGCGCCGAGCGCGTCGGCCTCGGCCTCCATCCGGGTCATCGCCAGCTCCCGGGCGTGGTACATCGCCTGGGAGAGCACATCGAGCTCCTGGTTCTTGCCCCAGCGGCCGACCTGCAGGCCGACGTGGTAGATCGAGGAGCCGAGCACGAGGCCGAGGGGCTTGAACCCCACCTCGCGGACGAGCAGGAACTCGTTGACCGACAGGTCGGAGGTGAAGATCGACCCGGCCTTGCCCGGCTTCAGCTCGGCGAGCCGCTTGATCGCGTCCTGCGGGACGCCGGCCATGCTGAGGCCGGAGGTCTGCTGGTCGGTCATGAGGTCCTCATCAGTAGTGTGCCTGCCGGGTTCATCGTCTTCATCTGCGTCTTCATCTGCGGTTCTGGCCAATGTCAACGCGCGCTGCCTGGCGGCGCTGGGGGTCAAGGGACATGATCGCGAGTGGAGGAGGCCCGGTCCGTTCATTCTGAGCGCTTGTGAATCGCACGACGGCGGTGCCGATATTGACGATCTCGATGATGTGGTCCCGGCCGCCTTCCTGGGCCGGGCACTCGCGCTCGCGGACGCGCATGCCCATGTCCGCGATGACCACGCCCTCCGCGCCGATCCGCTTCACGTCGGCGGCGAGTTCCTGGCGGCCGTCGTGGCGGGCCTCGTTGACCAGCTCGGTCCAGCCGTTGACCTCGGCGTTCCCGGCCGACCAGCGGGACTGCCCGACGGTGCGCCAGTCATCGTGGCGGGCCGCGATCGAGATGCCGAGGGCCAGGCCGGCCGGCATCCAGCCGCTGTGCACCAGCTTGGCGAAGTCCTGGCCGGACAGGTCGGAGCTGAACGGGTGCCGCAGCGGCGGCGCGCCCGGAGCCCGGACCGCGGTGCCGATCGCCTTGAACTCGACGCCGCCCGCGGGGAACGGCCCGAGCGTCAGCCGCACGCCGACGACGCCGTGCCCGCCGAGCTCGACGCACTCGGCCATCATCCGGGCGATGGCCGCCCGCCTGGCCTGGTAGAGGGTCTTGACCATCGGCCCGAAGGACCCGTAGCCGCCCCGGCTCGACACCTGGGTCCGCGCGGACGGCGCCCAGGCCATCGAGTAGCTGCCCCAGGCACCCGGGCAGCCGTAGCCGCCGGTATAGCCGATGTTGTAGACCGCCGCGCCGAGGACCTGCCCGACCGGCTCGAAGCCGACCGAGCGGACCCCGGCGAACTCGTCGGCTGACAGCGACGACCCCCAGGTGCCGCTGCGCCTGATCTCGGCCAGCCGGGCTTCCGCGGCCGGCGGCAAGTCGTTGCTCACAAGGTCTAGCCTAGCTCGCCTGCCGACCTAAACGGGGTCACTCTTGCGCGTCCCATTCCGCGTTCCGCTCCTTGACTTTGTCCAGGGCGTGGGCCGCCTCGTCCCGGGTCGCGTAGGGGCCGAGAAGGTCCTTGCCGGGGCACGGCGTATCGGCCGGCTCCACGGTCATGTGCCGGGTGCAGAAGTACCACTGCTCGTCGTTGTTCGCCATGGACACTAGAATTGCCTAACATGGCCACTCTGATCCACCCGGGTCGGCTTTCACCCGCCCGGCCGGTTCCCGCGAAAATCACCCGCCCCGAGTACGTGGGCAAGAAAAGCCCGACGCTCGGCGAGGTCGAGGTGAAGGACGCCGACACGATCGCCCGGATGCGGGTGGCCTCCCGGCTCGCCGCCCAGGCCCTGGACGAGGTCGGCCGGAACGTCAAGCCCGGTGTCACGACCGACTACCTGGACGCCGTCGGGCACGACTTCCTGGTCGCCCAGGGCGCGTACCCGTCGCCGCTCGGCTACCGCGGCTACCCGAAGTCGCTGTGCACCTCGCTGAACGAGGTCATCTGCCACGGCATCCCCGACGACACGGTGATCGGCGACGGCGACATCGTCAACATCGACATCACCGCCTTCATCGGGGGCGTGCACGGGGACACCAACGGCACGTTCCTGGCCGGCGACGTGCCCGAGGAATCCCGGCTGCTGGTCGAGCGGACGCACGAGGCGATGATGCGCGGCATCCGCGCCGTCGCCCCCGGCCGGCCGCTCAACGTCATCGGGCGGGTCATCGAGTCCTACGCCAAGCGGTTCGGCTACGGCGTCGTGCGCGACTTCACCGGGCACGGGATCGGCCGGACCTTCCACTCCGGGCTCATCGTGCCGCACTACGACGACCCGAACGCGACCGAGCCGATGGAGGTCGGCATGACCTTCACCATCGAGCCGATGCTGACCCTGGGGACGATCACCTACGACATCTGGGACGACGGCTGGACGGCGGTGACCAGGGACGGCAAGCGCACCGCGCAGTTCGAGCACACCGTCCTCGTGACCGAGGACGGTCACGAGATCCTGACGCTGCCGTAGCCGCCGCTGCCCCGGTCGCGGGCGCGACCCGCTCAGCTTGTCGGTGACCGAGACCAGCTGGTTCGGGTCGGCGCCCTGGTCGCCGCCGCCGCTGACGGTCGAGGTGACCGCCCAGATCGTGACCGTGCCGTTGGGTTGACCTGGCCGGTCAGGTTGCGCAGGCCGTCGGTGGCCGGGCCCAGGGCAGGCCGGTGACCGCGTTGACCCCGGTCGGGTAGCCGCGGACGGTGTACGGCGTGCCGAGGTTCAGGCCGTTCTGAACTGTGTAGGTGAGCTGCCGCTGGCCCGCCGTCTTGCTGTAGACCCACTATCGCTTTCTCAACCTAACGACTGTTAGAAAAAAGAGTTGTCAGTGCTTGGGTGGAGCGGTCGGGCGCGGGCTGTCGGACGGGACCCCGGCGAGCCGGCTTAGGGTTAGTGCGGGTATCGGCGCGGCTGGCGGACGGGAACGGTGGGGTGCGCGTGATCGAGGCAGGCGTGATCGAGGCGGTCGTGTTCGACATGGACGGCGTGCTGATCGACTCCGAGCCGGTCTGGGAGCGGGTACGGCGGAGCTTCGTCGCCGACCACGGCGGGCGCTGGCTGCCGGGCGCGCAGGACGCGATGATGGGCATGTCCACCGCCGAGTGGTCGGCCTACGTGTCGGCCGACCTGGGCACCGGCGTCGCCCCCGCGACCGTGGCCGAACTGGTCGTCGGCGCGATGGCCGCCGCCTACACCGAGCACCTGCCGCTGCTGCCGGGCGCGGCCGGCGCGGTGCGCGCCCTCGGCGCCCGCTGGCCCCTGGCCGTGGCGAGCTCGTCGCCCCGCTCGCTCATCGAGACGGTGCTCGCGACCGCGGGCCTGGCGCCGGCGTTCGCCGCCATCGTCTCGAGCGAGGAGGTCGCCGCGGGCAAGCCCGCCCCCGACGTCTACCTGGCGGCGGCCGAGCGCCTCGGGTTCCCGGCCACCGCGTGCGCGGCGGTCGAGGACTCGTCCAACGGCCTGCGGGCGGCGGCGGCCGCCGGGTGCGCGGTGATCGCGATCCCCCGGCCGGAGTACCCGCCGGCCCCCGACGCCCTCGGATCCGCCCGCCTGGTCCTGCGGTCGCTCGCCGACCTCACCCCGGACACGATCTCCGCCCTCGACCGCCGGTGATCACGAAGACTTCGTACACCTATACGATTCGTTTCCTTCGCCAGGAACAAATCCTTTACGATCACGACGCCAAGCGACGGTCGCCACGGACCCGCCCCCGCCGCTTCTTGCTGTTATCCGGCCGCAGCGGGGGGCGGTTCACGATCGGGGAAGGGGCTCGGGGTACGGGCGGGGCTCGGGTGGATCCGGACGGGCGGCGCGGAGGGTACGGGCAGGGCTCGGGGGTGCGGGGGTGCGGGGGTACGGGGGTTACGGGGACTGGACGGCGATGAAGTCGCGGGTCCAGCCGGTGAGGTACTGGTTGGCCGGGCGGTGCTGGCCGGGGATCTCGGCCCGCAGCGGGCCGCCCGGGCGGGTGGCGGCGTCGAACTGGACCCACTCGGGGTTGATGTCGAGCTCCATGGCGACCCGGGCGCCGGCGCGCTCCTGGGCCCAGGCCAGGTCGGCGGGCGTGGTTGACATGGACGCGGCGTAGATGAGGTCGCCGGCGCGGTTCTGGCCCAGCGAGGAGCGGGCCACGTACTCCGCGTGGCCGACGGTGCCGCCCCAGCGCCACCACAGCGCCGACTCCTTGGTCGGCTGGCCCGCGCTGAGCAGCAGCCAGAGGTTCTGCCTGACGCTGTACACGTGCTCGCCGGCGGCCGGCACGCCGCTGCCCCAGACGCCGATCCGGGCGCGGCCCGAGGTGTCGATCACCAGGCTGGCCAGCCCGGTCCTGATCGGCTTGGCGACGTGGTCCTCCTGCTCGTAGCCGCCCGCGAGCGAGGTCATCTTGAACCCGCCGTTGAACGCGGCGACGAGCTGGGCGCGGGCCGGGCCGGTAACCTTCGGGCCCGCCTTGACCGGGCCGGCGAGCTTCCCCGGGTCCTGGCTGCCGTCGTGCAGCACGTACCGGGCCGGGCCGGTGATCGTGGCGATCATGATGACCGAGCCGTCGGCCGCCCGCACCCGGGAGAACGTCACCCGCACGGGCGCCGCTGGGCCGCCGGCCGCCGTACCGGTGGCCGCCGTACCGGTGGCCGCCGGGGCGGCCGGGCCGCTGGCTGCCGGCGCTGTCTGGCGGCTCACCGCCTGCCGGGCCGGGACGATCGCCTGGCCCGCCGACGGCCGGGCCGAGCACCCCGCCCCGATTCCCGCCGCGATGACGACGACGGCCGCCAGGACCCCTGTCCGGACGCTACGCCCGTACCCGCCGCACCCGCCCATGTTCACCGACCCCATAGTGCCCGAATCCGCCCGCCCAGGGCCCGGAAACCCCGGCGCGCTCGCGGAACCGTAAGGCCGGGACGCGGTCATGGCCGCCCGATTTATTGCCTATGCCCGCTTCGGCGCCCGGGCCCGGGAAGATTGGGTGTTGGCAGTACCGCTATTTGCGGCTCACGACACCCAATCATGCAGGTCAGCGCCCCAGGCGGCAGGGCGGGCGGTTCCAGACGCCGGGGCCACGGGGCGGCGGGGCACCCGGGAGCGCCGGGACCGGCGGCAGGCAGGGCCCGGGCGGCAGGCTTCCTGCCGCACGAGCCCTGGCCCCCGCGTCCGGTTCTAGGTCGCGCTTCTAGATCACGCTCCTCGGTCGCCGAGTCACGCGTCGCGCTTGCGGAACAGGTAGGCGCCGATCGTGAGCAGGACCGCGGCCCACAGCGCGGTCACGCCGAGCTGCGGCCAGGCCGACCACAGGTGCATGTTGCCCGGGCCGACGGTGACCGAGACCACCTGGTTGGCGGCGTCGGGCAGGAACCGCATGATGTCCCAGCGCCAGTTGTCCGGCAGCGCCTGCTCGAGGATCGGGATGATGAACAGCGTGGCGATCACGATCGAGATCGTGCCCGCGGTGTGCCGGACGATCGCGCCGACGCCGAACGAGATGATCGCGACGATCGTGACGAACAGCGCGGTGCCGATGACCGCGACGAGCACGGCCGAGGGGTGGATCACGTCGGTGCCGAAGAAGGTCGCCGTGCATCCCTGCGGGCCGCGGCCGGGGCCGCCGCCGGTGCAGTGCACGTTGGCGTTCGCCGGGATCGTGACCGTGTGGAACAGCGAGGCGGCGACCCCGTGGGACGAGAGCAGCGCCTGGCCGACGAAGAACGCGACGAACGACGTGACCAGCGAGACGATCAGCGTCACGGTGGTGAACACGATCGCCTTCGCGGCGTAGACCACGCCGCGCCGGGGCATCGCGGTGAGCGAGGTGCGGATCATCCCGGTGGAGTACTCGGAGGTGATCACCATCGCGCCCAGGACCGCGATGATCAGCTGGCCGATCTCGAAGAACGCGCCGAGCGAGGCCTGGGTGGCGTCGAACCCGGCCTTGTTGCCCGGGTTGTTGGTCATGTTGGCCGCGGTGCCGGCGCAGATCGCGATGCCGATGCCGATGGAGACGATCAGCAGGGCGGCCAGGGTCCAGTAGGTGGAGCGGACCGAGCGGATCTTGGTGAACTCCGAGGCGATCGCGCCCCGCAGGCCCGCCCGTCCCGAGGCCGGCGGCAGCTTGGACAGCTGCGCGCCCGGGCTTGTCATGGTCGCCATCGCTCAGACCCCGCTTCCGATAGTCGTGCCCGCGGTGACCCCGGCGCCCGGGACCGCCGCGCGGTACTCCACGCTGCTGGCGGTCAGCTCCATGAACGCCTCCTCGAGCGAGGCCCGGATCGTGGTCAGCTCGTGCAGCCGCAGCCCCTGCTCGAAGGCGATGTCGCCAACGGCCTCGGCGGTCATCCCGCGGACCTCGACCGCGCCGTCGCCCTCGGTGTCGATGCCCGCGACCCCGCCCTTGGCGGTGACCGCCGTGACGAGGTCCTGGGCCGACGGCGTGCGCACCCGCACCGACGCGCCGGACGACCGCGAGATGAACTCCGACATCGAGCAGTCGGCGATCAGCTTGCCCCGGCCGATCACGATCAGGTGGTCGGCGGTGTACTCCATCTCCGACATCAGGTGGCTGGACACGAAGACCGTGCGCCCCTCCGCGGCCAGCGCCTTCATGAGGTTCCTGATCCAGAGGATGCCCTCGGGGTCGAGCCCGTTGACCGGCTCGTCGAACATCAGCACCTGCGGGTCGCCGAGCATGGTGCCGGCGATGCCGAGGCGCTGGCTCATGCCCAGCGAGAACCCCTTGGACCGCTTGCGGGCCACCTCGGACAGGCCGACAAGCTCAAGTACTTCATCTACCCGCCGGCGCGGCAGGCCGTTGGTCTGGGCCAGGCAGAGCAGGTGGTTGTAGGCCGAGCGGCCGCCGTGCACCGCCTTCGCGTCCAGCAGGGCGCCAACCTCGCGCATCGGGTACGCCATGTCGTGGTACTGCTGGCCGTCCACGGTGATCGTGCCCTCATCCGCGTAGTCAAGACCGAGGATGCAGCGCATCGTGGTGGTCTTGCCGGCACCGTTCGGGCCAAGGAAGCCGGTTACCTTGCCCGGCTCAATGCCGAACGTCAGCCCGTCGACGGCGGTTTTAGCGCCGTACCGCTTCGTGAGGCCCCGTACCTCAATCATGGGAAAATGTCCTCTCCTGTTGTCAGGTTCCAATTCTGGCCTACGGGCGCGCCGCCCCGCGTCGCTCCGTGTGATGATTTCCCGCTACGCCCACAGGAGGATAAGCGCCGCGCGCGAAGCCGTTGGCCGAGGTTACGGGGAGGAAATGGGAACTACGGGACCGTTCGATATAAAAGAATTTGAATTTAATGGGCGTGCAGGCTGACCGAGTACCCGTGGCCGGCGCCGCGCAGGCGATGCGGGGAGCCGGTGCCGTGCACGCGGACGCGGCCGGGGCGCAGCGGGCGGCCCGGCCCCTCGCCCGCGGCGATCTCGACGGCCTCGCCGGCCAGCGCGGTGGCCTGGCGGCAGTCGCAGTCAGCGGCCGCGCCCGGGGGCAGCACCAGCAGCCAGACGCCGGGCGCGCCGGGCACGTGGATGCGGAGCGGGCGGTCGGGGTCGAACCGGACCAGGTCCCACCAGCGCTGCGGGACGGCGGCGAGGTCGGCCAGGTCGCCGGCGATCCGGCCGTCGGTGCGGGGCGCCGCAGTGTCCGGCCGGGCCGAGGCGATCGCCGTGGCGAGCTGCGCGATCTCGGGAGCGACCGAAAGGTCGGTGTTCACCGTCGTGGTTCCTTCGTGTGTCGGCTGCGGCTGGAACTCCAGCTCCTGACTCCGGGTTAAGCGGGTCAGCGACAACACGAGGAAAAACAGCAGCACAGCAGGGCCGGGTGGCTCATCCGCTGCGCTGACATGCGGGCTATCTCACCGCAATGGCTCCGCGTTGTCAAGTCGGCAGGCCGGCCTGATCGAGCTGGTCGATCGCGGCGGTGACCTGGCCGGCGTCGAGGCCGCCGGCCTGGTCGTGGGCGGCCCAGGCCGCGCTGGCCAGGGCGCGCAGGCCGTCGACCGGGTCGCCGTCGCCGGTCAGGGTGAGCGCGCCGCCATCGGCGGCCGGCCGGGCGGTCCAGCCGCCGCAGGTCGCGGCGGACTGGTCGCGGGTGACTTCCGGGTAGGGCTCGAGGAGGGCGTCCAGGGTCGCGGCGATGTAGGTGGGCCGGTGCTTCGGCGGCGCCAGCACGACGGTCCGGGGGTTGTCGACGCCGGTGAGGACGAAGAGGCTGTCGGTGCCGGCGTTGTGGGCGGCCTCGATGTCGGTGTCCAGCCGGTCGCCGATGACCAGGGGGTGCCGGGCGCCGGTGCGGATGACCGACTCGCGGTGCAGGGGCGGCTCGGGCTTGCCCGCGACGATCGGGACGACGCCGGTCGCGTGCGTGATGACCTGCAGCAGCGAGCCGTTGCCCGGGGCGGTGCCGCGCGGTCCCGGGATGGTGGAGTCGGCGTTGGTGGCGATGAACAGGGCGCCCGCCCGGACGGCGATGCCGCCCTCGGCGAGGGCGCTGTAGTCGAGCCCGGGGCCGTAGCCCTCGACGACGGCCAGGGGCTTGTCGGCGGCGGTCGAGACCGGGGTCAGGCCGCGCTCGGAGACGGCCAGGCGCAGCGCGGTGGCCCCGATCACCAGGACCTTCGACCGGGGCGGCAGCTTGTCGGCCAGGAGGCGGGCGGCGGCCTGGGCCGACGTGACGACATCCTGCGGCTGCGCCGGGGCGCCCATCCCGCTCAGCAGGGCGGCGACGGCCGCCGGGGTCCGCGAGGCGTTGTTGGTAACGTAGGCCAGACGCACGCCCGCTTGCTTGGCCCGCTGGAGCGCCTCGGGCGCGCCCTGGATCGGGGCGGCGCCGATGTAGACGACGCCGTCCAGGTCGAGGAGCAGGACATCGTAGGCGGCGGCGAGCGCGTCAGGCATGAGCCCAACCCTAACCGAGCCCGGACCGGCGGCGTGCCGCCTCTTGCTGTTATCCGGTCACGGCGGCGGGCGGTCGATGATCACGAAGACTGTGTGCACCTAGGCGATTCGTTTCCTTCGCCAGGAACAAATCCTTCGTGATCATGACGGCGGGCGGGCCGGTTAGGGGCCTTTGCGGGATTTCAGGGTGGCGCGAACCTGGGTGAGGGCGTCGGTGTAGTGCTTGCGGTCCGGGTGCATCGCCGAGGCCAGGGCCAGGTGCTCGGCGGCGGCCTCGTGCTCGCCGCAGCGGGCGAGGGCCAGGCCGAGGCCGAATTGCGCGTAGTCGTCGGTCGGGCTCGCCTCGACGATCGCGGCGAAGTTGGCCGCCGCCGCCTTGTACTGGCCGGTGTCGAACTGGGCGCGGGCGAGGGCCTCGCGGACGCTGCGCGAGGCCGGCTCGGCGTTGGCCGCGCGCTGCAGCACCTGGGCCGCCGCCGCCGGGCTGCCCTTGCTGAGCAGCTCCATGCCCCGGGTGTACCAGGCATGCACGTCAACCGGCTCGCCGCCGTCCCCGCCGTCACCCCCGCCGCCGGTCCCGTTGCCGGGCGTTCCGTCCGGTATGGGCTGGTCCCGGTCGACGTAGTGCGCGAAGTTTTCCAGGTAGGGGGAATCCCAGCTACCTCCCGGCACTTCTGACATGGTGTGCAGACCCACTTTCCGCCTGACGCTGGCCCTGGTGTCGTCCTCGAACCGTTCCGCGGTGTCCGTTATGCCCACGCACGGGCCGGCGGACTCGCAAACGTCACATCTCCACCGTACGACGTGATCGGTCCCGACACACTCGGGCGGCTGCTCGCGGCGTCGCCCTACAACATCGTGCGGCTGATCCTTCCCGGGCTGGACCCCGCTACCCCTGGGGCGGGACCGGGCGGGCCCGCCGACGCGCGGGCGGCCGGCGAGATCGCCGCCGCGCGGCTGGGCGACTGGCGGGCCGAGGGGGTGCTCGCGGCCGACGACGAGCCCGCGCTTTACGTCTACGAGCAGAGCGGGCCCGGGTTCGTCCAGCGCGGCCTGATCGGGCTAGTCGGCGTCGCCACCAGCGCGATTCACCCCCACGAGGACGTGATGCCCGGCCCCGTGGCCGGCCGCCGCGAGCTAATGTCGCTCACTCGCAGCAACCTGGAGCCCATCTTGCTCGTCTATAACGGCGGAGCGGGTGCCAGCGGGCACGGGGGCTCCGCTGGCACCCGCGCCGCGGGCCCGGCCAGCGTGCCCGGGACGGCCGACGGCGCCACCACGGTCAGCACGGCCACGCGGCTGGTGAACCTGACGGCGGATGAGCGGGAACCCCTGGCGTGCGCGGTCACCGACGACGGGATCTCCCACCGGCTCTGGGCGCTCACCGACCCGGCCGAGCACGCGGCCATCGCCGCCGACCTCGCCGCGCGGAGCGCGCTGATCGCCGACGGCCATCACCGCTACGCCGCCTACGGCGAGCTGCGGGAGCAGATGCGGGCCCGCGGCCTGGGCGACGGCCCGTGGGACTTCGGCCTGGCGTTTCTGGTCGACGCCGACGCCTACCCGCTCAGGCTCGGCCCCATCCACCGGGTCCTGCCCCGGCTGGACCCGGCGACGGCGGCCCGCCTCGCGGCCGGGGCCTTCACCGTCACCAGCCTGCCGCCGACCGACCTGGACGGCGCGCTGCGGCGGCTGGCGGCGGCGGGACAGGACGGGACGGCGTTCCTGCTCGCGGGCGGGGACGGGTTCCGGCTGCTCAGCCAGCCCGACGCGGGCGAGCTCGCGGCGGCGATGCCGGCCCAGGCGTCGGCCCGCTGGCGGGCGCTTGACTCGTCGGTCATGCAGGAACTGCTGCTCGCCCGGCTCTGGTCGATCAGGGACAACGAGCGCGACGTCCTGATCTCGCACGACACCGGAGAGGCGGTGCGGCTAGCCGAGGCGACGGGGGGCACGGCGGTGCTCCTCAACCCGATGAGCCTGGCGGCGGTTACCGACCTGGCCGCGCACGGCGAGCGCGTGCCCAGGAAATCCACGTCCTTCGGACCGAAGCCGCGTACCGGCTTCGTCCTGCGTACCTTCGAGTAGCGGTCCTGCGGGCGGGCGCCTGCGGGCGGGCGCCTGCGGGCGGGGCGCGGCGGAGACTACTCGGCGGGGGTGTCGGTGGTGCGCTCGGCGTGGGCGGCGAGGGCGTCGGCCACCGAGTCGTAGATGCTGAACACCTTGCTGAGCCCGGTGATGCGGAAGATCCGGAGGATCCGGCTCTGCGTGCAGACCAGGTCGATCCAGCCGTCATGCGAGCGGACCCGCTTGAGCCCGCCGACGAGCACCCCGAGGCCGGTCGAGTCGAGGAACTCCACCGCCTCCATGTCCACGATCAGGTGGTAGCTGCCCGCATCGACGAGGGAGATCAGTCGCTCCCGCAACTTCGGCGCCGAGTACACGTCGATCTCTCCGCCGACCGCGACGACCGTGGACCCCGGGGTATCGGAGTACACGTTAAGCGATAGATCCATGCCAGCTTCCTCTCCTGTTGTCTGGGACAATAGCCGGATGCGTGACGACATTGCTACGGCGAAGGCTAACTCTCAGCAACATGGCACCCCGGACATTACCGACCTCGGCGACGATGTTTATCAGATCGACACCAAAATGGCCGGATATCCGGGCATCACCGCAGGCTACCTTATCCGGTCAAGCCGCCCCTGCCTGGTCGAGACCGGAACGTCGACGTCGGCCCCAGTGGTCGCGGCGGCGCTCGCCGCGCTGGGCATCGCCCCCGCCGACCTGGCCACGGTCGTCGTCACGCACATTCACCTCGACCACGCCGGCGGGGTCGGCGACATCGCGTCGATGTTCCCGGCCGCGCAGGTCGTGGTGCACGAGAAGGGCGCCCGCCACCTGGCCGACCCGACCCGGCTGATGGCGAGCGCGCGGATGGTCTACGGGGACGCGCTCGACGTGCTCTTCGGCTCCATGCGGGCGGTGGACGCCGACCGGCTGCGCACGCTCGACGACGTGGGCGAGATCGACCTCGGGGACGGGCGGCGCCTGGAGAGCTACTACTCCCCCGGGCACGCGCGGCACCACGTCGGGCTGGCCGACTCGGCCAACGGCGACCTGTACGTCGGCGACGCGGCCGGGGTCTACATTCCCGAGACCGGCGACCTGCGGCCGGCCACGCCGCCGCCCGACTTCGACCTGGAGGTGGCCCTGGCGTCGATCGCCAGGTTCGCCTCCCTCCGGCCGTCACGCCTGCTGTTCAGCCACTACGGGCCGGTGTCGGACGTGGACGCGACGCTCGAGCGGTCGGCCGAGGAGATCTCCGTCTGGGTGTCGCAGACCCGGGCGGCGCGCGGGGCGGGCCTGGACCTCGACCACGCGGTGGAAGCGGTGCGCCAGCAGACGATGTCCCGGTACGCCTCGCTCGCGCCCGACGCCGACCCGGCCGTCGCCGACAAGTTCGAGCGGCTCAGCGGGGCGGCGGCGAACGTCAGCGGCATCTGGCACTGGCTGGACAAGCTAGAGCGGCCCGCGACGTGACCTCCGTCGGGGCCGCTCCGGCCTGCTGTTAACCGCTCGCCGTTAGCTGCCTGGCGTCTCGCTCGTCACCGGCTCGTCAGCGACGGCCACCGGGGCGTCGGCGTTCTTGGCCGAGGTGTCCTCGATGGTGACCGCGTCGAGGTCTTCGCCGGCTTCGGTCGCGCCGTCGGGGTCCTCGTCTTCGTCCGCGTCGTCTTCGTCGGACCCGGTGGTGGTGGCGTCGCTGAGCTCGCCCTCATCCTCGGCCGTCACGTCATCCGGCTCGTCGTCGTCATCCTCGAGGTCGTCGGCCTCGTCGTCGAGACCGTCTTCCTCTTCATCGTCGCCGGACTCGTCGTCTTCATCGTCGCCGGACTCGTCGTCGTCCTCAATCTCGTCTTCGACGTCCTCGAGGTCGTCGTCACCGTCCTCGTCGTCGTCGGACTCGTCGTCGAGGTCATCGCTGGTCTCGTCGTCGAGGCTGGCGTCGGACTCGTCGTCGGTGCCGTCCTCGTCGTCCTCGAGGTCGGCGACGGAGATGCCGTCGAGTTCGTCGAGGCGGGCGAGCGCGTCGGTCTGCTCGTCCTCGTCGGCGACGACGGCCCGGGAGAATGCCTCCCTGGCCGCCTCCCGCCGGCCGGCGGCCAGCAGGGCGTCTCCGTAGGCGTAGAAGAGCCGGGCGGACCACGGGCGCTGCTTCCCGTCGGTCAGCTCGGGGACCTGGAGCGCCAGCACGGCGGCGTCGGCGAGACCCTGGTCGCGGCGGATGCCCGACTCCACGATGCGCAGCTCGATCTGGGCGGCGCGGGGCAGCCGCTTGGCGTCGTCGCTGTGCACGAGCTCGAGCGCGCGGTCAAGCCGCCCGAGAGCCCGCTCGGAGTCGGCCATCAGCGGCAGGTGCTCGCGTCGGCCGGTCAGCCTGCGGGCGGCCCGCAGCTCCGCGAGGGCCTCGGCCCAGCGGCCGGTCTTGTACGCGGTGATGCCGGACACCTCGCGGACCACGCCGATCCGCGCGGCCAGGTGACGCGCGGCCTGCGCGTACCCGTAGGCCACCTCGGGCACGGTCGCCAGTTCGGCGGCGACCAGGTAGCGGCCCACCACCGCGGCCAGGTCGGTCGGCAGCCCGCGCAGCTCGTCGCGCACGTCCCGGGAGAGCTGGTCCTCAGTGATGGCGTCCGGGATCCGCGGCAGGTCGAACGAGGCGCCGCGCCGGTCGCTCGGACGCCGCTGCGGGCGGTCCCGGTCCTGACGGTCGTCGCGGACCGGACGATCCCGGTCGGCGCCGGGCCTGGCCGGCCGTGAGCCGGACGAGCCCGGCCGGTCCGGCCGGCCGGTCCTGCTGCCCGCGCCGCGCGGGCCGAAGGACGTCCCGCGGTCGGCGGGGCGGCCGGTGCTTCTCGGCCGGTCGGTCTCGGGCTGCCGCTCATCGGGGAAGGCGCCGCCGATCCGGTCGGACATCGTCCGGCTGAAGCCGTGACCGCGAGCCGGGCCGTCCGGCCGGTCCGCGCTGCTGCCCGAGCGTCCGTAGGCCGGGCGGGAGGAGGAGGGCGCGTCTGATCCGCCGCGGTAGCCGCCGGACCGAGGGTCGCGGCGCTCGCCACCTTGATCGCCGCGGCCACCGTCACGGTCACGGAATCCGCCGTCGCGGCGGTCCGAGCCGTAGCCGGCACCCGGGCCGCGCGGACGGTCGCCGCCGCCGAACGACCCGCGGCCGTCACGGTCGCCGCCGGGCGCGCGGTCATAGCCGCGATCGCCGCTCGGCCGGCGGTCGTACCCGCGGTCGCTGCCGCCGCCGAAGTCCCGGCGGGGGCCACCCGGGCCGGCCGGGCGGTCGCCGCCGCGGAACCCGCCGTCGGAACGGCCGGTACCGCCGCCGAACGAACGTCCGGTCGGGCGGTCGCCGCCGCGGAAGCTGCTGTCGGAACGGCCGGTACCGCCGCCGAACGAACGTCCGGTCGGGCGGTCGCCGCCCCGGAAACCACTGTCGGAACGGCTGGGGCCGCCGAAGGAGCGCCGCTCCGGGCGGTCCCCGCCGGCCTGGCGGCCGCGGTAGCCGCCGTCACGCTGCCCGCCGTCACGAGACGCACCGTCACGAGATGCGCTGTCACGGAAACCACCGTCACGGGGTGCCCCGTCACGGGACGCGCCGTCACGGAAACCGCCGCCGCGCTGGCCCTCGCCGTAGGGGGGCCGGCTGGGGCGATCGCCGCCGAAGCTCGATTCGCGGCGCGGAGCGCCGTAGCCGCCGGCCCGGTCTCCGGACGGCCGGTAGCCCGAGGAGCGGTAGCCCGATCCGGAGGAGGGGCCGCGGTCGGAGCCGTAGCGACGCTCGCCGTCCCGGCCGCCGTCGCCGCTGCTCCCGCGGTCACGATCATCACGCTGGTAGGGGCCAGACGACCCGCTGGCAGGACGTCGGTCTGAGGACCCGCGGTCGTATCCGCCCCGGCTGTCCCCGCCGCGGGGATACCCGCCGCGGTCGCTGCCGCCGCGGTCATAGCCGCCGCCGCTGGCGCCGTCCCGATCGGAGCCCCGGCCGGAGTCGCGATCGGAACCCCAGCTTGAGCGCCGGTCGCCGCCGCCGTCGGACGGGCCACGCGAGGCGCCGCCGTATCCGCCGCCCGACCCGCCCCGGGAACCCGAGTAGCCGCCGCGGCTGTCACCCGTCCCGCGGGGTCCGCCGTAGCCCCGGTCGCCGCCACCGCTAGCGGAGCCACGTCCGGTGGATCCGGCCCGTCCCTGGTAACCGCCCTCGCGGCCCGGGGCACCAGACGCACCGGACTGGCCGCCGCGGCCGCCTTGTCCGCCGGAACGGCCGTAGCCGCCCGAACGTCCGGGGCTGCCGGGCCTTCCGCTGCTACTACCGCCCGGGCGTCCGCGCCCGTAGCCAGCGCCGCCACGCTGCGATGCGTTGCCGTCTTCAGCCACTGTCACCGACCTCCTGAGCGAGTCGTTGGAAAAGCACAAAAAAAGAGGGCCGTTCCCCCAAGTATGGGGGATACGGCCCTCTGACGTGTGTTCCGGCGGTGTCCTGCTCTCCCACGAGGCCTCCCTCGCAGTACCATCGGCGCTGAGGGGCTTAACTTCCGGGTTCGGGATGGGACCGGGTGTTTCCCCCTCGCTATAGCCGCCGGGAACTCTATGGAACTGTCAGCCGATAAATCCCGGCCGCAGCTCGGGAACCGCATAGTGAACGCGAAGTCATCAAGGACTGTGCGGGTGCTAGTTAAGCCCTCGGCCTGTTAGTACCGGTCAGCTGCACGCCTTGCGGCGCTTCCACTTCCGGCCTATCAACCCAGTCGT
>Ga0302314_10010302_pt1 | contig 16380 bp, 15 predicted proteins | sample III_Palsa_N2_3_FD_200533 | JGI IMG/M metagenome (GOLD analysis project Ga0302314, IMG submission 200533) | Peat permafrost microbial communities from Stordalen Mire near Abisko, Sweden - III_Palsa_N2_3 | ecosystem: Environmental > Terrestrial > Soil > Palsa > Peat permafrost | place: Sweden... | reverse complement strand
CACGATCGAGTTCCTCAAGGCGTGCCGTGAGCGCCGGATCGATCAACGGCTCGAGCGGCTCGGCGTCACGCTCGAGGTCCATCTCGTGGATCTGCCGTCGAGCTGGTTTGCGTTCGGATTTCAGCTGCTCGGCGATTGTCGTTGGACGCGCTTCCATTCGCTCTCGAGCGCCGAGCGGCGGTTTCGGCCCCTGCTCGAAGTAACGGGTGGCCTGACGATGGACGTGGTGATGGCGAACATGGTCTTCCACCTGATCCGCCCCCGTGCTCTCGAAGCGATGGCCGCCGAGCTCGCCGGGGTCACCGAACCTGGCGGCTCGCTGTTCTGGAGCGCGCCCGACATCGGCCCGCCGGAACCGTTCGCGGTCATGTTCCACGACGCGAACCGGGCGCTCCGGCGGCGCTGGCTCGAGTTCCTCGACTCGCCGGCCCCCGGCGAGGATCTGTTCGTCAACGCCACCGGTGCAGACCCGGCGACGCTCGACACCCTTCGCGAGGCGACCTGGCGAATTCGCGAGGGCCTGACCGGCACGGCCCGCGGCCAGGCGCGGGCGCGGGCGAACCGCCGTGTCCTGCCCGAGCCCAATGTCGCGAGCGAGGTTGCCGACGCGCTCGCGAGCAAGTTCCACGGCCCGGCCGAGCTCAGGGTCGAGACCCACGAGCTGCTGGTCAAGGACATCCTCGACACGCTGCTCGTACCTTCGAACCAGACCGAATACCTCCCGGAGATCGCCGACCCGGTGATCCGCGAAGGGGTGATCCGCGAGCTGATGCTCCACGACGTGCTGCCGGCGCTGCGGGCCGAGGCAGCGGGCACCGCGGGTGGCCTGAGCGTGCAGTGGACTCTCGGCCGCCACACCCGCACAAGCGGTTAGGGCAGGAGGGCCGCCAGCTCCTCGGGCTCGGTGACCGGCGCCCGACAGGCGAAGTGCTCGCACACGTAGGCCGTGGCCCGGCCGGCCACCGGCTCGCGCCCGGTCAGGAGCGGCACGGGATCGCCCGGGCTCCCGTTTGGGCTGCCGCCGGCCAGCACGAGGTGGGGGCGGAAGAGGTGACGGACGACGCGCACGAGTTCGTCTGCCTGCTCCGGAGGTCCGACGATCGCGACCTCCTTCACCGGCGCCAGATAGAAGTCAAGGGCGCGCAGCAGGTGGCCGAACCCGTGCGGGTGCTTGACCGCAACCGGATACAGGAGCCGCAGAACTCCCACCGCGTGGCGCTCATATTCCTGCTCTCCCGACAGGCGGGCGAGCCTGAGCAAGCCGAACGCGGCCGCCGAGCTCCCCGACGGAATCGGCGAGTCATCGAGGTCCTTGCGCCGGGCGGCGAGCTGCTCGTGGTCGTCGGCGGTCATGAAGAAGCCGCCGCGTTCGCCGTCGGCGAAGTGCCGGGTGATCTGCTCGGCCAGCGCGACCGCCTCGCGGTACCAGCGTGCTTCGAACGTCGCCTCGTACAGGGTCAGCAGCGCCTCGAGCAGGAAGGCGTGGTCCTCGAGATAGGCGCGCAGCCGACCCCGCCCGTCCTTCCAGGTCCGCAGCAGGCGGCCAGCATCGTCGCGGAGCTCGCGCAGGATGAACTCGGCGCAGGCGCCGGCGGCCTCCAGGTAGTCCGCGCGCTCGAGCACCGCGCCGGCGTCGGCCAGGGCCGAGATCATCAGCGCGTTCCATGCGGTCAGCCGCTTATCGTCGAGCCCCGGCCACACCCGTTCGGCGCGGGCTTCGTAGAGCCGGCGCCGGATCTCCGGCAGGCTGGCCGGCTCCGGACCACGCGCTTCGAGGATGTTCGTCCCCTCGAAGTTCCCCCGTTCGCCGGCGCCGAAGTAGGCGATCGCCGCCTCCGAGAGCTCCGATCCGAGCACGTCACGGAGCTGCTCGAGGGTCCAGACGTAGAACTTGCCTTCGACACCCTCGGAGTCGGCGTCGAGCGCCGCGCAGAACCCGCCCTCCGGCCCGCGCATCTCGCGCAGCGCCCAGTCCAGGGTCTCGCAGCACACCGCGCGCAGCCGCTCCTCGCCTGACACCTGCCAGCCGTGGAGGTAGGCGCGCGCCAGCAGCGCATTGTCGTAGAGCATCTTCTCGAAATGGGGCACGGTCCAGGTCGCGTCGACGGCATAGCGGGCGAAGCCGCCGCCGACCTGGTCGTAGATCCCGCCGGCGGCCATCGCGCGCAGCGTCGCGAGCGACATCTCTCGCTCGCCCCGGCTCAGCAGCAGCTCGACTATCGACGCCGGCGGGAACTTCGGCGCGCCGCCAAACCCGCCGTGCACGGCGTCAAAGGAGCGGCGCAGCGTGGCCACAGCGTCGCTCAGCAGCTGCTCGCGGATCGGATCGTTCGTGGGCTGCATCCGTGCGCTGGCCTGCAGTGAGCGCACGACCCGAGCGCTCGACTCGCGGATCTCGTCCCGGCGCTTCTCCCACGCGTCGGCCACCGCCAGCAGGACCATTCGCCAGCTCGGCATCCCATGGCGCTGCTCGGGCGGAAAGTAGGTACCGGCGTAGAAGGGGACCTGCTCGGGGGTGATGAAGGCGTTCAGCGGCCAGCCGCCCTGTCCGGTCATCGCCTGAACCGCATCCATGTAAATAGCGTCGACGTCGGGCCGCTCCTCGCGGTCGACCTTAATGCAGACGAAGCGCTCGTTCATCAGCGCCGCGATCTCCGGATCCTCGAAGGACTCGTGCTCCATCACGTGGCACCAGTGACAGGCCGAGTAGCCGATCGAGACCAGCAGCGGCCGATCCTCCTCGCGTGCCCGCGCGAGTGCCTCCTCGCCCCAGGGATGCCAGTCGACCGGGTTGTCCTTGTGTTGGAGCAGGTAGGGGGAGGTCTCGTTGGCGAGGCGGTTGGGCATGCTCTGCAGGCTACCCTGAGAATGGGCGACGAACCGCCGCCCGCAGGCATCGAGGCCCGGAGTCCGATCTACTTACCGATGAAACCAAGTTCAGCTGCGTCAGGAGAACAGCCCGTGCCCGATCACCGTGAGTCAGTCACCGCCCCAGACGCCCCCGCCGCGATCGGCCCCTACGTGCACGCGGTGCGCGCCGGCGGCCTGCTCTTCTGCTCGGGACAGATCCCGCTCGACCCGCGGACGGGCGAGCTCGTGATGGGCGGCCCCGCCGAGCAGGCGGGCCGGTGCCTGGAGAACCTGGCCGCGGTCTGCGGGGCAGCGGGCGCGCGGTTGGGTGACGCGGTCCGCGTGACGGTGTACCTGACCGACATGAGGGCGTTCGCCGAGGTCAACGAGGTCTACGCGTCGTTCTTCGAGACCGACCCTCCAGCGCGGGTGGCGATCGGGGTAGCGGCGCTGCCCCGTGGAGCTCAGGTCGAGATCGACGCTGTGGTGGCGCTTGCTGACTGACCGCTCATCCCCATCGGCGGACGATATCCGGCACGCCGCCGCCGCAGGTGCCGGAGTGATCCGCGAGACGCCGGTCCTGAGCTCCCGCACGCTCGGTGAGCGCTGCGGCGGTACGGTCGCGCTCAAGACCGAGAACCTGCAGCGGACGGGGTCGTTCAAGCTCCGCGGAGCGCTCGCGAAGATCGCCGCACTCGGCGAGCACTGCGCGACCGGAGTGGTGACCGGAAGTGCAGGCAATCATGCTCAGGCCGTCGCCTACGCCGCCCGCGCCCGCGGGGTCCCGTGCGAGGTGTTCATGCCAGAGACGGCCCCGATCGCCAAGGTCGAGGCGGCGAATGGACTCGGCGCCCGGGTCAGCTTCGCCGGCGTCTCTGTCGACGAATGCCTGGCGGCGGCGCGCGAGCGCGCCGCTGAGAGCGGGCTCGCCTTCGTGCACCCGTTCGATGACCCCGACGTGATCGCCGGGCAGGGAACCCTCGGCCTCGAGCTGCTCGCCCAGATCGACGACCTGGCCCTGGTGATCGTCCCGGTCGGAGGCGGCGGCCTGGCCAGCGGCGTGGCGATCGCCCTCAAGTCCGAGCGTCCGGAGATCCGCGTCGTCGGGGTCCAGGTCGAGTCGTGCGCCGCGTTCCCGGCCTCGCTGGCCGCCGGCCGGCCGATCGCAGTGCAGTCCAGCGTGACGATCGCCGACGGCATCGCGGTCAAGCGCCCCGGGGAGCTGACGCTCGATCTGATGGCGCGCTGGGTCGACGACATGGTCGTCGTCTCCGAGGACGAGGTGGCCGAGGCGATGGTGTTCCTGCTCGAGCGGGCCAAGCTTGTGGTCGAGGGGGCGGGCGCAGTCGGCGTGGCCGCCTTGCTCGGAGGCCGCGTGGCCGGGGCGCGCACCGGGACCACGGCGGCGATCCTGTCGGGAGGGAACGTCGATGCCGGGCTGCTCGCACAGGTCGCGCGGCGTCACGAGACCCAGGCGGGCAGGCGGGTGGTGGTGCTGACCCGGATCCCCGACCGGCCGGGCGCGCTCGCGGGCCTGCTGTCGCTGGTGGCGGACACCGGCGCGAACCTGGTCGACGTCCAGCACGTGCGCGAGGGGTTCGATCTGCACGTGCGCGAGACCGCGGTGCAGACCGTGCTCGAGACCCGCGGGGACGGCCACGCCGACGAGGTCCTGAGGGTGATCCGCGAGTCGGGCTACGAGCCGCGGGTGGTCACGTAAGCGGGCGCGCGAGCGAGTTCAACCGCGCGGATTAGCTGGGGTTCGAGCAGTCGGCGGCCACCGGATCCGCGCCAATTGAACCAGCGCAAGCGAGTTCAACGAGCTCATCGATCGCCTGACCGATCCCCCTCGCGATCAGCTCGGCGTCGGCCGCCAGCTCCGCCTGGGCGTAGACCCCGAAGCACGCCTGGCCGCCGACCGTGGTCATGCCGATCGAGATCCCGTGTCCCTCGGTGAGGGGAACGATGGGATACGCAAGCTTGACCTCGCAGCCCATCAGATACAGGGGCACCTGTGGGCCGGGGATGTTCGAGATCGTGAGATTGGACACCTGCGAGCTCGCGAGCACACGGGAGAAGACACGACGGAGCGTCCGCGGTGCATAGCCGAGCGCGTCGAGCATGGCGCCCGACCCCTCGGGCTCGCGGGCACGCTTGCGCTGGCGCATCGCGACATGGATCTCGCGCAGCCGCCATACGGGATCGGTTTCCTCGCAAGGCAGCACGAGAAACAGGAAGGCGATGCCGTTGCCCCAGCGCTCGTCCGGATCCACGATGCTCACCGGGACCATCGCCTTGATGTCGCGAAGCGGCTCCTGACGGTGCTCCAGCAGCCCGCGCAGCGCGCCGGCGCTCGCGCTCAGCAGCACGTCGTTGATCGTCGTCCCGAAGCGCTGCTTGATCTGCTTGAGATCCTCGAGCGGCCGCGCGTGGCAGGCAAGGTGGCGTGCCGCGGCCATCGGCCCGTTCATTGCGCTCCGCGGGGCCGGGGGCATGATCGTATGAGCCGTGGCCTGCACGGCCTGGCGAGCGCGGCCCGGAAGCTCGAGCATCCGGCCCGGGTCGCGTGCCCAGCCGAGCGGCGCTCGCGCGAGCCCGAGCGCTTGCTCAAGATGATGGCTCACCGCCCCACCGACGAGCTCGAGCGCGTTCGGCCGCGGGGCGGGCGACCAGTTTTGCGGCGGATCGGTCTCGGGCTCGCGGCCGATGTCCAGCAGCAGGGCCATCAACTCGACCGCAGCCAGGCCGTCGACGAGGCAATGATGAGCCTTCCCGACCACGCCGATCTGGCCATCGTCCAGCTGCTCGGCGATCCACAGCTCCCACAGCGCGCGATCGTGATCGAGCGGGACCGACATGACCTCGTCGATCAGGCGCCCGAAATCGCCTTCCCGCGCCCGGCGTACGTGCAGGGCGATGTCGAAGTGCGGGTCATCGACCCAGACGGGGTCGTCGAGACCGAGGGGGACCTCGGCCAGCTTCTGGCGGTAGCGCGGCGCGCGGCCGAGGCGCCCCTCGATGTGGTCGCGGACCGCCTCGAAGCTCGGTCGCGGGCCCTCCGCCGGCGGGTCGAACAACGCCGCCCAGCCGAGGTGCATCGGCGCGTCCTCGGACTCGAGCGCCAGGAACGCGGCGTCCAGCGGGGACAGCCGACCATGTGTGACCGTGGCCATGCGAGGTTTACGGGGCCGTGGGCGCCACGGATCACGCGGAACTCGGCAGAGCCTCGTTCCGTGGGAGTTCGCCTAGCGGCGAACATCCCGGGGATCGTAGGGTTCGGTCTGGCGGGGGCGGAACTCGGCAGAGCCTCGTTCCGTGGGAGTTCGCCTAGCGGCGAACATCCCGGGGATCGTAGGGTTCGGTCTGGCGGGGGCGGACGTCCCGGAGGCCGCTAGCGGACGCGGGAGCTGCGGTAGGCGCGCGCCTCGTCGACCAGCGCCGCGATCAGCCGGCTCGTCTCGTCGACCTCCGGGTGCCACTGGACGCCGAGCACGAAGCGCCGTTCTGGCGCCTCAATCGCCTCGGGCAGCTCGTCGATCGCCGACCAACCGGTGACCTCGAGACCCTCGCCGAGCTCGGCGATGGCCTGGTGGTGGTGCGACTTGGTCCCGTGGATCTCCTCGCCGGCGGCACGCGCGGCCAGCGACCCCGGCGTCAGCCGGACGTCGTGGTCGGAGTCGTCGAAGCTGCCGGGGTTGCGCCGGTGCTCGGAATGCCCGACCTTGTCCGGCACATGCTGGAGCAGGGTGCCGCCCAGGGCCACGTTCATCACCTGCATCCCGCGGCAGATTCCGAGCATGGGAAGGTCGAGCTCGACGGCCCGGCGAACTCGGCGTGGTCGCGCTCGGGCACGGTGTCCCTCTCGGTCTCGGCGTGGCGCTCGGCGCCATAGGCGGCGGGGTCGACGTCGACTCCGCCGGCGAGGATCAGCGCGTCGATTCGCTCGAGCCCCTGGTCGGGATCCTCGACGAGCTCCGGGTCGGGCGGGATCATCAACCCGAACCCGCCGGCGCGCTGGATCGCCGACAGGTAGTTGAGCGGCAGCAGCACCGCGGGCTGGCTCCAGACGCCCCAGCTGGCGTTGGTAAGGCCGGCGCAAATGCCGATCGTGGGACGCGGTTCGAACACATTCTGGAGCGTAGCGGGGAGCCCAGACTTTGCGTGTTACCGAGTGGGGCGTCCCGGGCGTGGCGGCGTGCGCTTTACCGGCGGCGGAGCTCGGACCGCCTGATCTTGCCGCTGGCCGTCTTCGGCAGCTCGTCGATGAAATCGACGATCCGGGGGTACTTGTAGGGCGCGGTTTCGCGCCGGACGTGCTCCTGCAGCTCGGCCGCGAGCTCGGTTCCTGGCTCGAAGCCGTCGCGGAGGACGACCACGGCCCGCACGACCCCGCCGCGCTCTTCGTCCGGCGCTTCGACCACCGCCGCCTCGGCGACGGCCGCGTGCGAGACCAGTGCCGACTCGACCTCGAACGGGCCGATCCGATATCCGGCCGAGATGATCACGTCGTCCGAGCGCCCTTCGAAGTACAGATAGCCATCGTCGTCCCGATGCACGCGGTCGCCGGTGCGCCACGGCGCGCCGGCGGCCGGCGGGTCCTCGCCGAGGTTGCGCAGGAAGAAGGTGGGATCGGTTGTGGGATCGGTCAGCACGAGCTCTCCGTCCTGCACCGCGAGCGCGACGCCGGGCAGGGGCCGACCCATCGAGCCGGGGCGGACGGGCAGGTCGGGGGGCATGCCCGTGAGCTGGCCGGTCTCGGTCTGGCCGTAGCCGTCGCGGATATCGAGGCCGAGGCCCTCCTGAAAAACCCGCAGCACCTCCGGGTTGAGCGCCTCTCCGGCAGCGACCAGGGCGCGCAGATGCGCGAGCGGGGACAGCTCGGCGCGCTTGGCGATCACGCGATACTCGGTCGGCGCCATGCAGAGGACGTTGACGCGCTCCGATGCCAGGATCTCGAGCCGCTCGGCGGGATCAAAGCGCGCGTCGTGCAGTAGCGCCGCGGCGCCGCGCAGCCAGGGGGCGATGAACGAATTGCGTGCGGACTTGGACCACCCGCTGGCGGCGGTGCACCAGACGAGCTCACCGGGCCGCGCGTCGAGCCAGTGCGTGGCCTGCAGAATCTGTCCTGGGAGGTAGCGCTGGCCGTGCAGGACGCCCTTGGGCTCGCCCGTCGTGCCGCTCGTGAAGGTGATCAGGCACGGGTCGGTGGCCGAGAGTTCGGCGGCCGGCGCTGCAGGTGCCGCGAACAGCTCCTCGTCGGGCACCGTGAGCACCGTGCAGTCGGGATGGGCCGCTTCGACCTGGTCGATATTGCGTGCGTCGGCGACGATCAGCTTCGGCCTCGCGATCTCGAGGCGCAGCTCCAGGTCCTTGGCTCTGAGCTGCTCATTGCAGGGCAGCACTACCGCGCCCATCCGGAAGCACGCGACCATGGTCAGCACCCACTCGGGATGGTTGCCGATCAGGGTCAGCACCACGTCCCCGCGGCCGACGCCGTGCGCGGCGAGCGTGCCCGCGAGTCCCGCGCTGCGCTGGGAGATCTCTCCGAAGGACCACTCGCGGCGGCGCCCGTCGCGTGCCAGCTCGATCAGCGCGCGCCGCTGCGCCGGCGCCGCGTCGACCACGTCGCGGGCGAAGTTCATGCACACCCCACGCGGTTCAGTGTCGCAAATGCCGGTGAAGCGAACGGCGCACGCTACCTCACCCTGAGCTTGAGGGAGAGGATCGTGGAACGCCCGCTCGAATCCGTCAACCTGAGCTTGAAGGTGAGCTTGACCGGCTTCGAGTGCTTGCCACTCAAGCTGCGCCTGACCTTGCTCGCCAGGCTCTCGCCGGCCGATATCCCGGGATGTGCGATCGTCACCTGCGCCTTGGCCGCGGCGGCCGCGAGCGTGATCGTGAGCACGCCATGGCTCACCCTCCCGGTGAGCTTCAGTCGCTTTCCGTTCGCGCCCTTGATCGTGATCCCGGCGGCGAGGCGCTGCTTCTGGGCGGAGAAGCTGAGCCCGTGCGGGAGCGTGACCGCGATTTTCCGCAGCGGCGCGGCGTACTCGCCCGCGGCGACCGTGAACGCGAGCTTGGGCTTGCGCGCCGCGACGCCGCTGATCGAGGCGTGCGAAGCGCTCGCCGGCGCGGGCACCGTGATCGTCCTGCTGGTGCTCGCGGCCGGGTCGGTGGCGCAGTACGCGCTGTGCCCGGTGAAGGGGCCGAACAACGAGCAGGAGTCAGAATCGGTCAGCGTCAGCGTGACGGTGTGGGGCCCGGGGACCGCGAAGACGTGTCTGACGAGCGGGCCGGTCGCGGTCGCGCCGTCACCGAATCGCCACGAGTAGGTGACGATCGGCGCGCTGCCGGCGTTCGAGGTCTGCGCGTTGAACACGCTCGGGGAACCGGTCGGCGCGGCCGTCGCCGAGTAGGCCGCGGACGGACCCTGATCTGGGGTCACCGCCAATTCGTACGGCTGCGAGGTAGCGGTAGAGCCGCTGGACACCGAGGTGCCCTGCGGGGCGAGCGCTCCGCCGGCGCCGATCGCGAACGTGGTCACGGTCCCCTCCCCGAAGTTGGCGACGAACAGGTCCCGCCCGTCGGGCGAGACCGCCACCTCAGACGGCTCTGAGCTGGTGCTGGAGCCGCTGGGTACCGGGGTCCCCTCCTGGGTCAGCGCGCCTCCGGTGCCGATCGAGAAAGTCGACACCGTCCCCTGGCTGTAGTTGGTCACATACAGGTCCTGACCGTCGGGTGAGATCGCCACGCCCTCGGGCCCAGAGCTCGTGCTGCTGCCGCTGGGCACGGGGGTGCCCTCCTGGATCAGGTCTCCGTCGGCGAGGATCGAGAATGTCGAGACCGTCCCCTGCTCGAAGTTGGGGACGTACAGGTGCTGTCCGTCGGACGAGACCGCCAGCCGCTCCGGATACGGGGAGCTGGTGGCGGATCCGCTGGACACGCCGCCGATCGGAGAGAGGTCTCCGCCGGCGAGGATCGCGAACGCCGACACCGTCCCCTGGTCGTAGTTGGTGACATACAGGTACTGCCCGTTGGGCGAGACCGCCACCCAGCCGGGGCCGGGACTGGTGCCGGATCCGCTGGGCAGGGTGCCGAGCTGGGCGAGCGCTCCACCGGGGCCGATCGAAAACGCCGTCACCGTTCCTTCGCCGAAGTTCGCGACGTACAGATCCTGGCCGTTCGGCGTAACCGCCATCCCGTACGGCTCCGGGGTCGCGCTGGTCCCGCTCTTCACGGGACTCCCTACCTGGGCGAGCGCTCCGCCGGCGCCGATCGAGAACGCCGTGATCGTTCCCTGTCCCTCGCTGGCGACGTACAGATTCGCCCCGCTCGGCGAGATCGCCACGCTGGACGCGGATGTCCCGGTCACGGCGGTGACCACGGGCGCGAGCGCGCCGCCGCCGCCGATCGAGAACGCCGACACGGCCCCCTGGCCCCAGTCGGCGACGTAGAGGCTATTCCCGGCCAGCGCCACGGACGGGGCGAGCAGACCCGCGACCAGGGCCACGGCGACCGGCAGACACAGCCAGCCACGCCTGACTGATCGCTCGATGAGCACGGCTATCCGGTCCACGATCACAGATCCACGCCTCCAGCGAAGGGAGGACGCGCAGCGTACCCGGGATCGCGGCGTTCGGCTCGGGTCACGGTCCGCTCTGATCGGATGAATCGATCTCGCGGCGTGCCGTGTCGAGCAGGATTCCGGTGGCGTCGAGGCCGGAGACGGGCCCGATGACTCTCGCCGGCAGGTACTGGGGGCCGCCGGGCCAGCCGTGGCCGCCGCCCTCGATGCGGTAGAGCACGACCGCCGGCCCGGAGCCCGCCCCGTGCCAGCTCAACCTGGTCACCGGCGTGTCCCCATCGGGCCTCGCCAGAGGACGAGGCCCACCGGTTCGACGAGGCCGTGGCGACTGAGATGCTCCGCGAATGATGCCCCGTTGGAGATCCCGGCCAGGACCACCGCGTCGCGTCGGCCCAGCCCGTCGGCGGCGAGCCGGTCGAGCAGGGCGAGGATGAACTCTGTGTCGTCGATGCCCCGGCGGCGCGGCCGGCGCAGGCCATCGTTCCACACCTTCTCCCAGCCGTCGGGGAAGACCGCGGTGAACCCTGCGGCCGGCCCGCGCGTGGCCAAGCCGGTGAACGCGGCCATGTCCTTGCCCGTCATCCCGAGCCCGTGAAGGACGACGAGCAGCGGGGCGTGCGGCTGGGGCGCCGGCGCCAACCAGTACGAACGCGGCGTCGGGCCGATTTCGAGCCACCTGTGCTGCAGCTCCGGGGTTGCCTGCGATCGGTGTCGCGCCATGTCTTGCCGCCTACCTAGCCGAAGTCATGTGTAGCCCACTCGCAGGGCGGGAAACTATTCGCCGATGGATAGCGGCGTCGCCTTCTTTCCCACCCATTACGCGATCGACCCCGCGGCCCTCGGGCGTCTGGTCGAAGAACGCGGCCATCGCTGGCTGCTGTTTCCCGAGCACACGCACATTCCGGCCAGCCGGGAAAGCCCTTATCCGGGTCCCGGCGAGCTGCCGCGCAAGTACAGCCATACCTACGACCTGTTCGTGGCTGCCACCGCCGCGGCCGTCGCGACGACGCACCTGCGGGTGGGCAGCGGGATCTGCCTGATCATCGAACGCGATCCGATCACCACCGCCAAGGAGGTGGCGAGCGTCGACCACCTCTCCGGGGGCCGTTTCATTTTCGGCGTCGGCGCGGGCTGGAATCGAGAGGAAATGGCCAACCACGGCACCGATCCTCGCCGCCGGATGGCGCTGATGGCCGAGCGGGTCAAGGCGATGAAGGCGATCTGGACCGAGGACGAGGCGAGCTTCGACGGCGAGTACGTCAGCTTCGAGCGGATCTGGTCCTGGCCGAAGCCGGCCCAGAGCCCGCATCCGCCGGTCCTGGTCGGAGGCAACGGACCGACGGTGCTCGATCGGGTGCTCGACTTCGGCGACGCCTGGATGCCCAACCACGCCGATGACGTGGTCGACCGGGTCGGCGAGCTGGGCCGGCGCGCGGACGAGGCCGGCCGCGACATCGCGGTGATTGTGATGGGAGCGCCGCCCGATGCCGAGGTGCTCGAGCGCTACGCGCAGGCCGGGGTCCAACGAGTGCTGTTCTGGCTTCCGTCCGCGGGTCGCGAGGTCGTGGAGGGCGCGCTCGACGAGGTGGAGAGCGTGATGGCCGAGGTGCTGGGGACCTAGTCTCCGCGCTGTGGAGGCGACCGAAGCCCGCGAGCGACTGGCCGCTGCCCGCGTGGCTCGGCTGGCGACCGCAGACGCGGCCGGCCTCCCGCATGTAGTCCCGATCTGCTTCGCCCTCGAGGCCGACACGATCTACAACGCCGTCGACCACAAGCCCAAGCGCACCATGGCGCTGCGGCGGCTGCGCAACGTGGCCGCGAACCCCCGCGTCGCCGTGCTCGCCGATCACTACGAAGACGAGGACTGGGCCGCACTGTGGTGGGTGCGCGCCGAGGGACGCGCGCGGGTCCTGGACCATGACTCCGTCGAGGCGCGCCGAGCCGTGGAGCTGCTGTGCGGCCGCTACACCCCGTACCGCGAAACGCCGCCGGCGGGCCCGGTACTGGCCATCGACGTCAACCGCTGGACCGGTTGGCGCGGCGACCGCGGCTGAGCGTCTCGCCCGGACCGACCGGTGCATGACCGCTCGCTACGCTGGATGACAGATTACGTTTCCCAAGACCCAGGTGAGGTGGAACATGCTGTTCGGCCAAGAGCACGTCGAGCGTTACCGCGAGACCGATGGAGAGGAAGGCCACGACTGGAACGGCACGACGGCGCTGATCCTCACGACGAAGGGCCGTCGTTCCGGAGAAGCGCGGAGCACGCCGCTGATCTACCGCACCAGTGGCGAGGACTACCTGGTGGTCGCTTCGAAGGGCGGAGCGCCCGAGCATCCCGGCTGGTACCTCAATCTCGAGGCGGATCCCGAGGTCGAGGTGCAGGTGCGGGGCGATCGCTTCCACGCGCACGCGCGGACCGCGACCGCCGAGGAGAAGCCTGAGCTGTGGTCGATCATGACGGCGAGCTGGCCGGCGTACGACGAGTACCAGACGAAGACCGAGCGGGAGATTCCGGTCGTCGTGCTCGAGCGCGTCTGACCGGGGGCAGTCGTCATGAATGACGACTGGTCCGGGCGGCAGCTGCACTTCGTCGGCATCGGCGGCGCCGGCATGAGCGGCCTCGCGCTGGTGGCGCGAGCGCTCGGTGCCCGGGTGACGGGGTCAGATCGCGCCGAGTCCCCTTATCTTCAGCGGCTTCGCGAGCACGGAATCGTGCCCGTGATCGGCCACGCCGCGGCGAACGTCCCGGATGGCGCCGAGGTCGTCTACTCGACGGCCGTTCCCGCGGACAACCCCGAGCGGCTGGCGGCGGGTCGTGAGCTGCATCGCGCCGACCTGCTCGGCGAGATCACGCGCCTGCGCCGCTGCGTCGCGATCACCGGCACGCACGGTAAGACGACGACCGCCGGGATGGTCGTCCACGCGCTCCGCGGTTGCGGGCTCGACCCGTCCTATGTGGTGGGAGGCGAGCTGGGCGACACCGGCACCAATGCCGGCTGGGGGACGGGAGACTGGGTGGTCGTCGAGGCTGACGAGTCCGACCGCTCGCTGCTGAAGCTCGATGCGGACATCGCGGTTCTGACCAACGCCGAGCTCGACCATCACACCACGTACGGCTCGCGACTCGACCTCGAGGCCACCCTGGCCGAGTTCATGCACAAGGCCGGGCAGGCGGTCGTCTGGGACCGGCCGGGGCTTCGTGCGCTGTGCCCGCCCGGGGCCGTGACCTACGACGCTCCCGCGCCCGTGCTCGATCCCCACGGGGCTCGGTTTCTGTGGCGGGGGAGGGAGACTGTGGTCGGAGTGCCGGGGGCCCACAACGCGATCAACGCGGCCGGCGCGCTGGAGGCCTGCGTGCTGGCCGGGGCGGATCCGGCGGGCGCCGCGGCGGCGATGGCCGACTTCCGGTCCGCTCGGCGCCGGTTCGAGCGGGTCGGCGAGACGAGCGGTGGCGCCGCCGTATATGACGACTACGCCCACCATCCGACCGAGGTCGCGGCGATGGTGGCCGTCGCGCGGACGCTCGAGCCAGACCGCGTCGTCGCGGTGTTCCAGCCGCATCTCTATTCGCGCACCCGCGCGCTGGCGCGCGACTTCGGCGCCGCGCTCGCCCCCGCCGACGTGGTTGCCGTGGTCGACATCTACCCTGCCCGCGAGCGCGGAGAGGACTTTCCCGGAGTGAGCGGGCGGCTCGTCGCGGCGGCTGCGGCCGACGCCGGAAACGGGGCCCAGGTGGCATGGCTCCCCGACTTCGCGGAGGCCGAGCAATTTCTCAGGTCGATCCTCAGGACGGGAGACCTCTGCCTGACGATGGGAGCGGGAAACGTCGACGCGCTGGCCAGGTCGCTGACCGGCTGAAGCGCGTACCCGGGGCGCCACGGAGTCGGCGCCAGCCGACTTCGCATGCCCCCACGGAGTCGGCGCCAGCCGACTCCGCCTCTACCCTGCGGACGATGCCCTCCGGCTCCGACAAAGGATGGTCGGTCCCGCCGCCCCCCGGCGTCCAGCACGACTATCCCCTGGCCCGCCTGACCACGGTCCGCACCGGCGGTCCGGCGGAGCTGTTCGCCCGCGCCGGGACGCTGGACCAGCTCGAGGAGCTGGTCCGATGGGCGACAACCGAAAATGTTCAGGTAGGGGTCGTCGGCTCGGGGTCGAACCTGTTGGTGGCGGATGAGGGCGTCCGTGGACTAGTCGTGAAACTTGACAAAGATCTGGCCACGATCGAGCTCGCAGGTACACGCATCAGCTGCGGCGGGGGCGCACGGCTGCCCGCGGTCGCGGCACGCGCGGCGCAGGCCGGGCTCACCGGAATCGAGTTCGGGATCAACATCCCGGGAACGGTTGGCGGAGCCGTGAGGATGAACGCGAACGCGTATCACGGCGAGCTCGCGACCGTGCTCGAGTGGGTCGACGTGGTGGGGCCAGCCGGCACCGAACGGCGGGCGCCGGAGCAGCTCGGCTTCGCGTACCGGCGCTCGAACCTGGGAGCGGGCGAGATTGTCGCGCGGGCGTCGTTCGCGCTCGCCCCGGCCGAGACCACAGCCGTCAAGGACACGCTCGCCGAGATGCGGGCCCGGCGCAAGGCGGCCCAGCCGTCCGGGATCAAGACCTTCGGTTCCACCTTCAAGAACCCCGATCCCGCCGCCGCCGAGGGGCGCACGGCCGGACAGCTGCTGGAGGCCGCGGGCTGCCGCGGCCTGCGGATCGGCGGCGCGAGCTTCTCGTCCAAGCATGCCAACTTCGTCGAGAACCACGGCGAGGCGACCACCGCGGACGTGATCGCGCTGATGGCCGAGGGTCGTAGGCGGGTTCAGGAGCGCTTCGGGATCGTGCTCGAGGCCGAGGTGCAGGCGCTAGGACCGGTACGGCTGCCCGAGGACTGGAGGACCCGTTGAGCGCGGTCGGTCGAGTCCGGCTGCCGCGGCTCTCGATCCGCCGGCTTCCGACGCCTCGGCCGCGGACGACGCTCGCGCTGATGCTGGTGCTGGCGATGCTCGGCGGGGGATGGCTGTGGGTGCGCAACTCGGCGCTGGTATCGGTCGATCACGTCGCCGTCACGGGTCTGCACGGGGCCAGCTCCGGCGAGATCCGGTCCGCGCTCGAGGGCGCGGCACACAACATGACGACCCTCGACGTGAACATGTCCGCGCTGCGGACGGCCGTCGCGCCGTTCCCAGTCGTGAAGAACCTGAGCGTCAGCACCCAGTTCCCCCATGGGATGCGGATCCGCGTGATCGAGCAGATCCCCGTCGGCGCGGTGACGGTGGGCGGCCGGAGGATCGCGGTCGCCGCCGACGGCACGCTGCTGCCGTCCGTGAGCGCGTCGGGGCTGCCGTCGATTCCGGTCAGCGTGCCTCCCGGTGGCGCCCAGGTCACGGAGAGCGCCGCGCGGACTGCGGTCGCGCTGCTCGCGGCAGCGCCCGGGTGGCTGCGCGCACGGGTCACCCAGGTTACGACGACGAAAGCCAACGGGCTCGTCGCCCAGCTGCACGACGGCCCGCCGCTCTACTTCGGTGACGCGAGCCAGCTGTCGGCGAAGTGGAAAGCGGCGGCGGCGGTGCTCGCCGATCCCGGATCCGAAGGCGCCGCGTACATCGATGTGACGGTGCCCGAGCGGCCGGCCGCGGGGGGCGTGGCGACCGCGACGACGGCTGACGAGTCCTCCTCCGACGCCGGCACCAGCGACGCGACGGATACCGCGGCCGCCCCGACCGAAGGCACCGAGGCTCCAGCCGAGAGCACTGGGGCGGGCACCGGCCCGACCGACAGCGCGGCCTCGACCGACAGCGCGGCCTCGACCGACAGCGCGGCCTCGACCGACAGCACCGCCCCGACCGACGGCACCGTGCCGGCGGCGGGTACCCCGGGCACCACACAGCCGACCACCGGATCGGCCGGAGGCTAACCCTATACTAGAGCTTTAGGGCAGTCGAAACCGA
>Ga0302314_10010300_pt1 | contig 16381 bp, 11 predicted proteins | sample III_Palsa_N2_3_FD_200533 | JGI IMG/M metagenome (GOLD analysis project Ga0302314, IMG submission 200533) | Peat permafrost microbial communities from Stordalen Mire near Abisko, Sweden - III_Palsa_N2_3 | ecosystem: Environmental > Terrestrial > Soil > Palsa > Peat permafrost | place: Sweden... | reverse complement strand
GCCTGCGCGATGGCGCCGGACCTGCCGGTGTACAACGAGGCCGAGTCGTTCCGGTTGGACGGGGCGCTGGATCGCGCCGCCCTGGTCGGAGCGCTGGACTAGCTGTACCGCCGTCATCCGGCCCTGCGCTCGGTCGTGCTGGAGCGCGACGGCCTGGCCTACGCGGCGACCCTGCCGGTGGGCCCGTTCCCCCTCGAGGAGCTGGATCTGCGCGGCTGTCCGTCGGCGCAGACGCGGCAGCTCGGCGAACGGGCCGCGCAGGACGCGGTGCGCCGCACCTTCGACCTGGGCGCCGGGCCGCTGGCCCGGGCGTGCCTGATCCGCTGCGCCGACGAGGAGTGGCTGCTCGTCCTGGTCCTGCACCACCTGGTGTCCGACGACGACAGCGTCCGGGTGCTGCTTGACGAGTTGGGAGCCCTGTACGCGGGCACCGCACTGCCGGTCGTGCAGGGCGATCCGGCTGCGGCCCAGCGCTCTCTCGAGGTTCCGCCCGACGGCCCGGTGGCGCGTGCAGATCTGGCCTACTGGCGCGACCAACTGGCCGGCCTGCCGGAACGGCTGACGATCCCTACCGACCGGCCGCTGTCCAGCTGTCCCGATCAGCTCGGCGAGCGGCATCAACTGCAGCTGGACGACGGCTGGTTCGCACGGGTCCAGGCCACCGCTGCGGCCCTGCGCAGCTCGCCGTTCGCCATGGTGACCGCGGCGGTGTCCGCCGTGCTCGCCCGGCTCGCCCGGACCGAGGACGTCGTCGTCGGCAGCACGGTGAATATGCGCTCCGAGGCCGAGGCGGAGGATCTGGTCGGCTACTTCATGAAGACGGTCCCGCTGCGGTTACGGGTCGAGGATGCCGCCCCGGCAGCCGAACTGGTGCGGCAGGCCCAGGCAACGGTGCTCGACGCGATGACCCACTCGTCGGTCGAGTTCGACCAGATCGTCTCGGCCCTGGGACGGCCCGGCGCCGGGCACGCGCAGCTCTTCCAAGTGGCCCTGGAACTGCACTACGATCCAGGCGAGTTGAGCCTGCCCGGCGTCGGCGTGAGCCGCCTGCCGCTGCACCCGGGGACGGCCAAGTCGGACTTCACATTCCATCTCAACGCCGTCCCGGGCATGCCGAGCTTTCTGGAGTACCGCACCGAGCTGTACGACCGGGAGACCGTCCGCGGCCTGGCCGACGCGGTCGTCGTGCTGCTGGCGGGTCTGTGCGCCGAACCGGAGCGCCCGGTCGGGGAGTTGCCGCTCGACGACGGCCGGCAGACGGCGCTGCTGCGACCATGGGAGACCGGCCCCGCCCTGGCGGGGGGAATCACCGCCACGCTGCCCGAGGCGGTGCGCGACCGCGCCGCACTGCACCCCGACCGGCCGGCCGTGGTCCATGGCGCGGACACACTGAGCTACCACGGGTTGGTCTGCCAGGCGGATCTGGTCGGTGCGGCCCTCGCGGCTGCCGGAGTAACGTCCGGAGACGTCGTCGGCGTGGCCATGCGCAGGTCCGCTGCCCAGATCGGCGCGCTGTTCGGCACCTGGTCGGCCGGCGCGGTGTGCGCCGTACTCGACCCGGACCTGCCGGAGGACCGGCTGCGCCGGATGATGGGCGCTGTCGGCATCCGCACGGTACTGGTCGACGCGAAGACCGACGGCCTGCCCGCCTTCGCCGACGTGGGCCGGGTTCCTGCACAGCTGGGGTCGGCTCCGGCTGCCCCGGCCGTCGGCGGGACGGCCGCTCCGGTGGCCAAGGTGGCCCCCGATGACACCGCCTATCTGGTCTTCACCTCGGGCACCAGCGGGGACCCCAAGCCGGTCGCAGTGCGGCATCTGAGCCTGACGGCGTTCGGGCAGGCCATGGACCGCCTGGTCTACGGTGAGCTGCCCGAGTCCGCCCAGGTGGCCGTCAATGCACCGTTCTCCTTCGACGCCTCGTGGCAGGGCACCCAGCTGCTGCGCTCGGGACACACGATCCATCCGGTGCCCGACGCCGTGCGGGCGGATCCGGAGGCGATGGTCCAGTTCCTGCGGGACCACGCCATCGACGCGGTCGACGGTACGCCGACCCACATGGCCTCCCTGGCCGACGCCGGCCTGCTCGACCGGCCCGGACGTCCGCCCCGGGTGCTGGTGGTGGGTGGAGAGGCGGTGCCGGTCGACCTGTGGCGACGGCTCGCCGCGGCCGAGGTACGCGCGGTGAACGTCTACGGGCCGACCGAGTTCACCATCAACGCCACCGGCTGCCTCATCGAGGACGCGGACGCGCAGCCGGTCATCGGCTTGCCGCTGGCCGGAGTCACCGCACAGGTCCTCGACTCCCGGCTGCGTCCGGTGCCGATCGGGTTCCCCGGCGAGCTGTACCTGTCCGGCCCGCAGCTCGCGCTCGGCTACGCCGGCCAGCCGGAGCGGACGGCCGAACGGTTCCTCACAGCGCCCGACGGATCACGGCGGTACGCCACGGGAGACCTGGTGCGCAGGCGGGGTGACGGCACATTGGAGTTCCTCGGCCGACGCGACGGGCAGGTCAAGCTCCGTGGCTACCGGATCGAACCGGCGGAGATCGCCGCCGTGCTACGGGCCGCCCCCGGCGTCTCGGACGCCGTCGTGGTCGTCATCGGACAGGGCAGCCCTTCGGCGGTGCTGCACGCCGCCCTCGTGCCGACCGAACCGGCGGAGGCAGCCGACCCGACGGCGGCGGCCGACCGGGTCCGCGCGTTCGCAGCCACCCGGTTGCCCGGCTACATGGTGCCCGCCTCCTTCGCCTTCCTGCCGCGGCTTCCGCGTACCGCCAGCGGCAAGCTGGACACGGCGCGCGTGGTGTCCCTGGCGCGGACGCGGTCCGAGGCGGCGCCGGCCGTCGGCCCGTCGACACCCGACCGGCGTCGGCTGGCGCTCATCTGGTCCCGGCTGCTGGAGCGCGACAGCGTGAACGAGGGCGACGACTTCTTCGCGCTCGGCGGCAACTCGCTGCTCGCCGGCCGACTGGTGCGGCAGGTCGAGGCGGAGTTCGGCATCCTGCTCCCGCTCCGGGCGGTTTTCGGCCACCGTACGCTGGCGGCGATGGCCGACGCGATCGGCGCCGAGTCGGCGTCGGCAGCCGGGGAGGACGCCGCTGACCGCAGCCTGGTGGTGCCGCTGACGGCGGCCGCGGGCGGCGGCCCGGCGCCGGGCCGGCAGCGGCCGCTGGTCGTGCTGCATCCGCTCGGCGGGTCGCTGCTCGCCTACCAGCCGCTGCTGCAACTGGTCCCGCCGTCGGTGCCGGTCTGGGGCGTCCGGTCACCCGAGGTCGCAGGGGTCGGCCTGGAGCCGCCGGACGTCGCGAGCCTGGCCGTGCGCTACGCCGATGAGCTGACCGCGCTCGTTCCCGCACGGCGACTCGCGCTGTTCGGCTGGTCGCTCGGCGGCCTGATCGCCCTGGCGGTGGCCGCCGAGTTGGAGTCGCGCGGCGTCGAACTGGACTTCGTCGAAGTGTGGGACTGCGGCGTGGGCACCGAAGAGCCCCTGGGCGACCGCGAGTCGATGCGGATGGCGTTGCGCGCCGGCTACGGAGCCGACCTCCAGGAGAAGCACGGCGCACTCCTCGCCGAGGTCCTGAGCCTGGTCCCGGATGACGTCCCGGTCGACGAGGAACTACTGACAGCTGTTCGAGACCGGGCGCGTCCGATGGGCACACCGGCCGACTCGGCCGCACTCCCCCGGCACTTCCGGCTGATCCGGCACCAGACTTCGCTGTTCCGCGACTGGCTGCCCACCCCGGTCCGGACACCGCTGCACGCCGTCTACGCCGAGGCCAGCCTGCTCGACGGCAGCGTCGCCCGTACCGACTGGCGGCGCTTCACCTCCGCACCGTGGACCGACGCCACCGTGCGGTCCGACCACTACGGCATGATGCGCCCCCCTGTCGTCGCCGAACTGGCCCGGGGACTGCTCGCCCGCCTGGCCGCCCGGCCCGGCAGCGACGGGTGACCGGCCCGGCAACGCACCGTACTGACCACCGTCCACCGTCCGCCGCGATCCGGGTTACCAGGACCGCCCGGACGCCCGCCCCCAGCGACCGTCGGCTGCCCCGACAGTGAGTGAGTCCTCCATGCAACGAGCAATCCCACGGACCAACGGCACGGACCCGTCCCCGCCGGCGGGCCGACGCCACCTGTTGTCCCTGACGGACCTGTCCGACGACGACCTGTACGCGCTGGTACGCCGATCGAGCGACCACGCGCGCGGTGCCGTCCCCCTGACCGGGCAACTCGGTGGACGGGTGGTGGGGACGTACTTCCGCACCACCTCCACCCGGACCCGCACCGCATTCTCCGTCGGCGCGCTGCGGCTGGGTGCCCAACTGGTCGCCTTCGGCCCGAAGGACCTTCAGGAGAACACCGGCGAGAGCGCGGACGACACCGGCCGGGTGCTCGGTCTGATGCTGGACGGTCTGGTCGCCCGCACCTCGGCGAGCGCCCAGGAGCTACGCGCGATCGCCGCGTGGGACACCATGTCCGTCGTCAACGCGATGACCGAGGACGAGCATCCCACGCAGGGCATCACCGACCTGTCGGCGATGCTGACGGCCCTCGGCAGGCTGGAGGGCCTGCGTGTGCTCTACGTGGGCGAGGGCAACAACACCGCCGTCGCACTGGCGATGGCCCTGACGCGCTACGCGGGTGCCGAACTGCACCTGCGGACGCCGCCCGGGTACGGCCTGCCTCCTGCCGCGCTGCGCCGCGGGCAGGAGTACGCCGCGGCGCACGGCGCGCTGATCGACGAGCAGCACCACATGAACGGGGTGCCGCCGCAGGCGGACATCGTCTACACCACCCGCTGGCAGACCACCGGCACCACCAAGGACGACCCCGAGTGGCGGCAGGTGTTCCGTCCGTTCCAGGTGAACGCGGCGCTCATGGACCGCTGCCCGTCGGCGATCTTCATGCATGACCTGCCGGCGCACCGGGGCGAGGAGGTGGAGGCCGACGTGCTCGACGGCGACCGCAGCATCGCCTTCCAGCAGGCCGCCCACAAGCTCTACGGCGCGATGGCGGTGCTGGAGTGGTGCCTGGCCTGAGCGAGCATCCGACCTGAGCGACCGCTTGAACCGATCCGCCATCGAACGAGGAAGAGACCATGTACCTGACCATGCTCAAGTCCAAGATCCACCGTGCCACTGTGACGCAGGCCGACCTGCACTACGTCGGATCGCTCACGCTCTGCGGAGACCTGATGGCCGCCGCCGGTCTGCTGCCCGGCGAGAAGGTCGACATCGTCGACATCAACAATGGAAACCGGCTGTCCACCTATCTGATCGAGGGACCCAAGGGTTCCGGCGTCGTCGGCATCAACGGGGCGGCGGCGCGACTGATCAACGTCGGCGATCTGGTGATCATCATCGCCTACCGGATGTGCCCCGAGGCCGAGGCGGGCCTGGCGACCCCGCAGGTGGTGTTCGTCGACGAGGACAACCGGATCACCTCGCTGGGCGGGGACCCCGCTGCGACCGGTGAGTTGACCGGAGCACTGCGCGGTGACGTGGTGCGTTCGGCCACGCAGGTGAACCAGTGACCGCACGGGCACAGTTCGAGACCAACTTCCAGACAGAATGAGGATGTTCCATGCCCGCGAGTGCTGCCACCGCCGTCATCGTGGACGGCTACTACAACGCGAGTTCGCTTCCCCCGGCCTTCGCCCGCCGGGGCATCTCCGTGGTCCATGTCCAGAGCACCCCCGAGCCGATCCCCGACTGGCTGCCGCCGGATCTCTCCGCGTATGTGGAGAACGTCGTCCACATGGACGAGGAGTCGACCGTCCGGCGCCTGGCCGCCCACGCCCCGGTCTGCGTCATCGCGGGCTCGGAAGCCGGAGTGCTGCTGGCCGACCGGCTGAGCGAGCTGATGGGGCTGCCCGGCAACGGATCACGTCTGTCCGGGGCGCGCCGGAACAAGTTCACCATGATGGAGACGCTGCGCGCGGCCGGCGTCCGGTCCGTCAGCCAGTTCAAGAGCCCGGACGTGGAGTCGGTCCTGTCCTGGGCCGAGGACCACGGCACCTTCCCCGTCGTGGTGAAACCCCTCAGCTCGTGCAACACCGACGGTGTCGTCATCTGCTCCACCATGGACGAGATCCGTCGCGCGGCGCGGGACGTCCTGTCGACCCGGGACGCCTTCGGCCTGCCGAACGCCGAGGTGCTGGTCCAGGCCTACCTCGACGGCGACGAGTACATCGTCGACACCGTCAGCCGTAACGGCCGGCACTTCGTCAGCAGCGTCTGGAAGTACGAGAAGACGCTGGTGAACGGCAAGAACCTCTACGACAAGGACATCCTGCTGCCGCCGGGCGACGCCCCGGTCCCGGAACTCATCGCCTACATCGGCACGGTGCTGGACGCCCTGAACATTCGGCACGGCGCCGCGCACAGCGAGGTCAAGCTGACGTCCGACGGGCCGACGCTGGTCGAGACGGGAGCCCGCCTCAGCGGCGGCATGCACCCGGACCTGCACGACGTGTGTCTTGGGCAGAACCAGGCGGACCTCGTCGCCATGGCCTGCACCCAGCCCGAGGTGTTTCTGGAGGACTACGCCGGGCGCACCTACACCCAACGGCAGCCGGCCATGGGCTACACGGTCGCCACCAGCGTGGCGGGCGTCGTCCGCGCGATCGACGAGGACGCCGTCCGGCAGATCAACGCCCTGCCGACGGTGCACCGAACCGTCCTGAACGTGGCACCGGGCCAGCGGATCCGGCCGACAGTCGACCTGGGAACCTGCACCATGCGGGTCTACCTGACCGGGCCGACCCAGGAGGCCATGCTCGCGGACTACACCCGGATCCGTGACCTCAAGGACCGGGTCTACCTGATCTGATGCCACTACTGCGTCGCACACTCGACGGGGTGCGAGGGCTCGGACCCGCACTGCGAGTCCTGTTCGTCACCACGCTGATCCTCCAAACCGGATCGGTGGCGTTCCCCTTCCTCACCGCCTACCTGGTGGGCCGGAACCGGTACTCCGGCCCCCAGGTGGGTCTCATCGTCGCCCTCTACGGCATCGGGGCGTTGGCCGCCGACCTGTGCGCGGGTCCGCTGCTGCGGGCGCTGCCACCGCGCACCGTCATGGCTGCGGGACTCGTCGGCAACTCGGTGACCGTGGGATGTCTGCCTTTCGTCCGGGGATCCGGGGCGCTCATGGCGGCAACCGCGGTCTGGGGGTTCTTCTACGAGATCTTCATGCCCGCGTCCTACCTGGAGACCATCCACCAGTCCTCCGAACGAGACCGCAGGATCGCCTTCTCCTTCAACCGGCTCGCCATCAACCTCGGCATGGGCATCGGCCCGGTGATCGGCGCCGCGGTCTTCGTCTGGCGGCCCACCGTCCTCTTCGGACTCGACGCCTGCACGGTCCTCGCCGCTGCGGTCTACCTCATCTCCCGCCCCGGTACCGCTGCCCGGCCGACCGCCCGACCCGAACGGACCATGCCCCGGGACAGCACCGGCCGACGCGACGCCGGATTCTGGACCATCCTCGTTCTGAGCGTCCCGATCCACTGCGCGTACGCCCTGCCTCTCACCTTTCTCAGCGTGTATGTCGTGCACGACCTCGGCCTCTCGGGCCTGTGGGTAGGAGTGATCTTCGCCGTCAGCGCCGGAAGCATCGTGCTGTTCGAGATCCCACTGAACACCGCGATGCGCGACACCAGTACGTTCGCCTCCCTGGCCACCGGGTACGCCCTGGCCGCGGCCGGCTTCACCCTGATGGGTGCGGTGCGGACCGGCCCGGCGCTGGTGGGCGCGACACTGCTGTGGACCGCAGCCGAGATGATGGTCTTCCCGGGCCTCATGCACTACGTCTCCCGGGTGTCGCGCCCCGGGACCGAGTCCAGAAACCTCGGCCTGTATTCGGCCGTCATGAACATCGGACTGATCACCGCCCCACAGCTCGGCCTCCTCCTCGCCGACCACACCGGCCCCTCAAGCCCCTGGTACCTTGCCGGCTGCGGCATCGCCTTGGCGCTCGTCGCCATCGCCCTGCTCTCCCGGAGCCCAAGCCTCAGCCTCCGCGCCCCTTCGTCCGATTGACCGTCAGGCCTGTGCGGAGAGGGAGTGGGTCGGCGGGCCTGCGGCTCTCGGCAGCGCAGCGAAGCCCTGTGTCGGGGATGCGGGGCAGGGGCCGTGGTCACCGATCTTCGGATGCTTGGTAGACCGGATGAATAATCGGCACCCACAGAGTCGGCGGTCGCGGACGGGGACTGATTGCCGAGGCCGATGGAGCCCGAGAAGCGAGGTTTCTGGGATTCCGGTGGATTGATGGCGAACCTACGTACGGTATAGCGAACTTCCGTTCTATGAGCAGACGGCCACGGAACCGGGCCGAGCACACCGAACCAACGCCACACTATGCCGCCGCATTCAACCCCGCACTGTATTCAACAAGGGCGTGCGCGACAGTATTCGCGCCGTCGTCCGGGGGCATCGTGCGCCGTACGCGACTCGTCCCACATGGCAGCAGCGATCCCTCCCGTCGCGCGTTGAGGACGGCGCGGGTCCGGTTGAGCGCAACAGCAGCAGCATGGTTTCGCCCTGATCGGCGTGTACAACAGCGTGCCCACCTGCCTCGGGCAGCACTCGGCTTCTGGCGCCCGAGTGGGACTTGACGTCGGGTTTTAAGGACTGTTAGACCATGGGGGCATCACTGATTGTGAGCGATCGGCCGCGTTATGGAATTTGCTTCGCTGTCGTCATCGTCCACGCTGCCGGGGCTTCCGAGTCTTCGGGAGCTTCGCCTTCTCGATATCCCTACTGTCGGCGCGCTCGCGTCCAGAATCCGTCATTCAATGGTCGATTCGTCCAGTTCGACCGGCGGCCGTCCGGGTCCGAATCTGGGCGTGATGGAGCTGGCAGGGGCACTGCGCCGGGGCTTCGACTCGCCGTGTGACGCGCTGAGCTTCGACATCGGCCATGCGACCTGCGGCCACGGACTCCCGACCGCACACGGAATGGCCTTCGCCGGGCTTCGGCAGTCCGGGAGCCCGTCCGGGTACGTCGGCCACGCGCAGTCCGAGCACCACTTCATGGAGAACTCGAACGCCTGGACGGCTCTCGTCCACGTCGACATGCCGACCCGGACATGGCCCCTGTCGATCCGTCAGGGATCGGTGGTGGGTGCACCCGCTCGGGTGGTGGCGCACCCGCTCGGGGTTCGCTGGCAGCGGTGGTCTGTGTCGTGCACGGCCCCGTCGAGTCCCGCGAGGCGGGCCCATCGGGGTGTCCCGCCACAACGGAAAGGGCCAGATCTTTGGGCGCGACGCCTGATGAGGAGAGGCCCTGCGCCTGACCGCGGGGACCGGCGGTGACCCGCCGCCGTCGCCCGGTCCACTCCACCCGCCAACGAAGCCCAGGAGAGACCATCGTGCCGACCGATACCGACGCCCTGCCGACCGAACCCGCTCCTGCCGATGCGCCGCCGGCCCCCGACTCCCAGCAGAGCCTGTCGACCGAGGCCGCCCGCCAGTTGACCACCACCACCAAGACCGAGCCGCAGATGCAGGGCATCTCCTCCCGGTGGCTGCTGCGCCGGCTGGAGTGGGTGGACGTGAAGGGAGGCTGCTACCGGGTCAACCGGCGCCGTACCCTCACCCCTGGCCGGGGCAGGGTGCAGTTCGTCCAGAACAGCGCGGACGACGTGCGGATCATCCCCGAGACGCTGCGGGCCCTGCCCATCCTGGCCGAGTTCCCGGACACCGCGGTGCTCGAGGAACTGGCCGCCCTGTTCTCGGTGCGGCACGTCGAGCGCAGCCAGGTCATCGTCACCCAGGGCGAGCCCGTCACGGAGGCGTTCATCATCGCTCACGGCCGTCTGGGGCGGTATGCGACCGGGATGTACGGCGGCACCAGTGCGCTGGGTGTCCTGGCCGATGGCGACCAGCTCGGCGACGAGGCGGTCGGGAAGGATTCGCCGCTGTGGTCGCAGACCGTGCGCACGGAGACGGACGCAGTGCTGATGGCCGTCTCCTGGGCCGCGTTCGGTGGCCTGCTGGCTGCACGGCCCGCTCTGGCGGCGCACCTGGAGCGGTTCGTCGCCGCCTCCAGGCTCAAGACCGACAAGGGTGGCGAAGCCGCGATCGACATCGCCGCCGGCCACAGCGGTGAGCCGAGCATTCCCGGCACCTTCGTGGACTACGACGCCTCCCCACGCGAGTACGAGCTGTCTCTGACCCAGACCGTCCTGCAGATCCACTCACGGGTCCAGGACCTGTTCAACGACCCGTACAACCAGACCGAGCAGCAGATCCGGCTCACCATCGAGGCGATCCGCGAGCGCGAAGAATGGGAGATCCTGAACAATCGCGACTTCGGGCTGCTCCACAACGCCGCCTACGAGCAGCGGATCAACACCGCCACCGGCGCGCCGACCCCCGACGACATGGACGCCCTGTTGTCGATGCGCCGCCGCACGCGGTTCCTGCTGGCCCACCCGAGGGCGATCTCCGCGTTCTTCGCCGAGTGCAACCGGCGCGGTCTGATGCCCCTCAGTACCGACGTCGACGGCCACCAGGTGCCTGCCTGGCGCGGCGTGCCGATCTTCCCGTGCGGCAAGATCCCGGTCACCGGCCACCAGACGACCACGATCCTTGCGATCCGCACCGGTGAGAAGGACCAGGGCGTGGTCGGCCTGCGGCAGACCGGCATCCCCGACGAGGTCGAGCCGTCACTGAACGTCAAACACATGGGCATCAACCAGCAGGCGATAGTCTCCTACCTGGTCAGCGCCTACTACTCGGCGGCGATCCTGGTCCCGGACGCGATCGGCCTGCTGGAGAACGTCCAACTCGGCCGGGCCGTGTCATGACCGCTTCGATCGCGGTTCCGGCGGGCCCGAGCGGACCCGGCACCGCCTATGCGCGCGCACACCTGCGCACCCGCGAACAGCCTGTCCGTCCGATCCCGGGCCTCTACTGGCACCCCGTCGCCGAGCCCGACCCCGCCGTGACCGCCGAGATCGACCGCCGCACCAAGCGGTGGGCCGTCCACGAGGTCGACCTGTACCCACCCGAGTGGGAGGACCAGTTCGAGGCATTCGGCTTCGGCCGCTACGTCGGCCTCACCTCCCCGAACGCGGCCGGCCTGGACCAACTGGAGGCAGCAGCCCGGCTGCTGGTCGCCGAGAACGCGGTGGACGACTGCTACTGCGAGGACCACGGCGGCTCCGCCCACGGCCTCGGCGCCCGGATACTGATGGCGCACTCCGCCCTGGAGCACCCCCACTCGGTCGAGCCCTACGAGAGCGGCTGGGTTCAGCACCTCGCCACCCAGGCGCCGTGCCGCGCCTACCGCTCGGCGATGGACTTCTTCGACCGCCTGGCCCCCGACCAGGTCCACGACCGCGAGCTGCACGACCTCGCCCGCCTGCACCTCGGCTACCTTGCCGAAGCGGCCTGGGAGACCGAGCAGCGGGTTCCGGGCATCGGCGAGTATCTGATGGTTCGTCAGTACAACAGCTTCCGCCCGTGCCTGACGATCGTGGACGTTCTCGACGGTTACGCCCTTCCGGCCGACCTGCACGACCACCCCGCCGTGCAGAAGGCGCTGGCCCTGGGCTCACTGGCCACCACCCTCGTCAACGACCTGTACTCCTACACCAAGGAACTGCGCTCCCTGCGCCCGCACGTCAATCTGATCACCGCCCTGGTGCACCACGAGCGCCTGACCGCCCGCGACGCCTACCTCAAAGCCGTCGGGATCCACAACGAGGCGATGCACCGCTTCGAGGCCGCTTCCGACACCGCCCGCACCAGGCTCCCCGACCCCGTCACCGCCCGCTACCTCACCTCGGTCGCGGACTGGATCGATGGAAACCACTGGTGGCACGCCACCAACACCGGCCGTTACACCCTCCCCGACTTCGGGGACCACCCCCAAGGAGAGCCGTCACCATGACCACCAGCACCCGCGCCCCCATCCCCGCCCCCGCCGGTCCGGCCACCGCATACCAGGGCGACATCGCCCGCTACTGGAACAACGAGGAGCGCCCCGTCAACCTGCGCCTGGGCGAGATCGACGGCCTGTTCCACCACCACTACGGCATCGGCGAAGCCGACCAGACCGTCCTCGCCGGGCCCGAGGACGGCCGCGAGCAGCGCATCATCAATGAACTGCACCGCCTGGAGAGCGCCCAGGCGAACCTGCTCCTGGACCACCTCGGCGACATCACCCCGCAGGACCGGCTGCTGGACGCCGGCTGCGGACGGGGCGGCACCAGCGTCATGGCGCACCAGCGGTTCGGCTGCGACGTCACCGGCGTGTCGCTGTCGACCAAGCAGGTCGATTTCGCCAACCACCGCGCCACGGAGCTCGGCATCCAGGACCTCGTGCGGTACCGGGTGAGGAACATGCTCGACACCGGTCTCGACACCGGCACGCTCGCGGCCTCCTGGAACAACGAGTCCAGCATGTACGTCGACCTCGGCGACCTGTTCGCTGAGCACTCGCGCCTGCTGCGCCACGGCGGCCGCTACGTCGTCATCACCGGCTGCTACAACGAGGTCTACGGGCAGCCGTCCAAGCCGGTGTCGCTGATCAACGCCGAGTACGAGCGCAACTGCCACGGTCGCCGCGAGTACTTCTCCGCGCTCGCCGCAAACCGCCTCATCCCCGCCTACGTCCAGGACCTGACCCCGCTGGCCATCCCGTACTGGGAGCTGCGCGCCCAGGCCGGCGTGGCCACCGGCATCGAGGACGCCTTCCTCAACGGCTACAAGGACGGCAGCTTCCAGTACCTGCTCATAGCCGCCGACCGCGTCTGAGGAAGGAGGAAGAAGAGGGCTGCCGCCATGCCGCGCCGCGCGGCGTCCAGACCCGATCCGGTGCCGGGCCTGGACCTCGAACAGATCAGAACGCAGATCGCCGACGTCATCACCGAGTTCTTCGCCACCAAGACCGGCCCGCTCGCCGATGTCCTGACGGATGCCGTCGGCGGCGGCAAGCTCATGCGGCCGGTGCTGTGCACGGTCGGCTGGCACGCCGCCCGGGGTCCGCGTGCCGACGAGTCGGCCCTGCGCCTGGGTGCCTCCCTGGAGCTGTACCACGCCTACCTGCTCATCCACGACGACGTCTTCGACAACGCCGACACCCGCCGCGGCCGCCCGGCCCTGCACCGGCGCCTGGACTCCCAGCACCCGGGCGCCGGCACCACCTTGGCCATCGCGGCGGGCGACGTCCTCGCGTGCTGGCACCACGAACTCGCCGACACCGCACCGCTGTCCCCTGCCCAGGCCCTGCGTCTTGGCCCGGTCATGGCCCGGATGCGCCGCGAAGTCGTCCAGGGCCAGTACCACGAACTCCTCCTCACCCAGCACGGCCGGCCCGACGACCTCGCCCAGGTGCTGGACATCGCCCGCGCCAAGTCCGGTAACTACTCGGTGACCTGGCCCCTCGTGATCGGCGCGACCGCAGCCACCGCCGACAGCGCCACCGCCACCGCACTGCGCCACTACGGAACCCCGCTCGGTGAGGCGTTCCAACTGCGTGACGACCTCCTCGGCGTCTTCGGCGACGAACAGGTGACCGGCAAACCCGTCGGCGACGACCTGCGTGAAGGCAAGCCCACTGCACTGATGGCCCTCGCCTGGGCCGCCGCCGGCCCCGAACAGCACAGCATCCTGCGCGCGCATGTCGGCCGCTCGGATGCCACCGCGGCGGAGATCGCCGAGTGCCAGGACATCATCACCGACCTCGGCGTTCCCGAACGCGTCGAGGCGCTGATCGCCGACCGCTACCAGCAAGCGATGCAGGCTCTCGAGCAGGCACCGGTCACCGCACCGGCGCGCACCACCCTGCGGCACCTCGCCGCCCAACTCGCCTACCGGGACACCTGACATGACCGACACCCGAAAGAGAACCAGCACGTCGTCCGCGAACTGCGGGCCCGCGGTGCGCTGTTCGTCGAGACCACCGACGAGGTGCCCATGGTGACCGCGGCGATCTGCCGGCCGCCGCCGGAATCAGCGGTCCAGGACTGGCCACGACCGTACTGCGGCTCCACTGCGGCTCCTGGGCCACCGCACCCACCCACCAGCAGCTCCTGCCCTCACACCCGCCCGCACCCCTCACGACCACTGCCGGGAGCACCCCGTGACCCGCACCGATCTGCCCCTGCCCGCTCTGCCCGGTCACGCCGCACAGCCACCGGCCACCATCGTCGCGGCACGGCGTCCCTCACGGCGCATCAACGTCGGCACCGTACCGGTGGGTGACGGCGCGCCCATCTCGGTGCAGACCATGACCACCACTGCCACCACCGACATCGACGCCACCCTCCAGCAGATCGCCGCCAGCGTCGCGGCCGGCTGCGACATCATCCGCGTCGCGGTCCCCTCCGCCGACGACGCCCTGGCCCTGCCCGCGATCGTCGCCAAGTCCCCGATCCCGGTAATCGCCGACATCCACTTCCAGCCCCGCTACGTCTTCGCGGCCATCGACGCCGGCTGCGCGGCGGTACGCGTCAACCCCGGCAACATCAAGAAGTTCGACAACAAGGTCCGCGAGATCGCCCAGGCCGCGGGCGCGGCCAACGTCCCGATCCGGATCGGCGTCAATGCAGGCTCCCTGGACCCGCGCCTGCTGGCCAAGTACGGCAAGGCCACCCCCGAGGCACTGACGGAGTCCGCCCTGTGGGAATGCTCCCTGTTCGAGGAGCACGGCTTCACCGACATCAAGATCGCCGTCAAACACCACGACCCGCTGACCGTGGTTGCCGCCTACCGGCTCCTGGCCGCGGCCTGTGACTACCCGCTGCACCTCGGTGTCACCGAGGCCGGTCCCGCCTTCCAGGGCTCCATCAAATCCGCCGTCGCCATGGGCATCCTGCTCGCCGAGGGCATCGGCGACACCATCCGCGTGTCCCTGTCCGCACCCCCCGCCGAACAGGTCAAGGCCGGCTGCCACATTCTGTCCTCGCTCGGCCTGCGCCCACGCACACTCGAAATCGTCTCCTGCCCCGGCTGCGGACGCCTCCAAGTCGACATCCACAAGCTCGCCCAGAGAGTCGAGGCTGCCTTCGACGGCTTCCCACTGCCGCTGCGCGTCGCCGTCATGGGCTGCGTCGTCAACGGCCCCGGCGAATCCCGGGACGCCGACATCGGCGTCTCCTCCGGCAACGGCAAAGGCCAGATCTTCGTCCGCGGACAAGTCGTCGCCACCGTCCCCGAGAGCCAGATCGTCGAACGCCTCCTGGAAGAAGCCCTCAAACACCGACCCCACACCCGCCTAGGGTGCCCGAGAGAGCTCCATCCGGAAGCAGACCCGACATCACGCTCGGCCGCCTCGTCGAGCCGGAACCTTTGACGCTTCGTTCGCTACCTGACAATATTGTCAGGTAGCGAACGAAGTGGAGCCGCAGACTCTCACCGGGCATCGCATGCGGGTTCATTCTTCGCAGCAGACGCCGTGCCGTGGCACCGGGCGCAGATCAGCGAGGAGACGGACATGCTCAACGGACGTATTGCTCTCATCACAGGCGCCAACCAAGGGGTGGGCCTCCAGGTCGCCAAGGAGCTCACCGCGAACGGGCTGACCGTGCTGGTCGGCTCCCGCAGTTTCGAGCGCGGTGAGGCCGCGGCCAAGGAGATCGGAGCCGGCGCTGTCGCGCTCCAGCTCGACGTTACGGACAGCGCCTCCATCGCCGCCGCCGCGCACCGCATCCGCGAGCAGTTCGGCCGCCTGGACCTGCTTGTGAACAACGCGGGGATCTCGAACACCACGCAGAGCAGCCTGGACCCCCAGGAGTACGCGAAGACGAAGTACGCCAGCACCGCCTCCCTGGAGGAGATGCGGGCGGTGTGGGATGTCAACGTGTTCGGCGTCCTGGCCGTCTACCAGGCGATGCTGCCGCTGCTGCGCGAGTCCTCGGACGCCCGGATCGTCAACGTCTCCAGCGGCGTCGGATCGATGACGAGCAACGCGGACCCCGCCTACCCCTACCGCGGGATCTACGGCCCCGTCTACCCCGCATCCAAGGCGGCCCTGAACGCCGTCACGCTCGCTATGATGATCGAACTGGAACCGACCGACATCAAGGTCAACCTGGTCAGCCCCGGTTTCACCAAGACGAACCTGAACAACTACGCCGGCGTGGAGTCCGTCGAGGACGGGTCCCGCGAGGTGGTACGCGTCGCGCTGCTCGGCCCGGACGGCCCGACCGGCACCTTCACCCGCTGGGAGAACACGGTGATCCCCTGGTGACCGGACCTCGACCGCGCTAAGGGGCGTTGCACTGTGCAGAACCACCACGAGTCGGTCGGGGGCTGGGCCAAGTCCTACCACCTGGCCGCCCGCACCATGATCGAGTCGCTTCTGCGCCAGTACGACCTCGGCCCCACCCAGTGGTACGTGCTGCACCACCTGCTGAACCTCGGGCCG
>Ga0302314_10010298_pt1 | contig 16385 bp, 9 predicted proteins | sample III_Palsa_N2_3_FD_200533 | JGI IMG/M metagenome (GOLD analysis project Ga0302314, IMG submission 200533) | Peat permafrost microbial communities from Stordalen Mire near Abisko, Sweden - III_Palsa_N2_3 | ecosystem: Environmental > Terrestrial > Soil > Palsa > Peat permafrost | place: Sweden... | reverse complement strand
GGGGACCTGGCCCTGTGGCGCCCGGACGGACAGCTGGAGTTCGTCGGACGCATCGACAACCAGGTCAAACTGCGCGGCTACCGCATCGAGCTCGGCGAGATCGAAGCCACCCTGCTCACCCACCCCGCCGTCACCGCCGCCGTCGTCACCGTCCGCGAGGACACCCCCGGCGACAAACGCCTCGCCGCCTACCTCGTCCCCACCGACCGCACCGCACCCACCACCACCGACCTGCGCACCCACCTCCAGCACCACCTCCCCGACTACATGGTCCCCGCCACCTTCACCACCCTGGACACCCTCCCGCTCACCCCCAACGGAAAAATCGACCGCAAAGCCCTCCCCGCCCCCGACCACCACCGCCCCGACCTCGACACCGGCTACACCGCCCCCACCAACCCCACCGAAACCACCATCACCACCATCTGGACCGACCTCCTGGGCATCGACCCCATCGGCATCCACGACAACTTCTTCCAACTCGGCGGACACTCCCTCCTCGCCACCCAGGTCACCAGCCGCATCCGCAAAACCCTCGGCATCGACCTCCCCCGCCGCACCCCCCACACCCCCCTCACCCCCACCCCCCACACCCACACCCCCACCCCCCTCAGCTTCGCCCAACAACGCCTCTGGTTCCTCGACCAACTGAAGCCCGGAGGCGCCGAGTACCTGATCCCCTTCGTGCTCCGCGTCAAGGGCCTGCTCGACACCGACGCGCTGGCGACCGCGCTCAGCGCGCTGGTGGCCCGGCACGAGATCCTGCGGACCCGGTTCGTCGCCGACGACAGCGGCCGGCCCGCGCAGCTCATCGACCCGCCCGGGCCACTGGCCCCCGCCCTGCACGATCTGCGGGACATCGCGGACGCCGACGCCCGCGAGGCCGCGGCCCTGCAGCTCGTCGCGGCCGAGGGCCGCCGACCGTTCGACCTGGCGGCCGGACCGTTGCTGCGCGCGGACGTGGTCCGACTCGCCGACGAGGACCAGTACCTGATGCTGACGGTCCATCACATCGTCGCCGACGGCTGGTCCGAGGCCATCCTGGCGCGTGAACTGCGGGAGCTGTGCAGCGCCGCCCTCCAGCAGCGGGAGGCCGTGCTGCCCGCGCTGCCGGTGCAGTACGCCGACTTCTCGCTCTGGCAGCGCCAGTGGCTGACCGGCGACACCCTGGACCGGCAGCTCGGCTACTGGCGCGACCACCTCACCGGCCTGGAACCCCTCGAACTGCCCAACCAGCACCGGCGGTCCGCAGAGCGCATCGACGACGGCACCGTGCTGTTCACCATCCCGGCCGACATCGCGCAGCGGGTGCGGGAGGCTGCCGCCGGCAGTGGCGCGAGTCTGTTCATGACGCTGTTGTCGGTGTTCCAGCTGCTGCTGTCGAAGTACAGCGGTCAGGAGGACATCGCGGTGGGGACGCCGATCGCGGGCCGGAACCGGGCCGAGATCGAGGACATGATCGGATTCTTCGTCAACACCCTGGTCATGCGCACCGACCTCTCCGGCGACCCGACCTTCACCGAGCTCCTGGACCGGGTCAAGGACACCGCCCTGGGCGCCTACGACCACCAGGACCTGCCCTTCGAACGACTGGTGGAAGAACTGGCCCCCGACCGCGACCTCTCCCGCAACCCCCTCTTCCAGACCATGTTCGTCCTCCAGAACACCCCCGACACCCACGCCTGGGACCTCCCCGGACTGACCGTCGAACCCCGGACGGTCACTGCTCCGAGCGCCAAGTTCGACCTGACCCTCACCGTCCACGACGCAGCGGCGGGCGATCTACGGGCCTCGGTCGAGTACCGCACCGACCTCTTCGACCAGGCCTCGGTGACCCGTCTGGTCGGACACTTCCGGTCGCTGCTGGCTGCTGCCACGGCGACACCGGGGGCCCCGCTGTCCGAGCTGGACATGCTCACCGAGCCGGAGCGGCAGCAGCTCACCGTCGAGTGGAACCGCACCGCCGCCCGCTACCCCGACACCGCCACCGTCCACCAGCTCTTCGAGCAGCGGGTGGCCTCCGCCCCTGACGCCGTCGCCGTGCACAGCCCCGAGACGATCCTGACGTACCGCCAGGTCAACGAGCGCGCGAACCAGTTGGCGCACCACCTGCGCGGGCTCGGAGTCCTTCCGGACAGCCTGGTCGCAGTCTGCCTGGACCGCAGCCCTGAACTGCTCTGCGCCGTCCTCGGCATCCTCAAGGCCGGTGCCGCCTACGTCCCGCTCGACCCGGGCAACCCCGTCGACCGTCTCACCTACATGATCGAGGACGCCGCCGCGCCCCTGGTCATCACCCACACCGACCACGCGAACCGGCTCCCGTCCGGCGTGCCCCGGCTGCTGGTCGACCAGGACTGGCCCGCAACCGACGGCACCGGCAACCCCGTCCCCGCCGCCGGACCGGACAACCTGGCCTACGTCATCTACACCTCAGGCTCGACCGGCCGGCCCAAGGGCGTCCAGATCGAGCACCGCAGCCTCGTCAACCTCGTCCACTGGACGCTCGACACCTTCGCGCTGGAACCGGGGAACCGGGTCGCCCTGCTCGCCGGGGTCGCCTTCGACGCCTCCGCCTTGGAGCTCTGGCCCGCCCTGGCCGCCGGATCCACCTGCTGCATCACCACCGACTCCGTCCGCCTCTCCCCCACCCTGCTCCAGCAGTGGCTCCAGGACCAGCACATCCGCGGCACCTTCCTGTCCACCCCGATGCTGGAGGCCCTCGCGGCCCTCCCCTGGGACGGCAGCAGCATCGAGTACATCGCCACCGGCGGCGACCAGCTGCGCCTGCCGGCCGGAGTCCACCTGCCGTTCCGGGTCGTCAACCTCTACGGGCCCACCGAGGCGACCGTGCTGGCCACCTCCACCGAGGTCACCCCCGGCGACCCGCTCCCCCCGATCGGCCGCCCGATGGCCAACGCCCAGGTCCACGTGGTGGACCGGCACAACCGCCCGGTCCCCGTCGGTGTCCCCGGCGAGCTCCTCATCAGCGGCGCCGGGCTGGCCCGCGGCTACCTCCACCAGCCGGAGCTGACCGCGCAGAAGTTCCCCGAGTACCGGGCCCACGACGGCTCGACCCGGCGCGTCTACCGCACCGGCGACCTGGTCGCCCGGCGCCCGGACGGGCAGCTGGAGTTCCTGGGCCGGATCGACAACCAGGTCAAGCTGCGCGGCTTCCGGATCGAACTGGGCGAGATCGAAGCCACCCTGCTCACCCACCCGGACATCACCGCCGTCACCGTCGTCGTCCACGAGGACACCCCCGGCGGCAAGCGCCTGGTCGGGTACCTGGTCCCGGCCCCCGGCAGCGACCCGTCCGGGCCGACCGCCGGCGAGCTGCGCGCGCACCTGCAGCGCCACCTGCCCGACTACATGGTCCCGGCCGCGTTCGTCGTCCTGGACCGAATGCCGCTGACCCCCAATGGAAAGATCGACCGCAAGGCCCTGCCCGTCCCCGACCACCAGCGGCCCGAACTGGACGCCGCCTACACCGCACCGCGCACCCCGGTCGAGCGGGCACTCACCGCCATCTGGTCCGACCTGCTCGACATCGACCCCATCGGCATCCACGACAACTTCTTCCAACTCGGCGGACACTCCCTGCTCGCCACCCAGGTCACCAGCCGCATCCGCAAGACGCTCGGCATCGACCTCCCCGTCCGCACCCTCTTCAGCAATCCCACCCCGGCCCAACTCGGCACCGCCATGGCCGAGATCATGATGGCCTCGCTCTCGGCCCAGTTCGGCCGGGCCAGTTAGGGCCGCACCAGTCAGGGCCGGTCGGCACCGGAGCACAGCGCAGCCAGTGGCCGGACATCCCTTGTCCGGCCACTGGCCGATGGCGACCCGGACCGACCGTCAGATCATGTCCTCGGCACGGATACTGCCCTCGGCGATCGCCATCGCCCCGAGCTGGAACCGGCTGTGGGCGCCGAACCGCTCGGTGAGCTTGTCGGAGAGCCGACGCACCGTGCGCAACGAGACGTCCATCTGCCGCGCCGCGGAGGCGTCGGTGAGGCCCTGTGCCCAGAGCCGGAGGATGTGCTGCTCCTGGAGCGAGAGATGGCCGCCGGTGCGCGGGCGGGCCTCGGTCAGCGGCAGCGCCTCCTTCCACAGCGTGGCGAACAGCGCCGCGAACGCGCTGATGATCGATTCGGCGGTGCAGACCAGGCCGCCCACGACCGAGCGGCCGTTGGCGACCGGCACGACGGCATACCGGTGGTCGATCATCATCATCCATACCGGCAGCGACGGCAGCATCCGCACACCGCCGACCGCCTCCATCTTCCACCGCAGGTAGGGCATGGAGGAGTTGTCGTTGCGGGCACTCTCCAGCAGGATCGAGCGCGACCGCGCGCCCCGCCGGAGCAGGGCCTCGTCCACCGGCCGGGCGGCCTCGATGACCGACTCCGTCAACCGCTCCGTCGGGCCCAGGGAGAGCGCCTCCTCCTGGCAGCCGTCGGCCAGCTCGGCAACCCGCTGCCAGACCGCCGCCTCACCGGAGAGCCACTCCACACCGGGGACCTGCCCCTGCGAGCGGCGGCCGTGGCTGGCCAGCAGCTGAGCGACCTCCCGCCGGCTGTCGTCGACCTGGAGCTGGTGCCGGGCCAGATCCGCCTGCTGCCGGGCGAGCAGTGAGGCGAGGCCGAACTCGGGCGCCACCGGCAGCCATCCGGTGGCGCCGGCTCCCGGGGCGACCAGCGACAGGTTCGCCAGCTGCTCCAGCGCCCCGGCGATCGCGTCGTCGCTCTCGTCCAGTTCCTCGGCCAGCTTCGGAATCTCCGCGTGCGGCTGGGCCACCATCGCCAGATAGACGCTCTTGGCCACGGAATCAATCCCCAGAGTGGTCAGCATTTTCTACGCTCCCAGTGTGTTCCCCGGTCGGCTCGCCTGCTGGGAGAGAGTCAACGGGCTTCCGATACGGCGTACATGCGTACCGGACACCCATGTTCCGGACCGGGCACGTACCGGGCACGTACCGGCTACGGCCCCCTCTGCAGCGGACTCCGCCGGCCCGGCGGGCCGCCCGAGCAACGAGGCTCCGGCCCCTTCCGGAGCCGTGGCCGAGTCGCAGCCACCCACTCCGGGACGGCATGGGTGGGCGAATGCGTACGCGTCCCGCAAATATGGGTGAGACATACGTATGACCCCTTCCTCCGCCGCGGCCAGGCTGTGTCCATCAGCAGGCGGACAAGCGGATGAGGGAGACACGGACATGGCGAACAACACCTGGACCCGGGCCCGGTCGATCGTGGCGATGACGGTCCTGGGCTTCGCGGCGCTCACCGGAGCAACGGTGGCATCGCTCGGCACGACCGCCCACTGCGCGGGCCGCGCCCAGTCCTGCGTCATCCAGGCGGACGGCACCACCCCCACTCCGGCGCCCACCAGCACCGTCGCCCCGGCCGACGGCGGCACCGCCAACGGCTGATCGAAGGCACCGCCTTGGACGATCCGCACACTCAATCCCTTGGACAAGATCATGAAGGACCCACGTTGAAGGGCGAGATGGCCTGGGAGCAGGTCGATCTCTCCGCAGCCGCGCTCGACCTACCCATCGCGGTCGGCGGCTCCACCGAGCCCCACCGCCTGCTGGAGGCCCACCGCCACGGCGCCTTCCCCTTCCCCCGGCAGCAGCCGGTCCAGGCCGTAGCCACCAGGCGGACCCTCTACGAACAGCATGTCGCCGACCGGCGGATCACCGCCTTCCCTGCGGCCGAGAGTGATGACGGCTACGCGGTCACCTGGTGGAACCCGGCCGAGCGGCCAGTGGTGCGGGTCGGGTCGATCCAGCTGGCCGGGCACCTGCGGCACAGCCGGTCCGACGGCCCGCGTTGGATCGTCACCGGCAACCACGCCTTCGCCGAGGTCGTCGACGCCTGCCGGGCCGAAGCCGACGCCGCCTGGATCACGGACGACCTCCGTGCCTCGCTCATCGCCCTGCACCGGGCCGGCTGGTCGCACAGCATCGAGGTCTGGTCCGAGGACAGGCTGATCGCAGGCCTCTTCGGGATCGGCATGGGCAATGTCTTCAGCGTCGACTCGGCGTTCGAACGACGCCCGCGGGCGACCCGGGTGGCCTTCGCCGACCTCAGTCGCCGGCTGCTCGGCCAGGCGGACCTGATCGACCTTCAGGTCCTGCACGACTACACGGCGGCGCTCGGCACTTCGCCGATCCGCCGCGAGCAGTACCTGGAGGCCCTGCTGTCGGTGGACATGCCGCTGGCACCCCGCGAGGGCGTGCTCTCCGTCCGCCCCCTGCCGTTCGGCTGACCCGTGGTGCGATTGACGGGGACGGCGGGGACCCCCGAGCCGCCGCCGGCCCCCTGACTCGCACAAGTTCGGCCGAACAGGGGTGCGATCAGGGGTTTGGGGGTAATGTGCCAGCGTGCAGGTTTCGTCACCGAGTGTGGTCGGTCGTGCAGCAGAACTGAGTGCTCTTCACAACGCTCTGTCCGGTGCGCGAACCGGACACGGCGGAACTGTCTTCGTGGTCTCCGAAGCCGGCCTCGGTAAGTCCCGGCTCGTCCACGAGTGCATCGCCGACGCAACCCGCAGCGGCATGGCCGTGCTCCGGGGCAGGGCTACCGAGGCCGGCGCGACGGTTCCCTTCCGTCCGCTCACCGAGGCGCTGTTCTCGCTGATGCGCGCCGGTGGAGTGCCGGACGACCCTGCTCTGGCTCCGTACCGGGCCGCCCTGGGCCGGCTGATCCCCGAGTGGAGCGAGGGCGCGGGACACCGGGAGGACGACTCCCCGATCGTGCTTGCAGAATCGATCCTGCGACTGCTGAGCGTCGTCGGCCGGGGCCGCGGAGCCCTGATCTGCCTGAGCGACCTGCAGGACTGCGACGCCGAGACCATGGGCATCCTCGAGTACCTGGTGGACAACCTGTCCGGGCAGCCGGTCCTGCTGCTGGCCACCATCCGGTCCACACCCTCGCCCGCACTGAGCCTGGCCCAGTCCAGCGCGCGCGACCGTGCGGCACAGCTGATGGAGCTCCGTCCACTCACCGACGATCAGGTCTGCGAGCTCGCTGCCGCGTCGCTCGGCGTCGCCGCCGACGAGCTGCCGGAGAGCCTGCTGCGATGGCTCACCCAGGGCGCCGACGGCAACCCCTTCGTCGTGGAGGAGCTGCTGCGCGGCGGCATCGACGCCGGAGCGCTGGTCCGCTCCGGCGCCGGATGGCAGGTCGTCGACGGCGTGCCGCGCAACGTCCCGTCCACGGTGGCCGCCAGCGTGATCGACCGCGCCCGGCGGCTGGGACCCCAGTGGCACCACGCCCTCGAAGCCGCCTCCGTCATCGGGCGACGGTTCCCGCTGGACGTACTCCAGCAGATGTGCGGCCTGTCCGACGACGAGCTCTACACCCTCGTCCAGGTCGGCTCCGAGGCACAGCTGCTGGAGCCGTCGCGCAGCTCGCCCGACTGGTGCACCTTCCGCAACGCGTGGACCGCCGAAGCCTTCGCCATCCAGGTCATGCCCGCCAAGCGCCGGTCCCTGGCTGCCGCCGCGGCGGCAGCCGTGGAGTCGCTCTACCCCGACATGCCCGGCGAACTGTGCCAGTTGGCCGCCACGCTGCGGCTCACGGCCGGCGACGAGCCCGCCGCAGGCCTGCTCTTCGCGGTGGCCGGACGCAGGGCCCTGGCCGACGGCGCGGCGGCCTCGGCCGAACGCCTGCTGAACCGGGCGATCGAGCTGATCCCGGCCCAGTCCCACGCGGTCCAGCGCGCCGAGGCGCTGGAGTCACTGCTCTACGCCCTGACGGAGGCCGGCGACGTCGATCAGGCGCTGCGCCGGGGCGTCGACCTCTACGGCTCCACGCTGCTCGCACCGGCCCAGCGGGCCGAACTGCTGACCCGGCTGGCCTGGGTCTGCGTGGTCGGCGGCCACTGGGAGAAGGCCGCAGAGCAGGTGGCCATCGCCCGCAGGCTGCTGGCCGAATCGCCGTCACCGGCCCAATTCGCACCGCTGGACGTGGTCGAGGCGCACCTGTTCACGCTGGCCGACAACCAGGGCGACGACCGTGCGGCCCGGGCCGAGGCACTGGCGCTGCGGGCGGTACGGATCGCCGAGGAGATCCCCCTGCCGGCCACCGCCTGCCAGGGCCGTCAGGTGCTCGCCCTGCTCGCCCGGCGGCGCAGCTTCGAGGACGCGGACGTCCATCTGCGCAGCATGTTCGCGACCGCGGACGCGTACGGGCTGCCGATCTGGCGGCTGCGGGCGCAGATCCGGCTGGCGACCAACGAACTGATGCGCACCGGGGACACCGAGCAGATCATGCTCGCCCGTGAAGCAGCCCTCAGCCTGGGCGCGATCACCGCCGGAGCGCAGGCGGACGCCACCGTGGCGATGCAACAGGTGCTCTTCTGCGAGTTCAGTCAGGCCGAGAGCCTGGCCGAACAGCTGCTGGAATCGACGACCCGGATGCACCAGGAGAGCGAGGCGCAGTTCTCCCTGGTCATCAAGGTCGCGGTCCAGGCGCACCAGGGGCGCCAGGAGGGGATGCGCCGGATGCTGGCCGAGTTCCGCCGGCTCGGTGGGGAGCAGTCCTTCCACGCTCCGGTCGTCTTCGGCCACCGCGCCATCTGCGCACTGTTGGGCGAGGACCGGCCGGGCGCGGAGGCGGAGATGGCGCGCATCCGCGAGTGGGAGCGCACGCACCCGACCATCTACTACCAGTCGGGCCGCTACGGACTGGGCCTGCTGCTGGAGGTGCTGGCCGACCGCGCAGGTCGGGCGGAGCTCGCCGAGACCCGCGCCGCCGAGGCCTCCCACCTGCGTTGGAACCTGCAGTTCGTGCTGGCGGCGGAGGCGGTGCTGCTGGGCCGGGAAGGTGATCCGCTGGCGGCGGTGAAGATGGCCGAGGCCCAGGCCGCGGCGGCCCCCTACCCGATGGCCCGCCATCTCGCCCTGCGGCTGGTCGCCGAGGCGGCGCTCGCCGACGGGTGGGGTGAGCCGGTCGACTGGCTGCGCGCCGCCGAGCAGCACTTCCACAGCGCCGATGTGGCCGGCATCGCCGGGGCCTGCCGCACGCTGCTGCGCAAGACGGGTGCCCGGGTGATGCAGCGCCGGACCGGCAACAGCGCCGTGCCCGCGCAGTTCTCCAGCCGCGGCGTCACCGCCCGTGAGTTCGAAGTACTCATGCTGCTCGGCGAACGCCGGGGCAACCCGGAGATCGCCAAGCTGCTGTTCATCTCCCCACGGACAGTGGAGAAGCACGTGGCCAGCCTGCTGGACAAGCTGGACCGTGCCGACCGCAGGGGGCTCTCCGAGCTGGTCGGCGGCGGCTGAGTACCGCCTTCGCCGGCGCGGCCGGGCTGCTCGCACTCGCCTCTGCCGGAGGGCGGAGCGGCGCACTCCACCGCGCCACGGCGCTCGGTGACCCCTACTGGGAGACGCCGCCGGGGTTCCCCGACACGGTGGTGATGGTGGTGGGGGCGGCGACGGTGGCGGGACCGACGTGGGTAGGCTGACCGCGGCAGCGGGCGCCCCGTCGCCAGGGAAGGGTGGCAGTGGCTCAGCAGTCCGGCGGGTTCTGGCGGGTGACGTTCTCCTCGCTCAGGATCCCGAACTATCGTCTCTACTTCACCGGCCAGTCCGTCTCGCTCATCGGCACCTGGATGCAGATGACGGCGCAGTCCTGGCTGGTGCTGCAGCTCACCCATTCGAGTACTGACCTGGGCCTGGCCGTCGCCCTGCAGACCCTGCCGGTGCTGCTCCTGGGGCCCTACGGCGGAGTGATCGCGGATCGCTCCGACAAACGTCGGCTGATGATCTGGCTCCAGGTCGCGATGGGGGTCCAGGCGCTGGTGCTGGGCCTGCTGGTGGTTCTCGACACCGTGCGGTTCTGGCAGGTCTGCCTGCTGGCGGTGGTCCTCGGGCTGAACAACGCTTTCGAGAACTCCGCCCGGCAGTCCTTCGTGCGGGAGATGGTCGGCAAGGACGAGCTGCGCAACGCGATCACGCTGAACTCGGTCACCGTGAACGCTGCCCGGGCGGTCGGCCCCGGACTCGGCGGCATCCTGATCGCGACCGTCGGTACCGGCGTGTGCTTCCTGCTGAACGCCGCCAGCTTCGTCGCGGTGGTCGCCTCCCTGCTGCTGATGGACCGCTCCGCGCTGCGGCCGAGCCCGCCCGCGCCCAGGGTGGCCGGACAGCTGCGCGAGGGACTGCGCTATGCGGCGGGCGTCCCCTCGATCGCCGTGCCGCTGGCGATGATGGGCCTGGTCGGGCTGCTCGCCTACGAGTTCCAGGTGTCGCTGCCGGTGCTCGCCTCGCACACCTTCCACGGCAACTCGGAGACCTACGGGTTCATGACCGCAGCCATGGGCATCGGTGCGGTGATCGGCGGACTGTTCACCGCAGCCCGGGGGCGCACCGGGATCCGGCCCATGATCGTCGCCTCCACCGGCTTCGGCCTCGGGATACTCGTCACCGCGTTCGCTCCGGCGCTGGCCCTCGCCTACGCCGCGATGCTGTTCGTCGGCTGGGCGAGCGTCTCGTTCATCGCCATCGGCAACTCGACCGTGCAGCTGGCCGCGCGGCCGGAGATGCGCGGCCGGGTGGTCGCGCTGTGGCAGGTGGCCTTCCAGGGGACCACCCCGATCGGCGGACCACTGATCGGGGTGGTCATCTCGCTGACCGATCCCCGGATCGGACTGGCGGTGGGCGCGGCGGCCTGCCTGGTCGCCGCGCTGGGCGCCTACCTGTACGTCGGGCGGGGGCGGCCCACCGCCACCGGGGGCGGAAGCGGGCAACCGTCCTCCCCCGACCGGACGACGCGCCCTCTGCGGCACGGCACCGCCGGCGAGCTCTCCCAGCCGGGCTAGAGCCTGTCTGACAAATGATCACCTGGCCGGTTCGCGGAGCCGGCGGATCAGGCCGCTGACACGCTTTCCCCGGCATCAGGCAGGAACAGTGCCATAGATCTGAGCAACGGCACCACTGCGTGGAATGGCTGTGGCTACCCTGAACGCCCGGGCGGTGCACCGCAGCAGGCGGCGCACGCCCAGAACCCGGGTTGTGGGGGGAGCACCGTGGTCGATGCCGTCACGCTTGCGCAGGAGATCACGCCGTACATGGCAGCAGCCGTGGGCGCCTACGGTGCCGCCGTGCTGACCCGCGCTGAGGAGCAGGCCGCCGATGCCACGGTCTCCCTGGGCCAGCGCCTGATCCGCCGCCTGACCCGCGGCACCGACAGCGGCCCCGGTACCGTGGCTGGCGCCGTCGACAGGCTTGCCGGGTGCCTGGCCGATGACGATCTGCAGGCGCTGCTGCGCGTCGCGGTCGGCGACGCCCTGCGGGGCGATCCGGACCTCGCCGCCGAGATCGCGGCCTGGCCCCGCCCGGCCGCTGCGCAGGCCACGGTGACCATCACCGCCTCCGGCTCCCGCTCGGTGGCGGTCCAGACGGCCAACGGATCGATCACCACCGGTGACTCCCGCCCGGCTGGCACGTGACCGTGCCCACCCCACCCGAACCCGAGGGACACGGGCCGGCCCACACCGCCGTCACGGCCTCGGGCGATCGAGCGGTCAGCGCAATGGAGATCACCAACAGCGTGGTCCACACCGGGGACATCGTGAACGTCACGGTGCTTCCGCAACTGCAGACGGACGAGCAGGACGCGGCAGCAGCTGAACTGGCGAAGCTGGTCCGTCGGCGCCTCGCAGCGGAGGAGGACAAGCTGCAGATGAGCGCACCTGTCCGATTGCCCGTGCTGTGGCAGGCAGCACCGCTGGAGCTGACCGCCCAGTGGGCAGCCATCCGCAAGGTCCCGCTCACGGACCCAGCTGAACCTCTCGATCTGACCAACGGGCGCGGGGACCTCTGCGCGGTGTACGAGAGGATCCCGTCTCACCGCCTGGTGCTGCTGGGCCCCGGAGGCTCTGGCAAGAGCGTGCTGACGCAGCGGTTCGCCCTGGATCTGCTGGCGAAACAGAAGGAGGACGGGACTCGCGAACACACCCGGGCCGTCCCGGTCGTCTTCAGTATCGGGTCCTGGAACCCGACCGTCCCGCTGAAGAAGTGGATGACCCGCCAGTTGCTGCGCGACCACGCGGGTCTGGCGGCGCCGATGGCAGCCGAGCTGGTCGAGGACCGCCGCATCCTGCCCATCCTGGATGGGTTCGACGAGATCGCTGGAGAACTGCGTCTGAAGGCACTGGCAGAACTCAGCAGGACATCCGACCTGCCCCTGCTGCTGACCAGCCGCCGCAAAGAGTATGAGGACGCCGTAGCACGCACGGGTCCGCTGTCCTGCGCAGCAGCCGTCGAACTGCTCGGCCTCCCCCTGGACAAGGCGACCGCCTACCTCTCCCGCGCCAACGAGCGCGCGTGGGATCCCGTCCTGGACGAACTGCGCCAGCGCCCCGGAAGCCCTGCGAGCACCAGCCTCACCGAAGTACTCAGCACCCCGCTGATGGTCGGCATCGCCCGGACCGTGTACAGCGGCGGCTCCGGCCGCCGCTCCTCGGAGCTGCTCAAGGAACCGCTCCTCAGCGCCGGAGCCCTGGAGAACCACCTCCTCGACCGCTTCGTCCCGACCGTGTACGCCAGGCCCGATGACCCGTCCCGCTGGGACCCGGAACGCGCCCAACACGTGCTCGGCTACCTGGCGGACCATCTGAGGCGGAGAGGCAACAGCCGCGAGCTCGCCTGGTGGGAGATCGGCGCCGCCCTGGGCCGAATCCAGCGCGTTCTCGTAGTCGGGCTCGTGGTCGGGCTGACCTTCGCAGTGACAGACAGTCTCATGGCGGCCACGGTGCTCCTGTGGACCGGCATGGGGGTCCCGTTCCCGTTCGCCCTGGAGCTCATCGGCGCCCGCGCGACAGTGGTGGGGGCGGCGTTCGCGCTCATCCACACACTGCGGCTCAGGCTCGGAGCGGTCGAGCCGTCACGGGTACGGCTGCGGATCAGGGGAGCCTCCTGGCACAAACCGCAGCAGGTACGGAAGGCCTTCGCCCTCAGGTTCAGGGACGGGCTGGTCCTCGGAGCGGCGGGCGGATTCGTGGGCCTGGGCGGACTCGTGGCCTCGGACGGGATCATCTTCGACCTCTGGGACAGGCTCCCCGGCGGACTGGTGAACGCGCTGCTGGCAGGGTTCGTAGCCGGACTGGTCGGCACGCTCGCGTGCGTGCTGCTGCTGAGCCTCACGATGGCCCTGCTCGCCTGGTTGGAAGCTCCGATAAGGACGGAGGCCGCCGAAGGCCCCCTTGCGCTGCTGAACGCGAATCGCACAACAGTCCTGGCCCAGTTCCTGGTGACGGGCCTCGTCAGCGGAATCGCGCTGGGGACCGTCAACGGGCTCCTCCAGGGTGCTGCTCAGGGAGTTGAATTCGGGATCGTGGCCGGCACCGTCATCGCGGTCGGGGGCGCGCTGGCCCTGACCGCCTGGGGCCAGTGGGTGGTCTTCGGTCGCATCTGGCTCCCGCTGACGGGACAGTTGCCCTGGGCAGCGGCCGCATTCCTGAAGGACGCCCACGAGCGGGGCGTCCTGCGCCAGGTCGGCGCGGTCTACCAGTTCCGCCACGCCCGGCTCCAGGACCGTCTCGTCCACGGCGTCCGGGTACGCCACAACCTTAGCCGCCCTCATACCGGTCGCCGCCCGGCCGACCCCACTCCCATGCCGTGACCGTCCCCCAGTGGGGCCACCGGCGGATCCAGAGCGAACTCGCCCGCCTGGGGCATCCGATCGCCTCCTCCACGGTCCGGGAGATCCTGACCGCTGCCGGCATCGATCCGCACCCCCGCGCAACGAGCATCGGCCATCCCGCGCCCCGCACTCCGCGGCACCCCGCACGCGTGCCAACCCGCGGCCAGGGCCGGCCTGGAAGGGGGTTCATGACACCTACAGGGCAGCGTGGCAGCTGAAATGACCAACCATCAGCAGATCAGCCATCGCAGACTGGGATGCGTTAGCATCACCGGCGTGCGGCCGGGGCTGTCGATCGGGGGGCGGCTCTCCCGGGCGGCCGATGGATTTGCTTGCCTCACCTGACTGGTGACGGCGGGTTGAGCCTTTGGAGAGCGCCATGGCTGATGGGCACGTTGCTCCCGCCCCTCCTGGGCCGTCTGAGCCCGGGCCTGGCTCGGCGGCGGAGCAGGGGCTCGCTTGGGCGCCCTGGTGGGCCTGGGGGTTCGTAGCGGCGATGCCGGCGGCGTTACTGAGCCTGGTGACGCCGTGGTTGGGGGCAGTGTCGCCGCTGGACGGGAGCGGCTTCACCTACAGTGCGTGGACCGATCCGTGGTTCGGCCTGATCGGCCCCCTCTACTTGCTGGTCGCCGGTGGGCAGTGGTTCGGGGCGTTGCGCGGGAGGTGGGCGCCTCCGTCCCGCAGGGACTGGCGGGGGGCTTCGAGGTGGATCAGCTTCGGCTCCGCCGCGTACGTGCCCGTGCGCACGGCATCGCCCGAGCGCCGACTGCCGGCTTCCGCCATGGAGGACCCCATGCGGGCAGGCGCCCGTTGGTCTGCGTGGTACGGCGTCGCCGCCCTGGTCCTCCTGATGGTGAACGCGGCGCTGTTCCAGCCGTACTACTACAGGACCGACGTCAGGGTCGGGGCCTTCTCCGAAGAGCGGAGGGACATGCCCGTCCATTCGGATTTCGGGTTCTACTGTCTACTGCTCGCCGCAGTGATGTTCGTGGCGACCGGTGTCCTCGGCGTCGTCCTGCAGAGCCGCGCGCGCTTGCCTGTACGGCCCGCCGGACCCGACCTGTACCTCCTCCTGGGCGCAGCGGCCGACACTCCTCCGGGGTCCCGCGAAGGGGCCAGCCACACGCCCGGCCCCCGCTCGGTCGGCCAGGACCCCGATGGCCGGAGATCGACCAGCGGGCAGGTCGCACGGCCCCAACACGAAGGTGGAGGAGCCACCGAACCCGGCCCGTGACTGCCGTGACCCCCTGCCGGAGTTCCGTCCGTGCAGGTCGGCGTGGCCTTCGCAGTCGCGACCGCGTTCCGTTCGACCATGGCCGGTGTCCCAGGCGGAGCCGCGCTTGGCGTGCCGGGGCTGGGTGACCTTCAGCTCACGCGGGTAACTGCGGGGCGGGCGCTTCGCGCTGAGCCGGGCATCCGGTGCTACTGCGGGGGCCGCGGGGTCGTCAGTGGCTCACATCGGTGTCGTGCCCAGCAACGCCCCGCGCCGGAAAGCCCTGCCACTGCTCGCGGCGGCCCGGGCGACGGCAACAAGGACGGTGCCTCCAGTACGAATTGATGCCGGTTCGACCGCCGGGAGCCACGTCGCGGTGGCCCGGCCACCGACTCCGCCGAAGTCGCAGCAGCGGTCAGCTACCCTCCGGACGAACCCGAGCCGTCCTTGACGGTCCAGGTCCCGCCCACGCACACCGGCGGACCGTAGGTGTAGGTCTTCCCGGACGGCGTCGTCGCGATGTACTCGATGTCATCGTGGCATCCACTGGAAATACCGAGGTTGATCGCCCACGGGTTCCTCGCCCCCGGGAGTACAACGCCGGGGTTCTCGCTGACGGCCGTTGCTCCGGGCCTTCCGACAGCAAGGTGACTGATCCGGACCTGCTCCTTCAGTTCGTTGTGGATGGTGAGTTTGGAACTGGGCTCGCAGGCCGTGAGCCCGAGGACCGCCAGGCCACACGCGGCCAGGGCCACCCCGGTCGACCGTGTCCGCCCCCGACCGCCGGTGGTGGTGTGTTGCGGAAGCATTACGGTCCACGCACCTCGGCTTCATTGGTCGTGGTCCAAGCGGTGCTTCCATCCGCCTCGATCTTCACGTAGCGACCGGTCGCCGCGAGATTGATCGCCCGGTACGTCTTGGACTGTACTGCGGCGATGTGGATCCGGGACCGGCTCGACCAGATCGGCGCCGATGGCATGCACATCGCCGCCCCGAACACGGCAGAGGAGGGATGATCCGCCTACAGGGTGTCGTCGGTCCCTGGCCCTGATCGTCGTAGCTGTCGGGCCTCGGCCGCCCTGGGCGGCGCGGCTGCGCGCGATCTCGTCCCAGGTGGTCGTCGCCATGGTCCCTCGTGTGCGGCGCGGACGTGTGCCTCGCGGTCGGGGCGGCTGTCGCTGGGCGCCCGGAGATTTCGGTGATCAGGGCGGACAGCGGCGCCTGGCTGTGGTCGATCATCCTGGCACTGACGCCGTACGCGGGACCACGCCCCAGTAGCGGCGGTCGCTCTGACCCCCCGTCACCTCATTGGGCCGAACGGGTGTCACAATGGGCCTTGAGCACGAGCAGCGGGCAAGGAGGCAGCATGCGCCGCAAAGTTCTGCGTTGGCTGGTGGGCCTACTGCTGGCCGTGGTGGTCTGTCTGGTCGTCGGCTTGCTGGTGACGCGCTGCATTCCGGTGCGCCTGGTCAAAACGCCTGACTGGCGCACGCTCTGGGGCGTCACTGCGGGCAGCGTTG
>Ga0302314_10010297_pt1 | contig 16387 bp, 17 predicted proteins | sample III_Palsa_N2_3_FD_200533 | JGI IMG/M metagenome (GOLD analysis project Ga0302314, IMG submission 200533) | Peat permafrost microbial communities from Stordalen Mire near Abisko, Sweden - III_Palsa_N2_3 | ecosystem: Environmental > Terrestrial > Soil > Palsa > Peat permafrost | place: Sweden... | reverse complement strand
ATGCCATGCAGCCGCCCTCGCTGGCCAGCGCGGCCACGGTCGCGGCGACCAGCGGCGACGGCGCCGGCAGCGGCACCGGTATCGGCACCAGCACGGACGGCCATGCCGATGCTGCGCTGCGCCCCGCCAAGGACCTGCAGGTGCTGCCGGTGCACCTGCCCGGGCAGTGGTCGGACCTGCAGGCCAAGGGCGGGGATCTGTTCCTGCTGCGCCGCTTCCCCGAGGTCCGCCAGGCTGCGCTGGGCCACTACGGCATGGCCGCCTCGCACGACGCGATCGAGCAGGGTGTTGCCTGGCTGACCGCGCAGAGCACCGCGACCGGCACCTTCGGCCCGCTCTCCGGAGCCGCCGACCGCGACCTGGCCACCCAGAGCCTGGCGGCCCTGGCGCTGATCGGCGAGGGCCTCGACGACCACGCCCGCATGCGCGCGGTGCGCAGCGCCTTGGGCTGGATCGACGCGCAGCTCACCAACCACTCGGTGCACACCGATGTCGCCACCGGCATGGCCTGCCTGGCCCTGGTCGAGGGCGCAACGCTCTCGGGCGATGCGCTGCTGCGCCTCCAGGCCGAGCAGGCGCTGCGCAACCTCGACCATGGCGAGCCGCCGCAGCCCGGCGCCGCCGGCCTGGGCGGCTTCACCCTGCTGGCGCTGGAGACCGCCGTGCAGGAGAACCTGAGCGTGCCGGCACGCTCCCTGATCCAGGCCCGCCGCAGCCTGGCGCGCAGCCTGCCGCAGCAGGAGAACGACTATGGCCGCATCGGCCTGGCGGCCTTCGCGCGCATGATCTACGGCATGCGCGAGCAGCCGAGCACCGCGCGCGAGATCCACCTGCTGACCACCATGCTGCCCGCGGCGCACGATGGCCAGAGCGATCCGCTCGGCTGGTTCTTCCCGACCCTGGCGATGCGCGAGGCGGGCGGGGCGGCGTGGGACCACTGGGCGGCGGCGCTGCAGAACGCGCTGCTGCCGCAGTTCCAGAGCGTCGGACCGGGCCTGGCCCGGGTCCATGCCAGCCAGGTGCATTATGCCGACGTGCATGGCGGCGACGTCTTCGCCACCAGCCTCGCGGTGCTCGACTTGCAGGTGCCCTACCGCTACGTGCCGCTGGCCCGCTGAGCCTTCACCGTTGACGCGCCACCGCGCCGGGGCAAGACCCGGGCCATGATTCCCGCCGCGCTGCCTCCGGACCTCGCCATCGACACGCTGCGCACCATCCGCGCGCTGGTCACGACGACCGGCGCGCAGCTGCGCGACATGGCCTCCGAGCTGCGCCAGGCGACCGCCAAGGACGGCGTCGACCTGGTGACCCGGGCCGACACCTTCTGCGAGCGCGAGCTCACCCGCGCCCTGGCTGCGACCTTCCCGGCGCACCGCATCCTCGCGGAGGAGGGCACCAAGCTCGGCGACCCGGCCTCGGAGTGGACCTGGCACCTCGATCCGCTCGATGGGACCGCCAACTACGCGCGCGGCATCCCCTACTGGTCGGTGTCGCTGGGCCTGGCCTTCCGGCAGGAGCCGGTGCTCGGCATCATCCATGCGCCGGCCTATGGCGTCACGGTCTTCGGCGCCGTCGGCCTGGGCGCCTGGCGCGACGACCAGCCGCTGCCCGATGCCACCCCGGCCGGCGAACCGGGCAGCTGGCTGGTGGCCACCGACTGGCCGTGGAACCGCGCGGAACGCCTGCGCACCAACCGCCTGCTCGAGGTCCTGTCGCCCGTGATCCGCCAATACAAGTCCTGCGGCTCGGCGGCCCTGGACCTGGCCCACCTCGCGCTCGGCCAGATCGACGCCTACGCGATCAGCCACATCTTCCCCTGGGACCAGGCCGCGGGCGCGGCCATCGTCCGCACCCTCGGCTATGAGCTGCGCACCTGGTCCGGGGCCGCCTGGGACCTCACCCATCCCGACATCGTCGCCTGCCGTCCGGGGATGTGGCCGGTGCTCGGCGCCGCCACCCGCGCCTGAGCGCAGCGCTCAGCGCTCGTGCTCATGGGGTCAGCTGCCGGGCAGGACGATGCGCCGCTGCTGCTCGCGCCAGCGCTGCGGCGTCGTGTGCATGCGCTCGTGGAAGAGCCGGTAGAAGTGCCCGAGATTCGCCAGGCCGCAATCCAGGCAGATGGTCAGGGGACTGTCCTCGCTGACCACCAGGCGCCGTGCGGCATAGCTGATGCGCGCGTCGTTCACCACCTCCGTCGGGGTCTTGCCCAGCCAGCGGCGCGCCTCGCGCGCGAGGTGCTCGGGTGAGCGCCCGGTCAGGCGCACCAGGGCGCGCGTGCCGTCGGCCAGCAGCGCCGGCTCGGTCAGGGCCGCGACCGCCTCGCTCAGCCACGCCGGCCCCTGGACGCGGGCGCGGGCCCGCTCGCGTTCCATCAGCCACAGGATATTCAATAGCAGCCGCTCGGTGGCGGCGTGCCCGCGTGCGCCGCCCTCGATCTCCTCGACGAAGAGCGCGAGGTCGACCAGGCAGCTGGCCGGGGCCGCGAGGCGCTTGAGCGCCGGCACCGCGAAGGGGTCGGGAGCCAGGGGCATCAGGCGCGCATGCAGATCATGCCACAGCGTGCTGCGGAAGGCGATGTTGACGATGCGGCAGCGCGTGCCGTCGGTGGTGAAGCCATGCGCATCGTCCTCGGCCACCAGGGTGATGGTGCCGGGGCGCAGCGCGTGGCGCCCGTGCGGGGTCACTTCGATGCCGGTGCCGTCCTCGACCCAGAACAGCTCGAGGAAGTCGTGGCAGTGCGGCTCGGGAGCCGTCGCCCACCCGGCCGAGCCGAAGGTGGTGCGTGCGAAGTGGCAGGAGGCCACCTCAGGCAGGAAGTCGTCGACCAGCAGGCGGCTCACCATGGCCAATCCTGACCGCACTGATACCCCAGCTCGGACGATCGGTACATCAACGCAGCGTAATGAATGTCAAAGGCAGACAAGATTTATCCGCCCCGCTGGCGTAGTCTGCGTCCAGCTTCATCAACCAAGGATAGACCATGACCGTAGCCACCGCCGCGCAGACCGTCTCCCATCCCCGCCTCTCGGAGTCGCAGGTGGCGCACTTCCGGCGCGAAGGCTACCTCAGCTACACCCAGCCGGTCTTCGCCGCGGCGGAGTTCGCGGCGCTGCAGGCGCACTTCGACGCCATGCTCGCCCAGCTGCCGGCGGACACGCGCCCCGAGCATCTCGACGTGCCGCACTTCGCGGATCCCGCCCTGCACCGCTGGCTGCTGTCCGATGCGGTCCTGGACCTGGTCGAGCCGCTCCTGGGACCTGACCTCGCGCTGTTCTCCAGCCACTTCATCTGCAAGCCCGCCGGCGACGGCAAGCGCGTGCCTTGGCACGAGGACTCGGCCTACTGGGGCGACATGCTCCTGCCCATGCAGGTGGTCACGGTGTGGCTGGCGCTGGACCGCTCGGACGCCGGCAACGGCTGCATGCGCATCATCCCGCGCACCCATCGTAACGGCTACTCGCGCTACGAGCCGGTCAGCCAGCCGGAGCTCAACGTCTTCAATAGCGAGATCATCGCGCAGGATCACGACGCCTCGCAGGCCGTCGACCTGGTCCTCGACCCGAACCAGGCCAGCCTGCATGACGGCAAGCTCATGCATGGCAGCACCAAGAACACCTCCACGCGGCGGCGCTGCGGCTATACGATGCGCTATATCAGCACGCGCTCGCGGCTGCACCCGCGCTTCGACGACATCCACAAGCTCTTCCTGGCGCGCGGCCGCGACCATGCCGGCAACAGCTACGGCGATCCGACCCAGGCGCATACCGTGACCCTGCAGGCGCGCCTGGACTCCTGGAAGTCGCGCGACGCCGGCACGCCCAGCATCCGCTCGGGGCACTGACGCGCGCGCCCCGCGCTGCGCACGTTCAGGCCGGGGCGGCGCGGATGCGGTGGTAGCGCGCGAGGCGGCTTTGGATCGGCTGGTTGGCCTCCGGGAAGGGCAGGGCCAGGAACTCCGCCGGGGTGACCCAGCGCAGCGCATCCGCGGCCAGGGGTCTGGCGCGGTCCGGGTGGAAGAGGCGCACCCGGTAGACATGGAAGGTCAGGTAGCGCGTCGGGTACTCGTGCGAGAAGCGCATCAAGGAGCGCGCCGCGAGGACCTCGACTCCGAGCTCCTCCTGGACTTCGCGGGCCAGGGCGGTGCGGTCGTCCTCGCCTGGATCGCGCTTGCCGCCGGGCAGCTCCCAGAGGCCGCCGGCGTGGACCTCAATCGGGCGCCGGGTGACCAGGTAGCGGCCCTGATCGTGGATCAGCGCGAGCACGACGTGGCCGCGCGGCTTGGCCCGGTCGGTGACCGCCACGCCATAGGTGGCGCTGGGGCTGGCGACCTTCAGGGGATTGGCGCTGCGCGCCAGGGCCACGGCATCGGCGCGGCTGGCGCAGCCGTCGGCCCAGGGGCAGGCAGCGCAGCGCGGCGCGCGCGCGGTGCAGACCAGGGCGCCGAGCTCCATCAGCGCGTTGTTCCAGGCAATCGCCTGCGACGGATGCACATCCTCGGCGACGCGCGCCCACAGGGCCGGCTTGTCGACCGGCAGCGCCAGGCCGAGCAGCCGCACGTAGATGCGCGCGACATTGGTGTCGACCACCGTGGTCGGCTGGGCGAAGGCGAAGCACGCCACCGCGCCGGCGGTGTACGGGCCGATCCCGGGCAGCTCCTGCAAGGCCGCGCTGGTGCTCGGCCAGATCCCGCCGCGCGTGAGGACTTCCCGGCAGGCGCGCTGCAGGCGCTCGACGCGGCTGGGATAGCCCAGCCCCTTCCAGGCGCGGTGGATGGCCTCCAGCGGCGCCGCGGCCAGGGCCTGGCCGTCGGGGAAGAGCGCCAGGAAGCGCTCATAGAAGGGGATGACGCGCTCGACCTGGGTCTGCTGCAGCATCACTTCCGAGACCAGGATGCGGTAGGGGTCGCGGGTGCGCCGCCAGGGCAGGTCGCGGGCATGCAGGCGGTACCACGCCAGCAGGGCCTGGTGGCGGTGGGCCAGGAGGCTGGGCCTAGGCGTCATCAGCGTCCGGCGACCAGTCGGGCTCCCAGGACCAGGGTACGAAGCTGATCTCGGTGCGCTCCTCATGCTTGGCGACGCGGGTCTGGTGGTAGTCGCAGACGAACCAGGCGGGCGAATCGTCCCTGAGGTAGCCCAGGCGCACCAGGCAGTCGGGGATCGGCTTCGCACCGCCGACCAGATTCGCATAATCGATCATGCGCGTGCGGTAGCTGTGGATGGCGATGCGGCGCGGCTCGGCGACCTGGATGACGGGCGGCAGCTGCGCGCGCAGCAGCAGGAACCAGGTGTCGCGCTCCTTGGTGTAGGTACGCCAATGCCGGTACTGCGAAAGATTCTGCGAGGGCAGGCGGCGGACGATGACGACACGCGTTCCGATCACGGCACCGATCCTAACGGCCGCAGGCGCATGGACCAGCAGCGCTCAGGCCGGGGGCGCTGCTGGCGACGGTGGCGTGGGTGGCGACGGTGGCGCCCCGCTCGGCGCCACGAAGCGCGGCTGGGTCCAGCACGCGTCCGTGCCGGCGCGCACCACCACCCGCACATAGCCTTCGCTGCCGAGGTCGCGCCACTGGCCCTGCGCTCCGGGCAGGCTGGCCGCCTCGTAGCCGTCGCGGATCACCACCGCCGCGACCGCATCGTCGCGTGCGCAGGTCCAGCGCACCCCGCGCCGGTCCTCATGCAGCTCGCTGAGCGTCAGGCCCTCCTCGCAGACATAGACGCCATAGGCCAGGGCCGAGAGCACCGAGGCCGGATGCGGCCGCAAGACCTCGCAGCTGATCAGTCCACGCACCCCATAGACCGGGCGGGCCAGGGTCAGGGCCGCATCCCAGCACGCCTCGTCGGCCTCGCTGCCGATGCCCAGCAGGCGTACACCGTCGGCGAAGGGCATGCGCTCGAGGCCGAAGGCCTGCGCCGGATTGCGCAGCAGCAGCAGCGCCCCGGTGCCATGCAGGATCTTGCCGAGGCGCGCCAGGGCCCCCTCCACCGGTTCGCTCGGCTCGGGTTCGGGCAGGGCCATGGGCTCGGCGAAGACCACCTGGCAGTCGAGGCTGCGCCCGCGGCAGGTCCACTGCAGGCGGCGCGACCACAGCGGTGCCACCGGCACCGCTGCGTGCAGCGCGATGCGCTCCTGCAGCGGGTTGAGCAGATCGCAGGTGACGCGCATGGCGCGATCATGGACCTGCCCGGCCCCGGCAAAGGCGCGTTCCCTCAGGGCCGTGGCGGTACATCGGCGCGCCGGCCGCCGAGCACCACCACCGCGCCGCCACGCCAATAGGCCAGCTCATCGAGGTAGGCCTGCATCAGGCGGATGCCGCGGCCGGATTCCGCGGTCACCGCCGGCGCTGGCGCGGCGGCGCGCAGCGACGCGGGGTCGGGATCGCCGTCGGCGGCGGCGGCGGGGATGCAGTCGGGGGTGAAGCCGGTACCGGCGTCACTGATCGTCACCAGCCAGCGCCCCGGCTCGGCGCACAGGCGGACACCCAGGCTCAGCCCGGGATCGCCCTCATTGCCGTGCAGCATGCTGTTGGTCAGGGCCTCATCGAGACAGAGGCGCACCAGGGCCTGGTCTGGCGCCGCGATCAGCCCGCGGCGCAGCAGCGCATCCAGCAGGGCGTCGATGGTCGGGCGCTGCTGCTCCGGACGCGAGGCGATGACGCGTTCCCATAGGGTCTCACCGCGCGGCGGCGGCTCCCAGGGATGGATCGGCGGGGGAGGCCTGGGCATCACCCGCGACCGGCCCGCGCGCGTTCGCTCAGGGACCGACACCCGATGGCGTGGCCGGGGTCGGGCTCGGCGCAGGGCTCAGGGGCGCCGGCGCCGGGTTGGGTGCAAAGGAGCTGTTCGGGCTGGTGGCGGGGCTGGAGAAGCCGGTGCCGCCGGTCGCGCCGCCCAGGGGCGCGGGTGCCGGGCTCATGGGCGCGAAGCCGGTCGGCGACTGCGGCGCACCGCCGGTCGCATTCGGGACGGTCGGGGCCGGGCTGAGCGGGGTGAAGCCGGGCCCCGGACCGGGCGCGAAGAAGTTGGTGGTCGGGGCGGGAGCGGGGGCAGGGGCGCCGTCGCTGCCCTCGGGGCCGGGGATCTTGAGCTTCTGGCCGACGCGCAGGTGCTTCGGGTCGATGCCGGGATTGGCCGCGGCGATCCGCGTCCAGTACTTGCTGCTGCCGAGCTCCTTCTTGGCGATCTTGCGCAGCGTGACATCGCCTGGCTGGATGACGTACTCGTGCTCCTCGCCGCCGCCACCCAGCGCGCTGCTGGCGCTCTCGCCGGGGGTGGCGCCCTGGGGCGCCTCGCCGCTGGCAGGGATGTTGAGCTTCTGGCCGACGCGCAGCGATTCGGCATCGACACCGGGATTGGCCTTGATGATCTCATGCCACTTGCGGGTGGTGCCGTAGTACTGCTTGCTGATATCGCTGAGCGTCTCGCCGGCCGCGACGATGTGCACCTGGCCGCCACCCTCGCCGACATTGGCGCTCTCGGCATGGCCGCCGGTGGTGTCGTCGCTCGCGACCTCCTTCGGAGGCAGCTTCAGCACCTGGCCGACGCGCAGGTCCTCGGGCGCGACATTGTTGAGATGCTCGATCTCCTTCCAGCGGCTGGCCCTGCCGAGCGCCTTCTGGGCGATCTTGTAGTAGGAATCGTCCTTCTGCACGGTGTAGGTGTCGGCGCCGCCGGCGGCCGCCGCGGTGCCGGTGCCGGCATCGGCGGTGCTCGCCGCGGGGCTGATCGCCGGGATGGTGATCTTCTGGCCGACCTTGAGGGCGTTCGGGTCGAGGCCGGGGTTGGCGGCGACGATTTTCTTCCAATAGCGGTAGGTGTTGTAGTACTGCTTGCTGATCTCGCCCAGGGTCTCGTTGGCGGCGATGACGTGCACCTTCTCGGTGCCCATCTCGCCGTCGTCGCCGGTCGTGCCCGCGGTCGCGGCCGGCACGGTGTTCTGGGCGACGGGCGGGTAGCTGCTGGGCGGGATGGAGCCGGTCGTGCCGCCGCCGGTGAAGGTCGCATTGCCGGGCGAGAAGGTGCTGCCGCCGGTCGCACCGGCGTAGGTGGTGCCGCCAGCGGTCGGGAAGGGGGAGCTTGGGGCGATCGGGCCGGCATCGAGATTCGAGGTGGTGCTCGATCCGGTCGAACCGCCGCCAGTCTGGCCGGTGAAGCCCCCCGCAGTCGTGGCTGGGCTCGCGGTCGCGGTCGCCGAGGTATCGCTCTCCGGGCTCATCGCGTCGGAGGCGCTGGCGGTCTCATCGGTCTTGGGGGTGACGGGGGCATGTTTGGGGAAGATGAAGGCGACCAGCACCAAACCCACGCATAGCACGCCGAGGATGCCGGCGAACAGTACTTCCTTAGACATGAGCGAGCTCCCTGACCTCCCGGTCGTCCGGGGGTAGGGTTGGGGTTGTAACCTCTTGACGCTCAAACACAACTGGCCTACGGACCCTATGGCTGACCTCCGCTTTCTTCGTGACGGGGCGCTGCCCGGCGCCACCAACATGGCTTGGGACGAGGCACTGCTCGAATGCGCAGCAGTACCGACCCTGCGCCTCTACCGGTGGTCGGCGCCGACCGTGTCGCTGGGCTACTTCCAGGACCTGGCAGCGCTCCTGCCCAGCCTGGGCGCCGCGGCCGGCTCCCGGGGCCTGCCGGATCTGGTGCGGCGCATCACCGGCGGCGGCGCCATCTGGCACGAGCATGAGGTCACCTACTGCCTGGTCGGCACGCTCGGCGCCGACGGCTTCCCGCCCCAGGCACGCCTGCTCTACCCGCTGCTGCATCAGGCCATCCGCAACGCCCTGCTGGCGGCCGGCGGCGTCGATGCCGCACTCCAGGCGGTGGCCTCAGGCGACCGCCGCTACCGCGACGAGCCGCGCTGCTTCGCCAGCCCGGCGGTCGACGACCTGACCGCGCCGGCCGGGGGCGGCAAGATCCTCGGCAGCGCGGCGCGCGCGCGCGGGTCGCGCATCCTCATCCATGGCAGCCTGAAGCTGGCCAGCAATCCCTGGGACCAAGCGGTGGTCAGCGGCTGCGGGCTCTCCGCGGAGGCGGCGGGCGAGGCCCTGGCCGCCGGCATCAGCACCGCCCTGGCGGCGACCCTGCGGGCGGACGTGCCGACGGTGGCCGAGCAGGTGGCGGCGGCGCGCATCGCGACCGTGCGCTACGGCACTGATGACTGGGTGGCGCGGCGCAGCGGTCCGCGGCCGTGAGGACCTTCAGGCCGGATCGGCGCGGTGGTAGACGCCGGCCTGGCCGGGCGTCTCGGAGACGGCGACGCGCAGCGAGCGCACGCTCAAGCTGCCGAATGACTCCTGCAGGCGCACCATCAGGCTGCGGCCGATCCAGGCGGCGAAGTTCTCGGCCGAGGTGTTGTTGACCGGCAGCACCACCACCTCGCTGGTCGGCGCCAGGTAGCGGCACGCACGGTACACGACCTCGGTGTGGCCATCGTCACGGTGCGTATAGCGCAGCTCGGCATGCTCGCCGGGGATGATCCAGTGCTCGTCGAGCTGGTCGCACAGCGACTTGATGATCGGCTTGACCATGGTGAAATCGATGACCAGGCCGAATTGCGACAGCAGGCCATCGATCTCGCTGGAGACGTGGTAGTTGTGCCCGTGCAGACGCTCCTTGGAGCCGTCGGCGAAGATCAGGAAATGCGCGCAGGAGAACTTCAGGTACTCCTTATCGATGGCGATCGACCAGCGTTCCATGCCTGCTAGCACAGCGGCGTGGCGCGCGTACTCAAGCACCAGGTGGCGGCTTGGCGCTTCCCCGCTGCCTCCGTGCAACCAGCATCCCGAGCCCATGTCCGAGACCGTCAAAGAGATGTTCGGGCGCATCGCGCCGACCTACGATCTCGCCAACCGGGTGCTCTCGGCGCGGCGTGACGTGGCGTGGCGGCGCGCCGCGCTGAGGCTTTTGCAGGCGCCGCCCGGGGACGTCCTGGACCTGGCCTGCGGGACCTTCGACCTGGCGCTCGAGGCGATCGCCTCGGGACATGCGCTGCGCGTCCACGGCTGCGACTTCTCGCTGCCGATGCTCAAGGCCGGCACCGCCAAGCGCTCGGCCACGGCGATCAGCGCCGCGGCCGGCGACGCCCTGCACCTGCCGTATGCCAGCGGCGCCTTCGATGCGGCGATGGTCGCCTACGGCTGGCGCAACTTCGGCGATCCCGCCGGCTCCCTGGCCGAGCTGGCGCGGGTGCTCAAGCCGCGCGGGGAAATCCTGATCCTGGAGTTCTTCCGGCCGGTGCGGCTCTGGCCCAAGGTCTTCTACGGCACCTTCGGCCGGGTGATGATGCCGCTGGTCGGCGGCCTGGTCTCCGGCGATCGCGCCGCCTACACCTATCTGAATGCCAGCATCACTACCTTCGTCTCGATCGACGAGGCGGAGGCGCTGCTGCGCGGCGCCGGGTTCGGCCAGCTGCGCCGCCATGCCTGCTTCGGGGGCGTCAGCCACGCCCTGGCGGCCACCAAGGAGGCGTAGCGCTGGCGCGCCTCGACGCGGCCACGCTGGCTGTCGTCTGGGTCCATCCTGGCCATGCGCTGCCAGGGCCTTTCGTTTCTCCATTCGATGTGTTGCAAGATGCTGATATAAGACGACTTATATCGTCCACTCCGGCTCTGGCAGCAAACCCAGCGACGGTGCGCGTGATGACTGCTGCTGGATGGGTCTTGACGGGAGAGGGATTGGGGTCTATATGAACCCTTACGAGGTCCCCATGCTCATCCACTACGCCATCCCGGGTTTCCATGCCGCCGTCCATCAGGCCCAGACTCCTGCCTTGCGCGGGCGGCCGGTGGCGGTGGCGATCGCCGCCGGCGAGCAGGCGCCGCTGTTCGCGGTCTCGCTCGAGGGCCGCGCCGCGGGCGTGTGGCCGGGGATGCGCGCCGGGGCGGCCCAGCGCCGCTGCCGCAACCTGACCGTGCTGCTGCCCGAGCCGGAGCTCTACCGCCGCGCTCAGCAGGCGGTGGCGGGACTGTGCGCAACCTACACCCCCTGCGTCGGCGGCCGCGCCGGCCGCCTGGATCTGGATCTGCACGGCACCGAGACCCTGTGGCGGCAGCGCCTGCGTCCGGGCACGCCGGTCGACGATCCCCTGGCCCAGGGACTGCTGATCGCGCGCGCCCTGTGCACGACCAGCGCACACCAGTTCCATCTGCCGGTCTTCGCCGGAGTCGGCACGCGGCTGACCACCGCGCGCCTGGCCGCGCGCCTGGCGCGCGAGCCGGCCTATGCGCGCAGCCGCGTGGTCGGCATCGCCCCGGAGCAGGAGGACATCCTCCTCGACCCCCTGCCCCTGGGCTGGCTGCCCGACTGCCAGGCGACCGCCACCGAGGCCCTGGCCGGATGCGGCATCACCACCATCGGCGAGGCGCGCGCGCTCGGCGCGACCGAGCTGGTGCGCCTGCTCGGCGACGATGCGGGGCCGCTGCTGGCTGCGCTCGGCACCGAGGAGGAGCCGGTCGTCCCGGAGCTGGCCGATCCCGAGCCCGCAGTCAGCGTCTCGCGCCACTGCGGTCCCGGCGGGGCCGGCCCGGAGCGCGCCGAGACCCTGCTGGCGACCCTCGGCCGCGAACTGGGCTTCGCGCTGCGCAACCGCTCCATGGCCTGCGCCACGATCGCGCTGGAGGGGCGCTGGCTGGACGGCCGCGGCCTGATCAGCACGCACCATGCGCGGCGCCAGCTGCGCCACGACGACGAGCTCGCCTCGGTGGCCCAGGAGCTGGCCGAGCGGCGTTCACGGCGCGTGAACTGGGAGCGCTTCTCGCTCACCGCGACCGGGCTGTGCGCGGCCGAGGAGCAGCTGGAGCTGTTCGCGCCGAGCCGCACCCACCGCCTGGAGGATGCGCGCGATGCGCTGCGGCGGCGCTTCGGGGCCGAGGTCGTGGCGCCGGTGCGCCAGGCGGTCTGACCGCTCAGCCCACCAAGGATATTCAAAAACCGCCAGGAGCCGGCCCAGGCTGCTCCCATCCCGGTCCGTCGGCCATGAACGTGAGACGCCTGCCTTCAGCGAGCAGAGGTTGAATACACGGTAAATACCGTCATTCTGTCGACATGAACGTCGTGGAGCTGAGAATCATCGCCCATCCGGGATACGGAGCCATTTTAGCCACGGTCTATTTGACTCACCATTGGATTCTACACAGGTATTGATCGCGATGTGCTTCCAGCCATTCCCCCCGACACAAAGAGGTACGCTCGAATCTTGCCCAGACCTATCCACAGCGTTTTCGCCCCAGGTAGTCCACCGTTGGATTCGATATATCCTCCCATTCCCGCAACCATCTTAGTGATGTCGATCAAGCGCGGTGGCTTCCTAGGCGGGCGCTTCTTCATCGCATAGGCATATGCTGTCTTCCATTCATCCTCTTCGAATAGTGCACTGCATGGGATGTCCGGAGCATCTCGCCCTGCCTTCACCATGAAGAGGATCCGGCAGGCGATGATCATGTACATCGTGACGGCAATCTTCAGGTGATCCGCCGTTTCCTCCACGGCGCATCCGCTCTTGAGCACCTTGAAATATTCCTCGATCACCCATCGACAGCGGTAGTACTCGACCATCTGCCGTGCAGCGGATACCGTCGTCAGGGCAGTGTTGTCAGAGCGTCCATGACACCGCCTCTTCCACTTCTGGTGGATGCTCTTCGTGCGCGATCACCACGGTGATGACGATAGGATCCACGCGCTTCGTCGTCTCCGGCAGTGTGATCTGCTGCGCACGGAGCGTCTGCAGCACCGTCCGCGCCTTCTTCCCAGGCCGCGCTGTCATCTCGAACTCCTCCACACCCAGCACGGGGGAATTCCAGACCGTGTTCCACATCCGCTCGCCATCGTCCAGGAGACGGTCATGCCGGGCCCGCACCAGCACCTGGGCCCGCTGGCCCTGCGCTTCTTCAAGCAGCGCCTCGATATCGCCCTCGCGATCGGCGACATCGACGGTGCTCATGGCTCTTGACTGGTCACGGCTGAGAGCTCGGCAACACTATTTGTTGCGGGAGGAACGCCTTATTGGCAGCATACCAGGCGCGCATGGTCGCACCGTCCTTTATGAACTGCGCATGCTCTTGAGGGGTGCCAGCGCTGTACGGCGACATCGTCATTTCATTCTGTGCGAGGATCTCGTCATGATAGCGCAGGCAGAGCAAGGCGAGCATCTCACCCGAATGCTCCCACATGCTCCAGGGCTGCCCGGTGCAGGAGATCAGGAACTGCACGCACCGTCGATCATTCAACCAGCCCATGCCGAAGAGCAGCACGCGACGTGTCTCGACATCAAGAGCCGGATCGAGCGCCGCAACCATCCATGCCTGCAGTGCACGTTCACTCAGCTGCATCCCGTCCGGGACGCGGATGAAGGGGCTCCGCTGTCCATTGGCCAATGGGAGGCGAGGCAGGCTTTGAATCAGTTGGGTGACCATATGTACATGGCCCGTCACCAGCATGCGTTCGAGATCCATCATCATGAAGCGGTCGGCCTGGGCGCCAAACTTCTGGGTATAGCCCGCTTCAAGGGCCATGTTCATGAAAAGACCATGTGGATGCTCCTGGTAGATCGTGCGGGTGAATGCTTCGCCAGGGGCGAGGTAGTCCGAAGGCGGAGCGAGGGCAAGGTTGGAGGTGCCGCAAGCGGACAGTTGGGCGACCAGCTCGGTCAGCACCTGGTCCGAAACGCTGTCATCGAACTGGATGATCAATGGCATCGACGTCGGGCGACCCCGGTGCGAAGCGATCCAGGACAACAATGCCCGTGGATCATTGAAGTCCGCAGATTCAATGTAGGTGAAACTGGGTCTTCCGTCGTGACTACTGATGAGGATGCGCGGCTGCAGGAGCGGCACCGGAACGACCTGCGCTGCAGGGATGCCTGGGACAGCCGATGGCAGCTCTGCAGCCTCGGCTACGGACACTAGGCTCAGGAACAGAACGATGGATAGGCAGCTCATGGGCGATCCTTGAGTGGGGCGATCAGCAGGAGGCAGATGCCATCGTGCTCGACACAGGCCACCTCGCTGGTGGGCTGACGCAGCAAGGGCAGACGGGCGATGAACACCGTGCTGCAGCCTGGTGTCCGGTACTCCCAGGGGTGGTCATGCCAGGAGGCCCGCGCAGCGGCCAGCCGTTCCGACTCGTCCTGCGGTGGCGCCGCGGTGCGTCGGGTCGAGATGTCTGCGGTGTTGAACCGGGACGGAACCCGGATCGGTGCGGGATCACGGTGCGCGGCGATCCACCACAGTGGGACCAGGAGAAGGGTCACAGCGGCAGCGACGGCCATCGACTGGCGAGGCGCCCGGGCCGGGGGCGACCTCCGACGTTCAAGCTCGTGGTGCAGCCGTACCAGCAAACGCCGATCGCTTCTGTTGGTAAGGACACGGGTGGCAGTTCGCCAGGCGGTAAGCTCCCGGATCAGGGCTGGCGGAAGCGTGGCATCGTCGTCATCAGGTGGGAGAGCTGCGGGCGGTTGTTGCATGGTGGGAACCGATCAGGGGGTCAGGCACCTAAGGCGGCGCGCGCACGCGGATCGCCACGGAGCTGGCGGAGTGCATGGTGGAGGCGGGATTTCACCGTACCGACCGGCACCTGCATCCGCGTCGAGATATCCGCCAGGTTCAGGCCATCGGCGAAACGCAGCAGCAGGGTTTCACGATGCTCATGGGTAAGCGTTGCCAAGGCGTCGGCGAGATCATCACGGCTCAACAAGGGGTCCTGATTCGCCCACGGTTCCAGGTGGGGCTGCAGCGCAGTGCGACGCCGGCGGGCAATGGTCATGACGCAGTGCCGCACCACCTCATGCAGGAAGCTGGTCATCCGCGCCTCCAGGCGCAGTTCCGGCACCTTGCGGGCTAGATACATGAAGGTTTCCTGGACCACCTCGAGCACTTCATCGCCATGAGCGCCGCAGCGGACCGCGCGATGAGCGACCCAGTCTCGGTACCGCGCATAGAGAGTGTCGAAGGCACGGTCATCACCGCGATTGATGAGCGCCACGAGGTCGTGATCGCTGGGCAGGTGGTCGGAGTTCTGAACCGAGGCGTTCGAACGGGATTGCAAGTCCGGCACCCCTATACAGCGCGGCACCCGCCGTCTTGGTTCATCGCAGTTCATACCAGTCTGCCCGGTAGCAAGTCCTAGAGGACGCATAGAAGGCCAGGGCCAGGGCTATTCAGCGTGGGGGATAGTCGATGGCTGGAATGCTCATCGCCAAGATCGCTTCACGGTGTTCTAAGCGCGCGCCCAGCGCCAGGCCTGATGATACGTCGCCGATCGCCGCGCGAGATACTGACTCCCTCTGCGCCGTACCCGGCAACCTCCCTGTATGGAGTTCAGGGACTTTTCAGCCGCTGACGCCCAGGCCCACGCGGCCTGGCTCGGAGGTGATGAGCGCGGCCTGCAGGACCTCATCGCCCGCCATGGGAGAATGGTCCATTCCGTCTGCCACCGGCGCCTGGGTCGAGGTGCCGACGCCGATGAAGCGGCACAGGCAGTGTTCGTCATCCTGGCGCGCCAAGCACAGCGGGTACGCGACCCGGGACGAATCTCGTCCTGGTTGCACGCCACCGCGATGAGGACCTGCGCCATGATCTGCCGTGGCCGCAGCCGGCGACAGCGTCACGAGGCGAAGGCCGCGGCCCTGGCCCTGGCGACGCCTCAGGATCCCAGTCCTGACGACGGAATGGACCCCCTGACTGACCTGGACCGCATCCTCCCCCACCTTGACCAGGCCATCTCTGAGCTGCCGGCAGGACAGCGTGCGGCGATCATCGAGCGCTACCTCACCGGTGGTACGTTTGCCGAGGTTGCGGGACGCCTCGGCATCAGCGCCGATGCCGCCAAGAAGCGGGTTACCTCAGGGTTGGACCGGCTGCGTCGGCGCCTGGGAGGTCCCAGTGGTGAGCTGGCCGTCGCCACGCTGACTTCCGTTGCGGCTCCTGCCTGGCCGCCCGACAAATCAGGGGCACACCCATTCGCTCGCCTCAGCCATCCCGTCACCGTCCATGCAACCCGGCTCGCAGACAAGGTCCTCCACATGCAATTCCTGCAGATTCTCCTGCGGTCCCTCCTCTCCACCCTGATGCTGGTCGTGCTGCTGGTTATCGGCGGGTTCACCTGGCGCGTGCGCGCCGCCGAAACCGCGGAGCCGCCTGCACGCCAGTCCGTGCAGACGCATATGTGGATCTATGATGTCCGGGACCTGGTACGCGGTGAACGCTGGTGGTGGCATGCGCCGTTCACGCGCGGCATCGGCCCCGATCCGGGGCCGGCGGCCGTCGACCAGGACGCTGTCACTCTGGAAGCGGTACGCAGCTGCCCGGTCATGATCAGGCAGCTGCAACGCATCCTCGCTGCCGCGAGCCCCGTACCTTCGACGGTGAACCTGCTGTATCCCGGCATGA
>Ga0302314_10010292_pt1 | contig 16392 bp, 8 predicted proteins | sample III_Palsa_N2_3_FD_200533 | JGI IMG/M metagenome (GOLD analysis project Ga0302314, IMG submission 200533) | Peat permafrost microbial communities from Stordalen Mire near Abisko, Sweden - III_Palsa_N2_3 | ecosystem: Environmental > Terrestrial > Soil > Palsa > Peat permafrost | place: Sweden... | reverse complement strand
AGCCGACGGCGTGCCCGTGCTCATCGTGCACGGCGGACTGCAGGGCGGCATCGGAGGCGGGCCGCTTACGTTCCAGAGGCAGCACGCACTTGCCGAGCTCGGCGGATTCCGCATCTCAATGCTGGAGCGCCCCGGTTTCGGGCAAAGCCCATCGCGCGGGCGTGAGGATATGGTGCGCGATTCGGTATGGATCGCCGATAAGTTTTTGGCGTCCCCGCCTGGCACCGGCGCGGGAGGCAAAGTGCACGTGCTCGGCCATTCGTGGGGCGGTGGATTGAGTCTGCTCGCCGCAGCGCGGCACCCCGGCGTGGTGCGGTCGCTGATCCTCGTTGAGCCGGCTATGCACATGCTGGCCGTGCTCGATGCGCTGAAGAGCCTCGACTACGCCGGCTTCTCGTCCATCGTGAACTGGCTGAGCCCACAAGCTGAAGCGCGCTCACCCGGTGAGTACGGAAGCGTTTTCATGAGGAGTTTGGGGCGCCCGCTTCAACTGGAAAACGGCCCGGCTGTGACGGACGAGCTCACAAGCAAGCTGGGTGAGGTATTTCTCACCTCAAAGTCGGCGTCGCCGTCGGACATGGCCAAGGCCGCCGCCGTCATCAAGATGCACCGCATCCCGACGCTTGTCATCACCGGCGGATGGAGTCCGGGCTTTGATTACGTCGCGAAGGTCGCCGCGAAAGCGACCGGTGGTCGAGTTGCCAGTGTCGCATCCCCGAACCACTTTCCAATGTACGAAAACGCGGACGAGTTCAACCGCGTTGTGGAGGAGTTTTGGAAGTCATGTGAGTAGGTGCCATGGAATGGGAGGAGCACGAACTTTCCATGGAACGTTTTTAGGTGGTCGAGCGCTTCTTGTTGGAAGCCGCACTCTGGGTGTATAATGACTATTCAAATGTGACGCAGGCTCTAGCCTTGTTGTACATACCTTCATACGATACATATTGACTCTTGAAGGGACCTGTTGAACAAGAGAACAGTAGGTCAGACGCGGCCTCGTAGACAAAAACCAACAACACTTCGCCTGGCTGCAGCATGTGTGCGACTGAGCCTGCCCGGGCCAGTGGCGTCTCGGATTTTTAAAGAGGCTTATAGGTGTACGAGTTTGCAGTTTACATACTGTTACCCGCGGCGTAAAAGCTTGGAGCCTCGCGCTGCAATGCCGCGCCGCCGCCAAACGGTCGTGCAGTCGGACAAGCTCCTCGTCCTGCGCGGGCACACCTCTGAGGTGACCGCGGTGACCTTTTCCCCCGATGGCGCTCTGCTTGCTTCGATTTCACGAGACCAGACGGTGCGCACATGGAACGCCAACACGGGCGAGGCGCTCGCGGTAATAGACGTGCGCATAGCTCCGTATGTGAACGTGGGCGCGAACTCGGTGGCCTTTTCTTCAAACGGTTTATAGTCGTCGCTGCCTTACCTTAGTTTTGCAATGCCGGAGCGCCTTCTTCAAGCCGTTGTGGTGGGCGGCTCCATCGCGGGCGTGCTCGCTGCGGCCGCGCTCGCGCCGCGCTTTGCGCGCGTGCTGGTGCTGGAGCAAGACGCCGCGGCCGACGACCGCACGTCCGTGCCCCAAAGGGAGTTTATCCACGTCCTCCTGCGCGGCGGCGCGGAAGCCATTGAGGAGCTGCTGCCCGGCTTTGCCGAAGAGTGTCGCACGCGCGAGAAGGCGCGCACGCTCACCACGACGAAGGATGTGCGATTCAACCTTTTGGGCTTTGACTTTGCGCGCGGCGACTCGGAGGTCACCAGCATGAACCTGTCGCGCGCCAGCATTGAGCGCGCGCTGCGCGCGCGTCTTTTGGCCGTCCACCCAAACGTCGAGGTGCGCTGGGGCTGCCGCGTCACGAGCGTGGATGCGGACTCCAAGGCCGTGGCGTGGGAGCAGCGCGGAGCGTCCGCGCCCAGTTCCTCTTTGGTGGCGGATTTCATCGTGGTCGCGACGGGGCGCAACTTTAGCCGCCTCGTCGACCCCTGGGTGGCCTCCTCGGCGGAGACGACGATTAACCTCGCGTACGCCTGCCTCGCCTACGAGTGCGAGCGCGAGAACGAGGTGCTCGACATGGTGATCGCACCGCACCCCGAGCGGCCGCGGGGCGCCATTACGCAGCGCCTGGACGGCAAGCGCGCGCTCGTGCATCTGGTCGGCTACCACGGCGACGCGCCCACGGGCGTGCGCACGCTCGCCGACTTTGAGCGCTGGTCCGGCGACGTGCCCGACCTGGTCAGGTACCTGCGCGACGCCAAAGCCACTCCGGCCTGGGACGCCCCGCGCGTGCACGCCTTCCCCAAGATTGTGCGCCGATATTTTAAGCCCTTGTCCGGCGTCGTGGTCATGGGCGATGCCGCGTGCTCCGTGGACCCCGCGTTCGCGCAAGGCGTGACCAAGGCCGCTATTGAGGCGCGCGCCCTGAAAGCGGCGTTCCGCTCGCGCGGGTGGGCCAAGCAAGCCGACCTCTCCTTTGCCTCGGACATTCCCCACATGCTGACGTCCACGGAGGCGTTCCGCTTCCCGCAGGCCAAGGGTTTTGCCCCGCCCGCCGTTGGCATGGCGCACGCGCTCTCGCGCGCGCTCTTCTTCGTGTGCTCAAAGGACGCCAAGGTGGCGGCCGCCTTCAACCGCGTGTTCCAACTCGTGCGCACGCCGATGCACCTCGTCGCGTATCTGCCGCGCATCATCGTCGTCTTCGTGCTGGGCAAGCTGGGAGTTGTGTAAGGTTGTGTTTTTGGGTCTTACATTTCGTAGAAACTATCCTAGCCAGGTCCAGGCAAAGGCAAACCATGTAGTGTCCAGGTGCTTGGCATTGACCATTCCGTATGTGGCACCGTGCTACATAGAGCCGCTCGCACGTCAGGAGCCACTTTTGAATTTTCCCGTCCACGAGTACATAGTTCCAGGAGCCCCTCACCTGCGCTCGCACCATGCACCTGTCGTACGAAATGCATCGAAAATTCGACCACCACAAACTGCGACCACCTCTACGAGTAGAGAGCAATTTGCCAAGGTTAGCCCGCCCTCACGCATCGCTGGGCCCCGCGCGCGCCACGCCAATGTACTGCGCTGACACGCAGCAGTACACATCATGTTCAAGCTCCTCGCCGCCCTTGCGCTTCTTCTCGTCGTTTTTGTGTCGTCTTCGGCCCCGCCGACCTACAGCCACATATGGTATGTACGCGGCACGCCCGTGCCTCTAGGCCTCGTCAGCATTCGCACGCAACTAAGCACTGGCGCAGCAACAAGGTGCTGATAGAGCGCTGTACCGTCGTTCCCTGGCTCACGCGCGTCTCTGTCTTCAACGCAACTGTAGCATGGAACGACCAAGGCGTCGTGCCACAAGAACCCCAGGTACACGCTCCCCTTCAAGTTCTTGTTCGCAACGTATGAAGCTGACGCGCGCGTGCGCGTGCAGGTGCTTCTGGGACGCTAAGCACGACAAATGTCGCTTCACGCCCACGGAGGTACGGAGTTTTTTAGTGTGAGCAGATACTGACTTTTGGCTCTGCAGCCGCCCACGGACCACCCGACGCCGTTCCCGACGCTGCCCACGTCCAAGCCCACTCAAGAGCCCACGGTCCACCCGACGCCGATGCCAACGCTCACGACGGCCAAACCCACGACGGCGATCAAGCCTTCGGTGCCGCCTACTCACAAGCCCACGTCAAAGCCCTCGTCGACCTCGGCGCCCGCCGCTGGGTTCACGTGCGACGTGCGTTACTTCCTCGTCGCCAAGCGCTTGATTTAGCTAGTCGATGCAATGCCTAACCCGCGCGCGCGTGCACGCCCGGAAAACAGTTCTTTGCCCAAAAGATTGGCTGTTGCGGCCAGGCGTTTGCCAACGGCAAGACGACCACGTGTACCAACACGGCCGTGGCGGGCGGCTGCAAATGGGCCGGCGGCAAATGTCTGCCTGCCTAAGCGGTTTTCGAGAGGTCAAACGTGCGAGTGGTTGTGGTGCTTGGGAAAGGGGTTAAGCATACATACTCCCTCTCTATCGTACATGCTGTTCTTGTCGCCGTCGCCCTGTCTGTGTTTTCATCGACCGTGTTTCACAATTGCAAGTACTCGTATCATTGGCATTGCCCATGATGCTCACGTCGTGTTCGCCTGCGTTGTCCGCCGCCAGCGCAACGTGAACGTAATGTAAACTTCCTTGTGTGATCTTACTAAATCCATGCGTCCGCGTATACCTCTTGCTCATTTTGCATTGGGCCCTCCACGGTCCATTGTTCATAGGTCCGTGCTGCTCACTCGCGATTCACTCACGTGCGCGAGTGCCCCTCTGTTACTGTTCCGCTGCGCCGGCGTGGCCTGCGCGGTCGACTGCGGCGCTTTCTCGCGGGGCTGGATGGGGCGTGCGTTGCCGGCTATGGTTATGGTTAACTCTTGCTGTTGCTGCTCCCTGGCAAGCAATCTCATCGACATGACGCGCGTTTCGGCGTTGTCACGGAAACGTCCATCACTGGGCTGAACGGCGCGCGCCTCCATGTCGGCCAGCCGACGCAACCTCTCATCCACCCTGTTCTCGTGCGCAGTCGCGAGGGTCAGGTCGGGCATGGCATCATTGGCCTCAATTATCCTTCGCCGGGTGCTGCCGACATCGGACGCCGAATCCCCGTCCGCCCAGAGCGAATAAGCAACATTCCATGGACCCGTACGGGGTCAAAGCCACAGGAAGCGGTCCGGGATACACAGCAACACGCTGTCGGCCCTGCGTCTTACCTTGTTCAGTGCGCTGGTCATGTGGACGGGGTTGGTGCCTTTGTCTTTGCTAAACACGCCTGACCCCCTGTTAACCCAACGATGGTTGGCAACGGCCGGCAGCATGGCGCGCTTGCACGGTTCCTTGCACAGCATCATTGCGAGCACTTCGCGCGCGCCCACCTGCACGTGCGGGAAGGCGAGCACCTGCTCGATGATGTTGGTGATCATGTCGCTCGCGGTGGCGCCCATGAACGGCAGACGGCCGTACAGCATGCAGTACAGCGTCACGCCCGCCGCCCACACGTCCGCCGGCCTGCCGTGGAAGGCCGAGTCGTGCCCGCCGCCCAGGGCCTCGGGCGACAGCATGGCCGGTGTGCCGCACGTGCCCACGTAGATGATGTCGTCTTCGCCGAGCACCATGGCGCTCTTGTGCTTGTTCGTAAAGCTCGACACGCCGAAATCGCACAGCTTGACGACGCCCTTGTTGGACACGAGCACGTTGGACGGCTTGATGTCGCGATGCAGCACGCCGCGCCAATGTACATATGACAAACCGCTCACGAGTTGCTGGAAAATGTCCTGCGCGCGCTCAGCCGGCAGCGCGTGAGCCTGGCCCAAAAGTAATAGCTTGTCGTCCATGATGGGCGCGCCGTCGACAAACTCCATAACCAGGTACAGCGAGTCCGAGTTGGGCGCCTCAAAGACTTCGTACAGCTTGGTGAGGTTGGGATGGTCCAGGTGGAGCATGATGCGGATTTCTTTCGCAAAGTCGGGCGAGATTTTCTTCGCACCCGCCTTCTTGAGCTCCTTCACAGCAAACACCTGCCCGGTGGACGAGTCCGTGCACTTGTACACGATGCCCTGCGCGCCGCGACCGATCTCCAGGACGCGGTTGAAACGGTCGAGTGCCTCGATGTCGTCGTCGTTGAAGCGCCGCTGGAGCAGGTCCTTGCTCTCCAGGTGCGGTCTGCGGTCCTCCGTCTCGAGCTCGCCCGGCGTCTCGTCCGAATCCTCCGGCGCGTCGTCGGTGTCGTCTGAGTATGCATTGAAGCAAACTTCGTCACGCCACGGATAATCGAACGACGAGAGCGCATGCGTTGCAGTGCAACTGGACTCGCCAGGTGCCAGCTCCACCGTCATGACGGAGCCCGACGACGTGTGTGTCATCATCTTCGCCCCGGCGCCCGATTGGCCAAAAGCGAGTGACACAGCCCCGGCCACGAGCGACGTCTCAGGCGTGGACCTGGTCGTCTGCAGCCCCGGGATTTCGGGCGAGCTCCCGGGCGCTGGGTGGGAAATAAGGTCCATGTGCGGAGTGTGCTTTGCACCCTTCGTGCGGTGTGACGTACCTACATACATTACGAGTAGGTAAATACTTCTGCCGACTCGTCTCCTGGCACACCCGTGATGACACCGCGTGAAAAAAAAAAGATGCGAATCCAGGCGCTGGTATGCTGGGCAGTGATCGTGGTGACCCCAAGTGCCCATGCCTCCACCAAGGACCTGCCAATCTGCCCCGGGGCCGGACTGCCCGCCACGTCGTGTGTTTCGTATGACACGACTGCCATGTGCAAACAACAAACGTCGTGCCCGTCGACGTCGGCGTCAACCACGTGCGAGTCGTTCACGACCTACGGCATCGTGCGCTGCCTGCACGTGTTCAACGCGTCCATTACGCCTTGCTACGAATGCAAGTTGACATTTGCGCCGAGCATTACAGCGCCGCCCACGCTCCAGCCAGAGACCTGCTCGCCCGACGCGGAGTGCTCGTTGAACTGGTGCCAGAGCCACATGGGCTGCCAGGAAACTACGCAAATTGAATGCTCGCAAAGTTCGCCAGGCGGCTACGATTTGATCACGTGCCTGACGCCGAATCCTTCGCCTACGCCTACCAACCCGTGTTACACATGCAAAGGGTATGGTTCACCAACCGGCATGCCCACAGCGACTTCAAGCGCTTCCGTCGTGGCTTGCTCTGTACGAGTACGAGTATTCATCGGCGCACTACTGGCCATTTCGGCGTATGGGCTGCTGCTGTAGAGCGCTATATAGAGGGGGTAAAAGCGGGCACAAGCCAAAGAGCGCATTACGATCCACCTACCGGCTGACCGCGCGGCAAGTGCGGCAAGTGCGGCGGCGACGAGCGTAGTCATGGGTGGGTCCACTTCCAACAGCGAGCGACGTGCAATGCAACGATGGCGCAAAAAAAAATTGTTAAAGCCCCGCGCTCTTGTGCATCCTCAAAAACTCATCGACCTTGTCGGCAGCCCCCCTGCCCTCGTTGATAGCCCACACGACGAGCGACTGCCCGCGCCTGCAGTCGCCGGCGGCAAACACGTCCTCCAGGCTCGTCCTGAACGAGCCGTGCGCGGCCTTGACGTTGGACCGCGCGTCGAGCTGCAGTCCTGGCAGCTGCTCTTGTAAACCCTTCTCCGGGCCGAGGAAGCCCAGCGCCAGCACGGCCATGTCGCACGGCAGCTCGCGCTCGGATCCGGCGACCTCGCGGAACTTTTTAACCCCGGCCTCAGTGTACCATTCAACTCGGCAAATCTTGAGCGCGCGCAGCTTGCCGCTGGCGTCCTTGACAAACTCCTTGGTGGACACGCAGAACTCGCGCGGGTCGCCCTTGCCAAACACCGCCACGGCCTCGGCGTGCGCGTAGTCGGTGCGGAAGATGACCGGCCATTGTGGCCACGGGTTGTCGGCCGCGCGCGTGTTGGGTGGGCGCGGCAGCAGCTCCAGGTTGACCACCGACAAGCAGCCGTGGCGAATCGACGTGGCAATGCAGTCGGCGCCCGTGTCGCCGCCGCCAATGACCACAACGTGCTTGCCTTGGGCTGAAATAAACGAGCCGTCCCACTGCTCCGTCACGACCTTTTTGGTGTTCTTGGTCAAAAAGTCCATGGCAAAGTGCACGCCGTCGGCGTCGCGGCCGGGAATAGGCAAATCGCGCGACAGGCACGCGCCCACGGCCAAAAGAGTGGCGTCGTGCGTCTTGCGCAGTTCGGCGAGGCTAAACGCGGGATCGGCGCCCACGTTGGCGCTGGTGACAAAGCGCACGCCCTCGGCGGCCATAATGTCCACGCGGCGCTGCACCGTGTGCTTGTCCAGCTTGGGGTTCGGGATGCCGTACATGAGCAGCCCGCCAACGCGGTCGGCGCGCTCGTACACCGTCACCGTGTGGCCAAACACCTTGTTGAGCTGGTCGGCGGCGGCCAGGCCGGCGGGCCCAGAGCCAATCACGCACACCGTGCGGCCCGAGCGCACGCGCGGCGGCATGGGCACCATCCAGCCCTCCTTCCACGCGCGCTCGATAATCGCGTACTCAATGTTCTTAATCGTGACGGGCTCGTCGATGAGGCCGGCCACGCACGAGCCCTCGCAGGGCGCAGGGCACACGCGCCCGGTGAACTCGGGGAAGTTGTTGGTGGCCATCAGCCTGTCAAACGCCTCGCGCCACTTGTCATTGTACACGAGCGTGTTCCACTCGGGGATGAGGTTGTTGATCGGGCAGCCCTCGTGCGTCTGGCAAAACGGCGTGCCGCAGTCCATGCAGCGCGCGGCCTGCCGTGTGCGCTCCAGCGCGGGCCGGTCCGACGTGTTAATCTCTTTCCAATCCTTGACGCGCTCCAGCGGCGGGCGGTACGGCTCGGGGTTGCGCTCATACTCAATAAAGCCGCGCGCCTTGCCCAGCTTGGCCATTTTGCCGTCGCGCCGCTTCACCATCACCGCCGCGCCCACCGCCGCCTTGCCGGCCGCCGTCGGGTTGGCGGCCAGGCCCTCGTCCACCGCCGACGCCGCCGACGCCGCCGACGCACATGCGGCCACGCCCAAGTCCTCCACATCAGCCAGCTCGCCCAGCCGCTTCGCCGCTGGCTGCTTCTTCACCGCCGGCGCTGCGGGCCGCAACGGAATCTGGCCGACGCCGCCCGACTGGCCGCCGCCGCCCGACTGGCCGCCGCCGCCCGACTGGCCGCCGCCGCCCGACTGGCCCGAGCCCTGCACGGCGGCCTTGTAAGGGAACCACGGCGGGACCTCAAACCCGGGCATGCCGAGCCGCTCGCGCAGCACGCGGCGCAAGTCCTTGGGAAACACCTTGACAAACACGGAGCGCGCCTGCTGCCACGTGTCGAGCAGGCGCTGGCCGAGCACCGAGCCGGTGAAGCGCACAAAGGCGGCGAGGTCGCTGCGCAGCGCGCCCTCGTCGTCGCCGTTCAGCACGTCAAAGTCAATGAGCTCAGGGTTGCAGCGCGACTTGAACTTGCCGTCCGTGTCCAGCACGTACGCCAGCCCGCCCGACATTCCAGCGCCAAAGTTGCGCCCCGTCGGCCCCAGGATGACCGCGCGACCGCCCGTCATGTACTCGCAGCCGTGGTCGCCGCAGCCCTCGACGACGACAAACGCGCCAGAGTTGCGAACGCAGAACCGCTCGCCCGCCAGGCCGCGGAAGTACGCCTTGCCCGACGTCGCGCCGTACAGCGCCACGTTGCCCACAATCATGTTGTCCTGCGAGTTGCCCTGGAACTTGGGGTTGGGCCGCACCACGAGCACGCCCCCCGACAGCCCCTTGCCCGCAAAGTCGTTGGCGTCGCCCTCCACGCGCAGCACGACGCCCTTGGCCAGGAAGGCGCCGCACGACTGTCCCGCGTAGCCCTTGAGGCTAATGTCAATCGTGCCGTCGGGCAGCCCGGACTCGCCGTAGCGCCGCGAAATCTCGTTGGACAGCATGGCGCCCACTGCACGGTCCACGTTGGTCACCGGCAGCGCCACGCGCACGCGCTCGCCCTTTTCCAGCGCGGGCTTGCTGGCCTGGATAATCTTCACGTCGAGCACGTCCTCCAAGGCGTGGTCCTGCTCCTCGTCAAAGCTCACGCTCACCGGCAGCTCTGGGTCCAGCAGCGAAAACGGACTCGTCTTGGCCAGCGCGCCCGCCTCCAGGTTGAGCAGCGTCAAGTCGAGCGACTGCAGCTTTGGGTTGTCGCGCAGCGCCTCGTAGTCGACTTCGAGGAAGTCGGCGCGGCCCACCATGTCGCGCACGGTGCGGAAGCCCATGTGCGCCATGTACGTGCGGCACTCCTCGGCAACCATGAACAGAAAGTTGATCACGTGCTCTGGCTTGCCGGTGAACTTGGCGCGCAGCTCCGGGTCCTGCGTGGCAATGCCCACGGGGCACGTGTTCAAATGGCACTTGCGCATCATGATGCAGCCCAGGGCGATCAGCGGCGCCGTGGCAAACCCAACCTCCTCCGCCCCGAGCAGAAAGGCCGTGGCCACGTCCCTGCCCGTCTTGAGCTGGCCGTCGGTCTGCAGAACCACGCGGCCGCGCAGCCCGTTGAGCACCAACGTTTGCTGCGCCTCCGCCAGGCCGAGCTCCCACGGCAGGCCGGCGTGCTTGACGCCCGTCCACGCCGCGGCGCCCGTGCCGCCGTCGTGACCGGAGATGACAATGTGGTCGGCTTTAGCCTTGGCCACGCCGGCGGCCACCACGCCCACGCCCACCTCGCTCACCAGCTTGACCGAGATGCGCGCGCGCCTGTTGGCATTCTTCAAGTCGAAAATGAGCTGCGCCAGGTCCTCAATCGAGTAAATGTCGTGGTGCGGCGGCGGCGAAATCAGCCCCACGCCCTCAGTGGCCTTGCGCGTCTTGGGAATCTCGCCCATGACCTTGTACCCGGGCAGCTCGCCGCCCTCGCCGGGCTTGGCGCCCTGCGCCATTTTAATCTGCAGCTCGTCCGCGTTGCTCAAGTAGTTGCTCGTCACGCCAAACCGCCCGCTGGCAATCTGCTTAATCGCCGAGCGCTTGCTCTCGCCGTTGGGCCCGCGCCATGTAAAGCGCGCGGCGTCCTCGCCGCCCTCGCCCGTGTTGGACTTGGCGCCAATCTTGTTCATGGCAATCGCGAGCGTCTCGTGCGCCTCCTTGCTAATGCTGCCAAACGACATGGCGCCCGTCACAAAGCGCCGCACAATCTCCTTGGCCGGCTCGACTTCGCTGAGCGGCACCGGGTCTGCGCGGAACTTGAACAGCCCGCGAATCGTCGTCTTGCGTGACGTGGCGTTGGCGTCGGCCGAGTACTTGTTGTAACGGTCCATGTCGTTGTCAATGGCCGAGCGCTGAATGCCCACGATGACCGCGGGCGAGTTGTAGTGCTCCTCGCCGCCGGCGCGCAGCAGGAACTCGCCAGGGTTGGGCAGCAGGAGCAGCGGGCGCGCCCACGCGCGGTCGTGGAAGCGAATGCAGTCCACGTGGACAAGGTTAATGTCCACGCCGCCGATGCGCGACGCCGTGCCCGAGAAGCAGCGGTCGATGAGCGACTTGCCAATGCCTACCGCCTCAAAGATTTGCGCGCCCTTGTACGACTGCACGGTGGAAATGCCAATCTTGCCCATCACCTTTTTAATGCCCGCGCCGCACGCCTTGATGAAGCGGTACATGGCGTCCTCCACCGTGTCCACCGACTCAAACACGCCCTGCGCCAGCATCGAGGACACGGCGTCGTACGCGGCGTGCGGGTACACTGCGTCGGCGCCAAAGCCAATCAAAAGGCAAAAGTGGTGCACCGTGCACGCGTCGCCCGCCTCGACGACGAGGGCCACGCGCGTGCGCTTGCGGTGGCGCAGCAGGTGCTGGTGCACAGCGCCCAGGGCCACCAGCGAGGGCACGGGCACGCGCGTTCGGCTGGCCGCGGCGTCGGAGATGACCAGCGCCGTGTGCTGCTCGTCAATCGCGCGCAGCGCCTCGGCGCACAGCCGCGTGCACGCCTGGTCGAGGTTTTCCGTCTCGGCGCCTTGGGACGCCCTCGAGTACGTGGCGTCGAGCACGACGGTGGACCAGCCCTTGTCCTTGAGGTCAATGAGCGCCTGCATCTCTTGTGGCACCAGAATCGGATGGCTCACCACCAGCCGCGCCGCCGACTTGGCGTTGGCCTCGAGCAGGTTGCCCTCGGGGCCGATGGGGCACTCCATGGCCATGACGACCTCCTCGCGGATCGAGTCCATGGGCGGGTTGGTCACCTGCGCGAAGAGCTGCTGGAAGTAGTCAAAGATAACGCGCGGCTGCCGCGAAAGAACGGCCACTGGCGTGTCGGTGCCCATCGAGCCCAGCGCCTCCTTGCCCGTGTCCACCATGGGCGCCAGCAGCAGCTCGAGCGTCTCCCCAGTGAAGCCGTACATGGCCAGGCGCGCGAACATTTCCTCGGGCGAGCTGGCCGCAAACGTCACGCGCGACTTGCTGTCGGCGCGCACCTGCGACGAGAGACGGAGCAAGTTCTCGCGCAGCCACAGCCTGTACGGCCTCGCGGCGGCAATCTCGCTCTTGAGCTCGTCGTCGCGCACAATGCCTTGGCGCACAAAGTCCACCAGGAACATTTTGCCGGGCATGAGCCTGCCGCGCTCGCGCACCTTGGACGGGTCAATGTCGGGGATCACGCCCACCTCCGAGGCGGCCACCACAATGTCGTCCGTGATGTAGTAGCGGTGCGGGCGCAAGCCGTTGCGGTCCAGCGTGCAGCCCAGGTAGCGGCCGTCGGCAAAGGCAATCATGGCCGGGCCGTCCCACGGCTCCATGACGCACGAGTTGTACTCGTAGAACGCGCGCTTCTCCTCGTCCAGGCGCGAGTCGTGCTGCCACGCCTCGGGGAGCATCATCATGACGGCCTCGGGCAATGTGCGGTCCGACGCCTTGATGAGCAGCTCGAGCGTGGCGTCCAGGTTGCCCGAGTCGCTGTAGTGGTCCGAGCAAATGGGCGACAGCTTGGCCGACGCGTCAGCGAGCGGTGAGCGCATGACGCCCTCGCGAGCAAACATCCAGTTCTTGTTGCCGCGCAGCGTGTTGATCTCGCCGTTGTGGCACAGCGTGCGCATCGGGTGCGCGCGGTCCCACGAGGGGAACGTGTTGGTGGAGAAGCGCGAGTGCACCAGCGCGAAATGCGACGCGAACCGCGGGTCCTGCAAGTCCAGGTAGTACTGCGGGACCTGCGGCGCCGTGAGTTGGCCCTTATACACCATCGTCTGGCACGACAGCGTGCACACGTAGACCTCGGGCGCCTTGCCCTCGGCCGAGGACTGGTCAAATGCAAGCTTGGTGAGCGACTGCTTGGCCACGTACAGCTCGAGGTCAAACTGCTTGGACGTCATCGCCTCGGGGCGCGGGCCCACAAACACTTGGCACACTTTGGGTTCCGTGCGCAGCGCCGAGGGGCCAATCATGCTCGAGTCGGTGGGCACGTCGCGCCAGCCCATGACGGCCAGGCCGCGTGCCTTGATGCACTCCTCGGTCTTGGCCTTCCAGAAGGCGCGCTGCCGGTCGGACTGGGGCAGAAACAAGTTGCCCACGGCGTAGTGCTCAAATGCGGGCAAGGTGAGCCCCAAGTCGGACTGTGCCACGTCCACCATGAAGGCGTGCGGAATGCCGACCATGACGCCGGCGCCGTCGCCCGTGTTGGGCTCGCAGCCGCAGCCGCCGCGGTGGTCCATGCGAGCAAGCATGGTCAGCGCATCCTTGACAAGGTCGTGCGAGGGCAGCGACTTGAAGTTGGCAATGAACCCGACGCCGCATGCGTCCTTCTCCAGCGACGGGTCGTACATGCCCATTTTGGGCGGCAGGGCTGAAAACCCGTGCTCATGCAAGGTGCTCATCGGAGAGTCAAGCGCGCGCACGCGGCGTGCAGTGAACAGTCCACAGCAGTCGAAACGCGACTGCTGGCAATCGATGGCGTGACGCGCGCGCGCGATAACCAGGGGCAGGCGGGGCGCTTCGTCACCACTGTGTGCAGTTTTTAGTGGCACGGGTAAATGGCCGCATCCTCTCGCCGTCACGGCCGCAGAGTCGCCCGGCGCGATGGCGCGAAAAGTGAGCGCGGAATAGAAAAGCGCGGCGAGCTAACGCGCGCGCGCGCGCATGGAAGAACTCGCTGGCCAACGCGAAGAAGAAGCACAACGCATTGCTGGAGCGCGAGGCTGAGGCTAATCGCCGACGCGAAGCCAAAACGCAGCGCAAGGAAGAGCTCGTGGCATCCAAGGCGGAAATGGGCCCTGGGTATCTTGCGCAGCTCGAGGACCGCAACGCGCGTAAGCGCAAGCGGAAACTGGGCCACCAATTGCAAGTGCTTGGCAAACGCCTGGCCAAGCGCGGTCTCAAGCTCGTGAAGATTGACAAGATGAAGCAAGTCGAGCAGCCTGACGCTGACGAGAGGCCGCGCAAGGCGATGCGCATGTCGTGAATGTCGTTTCCGCTTGCGTGGCGTCTCTCTCCATGTACGGTACGACGTGCCTGGCCCTGGCACTTGCCGCAGCACCTGTATAGTTTTTTTTGGCATTGCAATGTGTAACTGTAAGAGCACTCCACCCGCCATCGCGCGCGCGCAGCATGAAAAGTGCTAAACGGCTCCCGCCACGTGTGTGGCGCAGCGTGCACAGCTTTTAACAAGAAGAAAAAGACATGGCGAGGAGGACGCCCCAGGCGAAGAAGGCCAAGTCGACGGTAGGACCAACGACGCCTTCGTCGACGCCGCCGCCTACGCTGGTGCTCGTGTACGGGCTGCCAGAAAAGCTTTGGATGAGCATTATTGGAGATTATTTTTCAACCACGGTGCTATTTATGTTTCGCGCGATTAGCAAAGTCTTTGCGCAATGGGTGCGAGCGCGGCTAAGCGACGCCGACGCGCAATTATATTTCGATTCGAACGCGGCTATTACGCACGCGCTCAACGTGCCCGCGCAGCCAAAGTACGTGCACGCGCAAGGCTCGCAAGTATCCGATGCAGGCTTGGTGGCTGCCATCAACGCACCAAGCAGCAGCGGCGGCGGCGGCATTGTTCACTTGCTCGTTCGCGGGTGCGACTTGGTCACGGACGAAACGCTCAAGGCCCTCGGACCAAAGTCCGCAGCGCTGCGCAAGCTGGAAATTGACCGGCGGCCTTTGCAGGCGTTGGCACGGAACGCGTACGCGTCGAGCCGCGCCGCCGTCGTGGTCACCGACGAGGGAATGCGTGCTCTGACGACAAACGCCAAGGCTTTGCAAGAGCTCTCGCTCAACTGGTGCCACGGCGTCACGGACGCTGCGTTTGAGGACATCCACGCGCGCTGCCCCGACCTCCAGCTCTTGTCCCTCGGCTGGATCCAGGTGTCGGACAAGGCGTGCGCGTTTGTCGCGCAGCTCAGCCGGCTAGCCGTGCTCGACTTCCGCACGCTGCACGAGGTCACCGACGCGGGCGTGGGCGCCATTCTAGAAAAGTGCACGCAACTGCGGCGCGTCACGTTGCTCGACGTGGGCGTGCTCGATTCAAGCCTGCAGCGCCTGGCTGCCAGCGCGGCCGCACCGCAGCTCATCGAGCTCCACCTCTCGGACCTTGACTCTGTCACCGACAAAGGGCTGCAGGCGCTTGCCGCCAAGGTGGGACCGTCGCTGTGCAAGTTGAACTTGTCACACCTGCCTTCGGTGCGGGACCAGGGCGTCTCCGAGCTGCTCTCGGCGTGCACGGGCCTCAAGGCTCTGGAGCTCAACTGGCTGGCGCACGTCGGTGACGCGAGCGTTAACATTCTGTCCTCGGGCGTGTTTGGCAAACTGGCCACCGTCGTGCTCGACGGCCTCAAGCACGTGACGGGCCCGCCGCTGCTGGCTGTGGTTAAAACGGTGTCCACGCTCATAAGGCTCGAGGTGTACGGCTCTGCAATGGGCAAGGACGCCGCCGACGAGCTGCGCCGCGAGGCGCGCCCTGGCGTTGCAATTCGCACGCAGGGATGGTGATGTGCCGGGCTGCAAAACCTTTCTGAATTTTAAAAACGATGATCCTTGCTCTCCCTCGAATATCGCTCCGTGCCATCCATGATGGAGCGATCTCACAACTTTGGTGTGGACTTTAAGTTCGAAGAGAGAAACGCGCACCTTTGAGCACTGCTCGAACGTCGGTCGCAGCCCGCCGCACACACAGCGTGTTGCACTTTCTTTAAAAATCTAAAAGAATAATACTCGCGACGCGCGATCGCGGAAGGCCCATTTTTGAATTATATACATAGCGCCCATGGCCGACCCGGGCGCGCGCATGAGGTGCGTCCGCGAGCGCGCCAAACGCACTGAGCAATAACGCGAATGTATTAACGCGAATGCGCGCGAACCCAGTCACATTGACATTTACCAATCCGAGCAGCTCATTCACCTGGTGGGCACATCAACACCCACGGGTTTTCGCGTCATCACGCTGGACCGCACCAACCCTTCGCCCAAGCTCGCCGACATCGTGTACGTGCATCCGCGCGTTTTGGATCGGCGCGATTTGGGCATTTTGCTGCGCAGCCGACCCACCGTGGACGAGCTGCGTCGCGGGGCCAACCTCAGTTCGTCCAGTCTGGTGCTGGACCCGCGCAGGCACGACAGGCAGGAGCTCTCTCTCGTGGGGCACGCCACGTGCGTGGTGGGCATTGTGAGATTTCTCAAGAGCTTTTACCTCGTTCTCGTCACCGACAAGCGCCGCGTTGGCTACATCAACGGCCATGCCATCTACGGCGTGCAGCAGTCGCGGCTGCACTCGGTCTACTGCGCGCACGACGCCGCAACGACTGGAGGCGCGAGCGCGAGCAAGCCGGCGTGGTCGTTTCTTCGGCGCGGCACCGACGCCACCGACGACGCGGAGGAGCGCTACCTGTCGCTGTTCCAGTTCCTCGACCTGACCAAGGATTTCTTCTTCTCCTTCACG
>Ga0302314_10010288_pt1 | contig 16395 bp, 17 predicted proteins | sample III_Palsa_N2_3_FD_200533 | JGI IMG/M metagenome (GOLD analysis project Ga0302314, IMG submission 200533) | Peat permafrost microbial communities from Stordalen Mire near Abisko, Sweden - III_Palsa_N2_3 | ecosystem: Environmental > Terrestrial > Soil > Palsa > Peat permafrost | place: Sweden... | reverse complement strand
ATGTTGTCGATGTGGATCTCATAGATGGCGTCGGGATCCATCAGATAATAGTTCGGACCGCCGAACGGTTCCTGGAACGGGTAGAAGTTGGCGATGATCGTAGTGTAACCCGACCGGCCGGGCTCGTAGCTTTGGAAGGCATAGACATCGGTGTTGTCGACTTGAGGCATCCCGGCGATCGCTGGAGCTTCGCGGTGACTGGAAGCGAAAGCGTGCGGCGCCGAAACAGCAAGGACCGTCGCAATAGTTGTGGCCAGCCCGGATTTGTAAAGTCTCATGACGATGCACCCTTCCAATGATTTGCCGGGTGCGAGAGTTCACCCACCGCGCGCGTGCGGAGTGTGGCCGAAATTCGAAGGAGGAAAACAACCATCTTGCCTAGAACCTAACATATGTTAGCCGCAATCGCCTGACGACGGACACTTACTTGCTCTGGTAAGGCTGAGCGATCAGATCGGCGACGCGCCAGGGTCCCGACCCAACCGCCAGGACGGTGGTCCCCTCCGGTTCAACGACGGCAACCAGGATGGGGCCGATGTTCACCCGCTGCTGACACACGTCCGAGACCGATTGCAGGCTGCGCACGATCGCCCCGCGGATCGGCGCAAGTCCGCCATCGCCCGCCAACGAGCCCACGGGCACCCACCCGCCATCCCAGAACATGACTGCGTTGGCTACCGACCGCGCGCTCGTCGGGATGAGCGCTAGGGCGTCCCTCACTTGCGAGTCGCCTTCCAGCCCGCCGCGCATCGCCTCGGTGAGCCGGCAGGGATCGGGATCCGGCAGCCCGACGAGCGCCGCCAGGCTGGGATCGAGGGGCGGTGTCGCCACCGGAACCGGCGCGATATCCGTCCTGGGCGCCGGCAGACCCAGGTCTTCCGGATGAGGGATCAGCCTCGTAGCTGGAGGGTCCTCGGCCACGTTCGGTGTTTCGGGTGCGATGGGCGCGAGAGGGGTCGCAATCGAAGGCGCTGTCGCCGCCAGCCCGGGCGCGAGATCGAGCATCGCGACCGCGCCGGCCTCCTCCAGGCGGGGCGGCTCGCCGAATGAGGCGGCGCGACCCATGAAGCTCGCCAGCAGCGCCAGATGCGCGAACACCGCCAGCACCACGGCCAGCAGGCGGACTTCCCACGAGCCTCTTCCCGCCAATCGATGCTTCCGCCACATCCGCCGCAAACCGTGTCACTCGCCCGTCGACGTCGGCGAAAAGGCGATGTCCGAGACGACGCGCCGGCCGTCGCGGCGCGAGAGCTGAACCGCGACATCGACCACGCCGCCCACGTACTCGACGATTTCCGCGCGCCGCAGGTTGGCCCCGGCCTGCAGGATCATCAGGGCGATCTGGTCCACCGCCGCGCGCGGGCTGTCGGCGTGGACCGTAGTGATCGAGCCGGGGTGGCCGGAGTTCACCGCGCGCAGGAAGCTGTAAGCTTCGGGCCCGCGCAGCTCTCCCAGGATGATGCGATCAGGACGCATCCTGAGCGACGCCTGCAGCAGATCTTCGACCGTGACGCGGGCCTCCCCCAGAACACCGCGCGCGGCCACGAGGCCAACGGCGTTGGCATGGTCGAGACGCACTTCGGGCGTGTCCTCGATCAGGATCAGGCGCTCGCGGCCGGGGATCTCCTTGACCAGGGCGTTGAGGAAGGTGGTCTTGCCAGTCGAGGTGCCGCCCGAGACGATGATGTTCTTGCGCCCGCGGACCGCCATGCGCAGGAAGCCCGCCACGTCGCCGCGCGCCAGGCTCTCGCGCAGATCCACGTCAAGTGCGGCGCGGTCATGGAGGCGAACACCCTTTACATCGTCGAAGGCCCCGGCGGTGGCGTAATCGTCGAGCGCCAAGTCGGTGACGACGTGCTTGCGGATGGCGATCGCCATCGACTCGCGCGTTGCGGGCGGAGCGACAATCTGCACGCGCGCGCCGTCGGGCAGGGTCGCCGCAAGCAGGGGATGCTCGCGGTTCACCCCCTGGTGCGCCGCCGCCGCGATCTGCCCCGCCAGGCGCCAGAGGGCGGTATCGGTGAGTTCCGGCGCGGGGTGAGCCTGCATGACCCCGCCGAGGGTTTCCACCCACACCTCTCCTGGCGCGTTGATCAGGATGTCGGTCACGTCCGGCCGCTCGAGCCAGGCGGCGAGCGGCCGCAGGTAGGCCTGCAGATAGACGCCGCGCTCCAGGGCCTGGGCGCTCATCCGCCGGGATTTTCCACCGACGAGAAATCAAGGTCACGCGCGACGAAGATGCTGATCGGGGCGCCCTGCATCACGGTGATGGTCGGGGGGAAGGCGGGCGCCGTCGGCGTTCCCGTGGTCGTGCCGGCGGGCGGCGTCACGGCGTAGGGCGAGGCGACGTAGGGCGTCGCCGTGGTAGTGGCGCCGGTGGTCACGCCGCCCACCACGATTTGGGTGTTGGGCTGGTTGGCGAGGTTGGACACCTCCGCGTTGACCACCGAGAGCAGGATCGAGGAGGCGAATTCGCGGAAGAAGTGACTGTGCACTTTGCCGGCCTGTCCGGCCCGCCCCAGAGGGTCGCCGCCTGGCGAGCCAATCTGAACGGAGGCGCCATCCGGGCGCAGGAGGCGGGTCCAGATCACGAAGATGCGCGAGGCGCCCTGGGAGAGGCCGCTGCGGTACTGGCCGACGAGCCGGCTGCCTCGGGGAACGAGAAGCGTCGTTCCGTCGAATCCGCGAACATCGCGGCTGACCACCGCGCGCACGAACCCGGGCAAGTCAGAATTCATCGCCGTCTCGAGCACGGCGGGGATCATCGTGCCCTGGGGGACCACGAAGTGAGGATTGCGCAGGCTGGTGGCTTGGGCGCGCTCCGGTTCGGCTGTGCCGATCCGATCCGCGAACTGCTCGTCGCCGCTGAGCTGAGGGGCGCCGATCCGCGGGCCACTGGCGCCATTGGCCGCGCCGCCGCCGCCGCCTGCGGCGGACGCCGAGCCACTCAAGGCGGCAGTGGCGGCGCCCGCGGGGGTGGCGCTCTGGCCGGAGCCACCGCCGCCGGACCCGCCCGGACCCGCCAAATCCACAACCAGGCTGGGCGCCCTACGGCGCTGGGCGATCTCGCTGGCCGACGGACCTGACGTGGTGACGGCAGGCGCGCCGATGATAGCTGGCGTGTTGAGCGGTGGCGCGGGCGGCGGCGATTGCGCGCCACCCACAGCGTACGCCGGCGCGCGGGCCTGCGATTCTGTGAGGGCCAGATCGGCTGGCGGCGGCGGCGCCGCGACCACGACCGAAGGCGGGGCGGCGTTCTGCGCCACTCCCCCCACCTGCGCGCGCCGCATGGTCAGGAACAGCATCACCAGCAGGCCCAGGACGACCGCACCGGCGATCGCAAGCCAGAGGCCGCCGTTCGCCGACGCGCGCCTGGCGACCACAGGCCGCATGGCGGCGGGGTCGCCAGGCCGCAATCTCGGATCGCCCCCCTCTGTGCCGGCCGCCGTCGGATCGACCATCAGTGCGCCCCGCTCTGCGAGGAGGGGGTCGGTGCCAGCCATCCGAACAGGCCATGGCGTTTGCGCGGCGTAGGCAGGTGCGGCTGCGGCGCCCCTGCACCCACGAGTGGATCTCGCCAGGCGTCGTTGATGACGACCGTGAGTTCCTTGCCGGTGCGCAGCGCGAACTTGGGCGCGACCTGTTCGACCACCAGATAGCCGTCGCGTATCTGGAAGTTGACGATACTTTCGCCGCCGTCGGGGCCGACCAGGAAAAGCGCCGGGATCGCCGTGGTCGGCGGCCACTGGAAGTAGGTGTCCATGCCATCGTCAAACACCGCGGACGGCAGCAAGGCGCGCGAGCCGGTGTAGCTGTAAGCGCCGTTGCGGTGCTCTGGCGGCGCCGGCGGCGCGGGCGCTGGAGGCGCCGGCGGGGGCGGCCGAGGCGGCGGATAGAGGAAGCGCACGACGTAGGCCATGTCGCTGGGGCTGGCCTTGCCGGGCCGCCTGGCTGTCAGTTCGAACACGTAGCGGTGTTCGTCGGTCACCACCGTCATGTTGGTCGGGGTCTCGCCGTCGATCGGCTTGAGGAACAGCAGGCTGGCCTTGTGATTGGGTGTAACCTGCCAGGCCAGTCCGTCTCCGATCGATACGTTCTCGATCCGCTCTTCCGGGCCAAACTCGATCATCATCTGGTAGCCGAAGTATCCGCGGATCGCGACGACCTGATCGGGGTCGTAGAAGACGGTGCGAATCCGCGCGTCCTCGGCGCCGGGTCTGGGCGTCTGCGCCGCGCACGCGGCCTGCGCGGACGCGAGCAGGCCCAGACACAGGCCGAGCGCCGCCGTCCGGCGTGTCACGGGCGTACACCGGCGGGTGGAGCGCCGGGCGGCGCCGGGTCCACTCTCAGCGGCGTGGGCGTCGCCGCGGGGGCATCGGCATCGCGGCGATAGCTGGTGACCTGAAAGCCGAGGGGGTTGAGGAAGCGATCGCCCATGGTCATGGGCGCGCCCGTATAGCGAAACGCCACCACGGCGGTCCACGCGCGCTCGGCCCCGATGGCGGCGCCCGCATCACGCTGCGTGGTCTCGAAGCGAACCAGGGCCGTCGTCGGCGTCAGCAGGTCGACGTTCTTGATCGTGGTGGAAAGTATCGTCGATGGTTGATAGAGATTCAGCGGGCTGGAAGGATTCGAGCGCGCCAGATCGCGCTGGTACTCATCGCGCGCCGACCCCGCTGACCACAGCATAACCTTGTGGTAGTTGTCGCGCAGGTCGGTCGCGTCAAAGGTTTCGCGGGCGATCACATACTGCACCAGGAATGACTGGGTGACCGCCGACGCCTGACTGAGCTTGCCCGGCGAGAGGCCTCGCACCGTTTCGACATAGCCGGTCTGACGATCCACGAGCAGAGTGTAGGGGACCACGGTCTTCAGAGGCGTGAGGGCGACGATGGCGATCGCCTCCAGGGCGGCGACGCCGGCGGCGACTGCGGCGATGATCCAGGCCGTCCGACGGGACGCACGCAGGGATGCGTGGATGTCGTCGGCCCAGGATGCCGCGCGATCGTAGTGGGCCTCGCGCCCCAGCGAGGCGTCGGGGCCGTGATCGTCTCTCATCGGCCGCTCCTCGCGCCGCCGCGGCCCGCTCTGGGTCCCGCGCCGCGCCGCGGCCCCTGACCCAGCCTTGGGATGGCCGCGTGGCCGACGGGGCCGCGCGCCGCGCCGGCGCCGCGCTCGTTGAAGGTCATCACCGTCCGACGATCGCCATCTGCGCCCGCCCGGGAGAAAGTCGCGGTCTCGCGGCGCTCTAACGCGACCGCCGCCGCGGCGATACGCGCCGCCCGCGACGGGGCGGCCGCGACTGCAAGCCCCTCGATGCGACCGCCGCCGGCCTCGATCGGCGCCCGGTCGTCCCCCGGCCTGGGTAGCTTCAGGCCGACGGCCACGATGGCGCCGGCGACCAGCATGCCGGCCGAAACCGCGGCGAAGACGATCACCAGGACGAGCACGCTGTAGACGACATTCAGGGAGAAATCGCCCTGCGCCACCTGATCCCGCAGGCGCAGCAGCGACGGCTCCAGCACCGTCAGCTCAACGCCTAGCAGCACGATCGTAGCCAGGGGCGCCAGGGCGCAGGCTATGCTCGCGCGCAACCAGCCTTCGAACAGACCCCGCGTGCTCTCGAACAGCATCAGGGCGATGAACAAGGGGCCGACCGCTAGAAGCAGGCCGAGGATGATCTTCATGGCCAGCAGCACGCCGAGGCTCGCCAGGAGAATCGTCAAGGCGCACATCGTCAGCGCCTGGGGGGCGAAGCCTGGCCCGCTCACGCCCGGCGCGGGCTGCCCCGTCAGGCCCTGGCCGAACGCCTTGGCGTAGGCGTTGAGCGCATCGAACACCGCTTGCAGGCCATCGAAGACGTCACCCCGAAAAAGCGATCCCTGCGGCTGGACGCCACCTAGCATGGCGCCCGCGAGTTCTTCGGGACCGCGGAACAGGAAGTCGTAGACGACCGTCTGGTACGAGGCCCACTGGGTGGTCAGCGCCAGGACCACGCCGATCTTCACCGCATTCACGGCCAATTCGCCGACGCGCAGCTGGCCGCGGCCGAGCAACATCCGGTAGCCGACGATGGCGACGTAGACCGTGAGCAGGCTGGTGAGCACGATCGAGAAGGTGCTGGAGGGCTCGAAGAAGGTGGCGTAGCCGCCGCGCACCAGTCCCTGCACGTTGCAGTCGACGACGCCCAGCAGGCTGCGCACCAACGGCTCGCCGGGACCGGGGGCCGGACACAGGATCGCCATCAGGCCGGCTCCAGCAGGCGCGGCAGCCACGCCGAGGGGGCGTCGCCGACGGCTTCCCGCAGCGCGTCCAACCGGCGCACCGTTCCCTCCCGGCCCGAGAGCACGGTCAGCAGACCGGGCATGCCGGAGAGATTGAGCCTGGCCACCACGCTGTCGGCGCCGTGCTTGATGAGGAAGCAGCGCGCGCTGTCGGGCAGAGTGCGCACCAGGTCGAACTCATGCGCCGTGAGACCGAAGCCGCCGCAGTACTCCGTCTGCTGCGCCTTGGGATTGACCATGAAGATCTGGGTAGCCGCCTGCTCGATGATGGTGCTGGAGATGCGGCTCGCCAGCGCGTCCTGGGCGCTCTGGGTGCAGAAACCCACGATGCCGTTGCGCTTGCGGATCGTCTTCTCCCAATCCTTGATCCGCTGGATGAAGATCTCGTCGTCGAGAGCCTTCCAACCCTCGTCGATCACGATGATCGAGGGCGTGCCGTCCAGTCGCTGCTCCACGCGATGGAAGAGGTACATCATCGCCGGCGTGCGCGCGGCCGGATCGTCGAGGATCTGGGTCATGTCGAAGCCGACCGTGCGGGCGTCGAGATCAAGGTTGTCGTCCTGGTTGTCGAACAGCCAGGCGTAGTCGCCCTCACCGTGCCAGGGGGCCAAGCGCATCGACAGGTCGCCGATGGTCGGCCGGCGCGCGCCGCGGAAGAGCTCGGCGAAGTAGCGCAGCCGCCGGTATTCGCGCGGCTGGGCGAAGTTTGCGTCGACGGCCTCGGCGATCCTGGCCAGCTCGTCGGGCTGGAGGGCCTCACCGCCGGCCATGGCGAGCTTTGCTGTCCAGTCGGCCAGGAACCGCCGGTTGATCGGGTCGTCGTCCAGGAGCAGGGGGTTGAGACCCGTCGGACGGCCGGGCCTGAGTACGTCATAGCGACCGCCGATCGCGCGTAGGAAGATCTCCGCGCCGCGGTCCTTGTCGAAATACACCGTCCGAGGGAGGAGTTTCTGGGACTGCGCCAGAAGAAAGCCGAGCACGACGGTCTTGCCTGACCCGGAGGGCCCGATGACGGTGAAGTTGCCCAGGTCTCCCCTGTGGAAATTGAAGTAGTAGGGTCCGGCCGACGTCGTCTCCAGAACGGTGATCGCCGGCCCCCAGTGGTTGTCCTTCGCCTGGCCCACGGGGAAGTTGTGACAGCTGGCCAGGCCTGCGAAGTTGGCGCTCGAGACCAGGGCGCGCCGGGCGACGTCCTTGAAGTTCCCCGGAAACTGCGCCCAGAAAGCGGGCTCGAGGTTCACGTCCTCGCGCACCGCGATGACGCCCAGTTCGGTAAAGGCCGATTGGATGTCGGCGGCCGCCTCGTCCACGGCCGTCACCGTAGGGCCCTTGACCATCACCGTCATATGATGCTCGCCGAAGGCCGAGCGCCCGGCGGCGACATCATCCTTGGCGGTGACGAGGTCGGCCCGCAGGCTCAGGGCCTCGTCGTCCGCGGCCCGCATCCGGCGCAGCGCCAGGTTCATGCGGTCGAGGGTCACCTGCCGGTCGACGAAGCCGAAGCTCTCGGTGAGCACCATCTCGAAGGGCAGGCGCAGGAGATCATCCATCATCCCCGGCGACGTCTGGGCGGGGTAGTCCTTGATCGAGACCATACCGGCAAATGAGCGCTCCAGCCGCCCGGCGGCCTGGAACTCGATTGTCTGGGCGCCGAAGCTGACGCGCCGGTAGGGCAGATAGAGACCGAGGTCGGCATCGGGCAGGCGCACCGGTCGCATCTCGCCGTTGAACAGCAGCGAGAGGAATTCCAGTGGCTCTGAGAAGAGACCGTGACCGCCTTCATAGGCGGTCAGAACTCGGGCGCCGTACGGCTCCAGAGCCGAGAGCAGGCCGTCGCGCGCAGCGTTGAGCGCGCCCCGCTCACGGGCGAACTCTGCGGCAGCCTCGTCGCGGTCTCCGGCCCCCCGTAAGGCGGTCAACGCCGACTGCAGAAGACCCACCCTGCCCTGGAGCGGACGGCGCACCAGAGTGAGGAAAAGATCGTTCACGTAGAGTCTGCGCGCGTCGAGGCGCTCGCGCCAGGCGCCGTTGAGGGAAGCGCTGAACGAATCCGGAAAGTCTCCGGCGAGGTCCGGCGCGACTTCCCGTCGCACCACATGATGGTAGAGCGCGAATCGGGAATTGGCGACGCCGCGCAGCATGGTTTCGCGCACCGTCTTGCGATAGTTCAGCTCGTCGGTGTCGGCGGTTTCGAACGGAAAGCCGCGCAGGTGAAGAAACTGCAGCAGCCGCCCATCGCGCGTTGCGAGGGTCGCATCGTCGACGTGCCGGGCGTAAGGCAGGCGAGTTCCCGCCGGTTGCTCGCGGCGAGGATCGGGTCTCGACACCCCCGAAACCGAACGCCCCGCTGTGCTCACGGCGCGTAGGCGTTGCAGCGCCAGAACGAGAAGTTTCGCACTCTGGGGCAGCGGCCGACCCGGATCAGCCACAGATCGAAGAAGCGCGGTTCCTTCAGGCACCCAACATAGCCGACCACGTGCAGGACAAGGGCTATGAGAAGCGCCCAGAAAGACTTTGTGACCAAGAACAGTTCCAGCGTCACCACCGCGTTGAGCACGAAATAGCTGTAGGTCACGCCAGCGAACATCTGCGGCCGGGTCAGGGCGCCGAACACCGGATCGCGTTCCAGCTGGGCCATGGTCATCCCACGCCGGAGGCGACCGACCGGATGCCGGCGACGATCGCCGCTGCCCCGAACACGATGAAACAGCCGAGGATGACCACGGCGCCGCGGCGCCAGTCGATCCTGCCGGTGAGCATCAGCAGGCCCGTGGCGCCCACCGCGATCACCGCCAGCGCGGTGGCCACGTTGCCGAGCAACGTCCCCTGCAGCCAGTTCACTGCCGTGAGGATGACCCCGGATCCGGCGGGGTCGAGCTGAGCCGATTGGGCGTGGACGAGCGATGCGCAGAGCAGGCACACCCCGACCGTCACCGCCCACAAGACCGGTGCTGTTCGACGAATTGGCGATCGATTATGCGACATGGACCCTACCTCCTCGCGTCGGCTTGTACGAACGACGTGGCCGTCTGGCTCAACCGTTCCAGGATCGCGGCCACATACGCCTGCGTTTCCTTGTAAGGCGGCACGCCGCCCCATCGGTCCACGGCCCCGGGACCGGCGTTGTAAGCGGCGAGCGCCCGCATCAGGTCGCCGTCATAGCGGCGCAGCAACGCGCTCAGATACGTCGCGCCACCCCGATAGTTCTGGCGCGAATCATAGGGATCGACTCTGAGCGCTTGGGCCGTCGCCGGCATGAGCTGCATCTCCCCAATCGCGCCGGCGCGAGAAACGACGCCGGCGCGAAAGCGCGATTCGCGCCAGGCGACGGCTTCCAGCAGATCTGGGCTCAGTCGGGCGGCCGCGGCCGCATCCGACAGCGCGGACAGATCGCTCGACCGGCGACCGCTCCGGCGAAGGGGCTGCGTCGTTGAAACGCCGATCGGCGTCGCGCCCCGGCCATCGAACACCGAAGGTCGATCATAGACCGTGACCTCGCCGCCTTGGTTGATCTCCATCACCTGCGCCGAGACGACGCCGGGGCGCGCGAGACTAGCGAGCAGCAACGCCGCCATGCTGGCCAAAGCGAGCGGGGAGACGCGCCTCCTGCTGAAAGCGGGTGAGCGGCTACTGGTATCTGACACTTGGCGGGTATCCGAAGGTCAGGCTCGAGAAGGTGGTGTCGTAGTCGGCGCCCTCGCCCCCCCTTAATGGCTCCGTCCACAGCACATTGATCAGCCACGCGCCCGTGTGAGGAAAATGAAACAGCGCGCGGCCGGCCGCGTCCGACAGATGCGTCTCCAGCGGGTGCCCGTCGAACTCGAGGTTGGTGAGCATCACGAGCGCGCCCGCAAGCGGGTGGCCTTTGTAGAGAATCCGCACCGGCATCGGCTCGTTCAGGCCCAGGGTGTACGGATTCTTCTCCGGCACGATTTCGAGCGTCATACCGAGTGGCCGCGTCACCTGAGATTGCGCCTTGGGATTCGGTGGGCCGATCTGGACGATGGCCTTCGCGCGCCGGCTGTAGATCTCGCGCCCGGGCGCATCGGCGGTCTTGGTAAGTGCGCGCAGGTTGAGCGCGGGCGTCAGCCCCTCGAACTTGAGGTAGTCGTTGAAGCGGATCGCCGGGAGCACGCTGCTGGCGTGGTTCGTCTCTAGGGCGACGACGTAGGTGCCGGGGCCCCCGAACGACATCGGCGAGTTGAATACGCCCGCGCCGGGCTGCAGCGTCCGCTTCTGGTCGACCGCGCCCTTGGGGCCGGTCGTGCGCAGCAGAGTGATCCGATCGAGGGTCAAGGGCGAGGGCTGCCTCAGCGCGCCGTGTCCCACCTGAATGCTGACGGTGGTCGACCCTCCCGGCGGAAGCCAGAAGAAGCGTGGTTGCAGCCAGAAGTCGTGAGCGACGGCGGCCGGCGCCCATGAGACGACGGCCGACAGGAACAAGCCTGCGATTATCGAGGGCCTGACCGCGGGGCGAAAAAGTTGGCGCGCCGGACAACCGACGCGGGATTGGATTCGTATAGCTGCACGCTCACGTCGGCGCCCGGCCAAGGCCAAGTCGGCCGTCACGGTTCCAGGCCACCTCAGCGTACGGAACATTGGACGATGAAGATTGGTCGACGCAGCTCGGCAGCCCTGGCCATCATCGTCCTTACCCTGATCGCCGCGGGGCCGGCCAGCGCGCACATGGGCACAGGCCTGCCCGGCGGCTTCGTTTCCGGATTCAAGCACCCGCTCAGCGGGTTCGATCACCTCTTGGCCATGGTGGCCGTGGGCCTGTGGGGCGCCTTTCTGGGTCGACCGCTGATCATCACCCTGCCCGTCATATTCCCAACCGTCATGTCCATGGGGGCGGTCCTCGGCATGATGCACACGCCGATGCCGCCGGTGGAGATCGGCATCGCCCTGTCCGTCCTGACCCTGGGCGCCCTTGTCGCATTGGGACTGAAGGCGCCGATCTGGGCTGCTTGCCTGATTGTCGGCGCGTTCGCGATCTGCCATGGCTACGCCCACGGTGCCGAGCTCCCCTCCGCTGCGGACCCCGTCGGCTACGCGGTCGGCTTCGTGCTCGCGACCGGCCTCCTGCATGTGGCGGGTATCGGCATCGGCACGTTGAATGGCCATCGCGGCGGTGTCATCGTGACACGTGGCATCGGCGCCCTCATCGCGGCGACCGGCGTCTACTTCCTGGTCGTGGCGCTCATACGATGAGAGGCGGCGCCCTGCCCCCGGCGTTGCTCTGCGCCGCTCTTGGTTTCGCCCTTGCGTTCGCCCCACGTCGGGTAGTCCTTCCGTGCGTCCTGGCGCTGACCGCGGTCGCCGCCTTGGTTGTGTGGCTGGGCGTCGGCGCATCCTGGCGGGATACGGCGTTCACTGGCTGTTGGATCAGCGTCGTGCTGGTGGCCGGAAGCGTTCATCTCCCGCGCGGGCTGCCGGCGTGGCTGGCATTGGCCTTGGCGGTGAACGTGGGAGTCTGGGTTGGCGCGGTCATCGCGGTCGCCGGCGCGCCGCTCGATCTGGCCAAGTCCGTGCCCTGCGTCCTGCTCTGCCTGCCGGGGGCGTGGCTGGTCGCCACCCACCGCCCGATTGCGCTCAAGGTGGCGGCGAGCTGGCTCATCGCGGTGGCCGTGCTCATCGCCACGCTTCCGGTGACGACACCCACCCCTGGCTACATGCCCGATCACATGGATTGAGAAGCGAACGCACACGAAGCGATGGCGTGGCTGATCCGCCGCCACCGTTCCTCCGTAAATGGGTCGAAGCGTACAAAGGGACATCCGTCGATGGGCGCCAGTATTTCGGCGGCAGCGGGAGACCAGCCGGGCTATTCCCTCCGGAGAGGGGCGATCGGCCCATCTTTAGCGAGCGCAGGTGTTCCCACGTCGGGCGCGAACGCACTGGCGCGAAAGCTGGCCAGAATAGGCTCGCTGTCGGGACCTGATCACCTGGCGCTGGCTCAGATGTACGCCAGACCCGTCGAGGTGCGGTCCGGGTCGGCGATCCTGCGCGAAGGCGAGGCGCAGCGGGGCGTGTGCGTGCTGCTGGACGGCTGGGCCTGTCGCTACAAGCGCCTGGCGGGCGGGCGCAGGCAGATTTTCGCCATTCTTCTTCCCGGCGATTTGTGCGACGCCCGCGGCCTTGTTCAGGCGGACGCAGATCACGGCGTGAGCGCTTTGACGTCCGTGCTGATCGCGCGAACGCCGATCGAGACGATGTCGGTGGTCATGCGCGATCATCCCAGGATTGCCGAGGCGGTCCGCCAGGCGGCGTTGCTGGAGCAGAAGGCCCTGCGCGCCTGGCTGCTCAATCTGGGCGTTCGCAAGGCGCGGGAGCGCGTCGCTCATCTGTTCTGCGAACTTTCCTACCGAACCGGGGAGATCGGACTCTGGCTCGAGAATGGCGCCTTCCGCCTCCCGCTTACCCAGCAGGAGATCGGGGAGAGCCTGGGCCTGACCAGCGTGCATGTGAACCGCGTGCTGCAAGGACTGCGCGCCGAAGGGCTGCTCGACTTCAGCAACGGCGTCCTGCACATACCGGACGTCGAGTATCTGCGGCGGATAAGCGGATTCGATCAGCGTTACCTCAAATCCTAGCGGTCCCGAACGTCAGATGGTGCAGGACGATGCCGCTGGTGGTGGCGACGTTCAGGGAGTCGAAGCTTCCGGCCATGGGGACGGCGATGGTCCTGGCGCGCGCCAACAAGGCTGCCGGCAAGCCCGCGCCCTCGGCGCCCAGCAGCACCGCGGCGCGCGCGGGCGAGGCGAGGCGCGCCAGCGGCGTCTTGCCGGAAGGACTGAGCGCCAGCGGGGTGAAGTTGTGGCCTTCGAGCAGCGAGATGGGCTCCTCGCCGGCGCCGAGGCGTGCGAACGGGACCGTGAGCGCCGCCCCTACCGAGACCCTGATCGACTTGCGATAGAGCGGATCGCAACAGGCGCCATCCAGCAGCACCGCGCTGACACCGAACGCGGCGGCGTTACGGAAAATGCCGCCGATGTTGTCGTGGTTGGAGACGCCGAACAGCATCAGTACCAGGGCCGGGCCGTGCAGGGTCGCCAGAAGTTCCGAGGCCAGCGCGGCTGACGCCCGCGCGCCGAACGCCAGAATGCCACGGTGGATGTGGAAGCCGGCGATGGCGTCCATCACCGGTTGGCTAGCGCTGTAGAACGCTACGTCCGGGCCGAAGGCTGCGAGGATCGGCGTGAGCCCGCCCACGCGCTTGCGGTCGACCAGCACCGATCTGGCTTTGTGCAGACGGCTGCGGCTCAGAACCCGCAGCACCACCTCGCCCTCGGCGATGAAGCCGCTCTCCCGGCCTGCCACGTCGCGCTCGCGCACCGCGCGAAACACGGCGATGCGCGGATCATCGGGATCGTCGATCGGCAGGATCGGGAGCACGCACCAGCCTAGCGCCATTCCGAGCCGATGGCGCGCCTCCCTAACCCAGCCGGGTGCTCTGACTCTGGGCGATATAGGCAAGCGCCTCGGGCGTCAGCTCGAAGTGCTCGTCCTCGGACGGCGGCGCGGTAGGCACGACGGCGAGCGACGGAGGGCCGCCGTCGAGGACGCGGAACACCACCTCTTCGCGCTCATCCCAGATGACGGCGACGTCGGCCATGCGGCCGGCTTCGGCGCCGAGGGATCTGCGCAGCCCGGCGTCGGCGAGCGCGCTTGGCCCCAGCCGCAGCAGGATGCGGCCGCCACCCAGATCGTCGCGCAGTTCGGCGCGTTCGAGCACCGCGTTGATCAGTGCGCTCGAGGGCGGCGGCCGGCGCCGGTTGGTGGCGGCGCGCGCGGCGGCGGCCTTGGGGTGGGGACGGTAGGGTTTGCGCCGGGAATAGGCGAATGCGGCCATGGCTTGCTCCTCGATCTTGACCTGAGACCGGGATAGGCGCCCGCTACGTCAGAATCGGACGCAGCGAATCATGAGGCACGAAAAGGCCGCCCGCGTATTGCAACTCGCGCGCCGGCTAGCCGGCAGCGCCGAGGGCCTGACCCTGGACGAGATCTCGCGCGACCTCGGTGTCGGGCGGCGCACCGCCGAACGCCTGCGCGACGCGGTACGTGATCTCTTTCCGCAGATGGAGGAGATCGAGGAGCCGCCGACGCGAAGGTTCCGCATCTCCGGCGGCCTCGACGGAATTTTCCAGGCGCCCGACGCGGAGGAGCTGTCGGCGCTGCGGGCGGCCGCCGACCTGCTGGCCGCCTCCGGCGCGGGGGTGCGCGCCGAGGCCCTGCATGTGCTCGAGCACAAAATTATGGCGGCGATCCGGACCTCGTCACGGCGGCGGATCGCGCCGGACCTCGAGGCGCTGGTGCAGGCCGAGACCATCGCCGTGCATGCGGGCCCGCGCCCGTTCGAGGACGCAGAGGTTCTCGGCGCGGCGCGCACGGCGATCACGTCGCTGAGAGCGTTGCGCTTCATTTATGACGGCGGCAGCCAGCCGGGACGGACGCGCGAGGTGGCGCCCTGCGGCATCCTGTTCGGACGCAGCAACTATCTCGTGGCTGTTGAGGGTGAGGGCGAGCCGCGCTCCTGGCGGTTCGACCGCATGCGGGCGGTGGAGGTGCTGGATCGTTCCGCCTCGCCTCCGCCCGGCTTCTCGCTGCCTGACTACGCCGACGAGAGCTTCGGCATCTTCCACGAGACGGTAGAAGACGTGGTCCTGCGCGTGGCCCCGTCAAGCGCGACCGAGGCCCTGGCCTGGCGTTTCCATGCCCGGCAGGAGCTCACGCAACAGGCCGACGGATCGGTCCGCGTGGCGTTTCGCGCGGGTGGCATGCGCGAGCTGGCCTGGCACCTGTTCACCTGGCGAGGCGAGATCGAGATCATCACCCCGGAGAGCCTGCGCCGGATCATGGTCGACGAGCTGGAACTCGCTCTCGCCCGCCATCGCCCTCACCCTTGAGGTCCGAAAACCGCCAGACATCGGGGCGCGATGCGATATCGTCGCCGCCATGAACCTCGATCCGGTCCTCTGCCGACAGGCGATGCTCGCGCGAGATGCGCGGTTTGATGGCCGGTTCTTCGTGAGCGTGACGTCGACCGGCATCTACTGCCGGCCGGTCTGCCCCGCCCGGCCGCCCAAGCCCGAGCACTGCCGGTTCTATCCCAGCGCCGCCGCGGCCCAGTCGGCGGGTTTCCGGCCGTGTCTGCGCTGCCGTCCGGAGACGGCGCCCGGCCAAGGCGCCTGGCGCGGCGCCTCGAACACCGTGTCGCGGGCCATGTCGCTCATCGACCTGGGTGCGCTCGACACCGACAGCGTGGACGCGTTGGCGGGCCGGCTGGGCGTGGGCGAGCGGCAGCTGCGGCGCCTGTTCCTGCGCCATCTGGGCGCCTCGCCGGTGATGGTCGCCCAGACCCGAAGGGTGCTGATCGCCAAGCAGCTCATTCACGAGACCGACCTTTCCATGGCGCAGGTGGCGCTGGCCGCGGGCTTCGGCAGCGTGCGCCGGTTCAACGAGACGATGCGCGCCCTGTTCGGCCGGGCGCCCATGGACCTTCGCCGCGCGCGCGGCGCCCATCCGGGATCGAGCGCCGGCATCACACTCTCGCTCGGCTATCGGCCGCCGTACGACTGGGACGGGATGCTGAGCTTCCTGACCGCGCGCGCCATTCCTGGTGTGGAGGCGCTTGTCGACGGTGTCTATCATCGCACGATCGCCCTCGACGGCGCGGCAGGCACGGTCTCGGTGGCGCACGAGCCCGAGCGCCGGCGCCTGCGCGCGACCATCTGTTTCCCGCGCCTCGCCGCCCTTCCCGCAATCATCGCCCGGCTGCGACGCCTGTTCGACTTGGGCGCTGACCCGGACGTGATCGGCGCGGCGCTCTCGCGCGACCCGACCTTGGCGGCTCTGGTGGCACGACGGCCAGGTCTGCGTGTGCCGGGGGCCTGGGATGGGTTCGAGCTGGCGGTGCGGGCGATCCTGGGCCAGCAGATCACGGTGACGGGAGCGACGCGCCTGGCGGGCGCCATCGCAGACCGTTACGGCGCGCCTCTCGAGAGCGGCGCCTCGGGCGCGGGGCTGGCGCGCCTGTTCCCGGCTCCCGGCGCGCTGGCGACGGCGAAGATCGGCGGCATGCCGTCAGCGCGCGCGACCTCGATCACCCGGC
>Ga0302314_10010286_pt1 | contig 16395 bp, 16 predicted proteins | sample III_Palsa_N2_3_FD_200533 | JGI IMG/M metagenome (GOLD analysis project Ga0302314, IMG submission 200533) | Peat permafrost microbial communities from Stordalen Mire near Abisko, Sweden - III_Palsa_N2_3 | ecosystem: Environmental > Terrestrial > Soil > Palsa > Peat permafrost | place: Sweden... | reverse complement strand
GCCCGACTGCTATAGACGCGCGCCGACCGGGGGTTGAGCTCGCGGGCGTGGCGGAACTGGTAGACGCAGCAGGTTTAGGTCCTGCCATCGCAAGATGTGGGGGTTCGAGTCCCTTCGCCCGCACCAGCCCCGCTTCCGCCAGCGGGGCCGACGCCTCATACGAATTTCCGAGAAAAGAAGGCTGACCATGCAGACTGTCGAGACGTTGAACGAGGGGCTGAAGCGCGCTTACAAGCTCACGATCCCGGCCAAGGACATCGCCGTCGTGGTCGATCGCCAGATCAAGGCGACCGCGCCGCAGATGAAGATGCCGGGCTTCCGGCCCGGCAAGGTGCCCGCCAATCTCGTCCGCAAGATGCATGGCCCCGCGATCCATCAGGATGCGCTCAACACCGTCGTGCAGGACAGCGTCCAGTCGCTGCTCGCCGAGCAGAAGCTGCGCCCCGCGACTCAGCCCGCGGTCGAGCTCGACACCGGGTATGAAGAGGGCAAGGACGCCGAGCTGGCGGTCACGCTCGAAGTGCTGCCCGACGTGCCCGCGCCCAAGATCGACGGGCTCACGCTCGAGCGGCTGACGGTCGCCGCGGGCGACGACGAGATCGCCGAGCAGATCGGCAAGATCGCCGCTCAGTCCAAGCGCCACGAAGCTGCCGCCGAGGGTCATCCCGCGGTCGAGGGCGATCTGGTCGTCATGGATTACAAGGGCACCGTGAACGACGTCGCCTTCGATGGCGGCACGGGCGAGGGCATGTCGGTCGAGCTCGGCTCGGGCCGGCTGATCCCGGGCTTCGAGGAGCAGCTCGAGGGCGTCAAGGTCGGCGAGAGCCGCGAACTGAACGTCACCTTCCCCAAGGATTATCCCGCCAAGGAACTCGCCGGCAAGGACGCGGTGTTCGCGGTCACCGTCACCGAGGTGAAGGTGCCGGCCGAGGGCGCGATCGACGACGAGTTCGCAAAGTCGCTGGGCCTGACCGGTCTCGATCAGCTCCAGGAGCTGATCAAGGGTCAGATCGAGCAGGAGCTCAACGGCCTCACGCGCACGCACATGAAGCGCAAGCTGCTCGACCAGCTCGCCGAGGGGCATGACTTCCCGGTGCCGCCGTCGATGGTCGAGGCCGAGTTCGCGCAGATCTGGCAGCAGCTCGAGCATGAGGCCACGCACGAGGCCGATGTCGATGCCGCCAAGGCCGAGCTCGAGGCCGACCGCGACGATTATAAGGCGATCGCCGAGCGCCGCGTGCGTCTGGGGCTGCTGCTGTCCGAGATCGGCCAGGCGAACGGTGTCGAGGTGACGCAGGCCGAGATGCAGCGGCTCGTCGCCCAAGCCGCGCAGCAGTATCAGCCTGCCGATCGCGAGAAGTTCGCGCAGTACGTCCAGAGCGACGCGATGGCGGCTGCTCAGCTGCGCGCGCCGCTGTACGAGGACAAGGTCGTCGACTTCCTGTTCGGCAAGGCCGAGATCAGCGACCGCGCGGTGACGCGCGAGGAGCTCGAGTCCGCGATCGAGAGCGAAGACGGCTTCGCGTCGGGCACGCATCATCATGACCATGGCGATCACGATCATGATCACGCGGGGCACGATCATGGCGACCATGACCATGCCGGTCACGACCATGGCGATCATGACCACGACCACGACCATGCGGATGAGGCGCCCAAGCCCAAGGCGAAGAAGGCCGCTGCCAAGAAGGCCGCCGCGCCTGCCGACGACGCCGTGACGGCCGAGCCGGTCGCCGAGACCGCCGATGTCGAAGCCAAGCCGGCAAAGAAGCCCGCCGCCAAGAAGGCCGCCGCGCCAAAGGCCGAGAGCGATGAGGCACCCGCGGCCGAGAAGCCCAAGGCGCCCAAGAAGGCCGCGGCCAAGAAGACCGAAGCCTGACCGTAGCGGATGCTCGCTCCCTCCGTTCGTCCTGAGCGTAGTCGAAGGACGTCCGGCGGGCGCGGCGTTTGCGTCACGCACTTCGACTGCGCTCAGTGCGAACGGAGGTTTTGATGGCGGCCGGTATTCACGAAGCGGTGGCGACCCCGCGCATCGCCGTGATCCTGCCCTGCTATAACGAGGAGGCGGCGATCGGGCAGACCGTCGCCGCCTTCCGCGCGGCGCTGCCGGATGCGACGATCTACGTCTACGACAACAACAGCAGCGACCGCACGGTCGACTATGCGCGCGTCGCGGGCGCGATCGTCCGCTCGGAACGGATGCAGGGCAAGGGCAATGTCGTCCGCCGCATGTTCGCCGATGTCGAGGCCGATATCTATGTGATGGCCGACGGCGACGCGACCTACGATGCGTCCGCCGCGCCCGCGCTGGTCCGGCGCCTGCTCGACGAGAAGCTCGACATGGTGGTGGGGTCGCGCCGTTCGGAGGTCGAGCTCGCCTATCGCCGTGGTCACCGGCTGGGCAATGCGCTGCTGACGGGGATGCTGGCGCAGCTCTTCGGCCGCAGCTTCTCGGATATCCTGTCGGGCTACCGCGTCTTCTCGCGGCGCTTCGTCAAGAGCTTCCCAATCCTGTCCGCCGGCTTCGAGATCGAGACCGAGATCAGCGTCCACGCGCTCGAACTGCGCATGCCCTGCATCGAGATCGAGACCGAATATGGCGCGCGCCCCGAAGGCTCGGCCTCGAAACTGTCGACCTACCGCGACGGCTGGCGGATCCTACGCACGATCCTCAATCTCTACCGGATCGAGCGGCCGGTGCTGTTCTTCGGGATCATCGGGCTGGTGCTGCTGCTGCTCGCCTTCCTGATGACGCTGCCGCTGATCATCACCTATGCGCAGACCGGGCTGGTGCCGCGTTTCCCGACCGCGATCCTGGCGACCGGGCTGGTGACGTTGGGCTTCCTCAACTTCTTCTCGGGTGTCATCCTCGACACGGTGACGCGCGGCCGGCGCGAGATGAAGCGGCTGGCGTATCTGCAGCTGCCGGCACCGGGCGAGGGTTGAGCTTCGCTGTTCCCTGGCGAAAGCCGGGGCCCAGCGTTGCAGGCGCCGCGTTCGGAGCCCTGGCCCCCGGCGTTCGCCGGGGAACGGTTGCGCGTGGCGCGCGCCGCCACCCCCGACCCCCCTTGAAGTCCTCCGGCTTAGCGCCGATGTTGGCGACCTAGAGGGCAGAAGGGACGCCGATTTCCATGACTGGGTTCACGCCGGAAGACATCTACCACAACGATGCGGCAGCAGGCCTCGTGCCGATCGTCATCGAGCAATCGAGCCGCGGCGAGCGCAGCTTCGACATCTACTCGCGCCTGCTCCGCGAGCGCATCGTGTTCATCACCGGCGGCGTCGAGGACCATATGGCCTCGCTGATCTGCGCGCAGCTGCTCTTCCTCGAGTCCGAGAACCCGAAGAAGGACGTGTTCATGTACATCAACTCGCCGGGCGGCGTCGTCACCGCGGGTCTCGCGATCCACGACACGATGCAGTATATCCGTCCGCGCGTCGGCACGCTGTGCATCGGCCAGGCCGCTTCGATGGGCAGCTTCCTGCTGTCCGCCGGCGAGCCCGGCATGCGCGTCGCGACCTCCAACAGCCGGATCATGATCCACCAGCCTTCGGGCGGGGCGCAGGGCATGGCGGCGGACATCGAGATCCAGGCACGCGAGATCCTGCGGATGCGCCACCGGCTCAACACGCTCTACGCGAAATACACGGGCAAGACGCTCGAGGAAATCGAGCATGCGATGGACCGCGACAAGTTCCTCGAGGCCGACGAGGCTAAGGAATTCGGCCTGATCGATGAGGTCTACGACAAGCGCCCGGCGCCGACCGAGGAGAAGGCGGCGGCCTGATCGCCGCGGCGGGGTTCGACCAATGTCTGGCCCTGAACTGACACATACCTGCGCCGGGCAGTGGCGATTAGGCCATTGCCCGGCGCGCCCGAGTAGCTAGACTGTCACAGATGGCCGGCCACGCCGGCGCCAAGGAATCGACTATGCCAAATTTGAGCGGCGGTGACAGCAAGAGCACCCTGTATTGCTCCTTCTGCGGCAAGAGCCAGCATGAGGTGCGCAAGCTGATTGCGGGCCCGACCGTGTTCATCTGCGACGAATGCGTCGAGCTGTGCAACGACATCATCCGCGAGGAGACCAAGTCCGCGCTGGTGTCCAAGAAGGACGGCGGCGTGCCCACGCCGCAGGAAATCTGCGACGTGCTCGACGATTACGTCATCGGCCAGAAGCAGGCCAAGCGCGTGCTCTCGGTGGCGGTCCACAATCATTACAAGCGGCTCAACCACGGCGCCAAGGGTGCCGACGTCGAGCTTGCCAAGTCGAACATCCTGCTCGTCGGCCCGACCGGCTGCGGCAAGACGCTGCTCGCGCAGACGCTCGCGCGCATCCTCGACGTGCCGTTCACGATGGCGGACGCGACGACGCTCACCGAGGCCGGTTACGTCGGCGAGGATGTCGAGAACATCATCCTCAAGCTGCTGCAGGCGTCCGACTACAACGTCGAGCGCGCGCAACGCGGCATCGTCTACATCGACGAGATCGACAAGATCAGCCGCAAGGCGGACAACCCCTCGATCACGCGCGACGTGTCGGGCGAGGGCGTCCAGCAGGCGCTGCTCAAGCTGATGGAGGGCACGACCGCGTCGGTGCCGCCGCAGGGTGGCCGCAAGCATCCGCAGCAGGAGTTTTTGCAGGTCGACACCACCAACATCCTGTTCATCTGCGGCGGCGCTTTCTCGGGTCTCGAGAAGATCATCGCCGACCGTCTGCAGGGCAAGTCGATCGGCTTCGGCGCGTTCGTGTCGTCGCCCGAAGAGCGCCGCGTCGGCGAGACGCTGCGCCAGTGCGAGCCCGAGGATCTGCTCAAATTCGGGCTGATCCCCGAGTTCGTCGGCCGCCTGCCCGTGATCGCGACGCTCGAGGATCTCGACGTCGGCGCGCTGGTGAAGATCCTGTCCGAGCCGAAGAACGCGTTGATCAAGCAATATGGCAAGCTGTTCGAGATGGAGGGGGTCAAGCTCTCCTTCACCGACGAGGCGCTGGTCGCGGTCGCGCGCAAGGGCATCGATCGCAAGACCGGCGCGCGGGGCTTGCGCTCGATCCTCGAGTCGATCCTGCTCGACACGATGTTCGAGCTGCCGAGCATGGAGGGCGTCGACGAGATCATGATCGACAAGGACGTCGTGCTGGGTTCCAAGGAGCCGATCCGCGTGTTCGCCAAGAAGCAGAAGGAAGCGCCCGGCGCGGCGTGAGTCGCTGCTCGTGCTGAGATAGAGGGCGTCCGGAGCGATCCGGGCGCCCTTTTTGTCGGGTTGGCTGGATCATCCTCCTGCGCCAGAGGGAGGTGGCGCCCAGAGGGCGTCGGAGGGGGAGGGCGGCGGCGCACTTCGATAGGGCGCCCCGCATCCTCCCCCTCCGTCACGCTTCGCGTCCCTCATCCTCCCCCTGGCGGGGGAGGATGAGGGACGCCCGGAGTTTGTGGGACGTCGTCACGAGAAGACGCGCCGTCGGAATTGCGGTTGCTCTCTTCCAAGGCACACCGCATTTTCTCATCCTCCCCCGCCCGGGGGGAGGTGGCGCCCGCAGGGGGTCGGAGGGGGAGGGCATCGATGCGCCTGACTGGCTCGAACCGCACCGCAGCCAAGCGCCTCCGCAGAGCGATGACGCCGCCCGAAACCGCGCTCTGGCTGGCGCTTCGCCGCAACGACGCCGGCCTGCGTTTCCGCCGCCAGTACCCGGCCGGCGCCTACGTCCTCGATTTCTACTGCGCGCCTGCCAAGCTCGTGATCGAAATCGACGGCGAAGCGCACAATCGCGGCGACCGCCCAAGGCGCGACGAGACTCGCGACGCGTGGCTCGTAGCGCAGGGCGTGCGCGTGCTGCGCTATCCGGCGAGCGCGGTGCTTTCGGATCTCGACGGCGTCGTCCGCCAGATTATGGCTGTGGCGATCGAGCGTCGAGACAGACTGGCGAACTGATCGCCGCCCGCCCCCTCCGTCAGTTCCCGCCTGCGCGGGAACTGCCACCTCCCCCTGGCGGGGGAGGATGAGGGATCGCTTGGGGTTTGCGGGAAGCGGTCAGGCGAGGCAGCGGCATCATTCCTTATCCTCCCCCGCCAGGGGGAGGTGGCGCCCGCAGGGCGTCGGAGGGGGCGGGTGGCGGCGTACTTCGATAACGGGCGTTCCGTAGCCCCCCTCCGTCACGCTTCGCGTGCCACCTCCCCCTGGCAGGGGAGGATGTCCGCTACAGCGGCGATAGTCCCCCTGTTCGCCCTCCCGAAATCCCCGCATTGATGCGCGGGGCTTGCGTCGCCATATTGTCATCGAACCAGGCGGCATCCATCGCCGCCCGCACGGAGATCGCATGACAACCGAGACGCTTCCCGTCCTGCCGCTGCGCGACATCGTCGTCTTCCCGCACATGATCGTGCCGCTGTTCGTCGGCCGCGAGAAGTCGGTGGCGGCGCTGGAGACCGCGATGGCCGCGGACAAGTCGATCTTCCTCGTCGCGCAGCTCGATCCGTCCGAGGACGATCCCGATCGCTCGGCGCTCTACGATCTCGGCGTCGTCGCCACCGTGCTGCAGCTGCTCAAGCTGCCCGACGGCACGGTGCGCGTGCTGGTCGAGGGCCAGCAGCGCGCGACGTTCGATAATCTGGAGAGCGACGGCAGGCAGCTCACCGCCGCCGTCACGCTGCTCGCCGACGAGGAGGAGCCGGAAGGCGCCGAGACGCAGGCGCTGATGCGCTCGGTGGTCGAGCAGTTCGACAATTATGCGCGGCTCAACAAGAAGCTGCCCGCCGAGACCTCGACGCAGCTCGGCCAGGTCGAGGGTGCGGCCAAGCTCGCCGACATGGTCGCCGCCAATATCGCGGTGAAGGTCTCCGAGAAGCAGGCGCTGCTGGTCGAGGGCGCGCCGCTGAAGCGGCTCGAGATGGCGTTCGCCTTCATGGAGGGCGAGCTCGGCGTGCTCAAGGTCGAGAAGAAGATCCGCTCGCGCGTCAAGCGCCAGATGGAGAAGACCCAGCGCGAATATTATCTAAACGAGCAGTTGAAGGCGATCCAGCGCGAGCTGGGATCGGAGGGCGAGGAGGACGGCAACGAGGTCGCCGAGCTCACGCAGAAGATCGCCAAGCTGAAGCTCTCGAAGGAAGCGCGTGCGAAAGCGACGTCGGAGCTCAAGAAGCTCAAGACGATGGCGCCGATGTCCGCCGAGGCGACCGTGGTGCGCAACTATCTCGACGTGCTGCTGGGGCTCCCCTGGGGCAAGAAGAGCAAGGTCAAGCACGACATCCCGGCCGCCGAGAAGATCCTCGACGAGGATCATTATGCGCTCGAGAAGGTCAAGGAGCGGATCGTCGAATATCTCGCGGTCCAGGCGCGCACCAACAAGCTCAAGGGGCCGATCCTGTGCCTCGTCGGGCCGCCGGGCGTCGGCAAGACCTCGCTCGGCCGCAGCATCGCCAAGGCGACGGGGCGCGAATTCGTGCGCCAGTCGCTGGGCGGCGTGCGAGACGAGGCCGAGATTCGTGGCCACAGGCGGACCTATATCGGCTCGCTGCCGGGCAAGATCGTCACCAATCTCAAGAAGGCGGGCACCTCCAACCCGCTGTTCCTGCTCGACGAGATCGACAAGCTCGGCCAGGATTTCCGCGGCGATCCGGCGTCGGCGCTGCTGGAGGTGCTCGATCCCGAGCAGAACGCCAAGTTCCAGGATCATTATCTCGAGATCGATCTCGATCTGTCCGACGTGATGTTCGTGTGCACGGCGAACAGCCTCAACCTGCCGCAGCCGCTGCTCGACCGGATGGAGATCATCCGCCTCGAAGGCTATACCGAGCAGGAGAAGCTCGAGATCGCCAAGGCGCATCTGCTCGATAAGCAGATCGAGGCGCATGGCCTCAAGCCCGGCGAGTTCACGCTCACCGACGGCGGGCTGACCGACCTGATCCGCTATTATACGCGCGAGGCGGGCGTCCGCACGCTCGAGCGCGAGATCGCAAGGCTCGCGCGCAAAGTGCTGCGCCGGATTCTCGAGAAGAAGGCCGAGGCGATCACGATCGACGAGACTAACCTCGCCGAGTTCGCGGGTGTGCGGAAGTATCGCTACGGCGTCTCCGAGGTCGAGGACCAGATCGGCGCGGTCACCGGCTTGGCGTGGACCGAGGTCGGCGGCGAGCTGCTGACGATCGAGGCGGTGACGGTGCCCGGCAAGGGGCTGATCCAGACGACGGGCAAGCTCGGCGACGTGATGAAGGAGAGCGTCCAGGCCGCCTATTCATTCGTCAAGGCACGCAGCCCTGCCTACGGCGTCCGCCCCAGCCTGATCGCGCGCAAGGACATCCACATCCATCTGCCCGAGGGTGCGGTGCCAAAGGACGGACCGTCGGCGGGCATCGGCATTGCCACCGCGATCATCTCGACGCTGACCGGCGTCGCGGTGCGCCGCGACGTCGCGATGACAGGCGAGGTGACGCTGCGCGGGCGCGTGCTGCCGATCGGCGGCCTCAAGGAGAAGCTGCTCGCCGCGCTGCGTGGGGGTATCACGACGGTACTGATCCCGGCGGAGAACGAGAAGGATCTCGTCGACATCCCCGCAACGATCACCGACGGGCTGACGATCGTGCCGGTCAGCCATCTCGACGAGGTTCTGGCGCGCGCGCTGGTCTCGCCGATCGTGCCGATCGAGTGGACCGAAGCGGACGAGTTGGCTGCCGCAGCACTTGGCCAGCGGCCTGATACGGCAGGGGATCCTGCAATTCGCCACTGATATCGGCGGTTTGTCGCAAGTCGGCCGCGAGAGCGCTTGACTCGTTCCGGGTTGTGATCGTTTCTGGGGATTGGCGGGTCGCGCGCGTCGCGTGCAGCCGGAACGGAAGCTGGAACAGGGGGCGTCTCGGATGAACAAGCAGGAGCTTATCGGTACTGTTGCCGAAACGGCTGGTCTGACGCGCAGCGATGCGAGCAAGGCTGTCGAGAGCGTGTTCGATGCGATCGGCGGCGCGCTGACCAAGGGCGACGAGGTCCGGCTGGTCGGATTCGGCACGTTTTCGGTAAGCAAGCGCAAGGCGTCCACCGGCCGCAATCCGCGCACCGGCGAGCCGATGTCGATCGCGGCGTCGAGCCAGCCGAAGTTCAAGGCGGGCAAGGGCCTGAAGGACGCGGTCAACTAGGATTTCGGCGGCCGGTGGATCCGGAGGCCGACGCCTTTTCGCCACCGACGGCGATCGGATGCTGGACAGCGCCGATGCGGCACGCTAACCGCGCCACCTCCGGCGGGATTTTCGATCAGGCCGGCGATGGACGTGGGCGCGTAGCTCAGCGGTAGAGCACACCCTTCACACGGGTGGGGTCACAGGTTCAATCCCTGTCGCGCCCACCACGTCCTACCTTCTCGCCGATGTTGTGCGCCATGCCTTGACGCGCCGCCCCGGCCGCTCCTATGGGGGCGCACGCTGCCGTGGACGGCTTGTGGCGACCGTAGCTCAGTTGGTTAGAGCGCCGGTTTGTGGTACCGGAGGTCGCGGGTTCAAGACCCGTCGGTCGCCCCATCGTCCCCAGCGGATATGTGTTTGATCGGGGATAGAAGAGCCGGGCTCCCATGGTCATCGGTAACGACCGGCCATGAGGTTTTTGAGCGACATGGCCCCCTGGGACTATCCCGATTTCGACGACCACGAAGGCGTCCACTTCTTCCGCGATGCTGCCACGGGGCTCAGCGCGATCATCGCGATCCATTCGAGCAAGCTCGGGCCCGCCGCAGGTGGTTGCCGCTACTGGACCTATGCGCAATCGGGCGAGGCGATCACCGATGCGCTGCGCCTGTCGCGCGGGATGAGCTACAAGAATGCGATGGCGGGGCTGCCGATGGGCGGCGGCAAGGCGGTGATTCTGGCAAATCCCGCGGGCGCCAAGACGCCCGAACTGCTCGCGGCATTCGGTCGTGCGGTCGAAAGCCTGGGTAGCCGCTACGTCACCGCCGAGGACGTCGGCATTTCGGATGCGGACATGGTCCAGATCGCCACGCAGACGCGGCACGTCTCGGGGCTTCCCGTCGCGGGCAAGGGCGACGCCGGCGGCGATCCGGGGCCGTTCACCGCGATGGGCGTGTATCTGGGTGTCAAGGCGGCGGTGAAGCGCGGTCTCAAGCGCGACGACATGCGCGGCGTTCATGTCGCGATCCAGGGCGTAGGGAGCGTCGGTGGCGGTCTCGCGCGGCTGCTGGCCAAGGACGGCGCGAAGCTGACGCTCGCCGATGTCGACGTCGATCGTGCCGAGGCGCTGGCGGCCGAACTGGGCGCCGATGCGGTGGCGGCCGATTCGATCCTGCGCGTCGAAGCCGATGTCGTCAGCCCCTGCGCGCTGGGCGCGATCCTCACCGCCGACACGATCGCGGCGCTGCGCACCCCGATCGTCGCGGGCGGCGCCAACAACCAGCTTTCGACCCCCGAGGACGGCTGGCGGTTGCACGCGCGCGGGATCGTCTACGCGCCGGATTATGTGATCAACGCGGGTGGGATCATCAACGTCGGGCTCGAATATCTCGGCCACGGCGACCGCGCCGAGGTCGAGAGCCGCATCGCCGAGATTCCCGGCCGGCTCGACACAATATGGCAGGAAAGCGCGGCCAGCGCCGAGCCCTCGTCGATCGTCGCCGACCGCATGGCGCAGCGGCTGATCGGGCGGGGCTGAGGACAGCTCTCGTGCTCCTGCGCAGGCAGGAGCCCAGGTGAGGAGCCGCGGCACTTGCTAACCCTGGGCTCCTGCCTGCGCAGGAGCACGACGGTATCGAAATGCGCGGTGTGGCCCTGCAAACCCCGCTTCCCCCGCCGCGCCGCGCCGCGTAAAGCGATCCCGACCATGCACGCCTTCGCCAACCCCGCCCGCTTCCTGCAGATCGCGCGACCGCTGACCGGGTGGCTCGGCTGGATCGGCGCGGTGCTGATCGTCGCGGGCCTTGCCGCAGGCCTGACGCTGACGCCGCCCGATTACCTGCAGGGCGAGACGGTGCGGATCATGTACATCCATATCCCGGCGGCCTGGCTGGGCATGGCGGGCTGGGGCGGGATCGCCGCGGCCAGCATCGCCGAGCTCGTCTGGCGGCATCCGCTCGCCGCGATCGCCGCGCGCGCGACCGCGGTGCCCGGCGCGGTGTTCGCCGCGATCTGCCTCGCCAGCGGATCGATCTGGGGCCGCCCGACCTGGGGCACCTGGTGGGAGTGGGACGGGCGGCTGACCTCGATGCTTGTGCTGTTCTTCGTCTACATCGCCTATATCGCGCTCGCCTCCGCCGAAGCCGAGCGCGGCGGCAGCGGCGGGCGCATCGCCGCGATCTTCGGGCTGATCGGCGCGATCAACCTGCCGATCATCCACTTCTCCGTGCTGTGGTGGCGGACGCTGCACCAGGGCCAGTCGATCAGCTTCACCGGCTCGAGCATCGCGCCCTCGATCCTGTGGCCGCTGCCGCTGACCACGCTGGGCTTTTCCGCGATGTTCGTCGCGATCGTGCTGATGCGGATGCGAACGCTGCTCGCCACCGCCAAGGTCGAGGCGCGGCTGCGGCGGATGGGGGCGGCGGCATGAACGCCTGGCCGTTCGTCATCGCCGCCTATGCGGTCGCAGGGCTCGGCACGCTGGCGCTGACGCTCGCCAGCCTCGTGGCGATGCGCAAGGCCGAGCGCGCCGCCGAGGGGCTCAAGCGGCGGTGAGGGCGAAGAACCAACGCCTGGTGCTGACGCTGAGCGCGCTCGGCGCGCTCGTCGCCGCCGCGCTGCTGGCGATGTCGGCGCTGCGCAGTCAGGCGAGCTTCTTCTACAGCCCCGCCGACGCACTGCGCGATCATGTCGCGACGGGGCAGGCGATCCGGCTCGGCGGGATGGTCGAAAAGGGGTCGCTCACCCGCGAACCCGATGGCGTGACGATCGACTTCCGCGTCACCGACGGCATCGCCGCGGTCGCCGCGCGTTATACGGGCATCGTGCCCGATTTGTTCCGCGAGGGATCGGGGGTGGTCGCCGAGGGGCGGTTCGTGGCACCGGGAAAGTTCGTCGCGGACACGATCCTTGCGAAGCATGACGAGCGCTACATGCCGCCGCAGGTCGCCGGATCGATGCACGAGACCAAGAGCCTCGTAAAATGAGGACCGCGCCTTCTCGTCGTTCCCCCGCGAAAGCGGGGGTCCAGGAGCCACAGGCGCGGCGCGTGCTTCCCTGGGCCCCCGCCTTCGCGGGGGAACCGACGTGGCATGAAGCAGGTGGCGTGCGATGATCGCCGAGACCGGGTTGATCGCGCTGCTGATCGCCGCCGCCTTGGCGCTGCTCCAGGCGTTTCTGGGGTTCGGCGCGCTCAGGCCGGGCGGCGAGCCGCTGCTGCGCGCGGTGCGCCCCGTCGCGATCGTCCAGGCGGCGATGACGGTGACTGCCTTCGCGATGCTGCTGCTGGTCTTCGCGCGCACCGATCTGTCGGTCAAACTCGTCGCCGAGGACAGCGCGACCACGCTGCCGCTGCTCTACCGGATCACCGGCGCGTGGGGGAACCACGAGGGTTCGATGCTGATGTGGATCACGATCCTCGCGCTCTCGGGCGCGGCGGTGGCGATCTTCGAGCGGCGGCTGCCCGAGCGCACGCTCGCCGCGACGATCGGTGCGCAAGGGCTGATCGCGCTGGGCTTCTTCGCCTTCCTGCTGTTCTCGTCCAACCCGTTCGAGCGCCTGGCGACGCCGCCCGCCGAGGGCGCGGGGTTCAACCCGCTGTTGCAGGATCCGGGCTTGGCCTTCCATCCGCCGACGCTCTACGTCGGCTATGTCGGGCTGTCGGTCGCCTTCTCCTTCGCGGTCGGCGCGCTGCTGACGCGCGACGTCGGCCCGGCCTTTGCGCGCGCGATGCGGCCGTGGGTGCTGGGCGCGTGGATATTCCTCACGCTCGGCATCACCGCGGGCAGCTACTGGGCCTATTACGAGCTCGGCTGGGGCGGCTGGTGGTTCTGGGATCCCACTGAAAACGCCTCGCTGATGCCGTGGCTCGCGGCGACCGCGCTGCTCCATTCGGTGAGCGTGCTGGCGACGCGCGATGGCTTGCGCGCGTGGACGATCATGCTCGCCGTCGTCGCCTTCTCGATGAGCATGGTCGGCACCTTCCTCGTGCGATCGGGCATCCTGACCAGCGTCCACGCCTTCGCGCTCGATCCGCGGCGCGGCGCGTTCATCCTGATCCTGCTCGCGCTCTATATCGGCGGCGCGCTCGCCCTGTTCGGCGCGCGGATCGCGACCGTGGCGGAGGGCAACCGCTTCGATCCGATCAGCCGCGAGGGCGCGCTGGTGGCGAACAACCTGCTGCTCTCGGCGATTTTGGGGGTGGTGCTGATCGGCACGCTCTATCCGCTGCTGACCCAGGCGATGGGTACGCAAATCTCTGTCGGCCCGCCTTATTTCAACGCCGCCGCGGGGCCGATCGCGCTGATCCTGGTGGCGATCATGGCGGCGGGGCCGATGATGCGCTGGCGGCGCGATCGGCTGGTCGATGTCGGACGTCGCGTCGCGATTCCTGCGGCGATCGTCGTCGTCGCGCTGGTCGTGGTGCTGGTCGCCTTGCCGGGCCTGCGCATCCTGCCGCTGCTCGGCCTCGTGCTCGCGGCGGGGACGGCGGCGGCGAGCGTCGCGCCGCTGTGGAAGCGCAACCTGCGCCGCACGCCACTGTTCACCTGGGGGATGGTCGTCGCGCATCTCGGCGTCGCGGTGAGCCTCGCCGGCATGGCGTCGGAAAGCGCGTTCAGCCAGGAGACGCTCGTCGCGGCGCGGCCGGGCGATACGGTGCGGGTCGGCCCGTACGCGGTCCACCTCGCCGCGGTCGATCCTGTCGCGGGACCGAATTACACGGCGGTGCGCGCGACGCTGGTGGCGACGCGCGGGCAGGGGGCGCCGATCGTGCTCCACCCCGAACAGCGCACCTTCGACAATCCGCCGCAGCAGACCGCCGAAAGCGCGATCGCGACGCGGCTCGACGGCCAGCTCTACACCGTGGTCGGCGAGCCCGTGCCCGGTGGGCGCTGGCAGCTGCGGCTGTGGTGGAAGCCGTTCGTCACGCTGATCTGGGCGGGTGGCACGCTGATCGCGCTGGGGGGCGCGCTGTCGCTGCTCGGCCGTGCGCTGCCGCGCCGCCGCGCGCGGCCCGTGCGCGAGGGCTATGCGCGATGACCCTGCGCACGATCCGCATCCTGCTGTGGCTGCCGCTGATCGCCTTCCTGCTGATCCTGGCGGCGGTCGCGAGCGGCCTCATCAAGCCGCACAGCACCAACGTGCCCTCGCAGATGATCGGTCAGCCGCTCCCGCCTTTCGATCTCGCTTCGGGGCGCGGCGATGCGATCCGCGTCCGCGCCGCGGGCTTCGCCGACGGCAAGCCGCACCTGCTCAATTTCTTCGCGAGCTGGTGCGTGCCCTGCGTCGGCGAGGCGCCGCAACTGCTCGCGATCAAGCAGGCGGGAATCGCGATCGAGGGGATCGCGGTGCGCGACCGCCCCGCCGATCTCGCGGAGTTTCTGACGCGCAACGGCGATCCCTATGACCGCATCGGGCTCGACGACACGTCGGGCGTGCAGATGGCGCTGGGCTCGTCGGGCGTTCCCGAAACCTTCGTCGTCGACGGCCACGGCATCATCCGCGCGCAGCATATCGGCGCGATCGGCCCGCAGGACGTCGCCGACATGCTCGCCGCGGTGAGGAGCGCCCAATGAGGCGCCTGCTCGCGCTCGCGCTGCTGCTGGTGCCCGCAGTGCTCCACGCCGATCCGGTGATGGCGCCCGAGCCCTGGTCCTACACGCAGCTTCCCGATCCGGCGGCGGAGGTGCGGGCGCAGGCGCTGATGCAGACGATCCGCTGCGTCGTCTGCCAGGGCCAGTCGATCGCCGATTCGGACGCTGATCTCGCCGGCGACATGCGCGCGATCATCCGCCAGCGTATCGCCGCCGGCGAGAGCCCGCAGGCGATCCGCGGCTGGATGATCGCGCGCTACGGCCGCTGGATCAGCTACCAGCCGCCGCTCGATCCGCTCACCGCGCCGCTGTGGGCGGCGCCGATCGTGCTGCTCGCGATCGGGCTGTTGGTGGCACGCGGCACGCTCCGCAGGCGGCGTGCGGCATGATCGGCTGGGCGATCTTCGCGGGCGTTGCGCTGCTCGCGCTGCTGCTGCTGTGGCGGCCGGGGCGGCTCGACCAGGCGGCGCTGATGCTGGTCGCCGCGGCGCTGTTCGTCGCGGCGGCGGGCTATGCGTGGCTGGGCAGCCCGGGCGAGGCGGGGGCGCCCGCGGCGGGGCGCGACAAGGCGATGCGCAGCGACACGCTGTTCGCGAGCGAACGCCAGATGTTCCTCACCAAATATGGCGAGACGGGCACCGTGCTCGCCACCGCCGACGCGTTCAACCGCATGGGCGAGGACGAGACCGCGGCCGACCTGCTCGCCAATACGATCGCGAAGCACCCCAAGGACGTCGATCTGCGCATCGGTTATGCGCATGCGTTGCTGGTGCTGGCGCAGGGCAACATGACGCCTGCGGTCAAGCTTGCTTTCGATCGCGCTGCAGAGATCGCCCCGGCCAATCCGGCACCCGCCTATTTCCTGGGGCTGTCGCAGATCGAGATCGGGCATGTCGCGGGCGCCGAGCAGACGTGGCGGGCGCTCGACGCGAGCCTGCCCGCGGGATCGCTATGGAAGGCGCCGCTCGAGAAGCGGCTGGGCGTGTTCGCGCTGATGCGGGCGCAACGGGCGGGACATTGACGCTACCGTTCCCCGGCGAAAGCCGGGGCCCAGGCCTCACGCTTATAATCGGATGTTACGCCCGCTACATGCTCCGGGCCTGGGCCCCGGCTTTCGCCGGGGAACAAACAGTAAGTGCTCAGGGGAAACGACGCTTAAGCACCCCGCCCTGTCTTCGCCTGCAGCGCGTCGATCCGCAACGAGGCATCCGCCTTGCTCAGCGTCTCGTCGAAGCCTTCGCCGGCTTCCTCGCTCAGCGTCTTGAGATAGCTCGCCTGCGCGCCGGTCATCGGCTCGTCGCCGGTGGTCCAGTCGGCGGGGTCCTTTTCGGCGTTGCCGGTGGGGTGGTCCTTGGGATTGGCGTGGTGGGCGGCGTCGGTCATGGCGAAAATCTCCTTCGCCTCACCAACGCCGCCGTTCCCCTTGTGTTCCGTCAGTTGAGCGGCAGGCCGAGCGCGTCGGCGACCGCCTGGTGGCGGATCTTGCCGCCCGAGACGTTGAGCCCCGCCGCCAGATGCGGGTCCGCCGCCATCGCCGCCTCGGCGCCGAGCGAGGCGAGCCTGAGCGCATAGGTGAGCGTCGCGTTGTTGAGCGCGAACGCCGAGGTGCGCGCCACCGCGCCGGGCATGTTGGCGACGCAATAGTGGATCACGCCGTCGACCTCGAACACGGGATCGTCGTGCGTCGTCGCATGGCTGGTCT
>Ga0302314_10010283_pt1 | contig 16395 bp, 16 predicted proteins | sample III_Palsa_N2_3_FD_200533 | JGI IMG/M metagenome (GOLD analysis project Ga0302314, IMG submission 200533) | Peat permafrost microbial communities from Stordalen Mire near Abisko, Sweden - III_Palsa_N2_3 | ecosystem: Environmental > Terrestrial > Soil > Palsa > Peat permafrost | place: Sweden... | reverse complement strand
TCCTCAAGATCAAGGTCAGCCTGCAGATCGAGAACAAGGACGATATTCCCCGGCTGCAGGCTGTGCAGCCGCGCGTGATCGACACCTTTCAGACCTATCTGCGTGAGCTCAGGCTCGAAGATCTGAAGGGTTCTGCCGGGCTCTACCGGCTGCGCGAGGAGCTGCTGCTGCGGATCAACGCGGCGGTGTCGCCGGCCAAGGTCGACGACGTGCTGTTTCAGGAAATGCTGGTTCAATAGGATCGCTAGGCGCGAACGGGCGAGAGCGGGACATGTCGGACATCTCGAAGGAAGAAGAAGAGCGCATGGCGGCTGAATGGGCCGCCATGGCCGGTGGTGACGACGAGGCCGCCGGTGGCGACGACATGGCCTCAGCCATGGGCGTCGAGGCGACCTCGACGCGGGTGCTGAACCAGAACGAGATCGACAGCCTGCTGGGATTTTCCGATGGCAGCTCGCGCGACCGCGACACCTCGGGCATCCGCGCCATCATCGATTCAGCGCTGGTCTCTTACGAACGCCTGCCCATGCTCGAGGTGGTGTTCGACCGTCTCGTGCGCATGATGTCGACCAGCCTGCGCAATTTCACCTCGGACAATGTCGAGGTTTCGCTCGACAGCATCACCTCGACCCGCTTCGGCGACTACCTGAACTCGATCCCGCTGCCGGCTATGCTGAGTGTGTTCAAGGCCGAGGAATGGGATAATTACGGGCTGCTGACCGTCGATTCAGCGCTGATCTACTCGATCGTCGACGTGCTGCTGGGCGGCAGGCGCGGTACCGCGGCGATGCGCATCGAAGGCCGGCCCTATACCACCATCGAGCGCAACCTGGTCGAGCGCCTCGTCACCGTCGTCTTGGGCGATCTTTCGGCCGCCTTCGATCCGTTGAGCCCGGTCGATTTCCGCTTCGAGCGGCTCGAGATCAACCCGCGCTTTGCGACCATCGCGCGCCCGGCCAATGCCGCCATTGTCGCGCGCTTGCGCATCGACATGGAGGATCGCGGCGGCCGGCTCGAACTCTTGTTCCCCAATGCCACGCTGGAGCCGGTGCGCGAGCTGCTGCTGCAGATGTTCATGGGCGAGAAATTCGGCCGTGACTCGATCTGGGAAACCCATCTGGCTGGCGAGCTTTGGCACACCAATGTGCAGATCCGCGCGGTGCTCGACGATTTCCAGCTGTCGCTTAAGGACGTGTTGAACTGGAAGGTCGGGAGCCGGCTGCCGCTCAATGCGACGCCGACCTCCAATGTCGAGCTGCTGTGCGGCGATCTCCTGATGTTCAACGGCAAGATGGGCCGCAAGGGCGGCAACATTGCCGTCCGCATCGAGGAAAAAGTCGAGAAGAAACAGGATAGATAATGATTTGGTCGCTGATCCTTGACGTCATTGTCGCGGCCTTGCTGGTCGCGGTCATCGTCTATGCCGTACGGCTCAGCCGGCGCCTGGCGGTGCTGCGCGAGGATCGGGCGCAATTGCAGGAGATGATCAAGGGGTTGCAGAAGGCGACGCAGCAGGCCGAGGACGCGGTCGGCGGTCTGCGCCTGGGTGCTGCCGATGCCGGCCGGTCGCTGCACGAGGTCGTCGAGCGCGCTCAGGCGCTCAAGGCCGATCTCCTCTTCATCACGGAAAAGGCCGATGCCGCCGCCGACCGGCTGGAGGCGGCGCTGAGGGCGCAGCGTGACGTGCCGGCCCCAGCCCCGGTGGCGGCCGAAGCGCCGCAGCCGGCGCGGGATCCGCGGAGGCGCCCGCAGCGCGTCGAGATGGAAGCGGCCGCGGCCGATGCCAAGGGCGCGCAGAGCCGGCTCTCCAGCCTGCTGAAGCAGGCCGAAGCCGTTCCGGCGTCGCGCCCGACCCCGCCGGCGGTGGCGCCGTCGCCCGCGGAACCGGAGCGCGCGGCCCCGCAATCGCGCGCCGAGCGCGATCTGTTGCGCGCGCTTGAAGGCCGGAGGTAGCGATGCCGGTCCTGAGCCGATTGCTGAAATCCTTGATCGTCGCCGCGATGCTGATGCTCGCGGTCAAGCTGGGCGCCGTCTGGCACGATGCCGGCGTCGCCTTTGCCCAGGGCACACCGCCCGCGGCACCCGCGATACCGGCGAAACCCGCAGATTCAAGCGCCGCGCCGAGCGCGGTTTCCGCGGCGCCGACCGCCGATCCGTTGAAGCCGGCCACGGCTTCGCCCCAGAAATTCTCGCCGACGGAAATCGAGCTGCTGCAGAGCCTGTCGAAGCGCCGGGCCGAGCTCGATCAGCGCAGCGAGGAACTCGACCAGCGCGATTTGCTGCTGAAGGCGACGGAGCAGCGTGTCCAGGAAAAGATCGACAAGCTCCAGCAGATGCAGGCGCAGATCGACACGGCGCTGGGCAAGGTCGACGAGCAGGAAGACCTGCGGCTGGCGAGCCTGGTGCGCATCTATGAGGCGATGAAGCCGCAGGAAGCCGCCGCGATCTTCGACAAGCTGGAGCAGCCGGTGCTGATGCAGGTCCTGACCCGGATGAAGGACAGGTCCGTGGCCGCGATCCTGCCGCATCTCGATGGCGACAAGGCGCGGGCGATCACGACCGCGCTCGCCGAACACAAGCAATTGCCCGATCTGAAGACGAACTGACTGACCCGCAAGCGCGCACATCTCCGACAGGAACCACGTCATGGCAAAGCTGGCGATCGCCGACGACCTCTCAAAGCGCCTGGATGGGCTGCGCAATAATCGCCCGACGGTGAGCCGCGAGGAGATCACGCGCGCGGTCGAGGAGGTCATCTCCAGCCTGACCGGCACGCTGACTATGCATGACATCAAGCTCTATCGTGAGCTGGAGGATCTGGCGCGCTTCATCCAATCGGCCAAGCGCGAGATCGCGGCGCTGCAGCCGCACGATATTCAGAACGAGCATATCCCGATGGCGACCGACGAGCTCGACGCCGTGGTGGCCGCGACCGCGCGGGCCACCGGCGAGATCCTCGATCGGGCCGAGGCGCTGGAGAAACTGGCGCCGACCCTGCCGCCCGAGGCCGCGGCCGAGATCACCGATGCCGTGACCCGGATCTTCGAGGCGAGCAATTTCCAGGACATCACCGGTCAGCGCATCACCAAGGTGGTCAAGGCCTTGAAATATATCGAGGTCAAGATCGACAGCCTGGTCACCGCCTTCGGCACGCGTGAGATCGAACCGCCGCCGGCACCACCCCCGCCGGCCGAAGCGGTGGAAGACGACAGCAAGCTGCTGCATGGGCCGCAGATGCCGGCGGTCGCCAATAGCCAAGCCGATATCGATGCGATATTGGCGGGGTTGTTCTAAGGTGGCGATGGCGATCCGCGCAATCGATGGCGGCGGGATCGCGGGACCCGGCCATGGCAGCTGACGAGGCGGCGACGGCCGCGGCCGGAAGGCCGCTCGGGGCGATCTCGACCCTGGTCAGCCTATTCCTGCTGCTGCTCGTATTCTTCATCGTGCTGTTCTCGATTTCGCAGGTGCATCGGCAGCGCCTGGACGCCGTGATCATCAGCGTCGATGATGCTTTTGGCCGCCTGCCTTCCGGGCTGGGGCTGTTCACCCGGCCGATCCCGAGCGACGCCGACCCGACGCCGGAGGGTTTTGCCCGTGCGGTCGGGGCCCTGGTCACCGGTTTCTCACCGCTGGCCGAAAGCAACCATTTGGCACCGGGTGGCACGCTGCTCGAGATCGATCTGGCGCCGGAGCAGTTCTTCAAGACCAAGTCCGACCAGCTGCAGCCCGAGGCCGCGGCGATCCTCGATCGGCTAGCCGTGCTGCTGCAGCGTCGCCTGCCCGGGCAGCACTATCGGTTGACATTGCGCGCCGTGGTGCCGGGCAGCGATACCGATACGGCGCTGGCGAGCGAGCGCATCGCCGGCTTCGCCGCGGCGCTGTTCGCCAAGGGCTGCCCGGCCGACGCGCTGGCGATCGGCATCGAGCGTGGGGCCACCGCCGCATTGCGGCTCGACTTCGCTCTGGTCGGCGTGCCGGCCGAGGCCGATTGACATGATGCCCTTCGACGATCCGGAACCGGAGATTCCGCGCAGCATGGCGCCGGGCTGGATGATCACCTTCGCCGATCTGCTGTCGCTGCTGCTCACCTTCTTCGTGCTGGTCTTCGCCACCACCACGGTCGAACAGAAGGATTGGCAACGTGTCGTCCAGCCGATCTCGGCCTATCTGACCGGCCGCACCATCGCCGCCCCGAACGTTGCAGCGCCGGTGCCGGCGGCCCCGGCCAAACTCGACCTGACCTATGTCTCGACCCTGCTGGACCGGCTGGTGGCCGATGCGCCGGCGCTGGCCGGCTCGCGCGTGTCACGCGAAGAGCATCGGGTGGTGCTGACGCTGCGGCCGGGCGGCGTCTGGATCGGTGGGGCGACGCCGCCGCTCGCGGATCTGGCCCGGTTGCTGTCCGGCCTCGACAATCGGGTCGAGATCTTCGTGCATGGCGGTATCGATGCATCGCCGCATGCGGCCGCCGTGGCGGATTGGCGCCGCGCCCTGAGCCAAGCGATGGCGCTGGCCGCCGAGCTCAATCGGCTCGGCTATGCAAGGCCGCTCGGCGCCAGTGGCACTGCGGATCTGCCGGGCGGCCCGCAGGCGGTGCAGATCGAGATCGAGATCTCCGATGTGGTGGCGGAAGCGCATCATGGCGCGCCTTAGCCTGATCCTCGCCCTGTTGCTGGCGCTGCTGTCCGGACCCGTTCGGGCGCAGGACCAGGCGGCCACGCCGCTCGAGACCCGCGCGGCCGTGCATGCCGGCTTCGCACGCCTCGTTTTCGCGGCGCCGGCCGGCGGCAAATCGGTGCCCTTCGCCGCGACCAGCGATGCCACGAATCTCACCCTGCAATTCCAGGCGCCGGTGGCGCCGGCGCTCGATCGGGTGCGCGGGGAACTCTCCGCCTATTTGGGTGACATGGCGCTGAGCGCCGACGGCAAGGTGCTGACGGCCACGCTGCTGAGGCCGGTCACCGTGCATCAGGCCGTGGATGGAACCGCGACCTTCTATGTCGATCTCGTCGACAAGCCGAAACCGACCACGATCGGCGAGCTTGCCCAACAGGTCCAGGCAGCGCCCGCGCCGCCGAGCGTCAAGCCGCCGCCCGCGATCCCGATCCGGGCGAGCCCGCATGACAAGGCCGAGCGCCTGGTCTTCGACTGGCCGAAAAACGTCAAGGTCACGACCGGCGAGACCGAGGGGCGGGGTGCCGTCAGCTTCGATCAGCCCGGCCGTTTTGACATCGCGCGGCTGTCGGCGGCGCTGCCGGCCGAGCTGCGGCCGGTTCAGGCCAATGAGGATGGCTCCGGCCTGAGCCTGACCCTGCCGCCGGGCCGGCACCTCAAGGCGACCCAGGACGGCAAGCGGGTCACCGTCGATGTCCTGCCGGTGGACCCGAAAGCAGCGCCGGCCCCCGTCGCCGCAGCGCCTGCACCGCCGCCGGCTCCCGTACCGACTCCGCCGCCGACTCCCGCTGTCGCCGCGGCCCCGCCGGATGCGAGCGGTTCGGCTGCCGAGGTCACCGGCACGCTCGGCCGTGCCATCGATCGGAGCGGCACCAACCAGTTGCAGATCCGTTACACGCTGATCGAGGACGGCGTCTCGCTCCGCTTCGAGTGGGAGCAGCCGACGGCGGCGGCGGTGTTCCGGCGCGGCAATGCCGTCTGGATCATTTTCGACCAACCGCAGAAACTCGATTTCAGCGATTTCCAGGCCGATAACTGGCCGGTGGTTACCGCGATCGCCCAGCAGCCGAGTCGCAGCGGCACGGTGCTGCGGCTCAGCGTCTGGGCCGGGTTCAACCCGGTGGTGCGGCGCGCCGGCAATAGCTGGATCGTCGACATCAAGAGCCAGGCGCAGCGGCCGGACGCGCCGGTCGAGGCGGTGGTGCATGCCGAGGGAACCAATGCCTCGCTGATCTATCCGGTGCTCGAACCGTCCGGGCCGATCAGCATGACCGATCCGGATGCCGGCGACGTGCTGGTCGCGGTGCCGCTGCCGCAGCTCGGCCAGGGCGTCGACCAGACCAGCGACTATCCTGATTTCCGCGCATTGGCGACCGCTCAGGGGCTGGTGTTCCGGCCGGTCGCCGACCAGTTGGTGATCCGGTCCAAGCCGACCGAGGTCGAAATCGCCGCACCGGGCGGGCTGTCGCTGTCGTCGGAGGCGGATCGCCAGGCGCTGCGCCGCGGCCTGCGGGAATCGGGCGGCCTGTTCAAGCTGGCCGATTGGCAAGGGCCGACCAATCTCGATTTCACCCAGCGGCGCCAGGCCTTCCAAATGGCGATCATCGCGGCGCCGGAACCGGAGCGGGCCAATGCCCGGCTCGATTTCGCCAAATTCTACTTCGTCAACGGCATGGCGGCCGAGACGCTGGGCGTGCTCGATGTCATCGAACACGATACGCCGGCGCTGGAGGAAGAGGCGGCGGTGCGGGCCTTGCGCGGTGCCGCCGAAGTTTTGACCAATCGGCTTGATGCCGCCCATGCCGATCTCGGTGGCCGCGATCTTGACGACCGGGCTGATGCCGAGCTGTGGCGTGCCATGCTGGCCGCCGATCAAGCCGATTGGCCGGCGGCAGCTGCGGCCTGGGCCAAGGGCAAGGGCGCGCTCGAATCCTATCCGCTGGTGCTGCGCCGCAAACTCGCCCTCGAGATCGCCGAGGGGCTGTTCAAGGGCGGGCAGAGGGACGATGCCGACGCGCTGGCGGCCGAGGTGCTGGCGGATCAGCCGACGCGGGGCGAGAGCGACCTCGCCGTCACGCTGCAGGGCCGCATCGCCGGCGAGCGGGGCGACATCAAGAAGGCCTTGGCGCTCTGGACCCAGGTGGCCAATTCACCCGAGGCCGATCTCGGCCGGGCCCAGGCGGCCTATGCGTTGACCGTGACCAAATACGGGCTGGGCGAGCTGTCGCGGCCGGACACGATCGCGGCCCTCGACCGGCTGCGGTTCGTCTGGCGTGGCGATGAATACGAGGCGCTGGTGCTGCGCAAGCTGGCCGATGTCTATATCGCCGACAATGACTACCCTTCCGGCTTCGGCATCCTGCGCAACCTGATTCAATCCTTCCCCGACACGCCGCCGGCGCGTGCCGCCGCGGCCCAGATGCAGAAATATTTCGTCGATCTGTTCCTCGGCAAGGACGCCGATGCCGTGCCGCCGCTGAGCGCGCTTGCCCTCTATGATGAGTTCAAGGAGCTGACCCCGCCGGGCCCGGATGGCGACGCGATCATCCGCAAGCTGGCCGACCGGCTGGTTTCCATCGATCTGCTCGATCGCGCCGCGGCCCTGCTGGAAAACCAGGTCAAGACGCGGCTGAAGGGCACCGATCAGGCCCGGGTTGCGACCCAGCTGGCGCTGGTCCGGCTGCTGGACCACAAGCCGGACCAGGCGATTGCCGCGCTCGATATTCCGGTCGATCCCGGCCTGCCGCCGGAACTCCTGCGCCAGCGCACCGAGCTGCGCGCCCGTGCCGAGTCCGATCTGGCCAAGCCCGACAATGCGCTGAAGACGCTGGCGGGCGACGATAGTCCGGATGCCGACCGGCTGCGCGCCGATATCTATTGGCGGACGCATAATTGGAGCGCCGTCGCGGCCTTGCTGCAGAAGGGGCTGGAGCCGCCGGCGACCGACAACACAGTCGATGCCGCGACCGCCAATGCCGTGATCAACATCGCCACCGCCATGGTGCTGGGCAATGACCGCGCCGGCCTCGATCAGCTCCGCGGAAAATACGCGGCGGCGCTGGACAAGACCCAGTTCAAGGAGGATTTCCGCATCCTCGCGGGCAATGGCGCGACCGGCGGCAATTTTCACACCGTTGCCGACACGGTCGCCCAGATCGGCGATCTGCAGAGCTTCATGACCGCCTATCGGCAGCGGCTCGCCCAGGACAAGCTGAGCGCGATCAACTGAGCGGTGGGGCTCGGCCGGCCCCTGCGATCGGGCTCATCTGCTTGCAATCGAAGCAAAATAAACGCCGCTGTCGCGTTTTTTGGACTCGACTAACCCTTGCCGCCGCGGCTCAAGATGACGGGCCGCGTCGGGCGCCCGCATCTCGCAACAGCCCAATCCGGCGCAGGGGAAAGCACCATGAACATTGGCAGGGCCGCAGTCGCACGCCGCGTTTTCCTTGTGATTGCAGTGGCGATCAAGCTGGCCGCACCGGCCCAAGCAGCCGAGCCTGCCATCGCGATGGATCACCATGCGGTCTCGACCGAAATCCCCGGTGCCCAGCAGGCCTTCGACGAGGGCATGATGCTGCGCTACGCCTTCAACGATCCGGCGGCGGTGGCGGCATTCGAGCGGGCAGCACAGCTCGATCCGCATCTGGCGATGGCCTATTGGGGGATCGCGCTCAGCAACGGCGTCGATATCAACACCCCGCCGAGCGATCCCCGCGAGGCTGCTGCGGCGAAGGCGATCGGCCAGGCGCAGGCGTTGCTGCAATATGCCTCGCCGGCCGAGCGCGACTATATCCAGGCGCTGGCACTGCGCTGCAGCGAATATCCCAAGGCCGACCGCGCAGCGCTCGGTGCCAAATATCATGACGCGATGCGCGCTCTCGCCGCCCGCTATCCCGAGGATCCCGATGCCGGCACGCTGTTCGCCGAAAGCGCCCTCGACGTGCAATGGGCCTATCGCGACCCCGCCATGGACGGCATGCTGATGCCGAACGAAGACGAAATCAAAGATCCCGAAATCGTGCCGGCCTTGCGTCTGGTCCTGCTGCGCAGTCCCGCGCATCTGGGCGCAAACCACTTGCTGATCCATGCCCTCGACTTCCGCAAGACGGCGGCACAGGCGCTGCCGAGCGCCGATCTGCTGGCGGCGCAGAGCTACGCGCCGGCGGCCTCGCACCTGGCCCATATGGCGTCGCACATCTATTTCCGCGTCGGCCGCTACGCGGCGGCAGTAAAGGCCAACCAGGCGGCGCTCGCCCTCGATCAGCGTTATTTCGCCACGACGCCGGAAACCGATAACCCGGCGGCCTACCGCTATCACCGACATAATGCGAGCTATCTCGCCTTTGCCGCCATGACGATCGGCGACTGGCAGAGCGCCCAGAGCGCGGCCAAGGAATTGCCGACGACGTCGATGCCGCTGATCGTCCTGGCCCGATTCGAGCGCTGGCCGGCGATCCTCGCGGCGGCACCGCCGCACGCGACGAAGCCGGCCGGGCAGCCGACGCTCGACCAAACCTATCATATGGCCCGGGGCTTGGCCTTCGCCGCCCAGCACCGCTTGGCCGCGGCCGAAGCGGAACGCGCCGAGCTGGTTCGCTTGGTTGCGGCGATCCCGGCTGCGGAGACCGAGACGGCGGCAGTCGGGGCGCTGCGCGTCGCTTACCTCGATTCGCAGCTGGAGGTCAGCCAAGGCCGATACGATTCGGCCGTCGCCACGCTCCAGGCCGCGATCCCGATCGAGGATTCGATTACCCACGGCGAACTCCTGCCGTTCTTCCTGCCGCTGCGCGAGGCCCTGGGGCGGACGCTGCTGGCCGCCGGCGATCCGGCCGAGGCCGCGACGGCGTTCCGCGACGATCTCAGCCGGACGCTCAATAATCCGCGCTCACAGGCCGGGCTTGCTAAGGCATTGGCGGCACAACTGAGCAGAATATGACGCAGCGGCAGGGCAATCGGGTGAATGAAAATTTGTCCAGCAGGGCAGGCGTCCCGCTCGCCTGCCGGCGAAGCCGGCATCGAAACCGCTCCGCAGGCACCGTGAGATGGCCCGCGCCGCCTGTGGCGGCATCGCGGGAGCGCGCGCTAAAGCGCGGCGCTCCGACAGCGAAGCAGTCAGCGCGCCAAGCGCGCTGCAGGAGGACGCCCGCGCCACTGAAGCTTCAAACTACAGCAGGAAAATCGAAAATCTCATTCACCCAATTCCCCTGGCGCGATCAACTGAGCCGGTTGCCGCAGCCCATGATTCGCGCCATCGTGAGGCATAGAAACCAGCGGAACCAACCGTGATGGCGCAACGGACATTTCCTCGGGGCGATCCTGCCGAACCGTTCTTCGCCGGGCGCGGTGCCGCGGCCGGATGGTTTGGCATCGGCTATGGCTGGTACACCGTCCTGATCACGGCGCTCACGACCATGCTGGTCGTCGGCAGCACGAATTACGCCTTCGCTCTCTTCGTTCGGCCGGTCTCGGCCGATCTCGATCTGCCGCGGGCGACCGTGAATTCCGGGCTGGTCCTGTTCTATGCCGGCACCGCCATTTTCGGCCCGTTTGTCGGCCGCATCCTCGACCGCTATCCGATCCGGGCGGTCGCGCTGATCGGGGCGGCGCTGTTCGGTGCGGGCATGGCGCTGATCGGGGCGACATCCTCGGTCTGGCTGATCGCGGCCTGTATCTTCCTGCCGGTGTCGATCGGCGCGCTCGGCTGCGGCGGGCTGTTCGGCGCGGTCGTCGTTGCGCGCTGGTTCGAACGCCACCGCGGCCGCGCCTTGTCGATCTCGGCCATGGGAACTTCGTTCGGCGGGCTGGTGGTGTTTCCGGTCGTGGCCGTGCTGGTCGACCGGCTCGGCTGGCGGACGGCGCTGATGGTGACCGGGGCCGGTGTCTGGCTCCTGGTCTCGGCCCTGGCGCTGTTCCTGCGGCCCTTGCCGCGCCCTGAGACGGGTGGGCTTGGCCGGGCAGATCGACGCCGCGACGCCGCCTGGCCGCTCCGGGCGGTGCTGCGTTCCGTCGAGTTCTGGATCATTGCGTTCGCCATCTCGCTCATGCTGGCGGTCGATGGCGCGCTGCTGGTGACCTTGACGCCCTATGTTCAGGATCGCGGTTTTACACTGGGCCAAGTGACGGCGCTGACGACGACGATGACGGCCTCGGCGATCGCGGGCAAGATCGTCATCGCCTGGATCGCCGACAAGGCCGATCTGCGCGTCCTGACGGCGATCACCGCCGCGCTCGGCATCGTGCAATGCGGGGTCCTGCTGCTGACGCCGTCCTTCACCCTGCTGCTCGCCGCGGACTGTCTGGCCGGCTTGGCCGTCGGCGGAACCTATCCGCTGTTCAGCGCGATCGTCGCGGAGCGCTTCGGCACGGCCGCTTATGGCTGGGTGCGCGGGCTGATGTCGCCCATGACCTCGCTCTTCGGCGCGGGCGCGGTCTATTTCGCCGGTGCCGTCTATGACGCGGAACGCAGCTACCGGACGGCCTTCCTGGTCTTCCTGGTCTGCGCCGCCGCCGCGATGGTGCTGATCCTGACGCTGAGAAAGCTGGAGCCGCCGGCCGGCCGCGCCATGCCAGCCGCGGCGCCCGCCACGTAGCGCCGCAGCCGCTCATATCGGTTACGAAACGTATATTACCGCAGCGTCCGGGCAAATGCCCGCAGATCCTCGACGAACAGCCCCGGCTCCTCCATCGCGGCAAAATGCCCGCCACGCGGCATATCGGTCCAATGCGTCACGTTGTAGCCGCGCTCGACCAGGCTGCGTGGCGGCGGGCCGTAGACCGGGTCGGGGAAGGCGGCGATGCCGGTCGGCACGGTGACGCTTGTGCCGGCCGCCATATGGATCGGCTGCTCCATGAAGAAGCCGCGATACATCCAGGTCGAGGTCGCGAAGCTCTTGGTGACCAGATAGATCATGATGTTGGTCAGCAGCTGGTCGTCGGTGTAGCGCACACCGAGGGCTGGAGCGCTCTGGGGATCGCGCGGCACATGCGACCAGGCGGCAAATTTCTCGATGATCCAGGCGGCGATGCCGACCGGGCTGTCCATCATGGCGAAGGCCAGCGACTGCGGTTTGGTCGCCTGTAGCTGCAGATAGGCGCCCTCCTGCCGGAACAGCGCCTGGTATTTCGCGTCCCAGGCCTTCTCTGCCTCGGTTTCCGGTGCCATCTCGGGGCTGCGCAAGCCGACCATGTTGAGATGGATGGCGCGGCAGGAAACGGCATGGCGATAGCCCAGCCAGCCGGTCACGACCGCGCCCCAGTCGCCGCCCTGGGCGAGGTAGCTGTCATAGCCCAGCACCTCGGTCATCAGCGCATTGAACAGCTGGGCCGTGCTGCGCGGGCCGATCGGGTGGCCGGGCCGGCCGGAAAAGCCGTAGCCGGGCAGGGAGGGGACCACGACGTCGAAGGCGTCCTCGATCTTGCCGCCGAAGCGTTCGGGATGGGCCAACGGCTCGACCAGCTCGGCGAATTCGAAGAATGAGCCCGGCCAGCCATGGCTGAGCAGCAAGGGCTGAGGCTTCGGCCCCGAGCCTTTGACATGGATGAAATGCAGGGGCAGGCCGGCGATATTGGCGTGGAATTGCGGCAGCTGGTTCAGCTTCGCCTCTTCGGCGCGCCAATCATAGCCGTCGAGCCAGTAGGCTGCGAGATTGCGCAGATAGGCGAGGCTGGTGCCGCAGCTCCAGCCGCCGGCATCGGGCAGCTCGTCCCAGGGGTAGCGGCGGATCCGCTCGCGAATATCGGCGAGCACGGCCTCATCGATGGCGATGGTAAATTGTGTGGGAGCACTCATGGTCGCACCAGCCGGGGCAGGGATCGCTATTGTGGCCCGAAACTCTGGATCAATGCACCGGAAACCAGATACCAGCCGTCGATCAGCACGAAGAAGATCAGCTTGAAGGGCAGCGAAATGATGCTGGGCGGCAGGCTGACCATGCCCATCGACATGACCAGCGAGGCGACGACGATATCGATGATCAGGAACGGCAGGAACAGCAGGAAGCCGATCTCGAAGGCGCGCCGGAGCTCGCTGATCAGGAAGGCGGGCAGGAGGGCCCGGAATGGCGTCTCCTCCGGCGTCGCGACCGCCGGCATCTTGCCCAGCCCCATGAACAGCGCCAGATCCTGTTCGCGGACATGGACCATCATGAAATTATGGAACGGGGCCGCGATCTTCTCGATTGCCTGTTCCTGCGTGATCTTCTCGGCGATCATCGGCTTGATGCCGTCGTCATAGGCCTGCTGCAGGGTCGGCGCCATGATGAAGGTGGTGAGGAAGACGGCGAGGCTGACCATCACGGTATTGGGCGGCGTCTGCTGCACGCCGAGTGCCGTGCGCAGAAACGACAGCACGACGATGATGCGCGTGAACGACGTGACCGTGACCAGCAGGCCGGGCACCACGCTCAGCACCGTCATGATGGCGACGAGCTCGACGATCCGGGCTGTCGACGATCCGGATTCGCCGCCGAGATCGACCGAGAGCGACTGGGCCGAAGCATGCCCGGCCAGCGCCAGCAGCGATAGAAACAGCAGGCCCCAGCGCAGCATTCTCACGGTGCCGCCTCCGGCAGATGGCTGGCGAATCCGGGGCTTGCTTTCTCGCGCGGCGGCTCGATGCCGGTCTCGATCACCAGATCCTGGGTCAGGCCGAGCAGGATCAGATGCTCGGTGTCGTCACGGCGCAGCAGCACCAGCCGGCGCCTGGCGTCGAGCGGGGTGATCTCGACGATCGACAGCCGACGCCGGCCCAATGTCTTGAACCGCGCTGGCGGCCCGAAGCGGCGCAGCAGCCAGGCGAAGAGCCCGACTAGGCCGAGAACGAAGAGCAGCGAGACAATGTAGCGCAGATAGGAATCGTAGTTCACTTGTGCTCATCCGCCGGCGGGATCGGCACGGCAGCGGCGCGATAGGTTTCAGCGGCGCGCTTGGGATCCGGGCGCGACTCGGCGCCGAGGCGTGCGATCTGTTCGCGCAGGGCCGTCTGCAGGGCATCGAGCTTGGGCAGGATACGCGCCAGCTGCTCCGCCGCAGACAGGCGACGCTGGGCAATGGCGAGCGCACACAGCGTGTCGATGCGCGGCAAGAGATCGGCGAGATCGACGAATTCACCGGCCGCAACCGCCCGCTGCGCCGCATCGAGCTGCGCCTCGGTATCGGCGATCAGCGAATCGAGATCGGCATCGGTCATGGCGCCGAAGCCCCGACCGGGGGAGCGCCGGCCTGCTGATCCGTCTCCCACCGATAGACATGGGACAGGATTTCGGCGACGGCGGCGAGGGCAGCGATCGGGATCCGGTCACCGATCTCGAGGGTGGACAGGATTTCGACCAGATCGGCATCCTCGCGCACCTTGACGCCATTGGCGAAGGCAATGTCGAGGATCTGCCGGGCGACGGCGCCGCGACCGCTGGCCAGTACGCTCGGCGTCAATGGCTGCTGCGGGTCGTAGTCGAGCGCCACGGCCTTTTCCATCTTGTCGTTCTGCTGTGCCACGCCGTGGGCCTTCCTCGAGCGAAGGGTTCGACACCAGAGTCCCGCGCGATGCTTAACAAACCCTTTCAGCCCAATCTTCTCCCTCTCTGCCCCATTGGGGCGGAGAGGAGAAGATCAGCGGGTGCAGCGAATTCGCCAGCAGTGTCGCCTGCTCCTTAGCCTTACCGCACGACCAGGCGATTGCGCCCCTGGTCCTTGGCCTTGCGCAGCGCCGCGTCGGCGCGTTCCAGCGACGCGACCAGGGGCTGGTTTGGGTCGAGCAGGGTCAAACCGGCACTGATGGTGACCGTAATGCCCTGGCGCCCGGCCAGGCTGGTCTCGGTCGTGGCGACCGCCTCGCGGATTCGTTCGACGGCCGGGACGGCTTGCTCGATCGTGACCCGAGGCAGCAGCCAGCCGAACTCCTCGCCGCCGATCCGGGCAAAATAATCGCCGGCGCGCATGGCGACCTGAACCGAGCGGGCCAGCGTCTTCAGGACGGCATCGCCGCCGGCCCGGCCGAAGCGCTCGTTGATCCCCTTGAAATGATCGATATCGAGCACGGCCATGAGCGTCTGCGTGCCGTCGCGCACGGCGCGGGCCATGGCGCGAACGGCTTCGGCATCGAAGGCGCGGCGGTTGGAGAGTCCGGTGAGCTGATCGGTCAGGGCCTCCTGCTCGAGCCGGGCCAGCAGCGTCTGATTTTCCTTTTCGAGCGCCCGGCGCACGCGCAGATCGGTCATGAAGGCGCCCAGGAAGCGCTCGCCCTGCTCGGCGCCCAGATCGACGGCCTTGAGTTCGATGGGAATCGCGCGGTCGTCGCGGTCGGACAGGGTGACTTCGCGCACGCGGCCGAGAATCGTCGAGCTGCCCGGATTCTGGCAATAGTGCTGAAGGTAGCCGTCGTGCTCGGCAGCGATCGGCTCGGGCAGCAGCAGGTTCACCGATTGGCCCAGGAGATCGGCAATCTTGTAGCCGGACAGTTTCTCGAGCGCCGCATTGGCGAATCGGATTGTGCCATGCTCGTCGATGACCAGTGCTGCCTCGAGCGAATGCTCGAGCAGCAGGCCCAAGACCGGGAAGCAGGCGTTGTCGCTCATCCTGGAACCTTCCTCCCGAGTGATTTACGGGGGATTACCAATGGGTAACGGCTTGAGATCGGCCGCGGTTGCGTATTTGAGTCTGCACGGATCGGCCGGCAAAAGAAAGGGACCTCCTGGGCACGCCGGTTCACAATCGCCGTGAACAGGCGCAAATTGCCAGAAACCTGTTCAGCCGGCGGATTTTGTCACGCGACCGACGAAAAAATTTTTTCCCTTATTTTCCAACGAGATAAAAAATCGCCGAGATGTTAAGGCAATCTTAAACGGCCCGACCGATGCTGTGGCATCTGCCCATAGACTCGTCGGAAACCATGGATCTCGCCAATCTGCCGTTGTTCTCTGCGATCACGCGCAAGATGAGTTGGCTGACCAACCGGCAGCGCGTTCTGGCCGAGAATGTCGCCAATGTCGATACGCCGCAATACAAGGCCGCCGATCTGCGGCCGCTCGATTTCCGCAGCGAATTGGCGCAGTTCCAGGGCAAGCTGCAGCCGGTCGCGACCGATCCGAATCATCTGAGCGGCACCGTGCCACCCTCGGAGGGCGAGGAACAGGAGCTTGCCAACCCGACTGAGCGCGACATCAACGGCAATACCGTGTCGATCGAAGACGAGATGATGAAGGTCTCCGAGACAATGGCGGATTATCAGCTGATGACCAGCCTCTACAAGAAGCAGATCGGCATGATCAAGCAGGCGCTCGGGCACGGCAGCGGCAGCTGAGTAAGGTGGAGTCCATGGATTTCGACGAAACTCTCAAGATCTCGGCGGCGGCGATGTCCGCCCAGACGACCCGGCTGCGCACGATCGCCGAGAACCTCGCCAATGCCGGCTCGACGGCGAATTCGCCGGGTGCCGACCCCTATCGCCGCAAGATCGTCACTTTCCGCAACGTGCTCGACCACGCGACGGGCGACAAGCTGGTCAAGGTCGATCGCGTGGTGCCGGACGCCTCGCCCTTCGAACTCCGATATACTCCGGGCCACCCGGCCGCGGATGCCAATGGCTATGTCCGCTTCCCCAACGTCAATTCGATGATCGAGATGGCGGATCTCAAGGACGCCAATCGCAGCTATCAGGCCAATGTCGATGTCATCGACGTGGCCAAGAACATGCTCAGCCGCGCCATCGGCCTGCTCCAGAAC
>Ga0302314_10010281_pt1 | contig 16397 bp, 17 predicted proteins | sample III_Palsa_N2_3_FD_200533 | JGI IMG/M metagenome (GOLD analysis project Ga0302314, IMG submission 200533) | Peat permafrost microbial communities from Stordalen Mire near Abisko, Sweden - III_Palsa_N2_3 | ecosystem: Environmental > Terrestrial > Soil > Palsa > Peat permafrost | place: Sweden... | reverse complement strand
TGTCATGGCCGCAGCTCGTCTTCGCTGGTATCGTCGATCATCCCCTCGATATCGACCACGTATTTCTGGTAACGGGAATCGAGCAGCAGTTCCGCGCGCCGGCGCGGCCGCGGCAGATCGATGTCGACGACCTCCTTGATGCGGCCGGGTGAGCGCGTCATCACCACGACCTTGTCGGACAGAAACACCGCCTCCTCGACCGAGTGCGTGACAAACAGCACCGTCTTGCGATCGCGTTCCCAGATGTTGAGCAGGTCGTTCTGCAGCCGCGTGCGGGTATGCGCATCCAGCGCGCCGAACGGCTCATCCATCAGCAGCACCGCGGGGTGATAGGCCAATGTCCGCGCCAGCGCGACGCGCTGCTTCATGCCGCCGGACAGCTCCTTGGGGTAAAAATCCTCAAAACCCTTGAGCCCGACCATCTCGATCAGCGCGCGGCTCTGCGCCTCGGCTTCCGCAGGTTTCACGCCCTGCTGGCGGGGGCCATACATCACATTGCCGAGCACGCTCTTCCAGGGGAACAGCGCGAACTCCTGAAATACCGGTCCCCGGTCCGGACCGGGCCCGGTGATCGGCTTGCCCTTCATGGTGGCGACGCCCTGCGTCGGGCTGACAAAGCCGCCGACGATATAGAGCAGCGTCGATTTTCCGCAGCCGGATGGACCAAGAATGGAAACGAAGGCGCCATCCTCGACGGTCAACGAAATCTCTGACAACGCCAGATGCTGTTGACGCCCGGAGGTCTGGAAAATCTGCGAAACCCGGTCGATCCCGATCATGGCCAGCCCGCGCCGCGGGGCAGATTCAGCCTGAATGTCCGGGCGCGGTGGCAATAGCTTCATTCTCGCTTCTTTTCACGATGGGGTTTCGTCCAGCACGGCCACCCGTTCGGGACGCCGTTATTGCAGCGGCGCCACGATGGTCGGATGCTTGAACTGCGCGACGTCCATCTTCGGCAGCATGCCCGTCGCGGCGTAGATATCCAACATCTTCTGGATCGCATCGAAATTCGGCGCGGCGCCGGGATCGCGGGCGAAATCATTGTCCTTGAGCAGATAGGTGTCCAGCACTGCCACCGGCGCCTTCAGCACTTCGGAAACGACCTTGAGCGTTTCCTCGCGATTGGCCAGCGCCTTCTTCATGCCCGAAGTGATATCGCGCACATAGGCTTTTGCCAGTTCCGGATTCTTGTCGACAAAGTCGGCACGGCAGGCTTCGACAATGTGGACAATGTTCGGCATCGCCTCGGACAGCGAAAACAGCTTCCGGATGCCGCCTTTGGCCTCGGCGCGCGCGGCGAACGGCTGGTTCATGTTGACGGCATCGATGCGTCCCTGGCGCAGCGCTTCCTCGGAAACCGCGAAACCCACCTCAACCAGTTTGATGTCTTTTTTCGGATCCACGCCGTTCTTCTGCAACAGCATCGCGAAGGGACCGTAGGTGCCGCCGCCGATCACATTGATGCCGACGGTCTTGTCCTTGAGGTCCGCGACGGTCTTGATCGGCGAATCGTCTTTCACCGCCCAATAGACCGAGAACCCACCGGGCTTTTCGAACACATGCTGGGCGACGATATAGGCCTTCAAATTGCCGCCGACGACGCCATTCGCCAGCGATAGCGGCCCCTGGGTCGCGCAATCCAGCGCACCGGCCGCCAGCGCCTGCGTCATCGGCGCGGTTCCCTGGAACTGGGTCCATTCGATATTATAGGTTTTGCCAAGATCGGGAAATTCCGCCGGCCGGCGCATCATCCAGTATTTGGATTCTTCGGCCGGAATGGTCCAGCCGACACGGATCGTCTGCTGCGCGAAGGCTGAATCGACGCCGGCAAAAACCGCCGCCGCTGCCGCAACCGTCACAATCCACCTCGAAACTATCCGCATCATGCCTCTCCGCTTCCCGATGCCAACCGACGCCGGCGCCAACAACCCGCCAGAAGCCTTTCATGCTTCAAACAATCAGGCAAGCCACCGAATTCTGCCACAACGGTCTTTGACAAGTTCCTTGCGGCGTGCGGTCTGGCCTTATCGCCGGAGTACAGCGCGTACCGGTGCGGCATCGAGGCCCGAAAGCTTCAGCGGGAGCGCAATCAATTCATAATCGCCAGGAGCAACATCAGCCAGCGCAAGATTCTCGATGATCCTGAGATCGTGGGCGCGGCAGAGCATGTGGGACGGAAGATCCTTGGACGCCTCAGGATCAATCGAGGGAACATCCACACCAATCAGGCGAGTGCCACGAACGGCTAAATGCTCCACGACACCCGGGGCCAGCGCGCGGAAACCCGTGGGCCAGACCATCGGATCGATCCGGCCCATCAATCTGAACAACAATCGTGGCGGAGCGTCGTCAAGAACGCCTGCGATTTCGTCAAGATCACAGAGAGGTCCTTCGCCCCGAGCGTCGATAACCCTTGCCGGGCCGATAAAGTCGGCAAGATCCAGCTGATCGATACTGGCACCCTTGGGATCGTAATGCAGCGGCGCGTCGGCGTGCGCTCCACAATGCGTTGACATAGCGATCTCGGCGACGTTGACCGGGCAATCCGGCCCGATGTTGAATGTCTGCCTGGTCTGAAAAGCGGCGTCACCGGGAAACACGCCCATGCCGGCGCGAAGCAATGGCGAGATATCGATCAAAGCCATTACAGTTCAGTCCTCGCCTGCCACAGTTCCGGGAAAAGCACCACGTCCAGCATGCTCCTCAGATAGGAAACCCCCGACGTGCCACCCGTTCCGCGCTTGAAGCCGATGATCCGCTCAACCGTCGTCACATGGTTGAAGCGCCAGCGGCGGAAATAATCCTCAAAATCAACCAGCTTTTCAGCGAGTTCATAAAGCTCCCAGAAGCGGGCCGGATCGCGATAGACCACCAACCATGCTGCCTGAACGCTGTGGTTCGCCCTATGCGATTCGGAGACGTCGCGTTCGATCACGCTTTGGTCGATAGGAAGACCGCGACGATGCAGCATTTGTATCGTCAGATCATAAATACTCGGGGCTCGGCGAGCCGCTTCGAGCCGGTTCAGAACCGGCTCGTCCTGCGCGTGAGAACGCATCATCGCGGCATTCTTGTTGCCGGCGACAAACTCGATCAGACGATATTGATATGATTGAAAGCCGGATGAGCTTCCGAGCGAATCCCGAAATTGGGTATATTCGCTCGGCGTCATCGTGCGAAGCACGTCCCAGGCCGAGTTGAGCTGCTCGAGAATGCGGGACACGCGCGTCAGCGTCTTGAACGCCTGCTGCAGATTATCCGCGGCGATCAGCCGGCAGGTGACAGTCAACTCATGGAGGGCAAGCTTCATCCAGAGTTCGGATGTCTGATGCTGGATGATGAACAGCATCTCGTCATGGGCCGTGGACAGCGGCTGCTGCGCATTCAGGATGTTGTCGAGCCGCAGATAGTCCGAGTAAGACATGCTTTCGCGAGAGCTCATCGCCTGTCGCCTTTCGAGCTTCCCGGTCATTGCTTGAAACCTTAAAGAATTGGTGTTTGGAGTCAATCGAGCCATTAAGGCGTTTATGCTTGAATAATTCATCAGCCGGCGCTTGATTGACAGCGACGTCTTCGAGCAATCGGGCACGCGTGGATCGCATGGCCCCGATTTTTATGAGGTCCCAGACGATGTCCGCCGCTACCCTTGTCTCACGCGATGCCTGCGTTGCGCGCGATACCAGCGATCCGCTGGGTATTTTACGCGATCGCTTTGTTATTCCGGATGGCGTGATCTATCTCGATGGCAATTCGCTCGGACCCATGCCACGCGCGGCAGCGAACGCGCTACGCCACACGGTCGAACAGGAGTGGAGCCAGGATCTGATCAAGAGCTGGAACTCGGCCGGATGGTTCGACATGCCGCTGCGGCTCGGCGATCGTATCGGCGCGCTGATAGGCGCGGCTCCCGGCCAGAGCGTTGTTTGCGACACGACGTCGATCAACTTGTATAAGGCCGTTCATGCCGCGATGGGACTGAGGCCTGATCGAGATGTGGTGATTGCGGAATCCGCATCCTTCCCAACCGACCTCTACGTCATCGAGGGCGCCATGGCGTCCGCCGGGCGGCCGATGCGGCGGCGATTGGTGGGCGTGGATGGCCCGTCTGTCGAGGACCTGCTCGACGAAAAGGTCGCGGTCGTCGTGCTCTCGCATGTCGACTATCGCACCGGTGCATTGCTTGATGTCGCCGCGATTACCCAACAGGTCCACAAAGCGGGCGCGCTGGTGGTGTGGGATATCTGTCATTCCGCGGGGGTGATTGAAGTTGGATTTGATCGCCACGAAATCGATTTTGCAGTCGGCTGTACCTACAAATACCTGAATGGCGGCCCGGGATCGCCGGCCTTTATAGCGGTTGCAAAGGCTCATCAGGCCACAGCGAGGCATCCCCTGTCGGGCTGGTGGGGGCATGCCGCTCCTTTTGCCTTCGAGCGTGATTTCCAACCCGACGCCGGCATCAAACGCTTTCTTTGCGGAACACCGCCGATCATTTCGCTGCGCGGCGTTGACGTTGCTCTCGATGCGCTGGAAGGCGTCGAGATTGCAGCTTTAAGGGAGAAGAGTGTTGCGCTTACCGAGCTCTTCATTGCCCGCCTGACGATGCTTCTGCCCGACCTCGATATCGTGACCCCTCGTCAACCGGCGCTGCGCGGCAGTCAGGTCGCGATCGCCTTCAAAGAGGGTTATTCGATCGTGCAGGCGATGATCGAACGGAGCGTCATAGGCGATTTTCGTGCGCCCGACATCATGCGCTTTGGCTTCGCGCCGTTTTATCTGCGATTCGCAGATGTCTGGGATGCTTGCGAGATACTCGCCGCATGCATCCAGGCCGAGGTCTGGCGGGAACCCCGCTACCGCCAACGTCTAGCCGTGACTTAGAGCATGATTCAACTGGGTTGAATCATGCTCGTCGTCCATCTTCTTGTTTGAGCATGATCTCCGCGCAAACACCTCTGGCGTTTGTCGCGAGGGAAAACCGGTTCCCACTTTTCCGGATCATGCTCTAAAACCACCGGTCACAACCAGCCCGAATATTGCCCCGGGGTGGCTCGCGACCGACGCCTCAGGTCGTTTCGCCGGCTGCGGCGTAAGCCGAAATATCCCGCTCCAGAATCCGGCCTGCCCCCTTCTTGCCGACGATCACGCCATCGCGTGCGACGATCTCGCCTCGGGCGATCGTCATGACCGGCCATCCGGTCACCTCGAAGCCTTCCCACGGCGTGTAGTCGGAGCCGTGATGCAGGTTCGCCTGCCGGATCGTCTCGCGGCGGTGCGGATCCCATAATGTGATATCGGCGTCGAAGCCGATGCCGATCGACCCCTTTCGCGGGTAGAGTCCGTAGATCTTGGCATGATTGGTCGCGGTCAGTTCGACAAACCTGTTCAATGAAATTCGGCCCGCCGAAACACCTTCCGAAAACAGGATCGGCAGCCGCGTTTCCACCCCGGGGATGCCGTTCGGGACCCAGCGAAACGACGTCCTGCCTTTGGGCGTGAGCTTGCCTTCGCTGCTTTGGTATCGGAACGGGCAGTGATCCGAGGAGAAGGTCTGGAACACGCCCTGCTGCAGGCCTTCCCAGATCGCCGCCTGGCTGGCGGCATCGCGGGGCGGCGGCGAACAGACGTATTTCGCGCCTTCCATGTTCAGGCCCTTGAGGTCGTCCGCCGTCAGCGTCAGATATTGCGGGCAGGTCTCGGCATACACTTTCAGGCCGCGCTGTTGCGCCCAGCGAATCTGCTCCATGGCTTCGCGACCCGAAACGTGGACGATCATGATAGGCACGTCGATCAGTTCGGCGTGACTGATCGCGCGGTGTGCCGCTTCACGCTCAACGATCTCCGGGCGGGAGGTGGTGTGAAAATACGGAGCGGTCTGTCCCGCACGCTCCAGCCGGTCGGTCATGTACTTGATGGCATCGTAGCCTTCGGCGTGCACCATCACGAGCGCGCGCTCACGGCGCGCCACCTCGAACACCTCGAGCAACTGCCGATCGTTCAGCACCAGATCGTCATAGGTCATGAACACCTTGAACGACGTGTAGCCGGCCTTCAGCAGCGCCGGCAGTTCCTGTCCGAGAACCTCCGGCGTGGGATCGGAGATGATCAGGTGAACGGAGACATCGATGTGGCATTCGCCCTCGGCCTGACGCACGTAATCCTCGACGCATCGGCGCAAACTGGTGCCGCGCTGTTGCAGGGCGAACGGCATGATGCAGGTATTGCCGCCGGCGGCCGCGGCGGCGGTCGCCGAGGCGAAATCATCCGCCATCACGATATCGGGGCCGGCGGGCTGGGCGATATGGACGTGGCTGTCGATGCCGCCCGGAAGCACCAATAGCCCGGAGGCGTCGATCTCGCGTGCCGCTCCCTCGACCTCGGCGGCGACCGCGACGATCCGGCCCGCCCGGATGCCGACATCCGCGCGAAATGTGTCGGAAGCCGTGGCAACGGTGCCGCCACGAATGGCAAGATCAAGCTTAGACATTGCGTTTCTCCTGTCGATCCGTGCCAAGCTCAGGCAGCGGTCCAGCCACCATCCACCATCAGATTGATGCCGGTTACGAAACTCGCATCATCGCTGGCAAGAAACAACGCCGCCCGCGCCACGTCATCGGGCACGCCAAGCCGCGGCCACGGCGTGCGCCGATGCGCGCGATCCAGCACATCGGGATCGACCGCGCGGCCGCCGGCACCGGTCTGGATCTTGCCGGGCGCCACCGCGTTGCAGACAATGCCTTGCGCGGCGTAATCCGCCGCGATCTGCCTGGTCAGGTAAGCAATGGCCGCCTTCGTCGTGCCATAGGCAATGTCGTCCGGCGCGGCGATGAACCCGTGTTGCGAAGACAGATTCACGATCCGGCCCCGGACCTCGCCGCGCAGCTCCTGCGTTATCATCTGCCGGACGGCGGCACGGCAACATAGATAGGTTCCCGTCAGATTGACCTTGAGAACGCGCTCCCAATCCGGTTCGTCCATCTCCAGCAGCGCTCTGGCATGACGAATGCAGGCATTGTTGACGATGCCGTCGAGGCGACCGTAACGGGAGACGGTCTCGGCGACCGTCGCGTCAACCTGCGCCCGCTGCGACACATCGGTCGGAAGATATATTGCCTGGCCGCCCTCCGCCGCGATCAGATCGATGGTCGGCGCGCCGCCTTCGATAACCTGTTGCGTCACATCGGCGGCCACGATGCGCGCACCCTGGGACGCAAACAGCCGGGCAATGGCGCGGCCGATGCCGGATGCAGCGCCGGTCACGATCCACACCTGATCCGCGAGCCTGAGGCTGGTCATGACGGCATCCCCCTTTGCCCGGGAGTGGAATCCAATGCCGGACCCAGCCACTGCAGATAATCGTCCAGCGCTTCCGCCAGATTGTAGCGAGGCAGGAAGGCTGTGTCGCCTCGCAGGCGCTCGATCGCCATCGGTGAACGATCATAGGGCGCGTAATAATCGATATTGGCCTGCTCGCTTTGATGGGCGAAACGCCATTCGAAGCCGGGGCAGAGCTGCTGCAGCCGTGCGCAGAAATCCGCGATCGACCACATGGACCCGGCCGCCAGATTGTAGACCTGATGCCGACGGCTGCGGGCATACAGCAATTCGAGCACGGCGGCCGCCGCATCGCGTGCATAGAGCCAGTCGCGCCGGTGCGAGCGCGGCAGGATCGCCGGCAGGCCTGACCGGGCCGCCTGCACGACCTGATAGGGGGCGCTCGGCGTATCCCGCGCGCCGGTCGCATATTCCCACCGGCCGAAACAGGTACCGAGACGGCCAATCGAAAGGTCGAGCCGGTGCAGATCGGCGAGCCGCAGCGCGACCGCCTCGCCGGCCCGTTTGGTGATGCCGTAGAGCTGTTCAGGACACAGCGGCGTATCTTCCGTGAGCCAATCGACATCGCGCCCGCTGGCGCCGTAGACCGAGCCCGAACTGAGATGCAGCACGCGCCGGATGCCGCATGCCGCTGCGGCCTCGACCGCGGCAGCGGTACCGCCGATGTTGACGCACACGATGCCAACGGGATCGGCGATCTCCCGGCTGGTCCCGGCGGTGACCGCGGCCAGATGGAGGAGACAGTTCGCGTCACTGCGGCGCAGCGCGGCTTTCAGGCCTTCGGCATCGCAGACGTTCCCGATGACCTGCTCGAACCCGCCCGGAAGGCCCGCGAACGTCCTCTGCGCGTGGTCAGAAACCGGAACAACATCGAAGCCGACGACGCGCTCACCGCGCATCAGCAGCGCTTCCGTCACCGCCAGACCGACAAAGCCCGCCGCTCCCGTGACAAAAGCAGCCATCGGATCAGGCCGCTTTGCGGAACAGCGTGCCCCAACCGGTGACACGCGACGGATCGACCCCGGCGATGATCAGGCTTTTCCAGATCACGGTCGCGATCGTGTCGTAGATGGGAATGCCGATTTCCCGCTCCAGATCATCGACCAGCGGCGCCGCATTCAGGTTGGTGCAGATCACGGTGATCGCCTGCGGCGCCTGCCTTGCAACCATCCGCGTCATGTCGATGAGCTGCTGCCGGGTGACCTCCGAAAACGAGAAATTATCCTGCAGTCCGAGGTGGCGCTCGCCCCGACAGGCGATCCCCAAGGCGCCGTAATTCGCCAGAATGCGCTCCTGCACCTCGTCAAGATAGGGTGTCACGAAGCCGAGTTGTTTGACCTTGGTGGAGGCAAGCACCTCGTTCAGCGCCAGCATGGATGTGGTGGCGGCAATACCGGTCGCCGCAGTGATCCGCTCGCACAGCCTGACATCGGCCTCGAAACCCAGCCAGCCCGAAGAGGTGCCGTTCCAGCCGATGACATCCACCTTGGCATGCGCCAGCAGTTCGGCGGCGCGCAGGATTTCAGTGTCGTCAAATTGCGCCAGCGCACTCGCGGACAGGGCGATCTCGGTGACCTTGAAGCGCGAAAAATGCACGCTGACCTCCGGCAGGCCCGCGATCATCGCCTGGGAGACCGGCTCGAGAATGGTGTTGGACGAAGGCGTCAACATGCCGAGGAGAACACGTTTTGTCATGATTTTTCCATGGAGACGGGGCCAGCCTCGACCCGTTCGGGTCTGAGCAGGCTCAGGATGTGACGCTTGATGTCGTTGAATCGCGGGCTGGTGATGTCGCGGGGGCGCGGCAGATCGACCGGGATCAGCTCGCGGATGCGCCCGGGCCGGGCCGTCATGACGGCGACATGGGTGCCGAGCGTGAGCGCTTCGTCGACGCTGTGGGTAACGAAGACGATGGTGCCGGCGTGCCTTTGCCAGATGCCGACCAGTTCATTCTGCATGTCCATGCGATTCTGCTCGTCGAGCGCACCGAACGGCTCGTCCATCAGAATGACTCTGGGGTTCATGAGCAAGGCGCGGGCTATCCCGACGCGCTGATTCATCCCGCCCGACAGTTCGGATGGATAATGGTTTTCGAAACCGGTCAAACCCACCATGTCGATGTAGCGCTGCGCCGCCTCGCGGCGCATCAGCTTCTGGCTCCCGCGCAGCAAGAGGTGGAAGGCAACGTTTTCCCACACCGGCAGCCACGGCATCAGATTGGCGTGCTGGAACACCATGCCACGATCGGCACCGGGCGACGTGATGACCTGTCCATCGACCGTCACCTGACCCGTGCTGGGCTTCTCGAAGCCCGCGATCATGTTCTGGAGCGTGGACTTCCCGCAGCCGGAGGGACCGAGCAGGCAGAGAAACTCGTTCTTCTCGACCGACAGCGTGATGTCGTCGAGCGCGACGACATCGGTCTTGCGCTTCAGGTCGCGAAAGATCTTGCTGACGTTGGAGATCTGGATCGTCGCCATCTCAGCCCTCCCCGCCCTGGATCGTGGTGTTGCGCTGCCAGTGCAGGACGCGCGCCATCAACGCCCGAATGGCAAGGTCGCTGAGAAAGCCGAGCAGTCCGATGCTGGCCATGGCGGCGAGCACGAGGTCGTAGCGCAGGAAATAATAGGAATCCCAGAGCACATAGCCGAGGCCGCTCTTCACCGCGACCAGTTCGGCGGTCACGGTCAGCATCCACGCCGATCCGATGCCAATGCGCAGCCCGGCAAATATGCTGGGCAGCGCCGCGGGCAGGACGATGTAGCGCAGCAATTGCCGCTGACCACCGCCAACCATGGCGCCGGCCCGGATCAGGTTACGGTCGCAACTCTTCACACCGTGAATGGTGTTGAGCAGGATCGGGAAAAACGAACCGAGAAACACCAGGAAGATCGCCGGCTTGTTGGCGATGCCGAACCAGATAATGGCCAGGGGAATCCACGACACCGGCGGAATCGGACGCAAAATCTGCAATGTCGGCTCGATGATGGTTTCGATCCGCCTTGACCAGCCGATCGCCACGCCCAGCGACACACCCAGCGCGGTTGCTATGGCAAAACCGGCCATCACCCGGGTGAAGCTGGCCGTCGTATCGAAAATCCAGCTCCCGCTGTAGGTTTGCGTGTTGCCGTCGATCGCGAACACCCAGTCGGCCCATGAGCGCAGTACAGTGGTCGGCGCCGGGAGCAGCGCAGCCGGCAGCGTGCCGGACCGCGAAAAAATCTCCCAGCCCACCAGGATCAGCGCTGGAACGATCCATCTTTCCAGCCCCTTGAGCCGCAGCGACGTCATGGCGCGGCTCAATAGCCGAGATCGGACTTTGGTTTTCCTGTCGCGGCCTCAAGAAAACGGTAGTCCAGATTCTTTTCCACCGCGGCCGAGACATCCGAGCTGACATATTTCAGGTCACGCATCATCACCGCGATCGCGAGGGCTGATGCGCGATACATCTTGGGATCGGGATAAAGATTGCCGATCGCGTCTGCGGCCACCGACTTGTCGAGGCCCGTTACCTTGTTGATCACGTCGATCCAGGCCGGCTTGTCGCCGCCGATATAGTCGTCGATCTTGACGATCGCCCTCACGGTTTCTTCAAGTGCCTTCGGCTCGGCGGCAATCACGTCCGAGCGGGTCAGCATCAGATTTGTCAGCTTGCCAGCCGCCTGATCATAGGGATGGGTGAACAGCTTGGCGGCGTTCAACTGCACGATCTGCGTCCCGAACGGCTCGACGGTACAGATCAGTTCGATTTCTCCTCGGCGCAAGGCCTGCAGATGATCGGATGGATTTGGAATATTGATGAACTGCACGTCCTTGTTGACGTCGATGCCCTGCCTGGCGAACGCCCCGCGCATGTGGATATCCTGGGCATTGCCGCGCGAGGCCGCCACGCGGAACGGCTTGCCGGCCGCCTTGTACTCGGCAATCACCTTCTTCAGGGAATCCCAGTCTTCAGGCGTGACGGGCAGATCGTTGGTCACCAGCATGGCCGATCCGCCGTTGACCTGGCCGGATATCGCGACCACGTCGAAACCCTTATCCAGCGCAACCGCGTAATGAAGATACGTCACCTGCCCGACATCGATGCTCTTCGACACCAGCGCGGTAAGAACGTCGTTGCCGGTATTAAAGCCGATGGCCTCGATTTTGACGCCCTTGGCATATTGCGGCAGCAGTGCGAGGGGCGTGCAATGCGCGCATTTTGCGTAACCGAGCTTGATGGTCGGCTCGGACTGAGCGGCCGCCGGCACGCCAGTCGTGGCCAGCACGGCAAGCGAGGCGATGCCCACAACGAGGCAGATCAATTTCTTCATGACAAAGCTCCGAACCGGGGGGCACCGAGGTGCCCTCGACTGTAATCGGCCGTTGCAACTGCCATGCCAAATTGAATGCGATATGCAAAATACATTTTATGTAATATAAGCGTGCAGATAGGCTAATTTATTGATGGCTATTGCTGCCGTATTTGTGGGCGGTGCGGAGACAAACGGATGAATATGAGGCACATCGCTTCGAGCGCGAGATCGACATGACCGAGACCGCAACGCGCACCCGGGCCCGACCGCGCTTCAAGTCTGCGCGGCTGAAGCTGTCGGTGATCTCGCCGAAACCGGCCCTGCAACGGCACTCGCTGCACGACCAGCTGGTGGCGAAGCTGCGTGAAATGATCTTGAACAGCGAACTGCGCCCGGGCTCGCCGCTGCCCGAAAAAATGTTGTGCGAGAGCTTTGGCGTATCCCGCACGCCGCTTCGTGAAGCTTTCAAGGTTCTGGCGTCGGAAGGATTGATCGAACTGCGACCGCACCGCACGCCGCAGATCACGCTGATCGATCCCGGCGAAATCTCGGCCGTGTTCGAAGTCATGGTCGCGCTGGAGCGACTGGTCGGACTTCGTGCCGCGAGCCTGGCGACGCCAAAAGAGATCACGGCCATCGAGGCGATGCACGCCCAGCTTCTGACGCACCACCGCGACGGTTCACGCGCCGCCTATTTTCGGATGAACCAGCAAATCCATCTGGAAATCGCGCGGCTGGCCGGCAACCCGGTGCTGCAAACGACATGGGCTGGTCTGACAGCCAAAATCCGGCGGGCGCGGTCGCTGGCCAACTTTGACGCCAGACGCTGGAACGAGTCTATCAACGAGCACGAACATTTCATGGCACTGCTGCGGGCCGGCGAAGCTGAAGGCTTCGCGGACGCGCTCAGCGAGCACATGCGCCGAACCGGCGCCGCCGTGTGTGCCATGCTTGCCGCACCCGGCGGGGCGCCGGAAAACAGGGATCAAGCCTGAACCAGCCGGGCCGAGGCTCGGTATGCCGGCGATCGGCCGGGGTGCCGGAACGACGGCAATCATCGCGACCGCAACGGCGCCCAGATCTGCTGCTTTCGCTCCAGCCCGCGCAGGGCGAAGGTGCCGACCGGTTCCAGCTGACGTCCGCAACGTTCGGCGAACGTATCGGACACCAGGATCGAACGATCCGCTTCGTCGCACAGCTCCTCAATACGGCTGGCTTCATTGACCGCCCGCCCGATCACCGTGAAGTCCAGCCGCCGGCCGGTCCCGACATTGCCATAGACCAGTTGGCCGAAGTGCAGCACCAGATCGACTTCCAGTCCCGGCAAGTCCGCCGACCGACGCCTGTCATTTAACGCGCGATTGAGAGCCAGCGCCTGCTCGGCCGCATCCAGCGCGACGCCACAGGTTGGACATGGCTGATTTTGCGGATCCGACACCGGGAAGATAGCCAGGAATCCATCGCCCGTGAATTTGAGGATTTCGCCGCCGCACCGCATGACGGGCTCGCCGATGGCGTCGAAATGCTCGTCGAGCCAGCCGACAACCTTTACGGGATCGTCACGGTCCGTGAGCGCCGTGAAGGCGCGGAAATCAGTCAGCAGGATCGCGGCGGCGACCGTCTCGCCCTCGCCGCGCCGGATATGGCCGTTGAGAACACGCGTGCTCGTTGCCGAACCGAGATAGATCGCAAGCGTCTCGTGCAGCGTCCGCGACAGGCCCAGTTTGCAGATCGCGAGCCCGAGCGCCGGAAGCACCTCGGCCAGGATCGCAAGGTCGTCGTCACTGAACCCCGACGGGGTGTCGGTCGCGAAGGAAACCGCGACGCCCTTCAGCGCGGTGCCGGGTGCAAACCATATCAGATGCAGAACATAGTCGGTGGCGCCTTCCGCACGCAGGTCGAGCAACTCAGGAACAGCCTTTGCCGCATCCGGACCATCACGAAGACGCCATCGGGCGAACGTCCGGCCTTCCGCCAGAAGGGCGTGGAGCGAACTGCGTTCGAAGGCGCCGATGTCTTCGACGCCGAACGCGGCCGGGACCGGTGAGGCGCCGCGGTCGCTCCGCCAGTCGACGCTGAACCCGCGCACGGATGGATCGATCGCCGGGGTTACCACGCTCATGCGCCAGAGCGGCAGCCCGGCATCTCCCAGGGCCCTGCAGAATCCATCGAGCAAAGCGAGACCGTCATCGAGTGCCGTCGCCTGTTCGACGATCCATTGAACGATCTGCCCTGCGCGCCGCTGTTTCAGGTCTTGATGTCGATCGATCGCGTCACGGCCCGCGGACCGCTGCGTGTCGAATGAGGGGGCCAGCGAGGCGGCAAGGTCGACCCGATGCGGCATCATCTTAATTGCGCCATCAGCGCCTCCGCGCCCTTGTCGATCCCGGCCTCCGCCGCGGCCAGCGGTCCGACGCTGGCCTTGATGTTGTATGGGCTCGGATATTGTTTGGTGACGAACGCGCTGAGCAGCCGGGAGGTCCCGGCATCGAAGATCTCGACCGCATAAATGACCGAGCCTGTCAGCGATCCCTCCCCGTCACGGGCGGTTTGCACCCCGTTATAGACGATGCCGGCGACGTCGAACCGTGACAGGGTGCCGAGAACCGGAGTGTTGACGACCGCGCCCGTCAACGTCAGCCTTACGCGCAGCATGTTTGGCGCGCGATAATTTGCGATCGTGAAGCGGCGGCCCAGTTTCTCCGCGAACCGCGTCTGCATGTAGCTCGCGAGCGACGCCTTGTCTGCTTCGGACATGTCGCCGAATTGCTGATCCGGACCCCGGTAGATCATCACCGGTTCGATGATGATCCGGTTGTAGGCGCGCCAATCCACTGTGGTGGCGTAGCGATACGGAATGCGTCCGGACGTATCGGTTGGGTTCGGGACCAGATAGGACGACGAAGCAACTTCCGAATAGGGGATCGGCGTCACGCTGGCGCATCCCGTCAAGGCCGCGCACAGCGTCAGGACCACCAGGCGACATTCCACCCGCCAGAGTGTGGACATCTCAAACTCCAGTTCAGATATTCCGGGAAAGCGTCAACGCAGAGGACCGGACCGCTTCGAAACGGGACCGGAAGCGCTCTCGTCGCTATTTGGCGGCTTTTGCCACCGTCGGTGGTTTCGCCTGGGTCACCTGGATCGGCGGCGCCCACTCTTTATCCGCCCTGGGGCCGGTCGGATCGCCCGTCATCCCCACCAACTGCCCGGGCAAGGCATTCATGGTTTGGGTCCAGGTCTGCGAGGCGCAGAAAACCGACAGCATGCAGCCCTTGACCTTCAGATCCGTGGCCCCGCGCCACACCGAGATATCGTAAGATTTGCCGTTCTCCGCGTTGTAGATCTGGCCATCAAAACGCCCCTCCGGGTTTGGCTTGAGACCCAGGATCACTTGGTGGCCCAAAAGAAACCGTGACCGCTTCGCAAGATCCGGATTGTTCTGATCCCGCAGCGGTTGCCCATTCGCATCAGCAGGCTCCTTCATCCAGACCACATAGCCGCAAATCTGCTCCAGCTTCGCGCCGCAGCGCTCGATGCGAACGCGGGCGCGGCCGTCCTCCGTGAGCCAGGTACCGCTCGGATCGGTCGGGGTTGCCGCGGCGCCGGGGCCGGCGAGCGCCACCTGGCACGCGGCGATAACGGAACGCATAATTATTCGAGAAACCAATGTCATATGTCTCATATCCAGTCCTTCACGACACCAAAGCAGAGGCGCCCGCCACTCGCGGGACCACCGCCACGCTTGTTAATATTCCCAATTCATTAATCAAACGATATCGTACTATTTATACGCTATCGTCCGCCACCGCAAGCCTATATGCGGAGAAAATCCAACGATCGACCTGCGGGCCGGACGGTGAAATCAGCCCGGAGACGTTCAGGGCAACGCTCGGAGAGAAAACCAAAATGACTGTCGCCAAGGCCAAGCCGGCCAGAACCGTACGACGAAGCAGCGGGCGGCCGACGAAGGAACAAGCCGGCCGCATCGCCGAGCAGATCATCGACGTTGCGATGCGGCTCTTCCTGGAGTCGAGCTTCGAGGCGGTCAGCGTCGATCTCATCGCGGCGACGGCCCGGATCTCGAAGCAGACCTTCTACGCCCGCTTCGCTTCCAAAGAGGCGTTATTTGCGGCGGTGATCCGGAAAGGAACCAATGATCTGCTGCTGCCGGCCGTCACCGAATCCAATCGCGACAGTCCGATCGAAGCGACCTTGATCAGGATCGGAGTGGACTTTTCGAAGCACGCGCTGGCGCCGGCGGCGATCGCGCACGAACGGCTCATCACCTCCGAAGCGCATCAATTCCCGCAACTGGCATTGGCCTATCACGAGAACTCCCTCCACGCGCGAAGCCTGATCGCCAACGTCTTCTCCAACGCGATGCGCAGCGGACAGATACGATCGGCCGACGCCAGCTACCTGGCCGAGCAGTTCACCTATGCGGTGGTCGACGGCCCCAACCGTGCTTTGGTCCTCACCGGCAAGACCGCGAAATCCGAGAAAGAGTTGCGCGAGCGGATCAGCGCCGCGGTCAGGCTGTTTCTCAACGGATGCCTTCCGGATGGATCCCGCGATCGTCCGGTGCGGCGCAGCTAAATCGATCCAGACTGTGGAACTGCTGCGGACGTGCAGTCCGTCGACGTCCGCAACCGCTTGAAACCTTGCTCGTAAGCCAGCCTTGCGACCGGCCCAACTGCTGTTCGCTATTGCCAGCGACGCAGACTCAATGCCGGTGCAGGCATCGCTGAGCAAGCGACGGTCATT